>Ga0134127_10000542_pt1 | contig 34363 bp, 31 predicted proteins | sample KB31753_FD_96459 | JGI IMG/M metagenome (GOLD analysis project Ga0134127, IMG submission 96459) | Terrestrial soil microbial communities with excess Nitrogen fertilizer from Kellogg Biological Station, Michigan, USA - KB3-175-3 | ecosystem: Environmental > Terrestrial > Soil > Unclassified ...
GTCCGAGGCGTGGACCATGTTTCCCGGATCCACCAAACGCAAGCCGATGCGCCCGCTTTGCGGAGCCGTGATGTGGCAGTACGAAAGGTTCAGCTTGGCATTGTCCACCAGCGCTTGGTCATTGCGGACCGTTCCGTCCAGCTGGTCGACGGTGGCTTTTTGCGTGTCTACTTGCTGTTGCGAAATTGCCCCAGAATTCTGCAGCAGATCTTTGTAGCGTTGATAGTTCAGTTGTGCATCGCGCAAAGAGGCTTGGTCTTTGAACAATGTCGCCTGGGCTTGATCGAGTTGCACCTGATAGGGTCGCGGATCAATCACCGCCAACAGGTCCCCTTTGTTCACGTGCTCGCCTTCGCGAAACTTTACCTCGAGGAGTTGACCGTCGACTCGGCTCTTTACACTCACCGTGTAATAGGCCTGAATCGATCCCAGTCCATTGAGGTAAACGGGGAAATCCTGCTTTAGAACCGGAGCTACCGTGACCGGCATCGTCTGCGGCGCGTTGGCGCGAGCGGTTGAGGGCGCGCGCGATCCGCTGTTGCACGCCGTGAGGGCGAGAGCGATGAGAATACCTGCAAGAAGCAGAATCAGAGTGCGAGAGAATTGCCCGGCTACATTACCCATTTTGTTCATGCATGCCTGTCGTTATCCTAAGGATCAAAACTGTCCATCGTACCGCGTTCGTCATCTTTTTGATGTGTCTGCAAGTCGATTTTCCTCAACTATTTACAAAATTTTACGGAGCTGCTTACGTTCTTCCGCCGAGCCATCCGGGGCGCGCTACCAGGAATGCTTCCAAGCCTTTAGGAGCCTTGCTTTCGGCAAGGCCTCCCTCGAGCCGGAAGCGCTCTGACCGCGGATCTCTCCTTTTGGACTCCTCCCCGGGTCTGACGTATAGTGAACACCCAAAACCGACGTGCCCTCCTCGAACGCCATGCCGGAACTCTGCATCCGCGAGTTGCAATCGGTGGCTGATCTGCGCCGCGCAATTCAGTTGGAAAAGCAGGTCTGGGGCCTGGACGACGCCGATGTCACGTCTCTCACCGGGGCCATCGCGGAGCAGGCATCGGGAGCTTTCTGGCTGGGGGCTTTCGAGAAAGAAGACCTCGCCGGCATCGCCTATGCCTTCCCCAGCCTGCACGACGGTCGAGTCGGGTTTCATTCTCACTTACTGGCAGTGCGGGACTCGCACCGACATCGTGAAGTAGGGTATCGCTTGAAACTTGCTCAGAGGGAACGGGTGCTCGGGCTGGGAGTGAACGAGGTCACCTGGACGTTTGATCCTCTGCGCAGCCGTAATGCTCACTTGAACTTTGCGAGACTGGGCGTCATTTCGGAGAAATATCTAGTCGACTTCTATGGGCCGCAAACCTCCAGCCCTCTGCATGTGAATAGCACGGACCGGCTATGGGTGAGATGGCAGTTGGCATCGCCCCGCGTTGGCGAGCGTCTTCGAGGGAAGGACGCGCGGGTTGAGGTTCTGGACGCTTTGACCCACTTGGAACCATTGGTGCGCTTCAACGGCGACGGGGTGCCTGTGATCGCAGATGTTCCAACCGCCCTCTCCCGTCAACGCATCGCAATCGAGATTCCCAGCGACATCGATCGTATGGAGCAAACCGACATGCCCCTGGCTCGCAAATGGCGGGGGGCAACTCGTGCGGCTTTCACGGCCACAGTTCAGGCTGGATTTGTGGTGAAGGAATTCTGTCGCTCGATCCGCGGACAGCAGGGTCCGGGAGCGTATCTGCTCGAGAAGTCCGCTCCCAGCCTGTGAATCAAACAAATCAAACAATGGGTACGAGCAGTTCCGTCTGCAACTTGTCGTCGGGCGTGACCCGAGGATCGTTCAGGTAATTCTCAATGCAGAACTCAGGGCGCAACTCCAACTTCTGCTCGGCCAAAGTTTTGAAGATCCGATCAAACGCCATCCAAATGTGGGAATAGGGTCCGGTCAGCAGGAATCGCGCATAGTTGCCGGCCTTGACCGCCCGCTGCTGCAAACCCTTCGCCAGTTTCCCTGGCTTTTCCGCAAAGGCTACTCCCGCTTGATAGATCATGGCATCTTCACCGGGCTTCGACTTGTCTATGCCACTCATGCCCAGGTACTCGCGGATTCGCTGTTTATCCAGGTGCTCGAGGATGGGCATCAAGTCATTCCACAGAGGCGGAGCTATCTCCGCAAAGGGCCCGCGGTTCTCGAGAAATACATAGTGGGTGAATGGGCGAGTAACGGTGTCGAAAGTGGGTGTCAGGTTCATGGTGATCTCCTTCAAGAGTCTCGGACGACTCAGAGCGTAGATCGCTTCGTCCTGGCGGTCTTTTCCCAGTTTGCGAAAATCGCCGGGACTCGACTCGAGCACCTTGCGGAATGTCTTATTGAATGCCGCCGAGGTTTCGTAGCCAATGTTTAAAGCGATCTCGGTTACAGTGGCGTCGGAATCTTCCTGCAACATGCGCAAGCCCGTCATGAGCCGCAAGCGTCGCAAGAACTCGAACGGCGTCTCTCCCACATAGGCATGGAAAAGGCGCGCAAAATGATACGAAGACGATCCTGCTTCGTGGGCTATGCCGTCGAGCGTCATCGGCTCGGATAAATGCAGGCGGATGTATCTCTGTGCGCGCCCGATCTGAGAACGATGAAACTGGCTCTGGTGGGCCTTTTTCCCTTGCATATTGAGATCAGTGTATCGGCATCGGAAACCATGGGCTTTTCCCGAATTGCGCAAATCGGTGGTCCCCCGAAGACAACCTCCCTTGCTGGCAGGTAAAATGCGGGAGCGAAATCATTTATCAAGGATCCCGCATGGCGACCGTTCCCAGTACCCACATTGATTCCGTTCTTCAGGAACAGCGCAAGTTTGAGCCCTCGGCCGAGTTTCGTCAGGCTGCCCACATCCAGAGTGCCGAAGACTACGACCGCATTTATCGCGAGTCGGTCGAGAATCCCGATAAGTTCTGGTCGCGCATCGCCGAAGAACTGCACTGGTTCAAGAGGTGGGACAAGCTGCTCGAATACGATCATCCTTGGGCCAAGTGGTTCGTGGGCGGAGAGCTGAACCTCTCCTACAACTGCCTGGATCGTCATATTCAGACCGCACGCAAGAATAAAGCCGCGCTCATCTGGGAAAGCGAACCGGGCGAGGTCCGTACCCTTACCTATCTGCAGCTCTACAAAGAAGTGCAGAAGTTTGCCAACATATTGAAATCGCTTGGCGTACGGAAGGGCGATCGCGTCGCGATCTATATGGGCATGACGCCGGAGCTTCCCGTGGCCATGCTTGCCTGTGCGCGAATCGGTGCTCCTCATACCGTCATTTTTGGGGGATTCTCTTCGAACGCGCTCATTGACCGCATCCACGACTCGCAGGCGACCTGCGTGGTCACACAAGACGGATCTTTCCGGCGCGGGTCCGAGGTCAAGCTGTTTCCTGTCGTTGAAGAAGCGCTGAAGTCCTGTCCATCGGTGAAGAACGTTGTCGTGTACCGGCGCTCGGGAACACCGATCAACATGCAGTCAGGCCGCGACCACTGGTGGCACGAGTTGATGGCCACTGCCTCGGACGAATGCCCGGCGGAACCGCTCGACGCCGAACATCCGCTTTACATCCTCTACACCTCCGGCACTACGGGAAAGCCGAAGGGCGTAGTTCATACGACTGGCGGGTACTCGGTCGGAACCTACATCACCACCAAGTGGGTCTTTGATCTCCATGAGGAAGACACGTACTGGTGCACGGCCGACATCGGCTGGGTTACGGGACATAGCTATATCGTCTACGGGCCGTTGCAGAATGGCGCCACCAGCCTGATGTATGAAGGCGCACCGAACTTTCCCGAGTGCGACCGCTTCTGGCGAATCATCGATCGCCATCAGGTAAACATTTTTTATACGGCGCCGACGGCGATTCGCACGTTCATCCGCTGGGGGGATGCGTGGCCGAAGAAGCACAAGCTGACCAGCTTGCGCCTGCTTGGCACGGTGGGCGAGCCTATCAATCCTGAGGCCTGGATGTGGTATCGCGAAGTGATCGGACAGGACCGCTGTCCGATCGTTGACACCTGGTGGCAGACCGAGACCGGTCACATCATGATTAGCCCGCTACCGGGCGCGATTGCCACCAAGCCGGGCTCTGCGACCAAACCGATGCCTGGCGTGGTACCAGAAATCGTCAACATGGATGGCGACCCTGTGCCCGATGGCGCAGGAGGCTTCCTGATTCTGAAGCGTCCCTGGCCCGGCATGCTGCGCACGATCTACGGTGACCCGGACCGTTATGTGAAACAGTACTTTTCGCAGATTCGTGGCGCTTACTTCACCGGTGACGGTGCTCGCAAGGATCGAGACGGATACTTCTGGGTGATGGGACGCGTCGACGACGTGATCAACGTTTCTGGCCACCGTCTAAGCACCATGGAAGTGGAGTCCGCTCTGGTCGCACACGACGCGGTTGCCGAAGCCGCGGTCGTCGGACGTCCCGATGAAATTAAGGGCCAGGCCATCGCCGCGTTTGTGACACTTGAAGGCGATCGCAAGCCCTCGCCTGAGCTGAAGGAAGAACTGCGCAAGTGGGTAGCCAAGGAAATAGGATCGCTTGCCAAGCCCGATGACATTCGTTTCACCGACACTTTACCCAAAACCCGCAGCGGGAAGATCATGCGACGCTTGTTGCGCGAGCTTGCTGGCGGGGGCGAGGTAAAAGGCGATACCACTACGCTAGAAGACTTCAGCGTGCTGGCGAAACTCAAAGAGCAGGAAGAGGCCTAGATCTATTTCACCTGAAAGTTACCGGCATCGAGCGGAATGTTGTCGCGCAGCCCCGTCACCGTCATTTGCCAATCAAACAGGAGGGTTCTTCCCGAGCCCGTGGTGACTTGCTCCTGCACAGGCATTTGGCCTTGTCCGGCGCTCGCTTGTCCTAGTTGAGATCCGTCGCAGGTGCTACAGGCTTGCAGATCCTCAGTCCATTGCAAGCGGTAACTGGTCGGGAGCGTCACACCTTCAGTAGTCTTGAAATCGCCGAATTGCTCCTCCAGGGTGTATCGGGATTCCTTCTGGCTAGAACTCTGGATAACGTCGCTGCTCATGTTAGGGGTAATACTCATGGAATAGATCGTGAGTACATGGCGAAAAGTCTCGGGATCAAAGTAGATTTTCACCTGCATGTCGCTCGTCTTTTTGGAAAAGTACTGCAATCCGAGCAGTTCGCGCCCATGCACTTTCTTCCGTCCCAAGCTCTCAACTCGTGCGTGATTTTCTTCCAACCGCATTAGCGCCCAGCCAGTCGAGTATTCGCCACCTAGCAGGCCCTCTTTAATGATGAAGTCCTGGCTGCTGATGAACTGGGCAAATTCCGACCTCTGATGCGACGAGGTTGCGGCTGCGAATCCGGTCTTGGAGCCGTCGAAGGTAAACTGTTCGCCTCGCCAGGTGCCCGCGCCGAAGCGCATTACAAATGCCGACTTATCTTCCGACGAGACGCGTCCCCAGGTGCCGGCTACTTCGCCGCCCCCACCTACCGGAACCCGAAATGTCAACGTTCCCTGGACGACGCGGGACTTGGCGGCGGCGCGAGTTGCGGCCGGAGCAATGGAATCGAGATGGCGGGTGACGATCTCCGCCGGCTTCAGATCGGCGGCCGAGACAAGCCCGATCTGAACCAGGGCGAAAATAAGGACAATCAAGGAAGTAAGAAGAAAAGAAAGACGACGCATACAACCTCCAACCGCCCTGAGCGAAGGGAACACTCGATTTTCTAAGTGGCTGAAGTTTACACAATCATATCGAGCAAAGCGAGAGATTCCTGGATCGATAGCCAGGCCGCAAAGCCGCTTAAAACCTGGTGACTTCCGTAAAATTGAAGTCCCGCACTTTCATCGCCGGCACCACCATGTCGAAGGATTCTTCTCCGCTGGTGCGCACGGGCGTGCTCATGGCTTCCACATGCGAAAGCATTTCAATGAGGCTCTGGTTGAACCGGAAATTACGCAGTCCGCAAACAATCTTGCCGTTTTCAATCAAAAAAGTTCCATCCCGGGTCATGCCGGTGAGAATCTTCTCGTAAGGATCCACTTCGCGGATGTACCAGAGCCGGGTCACCAGGATCCCGCGATCGGTGGAAGCGATCATTTGATCGACCGTCGCCGGCTCTTCCTGCTTCTCGAAGACGATATTCATGGGAGCCTCCCCAATTTCATTGGGGATGGGGAAGCCGTGCCCGGTGGCGTCGATGGGACCAACCTTGTCTCGGTAGGGGGACCGACTCATTTTCGACGCGCTGCCGCGAGAATAGACCAGCCGCTTCACGACCCCTTTCTCGACCAACTGAACCCGCGCGCGTGGTACGCCTTCGCCGTCGAACGGCGACCCGGACTGCAGAGGGTGCGAGACATCGTCCCAGATTGAGATGTTCTCCCCGAATAACCTGGTACCGATGCGGTTGTTTAAGAATGATCGCTGGTCGATGATCGCGAGTCCGCCGAAGTCATAGAAGGCAAATCCCACCGTATCGAGGACGGCCGCCGGTTCCAGAATGACCGTGTACTTACCCGGTGCTATCTCGCGAGGTCCCGCCGACCTCGCTGCCTTCTCCGCTGCAATCTGCGCAAGGTGCGCCGGGCTCAGCTTTGCTATATCAGGCGAGTTTGCCTTCTGCCACCCGGACGAATCCTCCGCCAGCATGGTGATGGATATTTCCGCCGACGTTTGCGTGTGCCAGGCACTCAGGCCCCGCGAATTGAAGATGCCCTCAATCGCTTCCGAGCTCGCGAAGATTCCCGCCGCAATGAACTTGCGCTTCTGTGCAATGGCGACGATCTGTCCTACCCCATCGGCGCGCTCCGCCGGAGTGAGGTTCGCGGTTTCCTGGAAGTACCGCGAAGGGAGCTTGGTTCCGGCCCCGCTGTCTTCGCTTTCATCCGGGGAAGGCATCGGCAGCAAGTCCGGGTCTGGTTCTTGCACTCGTGCCAGACTCTCCGATGCGGAGACGACATCTTTCAGGCTCTCATCATCGAACTTGTTCGTGGTTGCGCGCGCCGTACGGCCCCCGAACGCGGTACGGACCGAGATTCCATAGTTCTCCTCCGCCATATTTTGATGAATGGTGTTGTTGGCGAACCGCGTCAGGGCGGACCTCCCGCCGGAAAAGAGACACTCCACCTCATCGGTTGTCGCGTATTTACGAATGCGAGAGAAAATCTCAGCCGCTTGGTCGCGAGTCAGCATTCAGCACTCAGTCGGTGACAACACAATGTGAGACAACCGGAAGGTTACGAATAGGCACTCCCCACTCTTACTTTCCTGAATCTTGCCGGCGCGGCACCGTGTCCCGTTCCCATCACTTGCTGTGGCTGGCCTTTGCCGCAGTTCGGTGTTCCCCAAAGCGTCCACTCCTCCCGCGAGCAGATGGCGTCCATCGAATTCCAGAACTCGGTCGTGATTCCCGAGTAGGACGGGTTCTTCAGCATTCGTGTGCGCTTGCCGTTTTTGATCTCCCAACCAAGTTCGGTGCCAAACTGGAAGTTGTAGCGCTTGTCGTCGATCGACCAGGACCGGTTGGTCTGAAACAGAATGGCATGCTCGGTTGAAGAGATCAGCTGCTCCATGGTCAGGGGCTGCTCGCCGGGAAGTATGCTGATATTGGTCATGCGAATGATCGGCAGCCGGTTCCAGCTCTCGGCGCGCAGCGTACCTCCCGATCGCTCTAAGCCAATCAGGGGTGCGGTTTCGCGTGAGCTCAGATATCCGGTGAACAGGCCATTTGAAATGATCGGCGTGCATTGCGCCGGAACGCCTTCGTCATCGAACGCGAATGTTCCGAGCCCCGGGCCGTGCTCCTGCCGGGCGTCGGCAACCACATTCACCAGTTCACTGCCATACTTCAGCGTGCGAAGCTTCTCCAAGGTTAAGAACGAGGTGCCGGCGAAGTTCGCTTCCATGCCCAGCACCCGATCGAGTTCGATGGGGTGTCCGACAGATTCGTGAATCTGCAATCCCAGCTGCGAACTTTCGAGAATGATGTCGAAGACACCCTGGGGACACTGCTCGGCCGCGTGCAACGCGACCGCCTCTTCGCCGATCCGCCGCGCGTTCTCAACCAGCTTCAATTCGTCGATCAGCTCATATCCCTTGTTCTGCCACTGTCCCCCGAACGAGCTCGGATACGAGCGCTTCTGAATCTCGCTTCCCGCAAACGAATAGGCAACGTATCCCGCTCCGGTCGTGTACTTCGTCTGATGAATTTCTGAACCCTCCGACGAAAAGAACCATTGTTCCTCCCGCCGAAAATTCATATTGGTCTCGGCTAGCGTCACGCCCGAAACCGAACGGAGTTCGCGGTCGATCTTCTGTAGCAAAGCCAAGTTCTGTTCAATAGAAATCGAGAACGGGTCGACCTCGTGCGGCGTAGTCCACTCCGCTGTGACAGCCTTTTCCGGTGCCAGCGAAACGTCGCTCTGCTTGACTCGAGCCGATGCCTTTGCAATGTCGACGGCACGGGCGGCGGTCGACTCGACCGAAGCTCGGTGGCATTCTCGAGACGATGCAAAGCCCCAAGCACCATCGATCAGCACACGGACGTTGAAGCCCTCCGAGCGCGAGTCCGACGCATTTCCAATCTTCCCATTCTTGGTCGCCAGTGCCCGGCTGCGTTCCTCGATGACCCGTACATCGGCATAGGTGGCGCCGCGTTGGCTAGCGATGTTAAGTGCCCAGGCCGCAAGCTCTTTCATGACTGGAAGTACGAATCTACCACAGAGGAGCGACCCAGGTTTGACAACCTGAGAGCGACTTTTCTGTGGCGCGCGTGTTGTTATACTCAGAGAACAAGTGGTAAGTCGCGGAGGGGGTAGCAGGTGGCAAAGCTAATCACGTTTTACGTCCCGAATCGATATCACAAGAACCCCAAATGGGTTTCGACTGAAGATCGAGGGAAAGTGATCGAGATAACGCGTAAGAAGTCGGCGTAGGCCAAGCGCACGTCAGTTACGTAGAGTTTTACCCGTCTTCAGCGTGTATTGAATCCGTTCTTGGGTTTTTTTCTCGCCGCAGAGCGACTTGAACGCCTCTCGCTCCAGATCGAGAAAATATTGCTCGCTGACCGGCGTTCCCGGTGTGACATTCCCCCCACAGAGAACTTCGGCGACTTTCGTTCCGATTTTCACTTCGTATTCGGTGATGTACTCGCCTTGCCTCATCAGGTGCACACCGAGTTTCAGCATCGCCAGAATGTTCTCGCCAGGAGCGGAAATATCGGCTCGCATCCGAGGCGGCTCGTATCCGGCCTTCACCAGTTCAAGCGCCCGCTGCTTGGCATCGGTCAGTAAGCGATCGCGATTCATCGTGATGCGATCGGAGGCGCTCAGCAATCCGAGGCCTCTTGCCTCGTGGGCTGAAGTCGAGACCTTCGCCATCGCGATGGTCTCGAACGTGCGTTTCATCGCCTCCATCACTTCGACCGATTCACTCTTATCGCCGGGGCGGACCGCACGAGCGGAGTCAATCGCGCGCAGCACCATTTCTTTGCAACCACCGCCCCCGGGCAACAGACCCACGCCCACTTCCACCAACCCCATATAGAGTTCGGCGTGCGGCTGGCGGAGGGGGGCATGTAACGACATCTCAACCGCTCCCCCAAGCGTCATTCCGAATGGCGCGATCACCACCGGTTTTGGCGAAAACTTGACCGCCTGCGTCATACCTTGGAACTGCCGGACTGCGAGGTCGATATCGTCCCACTCTTCTTCCTGAGCGCTCATCAAGAGAAGCATCAGGTTTGCTCCCACAGATAAGTTGGGTGCGTCATTGGTGATGACGAAGGCCTCGAAATTGTCTCCAGGCCCACCCGCCTTCAGCGTCTGCGAGACCAATTGCACAATGTCGGTACCGAGCGTGTTCATCTTAGAGTGGAACTCGATGGCGGCCACTCCGTCGCCAATGTCCACGACCGAGGCGCCGGAGTTCTTCTTCACCACGCCATTCGATCGTTTCGCAACTGTAACCGACCACACGCCACCTGGAACTTCGACCGGCCGATAGGTGGAGGATGGGAGATCGAAGTACGCCCGGCGGGAAGAGGTTGCGGCCGAGTCCTGGTACCAGGACTTCTGTCCCGAATCGAGCAATCGCTCGACGTTTCCGGAAACCGTGCGACCCTCGTTCTTCATGCGCTGAACCGTTGGCTCGACACCTGCGGCGTCCCACAGCTCGAAGGGGCCCATATCCCAGTTAAAGCCCAGCCGCATGGCGCGATCGATCTCTAGGACGGTGTCGGAAATTTCAGGTACGCCGTTCGCCGAGTAGTTCCAAAGGTCCGATAGGACAGCCCACAGGAATTGCTCGTCTTTGCTTTTGCTTTTGCTTTTGCCCGTGCCGCCTAGCAGCGCGCGCAGACGCTCGGCTGGATCATCGACGTTCTTAGCCATCTCCAACGAGGCGAATTTGGCTTTCTGCCGTGGACGATACTCCAGCGTTTTCCAATCGAGCGCCAGTCTCTCGTCTTCTCCGCTGCCCTTAACCTTCTTATAGAAGCCGCCACCAGTCTTATCGCCGAGCATCTTGCGTTCGAGCATTTTGTGGAAAAAGCTGGGAAGAGAACTCTCTTGCCCGCCAACTTTCTCCATATTCCGAACCACATGCCCGAGAACGTCGAGCCCCACCATGTCCACCGTGCGGAATGTCGCCGAACGTGGCCAGCCGACCGCTGGCCCGGTGAGCGCATCGACTTCTTCGATCGTGAGGTCGAGTTCCTGCATCAGACGCATGACATTCAAGACGGAAAATGTTCCGATGCGGTTCGCGATGAAATTGGGGGTGTCCTTGGCTATGACCACGCCCTTTCCGAGATGCAGATCGGCGAAGGCCGAAACGGCTTCTATGGCAGCGAGATCGGCTTCCGGTGTTGGAATGATCTCTAGCAGACGCATGTAGCGAGGTGGATTGAAGAAGTGCGTACCGAACCACGAGCGCCGGAAATCATTCGAGAATCCCTCGGCGATCTTCCCGACCGGCAGCCCGCTGGTATTGGTCGTAACGATCGTGCCAGGCCTTCGTAGAGTTTCAACTTTCCTCAGCAGGGTTCGCTTGATCTCGAGATCTTCGACGACGGCCTCGATGATCCAATCAACCTCCGACACTCGTTGGAGATCGTCTTCGAAATTGCCGGGCGTTACCAAAGAGGAAAGCGATGGCTCGAAGAACGCTGCCGGCTTGGCTTTGCGAGAGGCATCGAGGCCGGCAAGGGCGATCTTGTTGCGCGAGCCCGACTCAACGCCGGAAGGGACCAGGTCGAGTAACAAACTGGGCACGCCTGCGTTTGCGAGATGCGCTGCAATGCGCGCACCCATCGTGCCCGCACCGAGCACCGCGACTTTGCGAATTCGCCTCACCACGATCGACCCAGGGGAACTCTGAGGACACCCTAGTAAACCACAAAGGGCACGAAGTTACACGAAGCCTTGAGTACACTGGATTCGCCGGATACCAAAAGGGAATACGAAAATGATTCTCTCCGCTCGGCCGCCCGGTTTTCGACCGTTCTTGTCCTTTCACGTCTCGCGGTCAGGAGTTTGTAATCCTAGGGAAGCCGATTTACCGCCCATTCATTCTTTCCAGCGTGAATAATCAACAGTCGGCCTGCGCGAGGCTGCGAATTCTGTGAGGTCCCGAACAGCACCACCGGGAAGACGTACTCGCCGGCATTCAACCTTCTTCCGCGCTTGATCTCATACGCAGCATGATCGCCGGGAGAGAAGAACTCCTGTAGCTTGTCGGGGCTGGCCTGCTCGCGCGCTTGGTCGGTCAGCATCAGGATCCCAGTTTCATGATCTTCGGCTTGCCAAGCATGCAGGAAGCGGTTGGCTGCTCGAAGCGCAGAGCTGTAGGAGGAATCCGGCGTCCAGGCGCGTGATCGCGCCGGGCGTGCGAACGAGGAAGCCGAAACGAGGAGAAAGCTAAGCAGAATGGAAGTGATACGAACTCGCATTCCACAATTGTCGGAAACAGAGTCTTCCGCCGGAAGAGACAAACCAGATTCCCTTCGAGACGATCGAAGGGCCTGCGAACTATTCGTGCCTTAATGCTTCAATCGGATCGAGTCGCGAAGCCCGCAAGGCAGGGATCATGCCGCTGACCAGACCGACGGCTCCCAGAATGATGGTTGATGCGAAGAGCGTTCCAGGCGCAATCATCAGTCGGATGTCTCCGGCTTCGCCGTTTTTGGCAAAGGCGCTGTACAGGGTCAAGCGACCCACCGAGAGAGCGACAACGTAGGCCAAGATGATTCCCAAGACGCCACCAATAGCGGTGATGGTCAAAGCCTCGGCGAGAAATTGCGTCAGGATATAGCTCCTCTGGGCGCCCAAGGCTTTCTGCACGCCGATCTCCCGGGTCCGCTGAGTTACCGAAACCAGCATGATGTTCATCAGTCCGACGCCACCAATCCCGAGAGTCAAGGTACCGATGAAGCCCATCAGAATCTTCAGGCCCATGCTGATGATTTCGAACTGATGCACTTGCACCATGAGGTTGAAGACGCGAACCGCTTGACGGTCAGACTGATTGAACTTGTGAGGAATCGCCAGAATGCTGCGCACCGCCTGTTCCAATTGCTCATAGGCAGGGGTTTGATAGGTGAACCAGATGGAATCGAGATAGTGGGTATCCTTCAGGTCGCTCATGGTGGTGAAGGGGATGTAGACGGTGCGATTGATATCGTCATTCCCCTCCTGCATTTTCGCGGTCAGGACCCCGACAACTTCGAAGCTAAGTCCGTCCAGGCGAATACGCTCGCCAAGCGCGTTTCTGCCCGAAAACAGTTTCTCCTTCGCCTCCGATCCAATTACGGCTACTCGCGCGCGCTGCACCTGATCTTCCAGGTTGTAGAAGCGGCCTTGATCAATCTGGAGAGAACGTACTTGCTCGACGTTGGGGTCGTTGGCGGTGACTGTCCAGTTGAAAGTACGGGTTTCGTATTGGACATTTGCCGGTTTGCTCACTTCTGGTGTGATGTGGGTAATCTGCGGAAGATTGGTCGTGAGCGTGTCCACATCTTCGCGCGTGAACCGGATCGGGGTGCCCGATTTCTCTCCCCCGGCTTGCATCGAGGTCCGGTTTGGAACAACGATTACCAGCTTATTGCCGAAATTCGCGAAGATGTTCGCGCAGGCCTGCCCGAATCCGTCGCCGTAAGCGAGCAACATCACCACCGTAGCGATGCCCCAGGCCATGCCAAGCATGGTCAGCGCCGTGCGGCGCCGATTGTGGCGCATCGCCGTGTATGCTTCCTGAAGGAGATCGCGGAGCATTTTCTATTCCTGCCGCAACGCTTCGACCGGTTGAAGATGAGCTGCTTTTCGCGCGGGGTAAAGGCCGGCAACAACCCCAGCCAGGGTAAGACTGCCAATCGCGAGCATCGCTGACATCGGCACAAGCTTCGGAGGATCGAATCCGCCTGGACCTCGAACCGTCCCCATTACGGCCATTAAACCGCCCGCCAGGGCCATTCCGATCAGGCCGCTTCCCAGCGTGAGTAGGAGCCCTTCCAAAAAGAAATGGAACAGAATGTTGCGGTTGGTGGCACCGAGGGCCTTGCGGAGACCTATTTCGTGGGTCCGCTCGCTCACCGCCACCAGCATGATGTTAATCACGCCGATTGCCCCCAAGGCCAATGTCACCATCCCAACCGTCCCCAAGAACATATTCATAACGTCGAAAATGGTGCCCACCATCTTCGAGGATTGGATCGAGTCCCACTCATCGAAAGCGTTCTCATCGTTCGGATCGAACTGGTGGTTCCGGCCTACGATCTTGTGCACTTCCTTCTGCGCGAGCACGTGGTCATCGGTCCTGGTGGGCTGATACTCGATAAAGGAAATCGCTCCTTGCTGATTGTCTCCCTTAATCGGGAACGAGGACTCCATCACCGAGAAGGGAATATACCCGCGCATATTGAGCCACAGGTTGTCGCCGCGGCCGAGGTGGGGGAGCGTTCCTACCACCTGGAAACTCATGCTGTTGATCAGCAGGGTCGCTCCGAGCGCTGGCCGTCCGGGAAACAACGTCTTCTGCAGCTCGCTGCCAAGGACGATCACATTGCGCCTTTGGGTGCTGTCGAGCTCATTCAGCCAACGGCCATCCTTCAGGGGCAGGAAGCTGATTTCATTCATCTGAGGCTCGACCCCCAAGATGGTTCCGCTGCCGGTCGCAAATTCGCTGACTTCACGGAGATCATTGCGATTGATGATCGGGCAGGCACGGCGTACATGGGGAGCCAGAAGCATTTCCTGGTAGTCGTGGTAGTTCAGTCGGTACCACCGTGCTGAGTTCATGCTGCCAGCCACGACGGGTGCGCGGCCGGGGAAGATGAACATGATGTCTTTGCCGAACTCGGCCATTTCGCGCTTGTTACCGGAACGGAAGCCTTCACCGACGCCCACCAACAGGAGCAGGGAACCAACGCCCCAGGCGATGCCGAACATGGTGAGAAACGAGCGCAGCTTGTGGGCCCACAAGTTACGGAAAATTTGCGAAAAAATGTCCAGCAACGTTCTCATGCTTACACCATGGTACGGAACATCCCTGGCGGGAGTTCCCTACAGGTATTGTTGCAGGTCTGGAGCTATATAGATAGATGCGAAGCAGGGATCAACGTGGAGATTTTTGGGGGGTAGACGCCAGTTAGCTGTCTTTCCGGTACAGCAGGTCACGCATGGCCTTTCTACGCGCCGCGTTCAGCTCGGTATCAGATGCCGCGCTCGGGCCACGGTCCTGCGATACGGGCTCATCCTGTACGCTGCAATCGGGGCAGCGGTTCGAAAAGCCAGGCTTCTCGGGTTTTAGCTCGAATTCCTCTCCGCAGATGCTGCAAGTTTTGATGGGAAACGCCATAGAGCAATGATACTTGATGGGAGGAGGGCTATACTTTCGGTTCGACCCGGGCATGTGGAACCTCGTCAAACTAGCTCTATCCAGAGGTTTCGACCTTTGGATGCTCGCCTTGTTGGCCTCGACCGCCATGGGTCAAACGGCCGCTTACGACCAGCCCTACCGTCCGCAGGTCCACTTTTCCCCTCGCGAGTATTGGACTAACGACCCCAACGGCTTGGTGTTCTTCCGCGGCGAGTACCACCTTTTCTTCCAGTACAACCCTTTTGGCGAGCAATGGGGGCACATGAGCTGGGGCCATGCGGTCAGTACGAACCTGCTCGACTGGCGGGAATTGCCGGTAGCCATTCCCGAGCAGGGAGGCGAGATGGTCTTCACGGGTAGCGTCGTCGCGGATAAGAACACCAGCGGACTGTGCGGCGTGGAATCGGAATGTTTGGTTGCTATCTACACCGGTCACAGGAGCACGCCCGAGCGGACTCGTCAGACTCAAAACCTCGCCTACAGCCTCGACAAAGGACGTACCTGGTCGCGATACCGGGGCAATCCGGTAATCGACCTCAATATGGCCGACTTTCGCGATCCGAGCGTCTTCTGGGACAAAAAGCTGAATCGCTGGGTGATGACGGTCGCCTTGCCCAAGCAGCACAAGGTGAGGTTTTATTCCTCCCCCAACCTCAAGCAATGGACCGAGCTCAGTGACTTTGGCCCCACGGGAGATGTCGACGGCGATTGGGAGTGCCCGGATTTGCTGCACATTCCGGCGGAGAACGGAACTCAAGGTATGTGGATGCTAAAGGTCGGACTCAATCCTGGCGCGCCTCAAGGCGGTTCGGGCGAGCAGTACTTTCTGGGAGAGTTCGATGGAAAGCATTTCACCCCATCAAGCAAGCCTGGCTGGCATGGCTGGACCAATTACGGCAAAGATGACTATTGCGCCATCAGCTTCAACCACCTTCCGACGGGCGCAAAGCCAGTGCTGCTCGGCTGGATGAACAACTGGCAGTATGCCTCGAAGCTGCCGACCTCGCCCTGGCGCGGGCAGATGAGCTTGCCACGACGCCTGTCGTTGGTTATGGACAATGACGGTCTCACCGCGAGGCAGACACCGGTTGTCGCAGCGCTTCGGCGGGAGAAAGCGGGCTACTCGTTTTCCGGCCCTGGGGCAACGAAGACAAGCCTTCAGGCCCCATTTGAACTTGAATTGAACTTCGATCCCGCTGAGGAGAAGGTGTTTGGAGTTCGCCTTCAAACCGGGGACCATGAGTGGACGGAGATTGGATTCGATCGAGAGAAGCAGCAGTTCTTCATGGATCGGACCAAGTCAGGCGCGATCGTGGGCGACGGTTTTGCCTATCGCACGACTGCGCCACTCGCCCCCGGACGACCGTTCGACCTCAGGTTAATCGTCGATCGCTCCTCGGTCGAGGCCTACGCGCAGAACGGCACCATCGCGATGACCAACCTTATTTTCCCCACGTCCGAGGGCAGCAGAGTTGAGTTGTTTACGCAGAGTGGAAAACCCGTGGGTGCGAAGGCTACAAGCTGGAAGCTGCGCAGCATCTGGAAATGAGTTAGGCGATCCACTTCGCCAGGGCGAACGCCACTCCTGCGGCCACGCCACCTATGAGCATGGTTTGCAATGCGCTTCGCAGAGCGCGAGCACCGGTGTACTTGCCTTTAATAAACCCAAAGACGCCCAACGCGATCAAGGTCACGATGGCCGAAACGATCAAGCCGCGGTAAGCATTTTGGAGCACCATGTATGGCGAAAGCGGAATCAGGCCGCCCGCCACATACGACGCCGCAATTGTCCCTGCGCTGGTGACGGCGCGTTTCGGGTCAGGCTCCTCCAGGCCCAATTCGAAACGCATCATGAAATCTACCCAGGCGTCCGGACGCGTGCTCAAGGCCTCCACGACGGGGTCGCTTTCCTCCTCCGTCAATCCGTAATTCCGAAAAACTTTTCTGACTTCGGCTTTCTCTTCTTCTGGAATTTCCTCGATTTCGCGATACTCGCGGGCCTTCTCCTGCACGTAGTGCTCGGCGTCGCCTCGCGCCGCCAGGTATCCGCCAAGTCCCATGGCAATCGATCCTGCCGCGATCTCTGCTAACCCGCCGATCACAATGAATCTCGTATTCGCGAAAGCCCCGGAAAGCCCTGCGGCCAGCGCGAACGGAACGGTCAGTCCGTCCGACATGCCGATGACGATGTCGCGAACAAAATTGCTGGAGGTGAAGTGCTGTTCGCGGTGAATGATTCGGGCTATCACGGCGCCTCCTCGGGATGATTCTTCAGCCACTCTTGTGCTTTGCGGATCACGTCGCGCTCGCCGCGATAGCTCAGACGACGTTCTGCACCTTCGAGCGGGATCCACAGCGCTTGCTTGACTTCAATGCGCATCTCCCGGGTTACGTTGTCAATTTCTCCGCCTTCATATCTCAACAGGAAGAAGCTCACAATCTTGAACACCCGCTGTTTGTCGCCCCACGAACGCACATATACATACTTGATATCGGAGAGTTTGGTGATGATCACGGCCCTGATGCCGGTCTCTTCAAATACCTCGCGCACCGCGGTTTGTGCGGCATCTTCCCCGGGATCGACAATGCCCTTGGGAAGAGCCAGAATCTGGCCCTGATTACCCGATTTGCGCTTGGCCGAGTTCGAGGTGCCTCCCTCTCGTCGGGGCTCAATTACGGCAACCTCCCAGCCCATTTCGGATTGTCGTACCACCACTCCCCCGGCTGAAATCTCTCTTGGCATGGCTTTCCAAATTATCAGGAACAAAGGGCTTCGTCATCTCTGGTTACCCGTTGCTCTAGGGTAATTATCTCTACGAAATACCGTCGCCATACACTATGCAAAGCAGCATCTCACCTAAGTAGTGGGATGGTTCGGCCGGAGGACGGATCGGCCTTGAAGGGTTTACGAAAAATCGTGCGCTCGGTGCGCGCCTTGGGACGCGGCATTTCGCCAGCACCACAGGCCATTCTACCCTCGAAGACACCCTTAATTGGTCTCGCCCTGGGAGGCGGATTTGCCCGCGGAATCGTCCACGTCGGCGTTCTGAAAGCCTTGGAAGCGGAAGGCATCACCATCGACTTTGTTGCTGGAACCAGCGTCGGCGCGCTCATCGGAGCTGCGTATTGTAGCGGTGTAACTCCGGCAGAACTGGAATCGATAGCTGCCCGCGTCCGCTTCCGCGATCTCGCCCGCTGGACGCTGTCACGGTACGGGTTCGCGACAAACCTCCGGATGATCTCATTTCTCGATCGCATTCTAAAGGTGAAGACCTTTGAGGAGCTTCGCATCCCGCTGGCTGTGACCGCCACCGACTTCGCCTCCGGCGAAGGAGTTGTGTTTCGCTCCGGGCCGCTAGCCGATCCCGTGCGGGCGAGCTGCGCCTACCCAGGTGTCTTCCTGCCCGTAACCGTGAATGGCCGCATGCTGGTCGACGGCATGCTCGCTCATTCGCTCCCCAGCCAGCCCGTGCGCGATATGGGCGCTGACCGCGTGATTGCAGTGAACCTGAAGAGCTCGTGGTCGGCCGCGGACGGTCCGCGGCACATTTTTGATGTCATCGGTCAGTGTTTCTCCATTGCGCAGGATATGAACTGCGCTCAGGCGAGAGCCTGTGCAGACCTCATCATTGAGCCTGACGTCACCGGCTATCGGTACGACGACTTTGAGCATAGCTCCGACCTGGTTCGTATCGGCGAAGAAATGGCCCGAGCTTCGCTGCCAAAGATTCGGGAGTGGCTACCGAAGAGCGCCGCTGCTGCCGAACCCTTAGGCACGACGTTGGCCACTCCAATTCCAGATCCAGTTCAGCCCTAGCCTCTCGGACGAGGAACCCAAGCGGGTTGATTCCCAAAAGTGCATTGCTGCCCTTTGCGCACTACAGAAACCACTGTATGGACGCAGTGTCACTCCACGTTAAGAATTTAGAGGCCTGTGCGACTGCGTTGGGGGCGCTTCTTGTGGGGACAAAAGGCGTGTCGTACAGCGTCCGCTGCGATTTTCCTCGAAGTACGTGCATTTAAGTTAAGTGGTCTGTTCTCGAAGACACGGGATGAATGCACAACTGAAAGATGCTAACGCCGAGCTTCTGCGGGCCCGCTCCGGATGCGCAGGCTTTGACGAGGTTCTTGGCGGCGGGCTCCCCTCCGGCCATATGTATCTTCTCGAAGGCGAGCCGGGTACCGGCAAGACGACTCTCGCCATGCAGTTCATGGCGGAAGGTTTGAGCCTCGGCCAAAAAGTGCTCTATGTCACGCTTTCGGAATCCCGCAACGAGCTTCTGAGCGTCGCCCGCTCGCATGGATTTAAGCTCGACGGTATCCGCATTCTCGAACTCCAACCGGACGAGCAGGATCTCAAACCCGAACGCCAGTACACCGTGTTTCATCCATCGGAAGTGGAACTGAGCGACCGTGTGCGGGCGATCATGGAAGAGGTAGAAGAGCATCGCCCTGATCGTTTGGTCATTGATGCGCTCTCGGAAGTCCGCATGCTCGCGAAAGACCCCTTGCGTTACCGTCGCCAGGTACTTTCGTTGAAGGAATATGCGCCGAGCAATTGCACCGTACTTTTGCTCGATGACCGCAGCAGTCGACAGGTTGAACTCGAACTGCACAGCATTGTTCACGGCGTGATCGCGCTGTCAAAAATTCCCGTCGAATATGGCAAGACTCGCCGCTGCCTGGAGGTCACCAAGCTACGCGGCTGTGCCTTCCGCGAAGGCTTCCACGACTACGTGATTCGCCCCGGAGGCGTGGTTGTTTATCCGCGGCTGATTGCTTCCGAATACGAAGAACCGCCGACACAGCGCGGCTGTGTCAAAAGTGGAATCCCGGAACTCGATCAATTGGTTGGCGGAGGGCTGGACCTCGGCACCAGCACTCTTCTGCTCGGTCCGGCCGGCTGCGGTAAAACCACCACCGCGATTCGATGGGCGGTAAGCGCCGCTGAACGTGGGGAAACCGCAAGCATTTTTCTCTTCGAAGAAACCATCAATACCCTCATTCAGCGCGCCTCGGGTCTGGACATGCGGATCCTGCCTCACATTGAAAGTGGACTCATCAAGATCAATCATCTTGATCCCGCAGAAATGTCGCCGGGCGAATTTGTCGATCTGGTCCGCAAAGCCGTCGAGTATGAGAACACCAGCACCGTGGTGATCGACAGCCTCAACGGATTTCTGCATGCGATGCCCGGCGAACAATTCCTGGCATTGCATCTGCACGAGCTGCTCACCTATCTGAACCATCGTGGTGTGGTTACGCTGATGGTACTGGCGCAGATGGGGGTTATTGGCAGCGCCATTCAGACTCCGACAGACATCAGCTATTTGGCCGATAACATTCTCGTGCTTCGCTACTTCGAGGCGCAGGGCGAAGTGCGACAGGCAATCTCCATGATTAAGAAACGCAGCGGTGCTCACGAGCACACCATTCGTGAGCTCCGGTTGGGCCCTGATCGCATTCATATCGGCGAGCCTCTTAGGGAGTTTCATGGTGTGCTAACCGGCATTCCTGCCCTGGTCGGCCAAGGCAACGGGAACGGCCACGGAAATGGTCTTCGTCTTGGAGAATAACTCGGCACATAGCGAGCTGCGAGTACTGGTGCTTGCCCCCTTTGGCAGGGATGCCACTCTCATTGAGGCCCTCCTAAACGAATGCAAGATCTCGAGCCAGGCAGTCCCGTGCGCCTCCGAACTCATATCGGGAATTCAGGAGGGGGCGGGCGCAGCCATTGTCACCGAGGAGATTTTGCAAGACGAGTCCATCACCCTACTCGCAAAGCATCTCTCGGAGCAGCCGCCGTGGTCCGATTTCCCGATTATCGTACTCACCGGTGGCGGAATGAGCACAATTGCAACGGACCTTGCCGTACATTCGCGGGCTCCTCTGGGGAATGTTTCCTTGTTGGAGCGGCCGCTTCGCCCGGCAACTTTGATCAGCTCGGTTCGCAGCGCGCTGGCAGCGCGGCGACGCCAATATGAAATCCGAAATCACCTGGAGGAGCGCCGAGAGGCGGAAGACGCCCTGCGGCGGGCACGCGATGAGCTCGAATCACTGGTTGGTCAACGCACGATGGCATTGCGCCATTTGAGCGCCCGCCTTCTTCGTGTACAGGATGAAGAACGGCGCCGTATTGCCCGCGAGCTGCACGATAGCCTGGGGCAGTACCTCGCGGCCGCAAAGATCAATTTGGACGTGCTCATGCGTTCCAACGGGGATGGCGCCGCGTATGTTCGTGAAGCGCAACACTTGATCGATCGTGCCATTTCCGACACCCGCACGTTGTCCCATCTACTGCACCCGCCACTGCTTGATGAGGCTGGATTTGCTTCCGCGGCGCGTTGGTATGTAGAAGGTTTTGGTAAGCGATGCGGTGTCGCCGCCACTCTGGAAATTTCGGACGCACTCGAGCGGCTTTCTTCGGAAACTGAGACAGCCTTGTTTCGAATTCTGCAAGAATCGCTCACCAACGTTCATCGCCACTCCGGAAGTCGCTCCGTGGAGGTGCATCTTACTAAAAATGCATCTTCGGCGGTTCTTTGCGTTCAAGACCATGGGAAGGGAATTCCGCAAGAGATCCTCGCCCGCTTCCAGAAGGATGGCGGCAATGTTGGAGTTGGCCTGGCGGGTATTCGCGAGCGGGTGAAGGAACTCGGAGGGCGCTTTGCGATCGAATCGAGCCCAAAAGGAACGACTCTCACGGCAACGGTGCCGATTGCTTTGGCCGAAAAGCCGCGTGTGTCACAGCCAATAGCTCCGCCGCACTCAAAAGGTAGCACCGGCGTTCGAGCTTCGTAACTACTCTGTCCCGGTTTCCTTGTTTTCCAACCCGAGAATGGAAGCGGCCTTCGCATACGCCGCCTGGATGAGCCTGTCCAATTTGGGGAAACGTGTGTGCACCTGACCTAGGAGCCGCCTTGCCCAATGATGTTCCGTGGAAAGAATGACCAGTCCAATGAGCAGGAAGAGAATTCCTTGAAGAAATGGAAGGAACAGGCCCGCGATTCCTAAGGCGATGAAGAGCCATCCCGTAGTGAGGATGGTAATGCGCTTCCAACCGGCAGAGGCCATAAAAAATCCGAGAAATACTCCAAGGGTGGCGCCTAGACGCCTGCTTTAAGCCTAACAGGTGTTGGTCTTGCTGTTTTCCACTCATCGTCTGGTGTCGATGCGGCAGAACGGCCTCCGGCAATTGAGAGCTAGAGTCGCGAGCAAGGGAACTCGGCGAGATGGTCGAGCAGCGATTCAATGGGCAAAAAAAGCAAATGGCGGCTGTCGACCGGAGCGAACATCCGCCATTCGAGATTTCCATTTACTTCTTGATGAACTTACCCTGCCGGAGCTCGGAGAACGCCTCCTGCAACTGTTCCTGGGTGTTCATCACGATGGGTCCGTACCAGGCCACGGGTTCTTCAATCGGTTTGCCGGAAACGAGAAGGAAACGTATTCCCTCATCCCCCGCCTGAACCACAACTTCATCTCCACGGTCGAACAGGACCAACGAATGATCGCCCACGGTTCTCACCGGGTAATCTTCCTCGCTCCCAACCTGTTCGGTTAGCACTCCCTGGGGAGTGGAAGCATCACGGAACTTGCCCGAGCCCTGAAAGATGTAAGCGAAGGCATGGCGCGAGGTCTCGACCTTGAGCGTCTTGCGCTTGCCGGCGGGCACAAATACGTCAATGTAATTCGGGTCCGCGGCAACGCCCTCGACCGGGCCCGCTACACCCAAGAAATTCCCGCAAATCACTCGAATCTTAGTCCCGTCATCATCGGTCACCTCAGGAATGGCAGTCGAGGGAATGTCCTGGTACCGCGGATCGGTCATCTTCAAGTTCGCTGGCAGGTTCGCCCATAACTGGAAGCCATGCATTCTGCCGCGGGGGTCGCCCTTTGGCATCTCTTGATGCAAGATGCCGCTGCCGGCGGTCATCCACTGTACGTCCCCAGCTCCCATTTTGCCCTTGTTCCCAAGGCTGTCTCCGTGTTCCACCGATCCGGCCAGAACGTAGGTGATGGTCTCAATGCCGCGATGCGGATGCCAGGGAAATCCAGCAAGGTAGTCCTCAGGATTGTCGTTGCGAAAATCGTCAAGCAGAAGAAAAGGATCGAACTCCTTGGTCTGCCCGAAGCCGAACGCGCGGCGCAGCTTGACACCCGCGCCTTCTAGGGTCGGCTTTGATTCAATGACTCGTTTTACAGGTCGGAGTGACATAGTCTTCCCCCTTTATGGATGAGCGAGATGGGCCAGCAATTCAAGGCTGCCCCTCGCTTCCCACCCTTCAAAGAGTGGGAATTGCTTTGGTCAATTCGCTTTTACAAATTGAACGTCGAGCGTGATGGTAACTTCGTCTCCCACTAAGATGCCTCCGGTCTCAAGGGCTGCATTCCAGGTAAGACCAAAGTCTTTGCGGTTGATCTTGGTCGTTGCCGATAACCCAATTCGTGTGTTGCCCCACGGGTCCTTTGCCGGTGCACTGGGGCCTTCGACCACGAAAGTTACCGGGCGCGTGACCCCGCGGATGCTGAGATCTCCCGCGACCGATACCTCCTCGCCATCCCTCTTCGATACCTGGGTCGAGCGGAACGAGAGAGTAGGGAACTTCTCAACATCGAAAAAGTCGGCACTCTTCAAATGCGCATCGCGCTGGGGTTCGCGCGTGTTAATGGTCGCGGCCTCGATCTCGGCTTCTATACGCGAGTTTTCTACATTCTGCTCATCCAGCTGCAGGCCACCTTGCAAGGAGGTGAACTCGCCTTTCACGTTCGAGATCATCATATGTTTGACCTTGAACTGGGCTGCGGAATGTACTGGGTCGATGTTCCAGGTCGAAGTCGTGTTCTTTACCTCGGGAATGGCAACGGCGCTCATGGTTGTTTCTCCTTATGCGTTATACAGATGATCGTTATAACTAATAAGATTCAATACGTTCAGGCACCCTGGCGACGTGCTTCCTGCAGCAGTTTCAGCAAGTTCCGGAGTTTTTCGGGGCCGAGATGGCCGAGCAGCAAGCGGTGGGTTTCAAGCACTGGCGCGTCGAGTTGCCCGAGCAGCTTCAGTCCCGCCTCGGTGATGCGAGTCAGAACCATCCGCCGGTCTTTCGTCTGGCGACAGCGGGAGACCAGACCACGCCGTTCCAGCCTGTCCAAAAGCCTTGTAATATCAGGGTCACGGCTAATCATGCGATTTCCGATCTCGCTGCAAGCGAGACCCTCCGGCGACCCCCTGAGGATCCTGAGCACGTTGTACTGGGTAGGGGATATCTCCGCTGCTCGGAGCACCGGCTCTATCCTTCGGGACAGTTGATCGGTCGAGATAGCGAGCGCAAGGAAGACCTGCTCCTCAAGTTCCCCGGAGCGGCGCCCGGCAGTAGAGTGGGATTTCATAGTTTTAATTATATTCGTTATAACGACATATGTACAAGTCCAAAGGAGAGGCTCGAATCTTGGAAATTTGGTCGCCGCAAGAACCAGCGCTTGTATTTCGCTCGAAGCTAGCGATGGAAATGTATTAGCAGGGCTTCCAGAGTCACGCTATCAACCTTTACGGTTACTTCAGCATGGTTAAGTAAAAGGCGTTTTTTCCCGAGCGTAGGTCCTTGCCATAGGAGAAGGCCACTCCGGTACCAAAAACCCTGAGCTTGAGTTGTGCCCCCGTGTCCCAAAGCCAATGGTGCGAACCCAAGGTGGCGATAGGGTCCGAGATCTTGCCGGTATCAAGAAATGGTCCCATGGTCAGCCTCACGATTCCATTTCCGTAGAGATTCTTGTCGGTCTCCCAGGTGACGAGGAAATAATTGCGTCCCAGAGGGGCGCTGCCTTTGCGACCATCTTCGGTGCCTATGTGCGCACGCATAGGGAGATCGTTGTCGCGTTCTAGCCCCAACATGAACAATTCATCGAACGGCACCGTCCCGAAGGTCTTTCCCGCTCGGATCTGTTGCTGCATCTCATAGTCGTCACCCGTGGAGCCGGGGAACCAGTGCCATCCGAGCGAACCTTGCAGCTTCTCCGAGGTTTCGATTGGTTGGGACCACAAACGGGCAGCCTGAGACGAAACCCTTGCTTCCCCTGTAAATCGCCTCTCTGGCATTCGCCACAAAGTAGTTCGTAGTTCCGCCCGCTGTTTCAGTTGATAGCCCGGGGCCAGTAACGCCGGGGTCAAGGCACTCCCCACCACAACGCTCCGGTAGTCGCGATGGGAAAACTCAGCGCCAGCCGACCATTGCCATCGCCCATTCGCGTAGGAGTCCAGACTAAATCCAACCACTTCGCGAAGAAGGTTCAAGCTGGCGGATGGCGCCGGGAGCCGGAAATCTGACGTCAGGATGGACCAGTTCTCGTTGCGTAGGTCGGCGGTTAACTCGTAGCGATATTTGGCGCCGCGCTGAAATGGCGTGGAAAACTGAGCCGACACTCGCCGCTTCTCTGGGTCCCAGCGAAACAGGGATACAAAATTGGTCGCCGAATGGCGGAGGTTATAGTACTCGGGATTAACCGTGAGAAATGGGAGTCCACGGAACAACAGGAACAATCCTTCCCACCTCGAATTGCCGAACCCATTGCGCTCCTGATTGCGAAACCAGACGTCGAACCGGTCATCTTCCCGAGCGTGCAGATCGAGTTGATACCGCGGAAAGATTCCGAGAGAGCGGATGCGGACGTCGGTCGTTTGGAACGCCGAGCGCTCCAGCATGCTAGCGGGCGAGAATGCGAAGGCCCGGTCGAGGAGCGCAGGCGATACCCGCGGCTCGGGCTCCATCTTCAATTCCATGACCTGTGGTTTGTCGACTCGGTTCCAGTACTTCAGGGAGCCATCCAGATTCCCTTCCAGGAAATAAATCGTTCCTAGAAAGTCATTCGCATAGGGATCATGGGGAGCGAGGTTCAGGGCTTGGCGCACTCGACGAGCGGCCAAGGGATAGCGTTTCTGCTTGAACGCCACGCCCGCCAGCTCGAGGGGGAAGCGTGGATCTCGAGGCGCAAGTCGAAGTCCGGCCTGAAAGGCGACCTCTGCTTCCTGCCAGCGCTCCAAGCGTGCTAGCGCGGTCCCATAGTAGAAATCGAAGTCCGCCGACCGGGGACTCACCGGTTCGAGCAAATCAACCATCTCCTGCCAGTGTTGCTCGGCGGCGAGTTGCCGGAGTTTTTCAGGTGAGGCAGCTTCAGCCGAACTTTGAGCCGACAAGGTCGAGCATCCGGAGAGCAAGACCAGAAAGATGTTCAACCATGTCCTGCACTTAAGAGGCAGTACTCGGCATCGGCCATCCTCGTTTTTCAAGATCGGGAATGGTGACATGACGCTCGGTTTGAGCCAGGTTGAAGATCGAATGCGTACAAATCTGCTGATGATTAGCGTGCGCCGGTGCCCGGAAGTGCCAGCAGAGTCCAACTGCCGGCGCCTTTCCACTCTTGCTCAAATCGGGAACGATCTTCCTTGAGGAGCTTCCGCTGGGCAGGATCGTTCAGGAGGACAAGCTGACGTTCCTGGTCAAATCCGGCGACGACCACGTAGTGGAGTGGACCCCTTGATCCGGGCTTCAACGCCACAATCAAAGGGCGGCCTTTTTGCAAGTGCTCTTTCAGATCGGACCATTCTCCGGCAAAGGCGAAGGTTGCATATCCATTCTGTTGGAAGTAGCGCTGCATGTCAGAAGCATAGATCCCATGGGTTCGGTCCGAGTGCAGATTGCGCTCGATCTCGGCGCTGTTCGCATGGACCGATCCGCCGTGCTGCGCGGCCCAGTACTCGATCACCATGGCGACACTGGCAGCACCGCAGCCGTCCTTCTCTTGTGTTACGAAGGGAATATCGAGCCAAACCCCGGGTGGTTCGGTGGCGAACAACAGGCCGCTGACCCACAGCACGGTGGCAAGGTTGCGCAAAATGCGACGCATGAGTTCGCGTTTAGTGCACCGCGACAATGATCAGAATCAGGCCGGCAATGGCGATCAAGATAATGATTAAGTCACGGTCGCTTAGGTGGCCGGCAGCGAAGTCGGCTTGAGCGTTTTGGGTGCGAGACGCCAGTTGTGCCAGTTCAGCATCGCTGAGGCTCGAGACTGCTTTGTTCACCTGCGCCGGGTCCATGTGAGCCGCTTTCAGCGCGCCCTGCGCCTTTTCCGAGGAAAAGAATCCCCTTAATGTATCCAGATTCTTCTGCCTTGCCTGGGAGGCGTCCATCACGGCTTTCTGCATCTCCGACGGGGTCACTACATGTTGGGCCGTCTGTGCTAGGAGATTTTGGGGAAGGGAAAAAATCGTGACCAGAACACTCGCGGTAAGGACTCGAACCCATTGCTTGGCTTCAAAGTGCATCTCTCGCACCCTCCTAAGAAAAGTGTGGCCAGACTCGAAAATTCTACATGACTGGCGAGGCTCCTCCGAGTGGGGGCAATCGCCCAGTAAACCCCCTAAGGGCTGTGCCATTGGTGTCGCGGCAGCGTTGGTACGACTTAAACAATTTGACACTTGATTTGGCGTGAAACGGGGTTACAATTCCACCCCAGAGTTGTCCTTTCCCCGAGCAAGATTGGGTTCCCCTCTGGTATGTCGTTTTTCGATGGCCAACTCGGAGGCCAGCCATGAAAATGAACATCTCTGCTCACCATAATTGGAAAGACCATTGTGTGGATGCCGCGCTGATAACAATGGTGATTGGCTCGGTCGTAGGCCTAGCCTTCATCTTCTTTCGTCGATGACGGCTGGTTTTCGCTCTGAGAACCGTGTCGGATGGCGCAGCGGCGTCAAATCCTTCTAGACCGGTGGCTAGGATCAACCGTTTCTTGCCACCTCTTCTTTTTCCACCAGACGCAAGAATTTTTGGGCTTCCTCCAGGGCCGCGTACTCCTCCGACGAAGAAGCCAGATCACTGAGCTGCCGAGAAATGGCCGCGCGTGCCTCTGCGACGCGCGCGGGAACCTTCGTGCGATCAGGCTCCAGCAAAGCGAGCCTATAGAGTTCTTTCCAACCATTCTCTGACTTCCTGGGGGTTCTCATTTTTCGCTAACGTCCCTCCGCGATGGCTTTTTTAGAAATTCACCTTGAGACCAAATTGAATGACCCGAGGGTCGGCCGCTGTTGAGACGATGGTGCCGAAGGCCGCGTTCCCGAGCACGCCATTGGGTTGTCCGAAAGCGGGTGTATTCGTCAGGTTGAATATTTCTGCGCGAAACTCTAAGTCCAGTCGTTCCCGCAATGCCGTGTGTTTGATGAACGCAATGTCACCGTCTCTATAGCGGGGGCCGCGCACAGGATTCCGCGATGCATTCCCGAGAGTGAACTGGGGAGCGGTTTGGAATGCGGCTGTGTTGAACCACCTTGAGGGGCTTCGCTGGTCAGCGGGCAAATCGACCGCGGCTGTAATGTTTGGACGCTGCACTCCGAATCCTGCGAATGCGTTGAAGTTCGTGCTCTGGGTGATCGCAAACGGCATTCCCGACTGCAGCAACACAATTCCCGTAATCTGCCAGCCATTGGCTAGGACACCCAAAATGCGTGAAGGATGCATGCCGTGACCGGGTCCAATGGGGATTTCCCAAGTAGAGCTTGCCACGAAGACATTGGGAATGTCGCCGGTAGAAGAATCGCGCTCGCGACGGAGATTGAAACTGTCAGCCACGGGGAAATTGGCTACCGGCCCGGTCAGGATGGAGGCGTCGAACACGGAAGAAGCGGTATCAATCAACTTGGAATGGGTAAAGCTCACAAGGTACGACAGCCCGTGAGAGAGTCTTTGTTCCAACTTTGCTTCGACGCCGTGATAAACCGTGCTGCCAACGTTGTTCCTGTAGGGCGCAACCGTCAGAAATTCGGGAAAGGGCTTTAGGAGTTGTCCTGCCGCTATGGTGGGATCGCCCAGTGAGGATGATCGCGGAATCTGTCCAAAGAATGGATTCGTCACCTTCTGCAACAGGGGCGCTCCGGTTTCGAGCTGTTCGACGGTGAGCTGGTTGATGTTCACGTCGGGAATACCAACGTGCGTGATGTGCGAACCCACGTAGGCAACTTCGAAAGACAGGTTGCGGGTAAATTCGTGCTGGACGGCCAGATTCCATTGCTGCGCGTAGCCGGACCCGAGCTCACGATTGACCGTGAATACGCCCTGACCAAGCCCAGCATTCGGGGTAAGAGGAATCGGTGCCACACTCGGTCCGCCCGAAAGGACAAAGGCCGGATTGATGTTGTCCAAAGTGCGTTGACTGGTCGTCTGCAAAAAAGGGAACTGGGGAATCGTGAACGGCGTCGTGATTCCGGTTTGCTCGATCCAGACTAATCCGTATCCGGCGCGGACGACGGTTTTGTCCTGTAGAAGGTAGGAGAGCCCAACCCTTGGGCCGAAATCGTGCCAATGCAATTCGCGGGCGGTATGCGGATACCCGCTCTTTCCCAAGTAGTCGAGTTGCTGGGTTTGGAGGTTGAAGATCGCACCCTGGTTGTCGACTTCGGTCGAGGGGAAGTTGAGTGTCCACCGGAGACCTGCGTTCAGAGTGAGACGACGGGTAACCTTCCAGTCGTCCTGCGCGAAATATTCCTGTATGTGAGCGCGGGGGCGAAGCACTTTACCCTGAAGATCGATCGAGAACGTCTGCACCTGCCCAAGCAGGAAGCTCGCTAGGGGATCGCCAGTTCCTTTCGTGCCTGGCTGATCGGTAAACAACTGCGAGAACTGGAAGGTGCCAGTGGGATTTGGTGGTTGAATCACATCGAGCCGCTCCCAGCGGAAGTCGAGACCGAACTTGAGTGCGTGATTTCCCACGAGGTGGGAAACACTGTCCACCACTTGGGTAACGTCGGTGCGGAAACTTGAGTTCGTATTCGAAGGCGATCCGATTTGCTGATACCCGGCGATGTTGAAAATTGGCAGGGCATTGTTGAGTGCACCGTTCGAGGGAATTCCCGGAATTTCCAAGCTTTGAGAAGGGGAAGAGGAAAGCTGAACTCCCCGACGTTGAAATGAGCGGCGGGTATAGCCCACGCGGAGGTCATTCAACGTCCTTGTACCGAAGGTGTGCATGTAGCTGCCGACCGCCTGCTGGCCAAGCGTATCCGTGAGCCCAATCACCCCGGTTGTGATGTTCCCACTTCCGTCCGGCAGGAAGGGTACGGGCTGATCCACATCATGGAAGTAGGAATAACGGCCAAAGGCCTGATCGCTTTCAGAAAACCTGTGATCGAGACGGGTGTCGAATTGATTTTGATGATCCTGATCATTCCCAACGAGGGTGAAATTGTTGGCCGTTCCGGATTTCGAAGGGAGAGGGTAACGATTCAGCACAGCTAGGGCGGATGAATCGATCCTTGAGATTGGGATTACGTTGGTGGGGGAGAATGGTTGACGGGTGAACGTGGATCCGTTTTGAACGGTCGTCGCCGGATCGAAAAGAACAGGGGTAGTCGTTCCGTACAGCTCTGTGAAATCACCTTGACGCTCAAGAACCGTGGGCACCGTAGAAATGCGCACCGTACCGATTGCCTGTTTGACACCCTGGTAGTCAAGGAAAAAGAACGAGCGGTTCCGAACGAGGGGCCCACCCAAGATGGCCCCGTACTGGTTCCGCCGAAACTCCGGTTTATCTTGATTGACGGGAGCAAAGTAGTTTCGGGCGTTCAAAGCCTCGTTGCGAAAGAACTCCCACACACTCCCATGAAAGGCGTTCGATCCGCTCCGGCTTGATAGGTTCACGACGCCTCCGTTGAACCTGCCGAATTCGGCTGGAACTCCGTTGGTTTGAACGTTGAATTCCTGAATTGCATCGATGATCGGAAAGAAAACCACCTGACCAGGCTCAGGTTGCAGGGCGCTGATTCCATCAAACAGGTATTCATTCGTCCGGGGCCGTCCTCCGTTGATTCTTGGCAAAAGGGTGCCCGGAGGCAGCGTAACTCCGGGCGACAAAGTAGCAAGCTGAACAAAGTTGCGGCCGTTCAATGGAAGTTGCACGACTTTCTCGTGGTCGATAGATTGCGTAATGCTCCCGGATTCGCTCTGCAACAGAGGGGCGTCTCCTGAAACTGTCACACTCTCCTTGGCGCTCCCGACCGCCATCCTCAAGTCCAACCGTGTTCTTTCCCCTGTGATCAAGGTAATCCCGGTTCGCACCAGCCTTTGAAAGCCTTCGGCCTCAGCCACGACCGTGTAAACACCCGGATGAAGATTCGTAAAAACGTAGACCCCGGAGGCGCCAGTGCCGGTCGAGGTGGACACCCCTGTTGCCATGTTGGTAACCGTGACCCTTGCTGTGGTCAGAGCCCCGCCGGCACTGTCGGAGACACCCCCCGTCAGATCCGTGGTCCCCGCCTGCCCGAGTGCAAGTCCTACGGTAAGGAGGAGAAAAAAGGTAGTGAGCTGGCGATTTCTTTTCGACATCCTGTCTCCCGAGGTTTGGGGGCGGGAAGCCGTTAAGCCTCCACAGAGTCTCGACAGTGTATAGTTAATGTGTATCCCATGTCCAACTATGTACAGTTATATACGTTTTATGGATGGGCTTCGCATTGACGGAAAATCTTTCCATGAGAATGACAAGGACAGCCGTATCGGATGCCGGAGAAGAACGAAAATGGCCCGATGAGTCAGACAAGTGACGAATCGAAAGCTAACAGCAAGGGGGCAAAAGCATTTATGACAAAAGCGCGGGCGCCACTGATATGGGCAGCATTCGCTATGTTCGCTCACCTATGCTGGGCAGAAGAAATTACGATAGCGGCAGCCTCCGATCTCCAGTCGGCAATGCAGGAGGTTGCATCTGCATTTGAAAAACAGACCGGCACGAAGGTCAAGGTGATCTACGGATCGTCGGGAAATTTCTTCCAGCAAATTCAGAATGGTGCCCCTTTTGACATGTTCTTCTCCGCAAATCTTGATTTCCCCAAAAAGCTGGAGGCTGGTGGATTGACGGAGGAAGGAAGCTTCTACCAGTACGCGCGCGGGAAAATCGTGATCTGGGTTCCGAATGATTCCAGGATCAACCTCGATTACGGTTTGCAAGCGCTTCTGGATCCCGGCATAAACAAGATCGCGATTGCCAATCCGCTTCATGCCCCATACGGCCAAGCTGCAGTTTCCGCGATGCAAAAAGAAGGCATCTACGAGAGGGTGAAAGAAAAGCTTATCCAGGGCGAGAACATTTCCCAAACGGCGTCCTTCGTTGCGTCCGGTGCAGCAGACGTAGGTATCATCTCCCTTTCAATCGCGCTGTCTCCAAATTTGAAAGGGAAAGGACGCTATGTCCACATACCCACGGAGAATTATCCGCCGCTAGACCAGGCATGCGTGATCCTGAATTCGTCGAGAAACAAGGCACTCGCACAGAGATTCCTCGCCTATGTAAAGGGCGCGGCTGCTGGTAAAGAGCTTTCTACCTATGGTTTCGATGTGACTTCGCAAAGCGCAAAATGAGTGCTGGCTGATCTCCGTAATCTCTAGAGTGAAGACCCATTGCATGCAGCTTCGAGGCTTTCGGCCTTGCGCTCGACGTTCCATTGACCCCCGATATGATGGGACGGTACGATTCCTGTGCCATGCATTCAACCCGCGGGACTCAACAAACGTCGAAGGCAGACGTTGATCCGTTGCTGAAATTGCGCGACGCTGCTTTGGAGCTTCAAGTCAGTTTTCCCACCATTAAGCAGTGGATCTACAAAAAGAAAATTCGGAGTGTGAGGACCGCGGGCGGGCACCATCGGATTCCGCAAAGCGAAGTCGATAGGCTCTTATATCGCACCAGAGGCAAAACCGAAACGGAGAGAATGCTCGTTATTCGGCGCGTGAGCGGTAGAAATCAACTTGTGGGCCGGATTGACGCCGTCCGCATCAGTGGCCTCATGGCCGAAGTTAAAATTTCCATTGGCGACCAGCAGATCACATCGATTATCACCGCCAGTTCGGCGCGTGAAATGAATCTTAAGGCTGGTCAGACGGCAGCTGCCCTCATCAAAGCGACTGAAGTAATGATCTTGAGGATGTGAAGTCGCAGGCCTGACCGTCCTGTCTACAAAATGAAAAGCCCCCCAACGCCTTGGGGGGCCGGGGCAAATCAGGTTTAATGGCTACCAGCATTCATCCCGCTGCCTTCGCCTTCATGGGTGTCAATCGAAATCAGGAATGCATTCCGATCGGAATAGGAGAACTCGTGTCCTTGCACGTTGGCAGCGTGATCAAGAGAGCGGTACAGTTCGAAGCCATCGTTGTTTTGCGCTCCGAAGTACTTCACGTTCTTTAGCACGACGCCCTTGCCGTCTGCGCCTGGTTCACGCTGCAACTTCATCCTGGCCATCTGGCCGCCTCCCAACTTGGCTTCAACGATGTCGCCAGAACGGCTGAACTCAATCGGAGCCTCCTGGACTTTCACTTCGCTCCATTCGAGACCATAGGTCTTGAGAATCATGGGGGCGAGGGCTTCCCTTTGCTCCTTGCTGGTGGATGGATCGAACGAGACCACCACCCACGATCCCTTCTTATTCGTTCCCCATTCGTCACCCAAATCGCCGGTCAACCAATACTTGGCCCCGGCAAGGTTTGTCTTGCCCGAGTTCCCTTCGCGAACTTTCACGGCCATGTTGAACTCACAGTGCGGGTGCTCGGCGTGCTTATTGAAATAGCAGGGACAAAACAGATGGCAACTGCAAGCTTCGACATAATCAGCTTTCATTTGCCAGGCGGACTTTCCCGGGGTCGAGGCCATCAGTAAAGCGCAGCACAACGCCAGAAGGCCAACTTGCTTGAAGCTTCTCATATCCCCTCCTCCTTCTTCCAAAACTGCTTAGCGTGACCTGACGTTTTCAAGCGGCAGAATTGTACAGCAGCTCTCCCCCAAAGAGGTAGCCTTCTTTGGAGGCGAGATCCATATTCAGTTCGAAAGCCCTGACATGAAAGAATGCCTTGCGCGCGAAACAAATTCGTCTCTCATTGCGTATCTCTTTCAGTGCCTCCGAGCGCATGGGTTACTGTTCTGATTTTTTGGGTTTTCTGAGCTTTGGCAACGAGGGGAAATAATCATGGCCTTGAACGACGTCCGCATCGCCGTTCGCAATCTTCTGAAGTCGCCGGGATTTACCCTAACCGCGGTGCTGATGCTCGCCTTTGGCATCGGTGCCACCACCGCAGTGTTTTCTATCGTCGAGTGCGTAATTTTGCGACCGCTGCCATTCCCCGAATCGGATCGATTAGTTCGCTTGAATGACGTCATTCAGGGCGCAGAGATCGGGGGCAACGGCGAGGCGGGTGTCACCGGACCCGACATTCAGAATTACATGCGCGACACGCACAGTTTCGAGGCCCTTGGTGGATTCCGGCAGACGACTTACGAGTTAGGAGGAATCGGCGACCCAGCGTCGGTGAATGCCAGCCGCATGTCCGGAGGGGTCTTTTCTGCGTTGAAAGTCTGGCCTTTCCTGGGCCGCTACTATACGCAGCAGGAAGACGATCAGAAGCAACAGGTAGCGGTAGTCAGCTA
>Ga0134127_10000543_pt1 | contig 34357 bp, 25 predicted proteins | sample KB31753_FD_96459 | JGI IMG/M metagenome (GOLD analysis project Ga0134127, IMG submission 96459) | Terrestrial soil microbial communities with excess Nitrogen fertilizer from Kellogg Biological Station, Michigan, USA - KB3-175-3 | ecosystem: Environmental > Terrestrial > Soil > Unclassified ...
GTGTCCACCTGCGTCGATAGTCGTCCGCTTCAAGCGCAGCCGCTATCCGTTTCTTGCGTTGAATTGTCGGGTTTGGTCAGGGAAGGAACATGCGATTCAACAAGCTCGCCAAAGTCGCATTTTCTTTGTGATCGGCAAGTCGAATCTCATAGTCAGAGTTTGATTCCAACTAGCACATCTGTCCAATAGATTGGTATGATGATTTCGATCTGTTTTGGAGATAGCGATGGAAGTTCGCCAGCTTCAGATATTTCGGGCTCTCGCCGAGGAACTGAACTTCACGCGCACCGCCGAGCGCGTTCACACTGTCCAATCCAACGTCACCGCGCAGATCAAAGCACTCGAGGAAGAGCTTGGTGTTCCTCTCTTCGATCGCCTCGGCCGCCGCGTAGCACTCACGGATGCGGGCCGTCGGTTCCAGCCCTTCGCCTTGCAGGCTCTCTCCGCAATGGAGCAGGGCGAGCGCGCCATCTGTAACGAACCAAGTGGACCGCTGCGCATAAGCGCCCCCGAGAGCATCCTTACCTATCGCTTGCCCGTCGTCCTCCGCAACTTCCGCCGCAAATTTCCGCACGTAGAGATCAGCTTCCTGTCGCACATCGAGACCACTCTCGCTATCGAGCTCGAAACCGGCAAGCTCGACCTCGTCATCAATATGTGCGATTCCCCGTTGAGCCCTGCTTACAAATCAATGCGCTTCCACACCGAACGCATCTTCCTTCTCGCCGAGCCCAGCCATCCTCTCGCGAAACGCCGCACAGTGAAGCCGTCCGATCTCGCCGGTCAGCAGCTCTTGCTCACTGAACACGGCTGCGGTTACCGCGCCAAGCTCGACAAGGTGCTCGCCATGCAGAACATCCGTCCCGGCCACATCACCGAGTTCTCCAGCGTCGAAGCCATCAAACAATGCGTCTCCGCCGGAATGGGTCTTGCACTTCTTCCTGCAATCGTCGTCGCTCGTGAGCTTCGGCAGAACCAGTTCAAGGCTCTCCATTGGAACGGCCCCTCGCTCGACATCGGCACCCACGTCCTCTGGCACAAGGACAAGTGGGTCTCTCCCGCAATGTCCGCATTCCTCGAAGTCATCAAAGCCCAGGTAGAACACGTCGAATCCAACGACCGCTCCTGGCACATCGAAGGCACATTCGCTGATTAGCTCTCGAGAGGACGGCTACATCCTCGATTACTGATCCTTCACTTGCTACTCACCAACGCTTCCCTACTGCTTTCACTTCGAAGTGATAGCTTCCCGCGCCCAGCTCAAACGCGCCCTCCATGTTCTTCACCAGAGGACTTGCGCTCAGCACCGCACCCTCCAGCTTCCACCGCGCTGCCTCGCCTGGCTTCAACTCCAGCCGCCCAGTCGTATTCGCCGGCAGCGTCAGGTTCCACTCCGCCGCGCTTCCCTTCATCGTCCAGTTCGATTTGATCTCCCCATACGAAGACGCATAGCTGAACTCCAGCGGGGACAGCCGAGCATCGAACACCGGATGTAAGACCACTGTATGGAACCCCGCATCCAGAGGCGATGCATCCACACCCGCGGCATAACGGTAAATCCAGTCCGCCACCGCTCCGTAAGCGTAGTGGTTATAAGAATTCATCTGTGGATCGCCGATCATCTGATCGCCGTTCCACCGCTCCCACGTCGTCGTCCCTCCATGCTCGATTACATATCCCCACGAAGGCATTCCGGTATTCAGCAGCACGTTATACGCCATCTTCTGATGCCCTGTCTTTGTCAACTCCTCCAGAAGATATGGGGTCCCCACAAACCCCGTGTTCAACAATCCGTGATTCGCCTCGATCTTCTTAACCAGGCGCCCCGCCGCCGCGCTCCGTAAGTTCTCCGGCAACAGATTCATGTGCAACGCCAGCACATATCCCGTCTGCGTATCACCAGCCTTCGACTTGGCCTTGGGATTATTGATATCTCCGAACGGCGATGGGCCATTATCCGCCCCCGGAACATATCCGCCCGCATCCACAAACTTCTTCTCGAACGCCTCGCGAATCTTCACCTCGAGCTTTGCGTAGTGCTCTTCCTCCGCTGTGCGCCCTGTCGCGTGCGCCATCTGCCGCATCATGTCAACGTCGTATGCCCAGTACGCCGTTGCGACGATGTCCTCCTTCGTTCTCCCCTCCAGCGACAGCCAGTCACCGAATGGCGTCCCCGAATTGTTATGCCAGATTCCATCTGGATTGCTCTGGTCGATCGCATCGACATACTTCCGCATCGCCTGCCAGTTCTCGTCGATCACCATTGTGTCGCCCGTCTGAATCCACGACGTCCACGGAATGATCACGCCCGCATCGCTCCACGCCGCACCCGTGCCCATGTGAGGCCTCGCTGTCCCCGGCGCATAGATCCCGTAGTAAGGCGTGCCCACCTGCGTCCCGCGCAGATCAGCCGCAAACTTCCGCGTGAACGGCGCAAGATCCGCATTGTACGAAGCCGCTCGCCAAAACACCTGCGCATCTGCCGACCATCCCAGCCGCTCATCCCGCTGCGGGCAATCCGTCGGCACTCCCACAAAATTCGATCGCTGGCCCCACAAAATGTTGCTCCACAGCTTGTTGATCATTCCATTGCCGGTCTTCAACTCCGTCGTAAACGGAAATGCCGTATGTAGCACCGCCGCATGAACACCCGTCACTTGCGACGCGCTTTTCAGTCCCGTTACCTCGATATACCGGAAGCCATGAAACGTGAACTGCGGAATCAATTTTTCCGTTCCGCTGCCCGCCAGAATGAAATGATCTGTAACTTTGGCCGTCCGCAGATTCTCCGTATAGAGCGTTCCATCCGGATTCAGAACCTCGCCCGCGCGCACCTGCACGTCGGTGCCGGCCGGTCCCGAAACACTCAAATCCTCCACGCCCGCCATATTCTGCCCGAAGTCGTAAATGAAAACACCCGGCTTCGGCTCTGTCATCTTCGCATCAGCCATCAATCGCTCCACGCGAATCGGCTCAAAATCCTGTGCCTCGATCCGGATCTCCTTCGGATGAATCAATTGAACCGGCTCATACTGCTGTGCCCCGTTCATCGCGGCCTCCTCGCGATGAGTGGGCATCGGCCCACGGAGATCCTGAGTCTCACCGTCATACAGCTCCGAATGCAGAATGTACGACGGCCTACCCGTCCAACTCGCATCCGTCGTCACCCACTCCACGCTCCCGTCCCGATGTTCGATACGCAACTGCGCCCGCAGCGCCGGCGGAGTATCGCCATAGTTATTCGGTTGCTGCAACCACTCCAGAGAAGTCGAATACCAACCCGGCGCAAGCAGCGCTGAAATCTCGTTGTTCCCGCTCTTCACCATCTCCGTAACGTCGTATGCCTGGTAAAGAACACGCTCCCGATAATCCGTCCACCCCGGAGCCATCACGCTATCGCCCACGCGCTTCCCATTCAGGAACAGCTCATACGTCCCCAGAGCCGTCGCATAGATCCTCGCCGACTTCACTGCGCTCCCCGCTTCAAAATCCTTCCGCAACTCCTTCACGCTGTCCGGAATCCACGGATGGAGAACAGGCGCCTCATCCGAATCCTTCGGCTGTTCCCACACCACTGCGTTCTTCCATCCCGCATCATCAAACGTCTTCGACTCCCATCCCGCGGCAGGTTCGGCCGAACTCTTCCATTGCCCATTGCTCGCAACCACCGACGAAGACCCATCCGCGTACCGCAGCACCACAGTCGCAATCATCGGCGGAGAATCCTTGCGATCCTTTTCGCCGTACTTGTCGATATAGTGCACGCTCTCGATCGCAACCGAGTTCTTCCCCTGCGAAATTTGCTTCGTCACATCCGCACGCACAAATTTCTTCCAGGGCAGGTGGTGGTATGGCGGAAACGCCGCTGCCGTAAGCACCTGCTGACCATCCACCCAAGCCGAAACCGTATCCTCCGCCGTCGCAAACAGCACCGCCTGCTTCACCGGCTTCTCCACATTTACAACCGCACGATACGCAAACTTCTGCGCGCTATCAGGCTTCCCTGGCGTCGCCTCAGAATTCGCAATCCACTTCGCTGGCGCCTTCCGCTCCGCTGCCTCCTCCTGCGTCTCCCACCCAATCCACTCGCCCTTCCACGCACCCTGATCGAGAAGTCCCGTCTCCCACCACTCAGTCCCGCTCGCCGGATACTCCTTCCCGCCCCCGCCCGACACGTTCACTCGCCAGTAGTACCTCGTGCTCGCCTTCAGCGCTGGCCCTGCATACTTCACATTCAGCGACTGCCCCGACTCCACCTTCCCGCTGTCCCAAACATCGGCCTTGCCTTCCGTCAGCAACTCCGGACGGGTCGCCACCGACACGCGATAAGCTGTCTGCGTCGCGCCGCGCGCAGGGTCGTTCAACTGCCACGAGAACCGCGGCGTCAGATCATCAATCCCCAGCGGCTTGTCCAGGTTATCCACCTCTAGATGAGCTGGACCGGTCTGTCCACTCGCTGCAATACTCGCCCCAGCACACACTGCCGCCGCCATCCACTTCACAAACCGCATGCTCTTTGAACCCCACTTTCCCAGACCAGCAAGTATATGCATTCGCAGGTATCGTCTGCTCCGAGTTTGAAAAATGACCCTGCGGATGCTCAAGGTCTCGCGTGTGAGATGGGGGATCACAAGACGGCGGTGCCCCATCCTACCCAACCGCCTCATTGTCGGGCAGGGTCGGAACCAAGAAGCTGATCGACCATAATCGAAATCACATAGGCACCACGTCCTCAAACGTTAAGATTTCAACGGACCTCCTTATGCGACGACCCCTCGTTCTCTCCTCCGACGACTTTCGCGCCCTCGCCCATTCCCTCTCCGACTTCACAGCCGACTACCTCGAGCGTCTCCCCACCATTCGGTCCTATCCCGACAACATCCGCGGTGTCGCGGTCGATCAGATCTTCTCCGGCGAAATACCCGTCGAAGGCATCGGCGGAGCAGCATTTGACGTGCTCCCCGAAGTCTTCGAGGACTCCCGCCCTGCCTCTCCCCGATTTTTTGGATATGTCTTCGGCTCCGGTGAACCCATTGCCGCGCTCGGCCAGTTCGCGTCCGCAGTCCTTCACCAGAACGCCACCGCTTGGCGCTCCGGCCCATCTGCCTGCGCCATCGAACGCACCGTCATCCGCTGGCTCGCTTCCGCAATCGGCTGCAACGGATTCAGCGGCAGCCTCACCCTCGGTGGATCATCTGCAAATCTCATGGGCATCTGCATGGCCCGCGAAGCCAAAGCTCCTGCCAACCAGGCCGGCGTGCACGGCGGCATCATCTACTGCTCCACTGAAGCTCACATGTCCATCGCGAAGGCCGCCGCGCTCCTCGGCCTCGGTCACGACTCCGTCCGCCTCATCCCGGTCGACGACGCCTTTCGTATGCGCACCGCCGATTTGCGCCAGTCCATCGAAAGTGACCTCAAAGCCAACCTCAAGCCCATTGTCGTCGTCGCCAGCGCTGGAACCACCGCCACCGGCAGCATCGATCCGCTCCGCGAAATCGCCGCTATCTGCCGCGAACACAACCTATGGCTCCATATCGACGGAGCCTACGGCGCACTGGCTTCCCTCGCCATCCCCGAAGCCTTCGACGGAATCAATCTCGCCGATTCCATTTCCCTCGATCCTCACAAGTGGCTCTACCAGCCCACCGGCTGCGGATGCCTCCTCTATCGCGATCCCGCCGACGCGCGCCGTGCCTTCTCCCACTCCGGCGACTACGCCCGCTCACTCACCAACGACCCAATCGAGGGCTTCGCCTTCTTCGAAGAATCCGTCGAACTCTCCCGCCCCTTCCGCGCCCTCTCCCTCTGGCTGTCGCTCCGCTACTTCGGCCTCCGCGCATTTCAGCAATCCATCAGCGACGACCTCCATCTCGCCCAGGTCCTCGCCCACTTCATCGACGCCGAGCCAAAACTCAAGCGCCTTGCTCCGGTCGCCCTTAGCGCCGTCTGCTTCCGCTACACCGCCTCATCCGGCGATCTTGATGACTTAAACCGCCGCATTCTCGACCGCGTCATCCGCCGCGGTCGCGTCTACCTTTCCAACGCCACCATCAACGGCCAATTTGCCCTCCGCGCCTGCATCGTCAACCACCGCACCATCGAGCCCGACGTCCACGCAATCATCATTGAAGTCCTCGCTGCCGCCGAGGAACTCACCTCTGCTGGATAACGGGATGGCCAGACACACATAGAGCCGGCAAACCTCTTCGATTCGCCGGCCCTGATGTCGCCAGTCACACTTACAGCATCTTCACCGACTCGACGTGAATCACATCTCCCTCTTTCTTTCCCGACACGCTGACCCGAATGTGATCCTGCTTGCTGCTGCTCTCCAGAAGATTCCGCGCTTCCTGATTTCCTTTCGCGTCGAACTTCAAATAATTCCCGTTCTTGTCCACAATCCCGAATCCGCTCTTGGCGCAGGCTAGAGCACACGACTTCGTATGCGCGTCCGGATTAGCCTTGGCCTTCGCCGAGCATTGCGTATCAATCATTGCCACATTCGACCAGTCCTCGGCCGCCGCAAACATCGGCAGAGCCAGCATCGCCATCATAACCACAACCACTCTCTTCATCTGCGCTTCTCCTTTGTGAAAAAACACTATTCAACTCTGGCTGAAGTGAACAGCCTCATTCGTGCCCCGGGCCGGCACACCTGCTTCCACCGTCTCGCGAACTTCCGTCAGCTTGGCCAGCACAAATGCCGCCAACGCAAGCTCCAGATCCCGCACCGCGATGTCCAGGAACAGCCCTTGGCTCAGCAAGTTCAAAGAGATCGCGACGAGCCATGCCGCAACGATGTACGCCGCGTACCGCGTCCAGCGCGTGAGCACCAGCAGTCCCGCAATCATCTCCACAACCCCGACCATATGCATGAACGTAGCGGGTGTGACATGCAACATTTGCGGAACCATTGGACTCAGATACATGTCCCAGTTCGTAAGCCGGTTGAAGAACTTGTCCAGCCCTGCGAGAAACGGCCCCACCCCCAGCCCGATGCGTAACGTCCACCACGCCAGGTTCAGCCGATCATCTTTTGCCATCTCGCCTCCTTTGCTGTCCAATGGAGTGGCGAGCGCCCGACCGGTTACAAACGAAATGTTTGTAACCAAACCGACTCGCCCCGATCCATACAGTAGGTGTCCTCCAACACGTGACGATGACCACCAATTCTGCTTCCCCGCCACCCCCAGTTCAAGACTGGACGGACGAGTATGTCGTTCAACGAGTGCTCCAGGGCGAAGCGCTCCTCTTCGAGGTGCTGATGAGGCGCCACAATCAGCGGATCTATCGTGCGATCCGCAGCATCTTACGCGACGACACAGAATGCGAAGACGTGATGCAGGAGACCTACGTGCGTGCTTTCGAACATCTCGCGCAGTTCGAAGGCCGGGCAAAGTTTTCTACTTGGCTGACTCGGATCGCGGTGAATGAATCCATCAAGCGAAGCATCGCACGCGGCAAACTCGATCCGCTCGAGCAGGACGATCTGAACGGAGAGCAGGAAGCCATGCTGGCCACCGCATCAATCTCGAGTCAGAACACTCCTAGCCCTGAAGTCAATGCGGCTCGCGGCCAGCTCGCCGCCCTGCTCGAGGATTCAATCCTCGCGCTACCTCCAGCCTACCGTTCCGTCATCATGCTGCGCGACATCGAAGAAATGACCACAAGCGAAACTGCGGAAGTCCTTGCTATCAGCGATACCAACGTAAAAGTTCGTCTTCACCGCGCGCACGAGCTTCTGCGCACAGAACTGATGACCCGCGCCGGCGCCTCCGGGCCTCAGGCATTCACATTTCCCGCCACCCGCTGCAACCGCGTTGTAGACGCGGTCTTCCAGCGCCTTCATCTCAAGTCGTGATCGATGTGAACGCCTGCCGGGTCAGACGGGCTCCGGCCTACTCCGGAACAAGGTAGAATGCGATCCCCAGAATCATGTATGCGGCGATCAGTTCAGCCCCCTCGAACCACACGGTCTCTCCATCGTTGACGATCATCTCCAATGTGAGGATCGCCAGCGCGATTCCCGCAATCTCCAGCGGTGAAAAGACCAGTTGCATCGGATTTCCCAGCAGGTAAGAGGCAAAAATCAGTTACTGGCGCAACGAACAGTGCTATTTGCACGCTGCTCCCGATGCAGATCGAAAGACACAGGTCCATCTTGTTCTTGTGAGCCATCAGAATCGCAGTCGAATGTTCGGCGGCATTACCCACAGTGGCTACCACCACCACTCCGACAAACATCGATGACAATCCAAGTGCGTGTTGGGCAGCACCGATCTGGCCAATCAGCATTTCGCTCAGCAGAGCGATCAGCACTGTTGCAAGAAGGAGAGAGAGCGCCGCTAGCCATGAAGGCTCTTGCGGACCTTCGGCCACCTCGCTCTCCACCGGACCCTGGTTCTTGATCTGGAACAGAAGTCCGAAAGCGTACAAAGCAATCAGCACACCTCCCGTCCAAAGACTGAATCGATCCAGCGCCTGCGCTCTGGCGGCGACATGTTCATGAACCGAAAGAGCGTAAACCGCCGGCATCACCAGCGCGATCACGGCGATAAACAGCATGGTCACGCTGGCCGATACGGTCCGCCGATCAAACGTCTGCTTCTCCCGCCTGAAGCCTCCTACCCACACGCTCGTCCCCAGCACCAGAAAGGGAAGCTTTCACCACAGCCTGGTGTCCCTCGCGCAATGCGAAAAATGAGATGATCAGTTCGGTCGCGTTGCCCCCATCGTCGCATTGAGCAAGCCTCCCAGCTTCTCGCCCAGCTTGCTGGAAATATCTTCCGTGGCCTTGCCCAGCGAAGCGGCCAGTGGGATGATGCCCAGCGCGGACGCGACAAAGATCATCACCGCGGAATGACTCACGTATCCGACCACAAATGCAGCTGGGACCAGAATGAGCCCGAAGTCGAGAGCCAGATTGCCCGTTCTGAGAGGAAGATAGCGAGTGAGTTTGCTCGAATGCTGGACGTCAGGCGAATGCTTCATGCCTCTCAACTATATGGCCTGGATTTTCAAACACGGAGCTGGAGCGTAGAGGATCGCGACCATTCTGGACCCACTCAACTCTGGGAAGCGATCGTCATCCGCACTCACCAGCGGTACATCGTGAAGTGATCAAGATACAACATTGAGGATCCGCTCGTGCCGAGACCATCTACCTGGAAGTTGGCCACCAGCGCCCCCAGCGCCCACCCCAGAGAAAAATCGGAATTCACCTTCTGGTTGATGGGTGATTCCACTCCATCGAACCAAACAGAGTGATATGTCACATTGCCCGAGTCATCCCGCGACGTGCTGATCTGGATATGGTGCCAGACATCGCGCGTCCACTTCGAAGGATTGCACGGTGCAGCCGATTTCATCCATTTCACCTGCGGGCTCGTCGGCGTCCCGATGTTTGCGCTGAACTCCCATGTGTTCGAATATCCGGAGCACTGGAAAGCGTAGATCACCGTGTCGCCGTTTCGCATCACCTGGTTATTGTCCATCTCGAGATTGCTAAGTGTGCTTCCCGCTGCGATCCAGACATGCGCGTCGTATAGGAAATTCTTTGAGTCAGTGTCGTTCCCGTACGTAACGGAGTAGAGTTCGCCGCCGGCATTGGTAAATGTAGTCAGAAACTTTGCCGCCTGGCCGCTCAGGGAAGGATCACTGACCAGAGTCATAGAGCCGGTGGAAGTGCCCGATGTACCCGGATCGTGCTTGATGCGCCACTTGGTAAGAAGCTGTATCTCTTGTTCCGTGATTGCATAGGACGGTGTAGCAGGACCAGCGGGACCCTGAGGCGTTGAGATCACATAGCTCGCCTTGGCCACTCCGCTGTTTGTATATCCGGGCGCCACTGCTAGCGCCTGAAGCACCGCCGAACTTGCAATCGTAACCGGGCCCGTATATCGATTGGAGGATGTTGAAGGCGTAGACCCATCCGTCGTGAAGTAAATCGTCGATCCCGTTGTCGCGGACGAAATCGACACTGTCTGCGCACTTGAGTAGGTGCCTGAGAGTTCTGAGAAGATCGGAGTGGCAGCAGTCGCAGTTGTGGGAGTCGTAGCCGGGCTAGAGGCGACATTGATGTTCATCAGCACTTCGCTGCTCACACTCTGTCCCAGGCACTTCACATGCAGCAAGTGCGCACCCGGAGTCGTTGTGACCTGTGTATTGAACGATGCGGGCTCAACAATTGCCTGCCCGCCATCAATCGAATAGCTCATCGAGACCACTAGCTGGGTCGCGCACGTCGTCGCGCTTGCCGTCACTGTGAATGGCGACGTAACATCAGCTCCATCTACCGGAGCTACAACGGAAATGCCGGAAGTCAATTTCGCCTTGATAGACGCCGACGGCGTAGCACATCCGGTGATTGCCAATGCAAAGCAGAGACCTGAAAAGCTAGATAATGTAAGCGCATTGACAGTCCGCATCGGACTGCTCAGCTCCTGAGCAACTCTCCGAGCGCAGGCTTTCGAATTCGAAGCCGCCGCTATCCGGACACTTCCACACTTTCTCGCACCAGACGGCATCCGGGCCCCCAAATTACGGGCTAGATCGGGGTGCGAAAAGAAAGCAGTATCGGCTGGAGCTTACCGAAATCCTCGCAAATGCGAGAGTGAGTCTGTTCTTGCACTGATGCGCAGGCCAGGCTCATACCCACTCATCGGATGACACTAGATTGATTAGTTAACAATCAGCATACCGGCTGCGTCGCGGCGAGAAAAGCCTGCAAGCAGCACGTTGAATTACTCAGGTAATTCGGCGAAGACGCGTGAATCGCAAATTCGGCACTAAGGTCGCATGAACATGCGCACCCATTGGCGCCACTTGAATTGCGGGCTTCGCTTTTTTACTTCCCTATTCCAAATCCCTACTGCTACGCCACCGCGGGCCTCAACTGCACCTTCTTCGTCGTGATCGAAATCGAAGTCGGCGTAAGCTCCGGCCCATCCCAACCATCCTTCGAAGCCTCAATCTTGATCTCGCCCGGCTCTTTCGTCGCCTGCACAATTACCTGCGCCAGCCCGTTGAACAGCGAGCGCTTCGGAGCCTTATCACTCTCCTGGCAGTTCGGATCGCCATTCCCCACCCCGATCAGCGCACCATTCCCCGTCACCTTGAACGCAATGTGATCATCCGCCAGCGGATTCAGCCGTCCTTCCTTATCCAGCCCCTCCACCTTGATGACTACAACGTCCTCACCGTCCGCATTGATCTCCGTCCGATCCGCCGTCAGCTTGATCGCCGCCGTCCCGCCCGTCGTCTCGCGCTTGGACGTGTGAACAACCTTCCCCTCCTTGCTTCCTCGCGCCTCAATCGTCCCCGGCTCGTACTTCACCTTCCATTGCACGTGGCCCAGGTGCGGAACCTTCTGGCTCCCCGCGCTCTTCCCGTTGACGAACAGCTCCACCTCATCCAGGTTCGAATACACCCACACCGGAATCTCATCGCCCTCGCGTCCCGTCCAGTTCCAGTGCGGAAACACGTGCACCACCGGCTCCTTGTTCCACCACCACGCACGATAGTAGTAGTAGTTATCCTTCGGGAACCCGCACATATCCACGATCCCGAACTGCGAGTTGATCGACGGCCAACCATACGGCGTCGGCTCTCCTCGATAATCAAACCCCGTCCACGCAAAACCACCCGCCTCCCACTCGCGCTCGCCGTAGTACTTCCACCAGTCCTCAGCCGTCTCGCCCCACGGCACCACGCCGTCATACGAGTTCACCGTGTTCCGCAGCTTGTCGCTGCTGTACACGCCGCGCGTCCCGATCGCGCTCGAAGTCTCCGACCCGTAAATCGGCCGGTTCGGAAAATCCTTGTGATACGACTCAGGATTCTTCAGGTTGTAGTTGAACCCCAGCACATCGAACGCATCCGAAATCCCCTGCCGGTTGTCTCCATTCACCGCCGCCGACACCACCCGCGTCGGATCCAGCTCATGGCACTTCCTCACCATCTCCGTCGCAATCTTCTTGCCCTGCTCCGCCATGGGCCCCTGCAGCAGAAACTCTTCATTCCCCACCGACCACAAAATGATCGACGGTGAATTCCGGTATCGCTTCACCATCACCTCGAGCTGCGCCATCCCCTCGGGATTCGAACTCATCTGCCGCGTCTCGCACATCATCATCATGCCCATGCGGTCGCACGCATCCACCCACTCCGGCGTCGGCATATTGTGCGAAGTGCGCACCGCGTTCCCGCCCATCTCCCGCAACACCGCCAGCCTGAACCACTGCATTGCATCCGGCAGCGCCGCGCCAATGCCCGCGTGATCCTGGTGATTGCACGTACCCATGATCTTCACCTGCTTGCCATTCAGCAGGAACCCCTTGTCCGCCGTGAACTTCGCCGTCCTCACGCCAAAGCTAACGCGCTCCGCATCGCGAGCCTTCCCGCCGGCCTCCACCGTCACGATTGCCTGATACAGATTCGGCGTCTCCACCGACCACAGCGCCGCATTCGCCAGCTTTGCCGTCGCCGTAAACGTCGCGCTCCCATCCGCTCCCACCTGTTGCGCCGGAGCCTCCGCGGTCGCCACCGTCTTCCCCGCCGCATCCACAATCTGCCACTTCACCCTGGCTTGCTCGGCCTTGTCTCCCTCGTTCTGCAACACCGTGGCCAGCGTCAGCGTTGCGGCACTCCCGCTCGCCTCCGCGCGCACATAGCTCTCCCACTTCCCCAGGTGCAGCGCGTCCATCTTGCTCAGCCACACATGCCGGTAAATCCCCGCGCCCTCATAGAACCAGCCATCGCCAAAGCTCGCATCCACGCGCGCCACGATGTAGTTCTTCTTCCCGTACCGCAGAAAGTCCGTCAGATCAAATCGGAACGGGGCATACCCGTTGTTGTTCCGCCCGATAAAGCACCCGTTCACAAACACAATCACGTCGCGAAAAGCCCCATCGAACTCCACGGAGATCCGCCGCCCCTGATCGCTCTCCGGAATATCGAACTCCCGCCGATACCACCCTACGCTCGTCTCGGGATACCGCCTGCCCAGCGGCTTGAACCCATGCGACTCCAGCTCCTTGTCGCGAACAAACGGCAACTCCACCGCCCAGTCATGCGGCAGGTTCAGCGTCCGCCACTTCGAGTCGTCAAATTTCTCCTTCGCGAATCCAAAGTCTCCCGTCTTCGCAAAATCTCCCTGGTTCATTCCGAAGTCGAGATCCTTCGCCGGATCGTCCCCATTCCCAAACGTGAACTTCCACTCGAAATCAAACAGCAGATGCTCGCGCGGAGCTACAGCCGCCAATGCCTCGGCCGACTCCGCCATCATCGCCGCTGTCCGTCCCCACGCCGAACGTGCCATCAGTGAAGCAGCAGAAAATCCCAAACCGGAGACAAGCAGATCACGCCGCGAAAGACCAGACATAGAAGCTCCCTCTCTTCTTGGGCTCGCACAATTCAGTTGTCGCGAGCAAAGGGAAAATATAAATGCCTCAGCTCAAAAAAGTAAACGATTTCAGCCGCAATCCATGCACAGTTCCGCATACTCTGCGTCAACCTCGCGCGCCCGCAATCCGAACCCGCTCAATATGATAAATTCAAGAAGTACGACTACTCAGACTGCCGCCGACTCGCAGCAGTTCCTGCCGCAGCAGCAGCAGCTTCATTGGAGAGGTGGCCGAGTGGTTGAAGGCGCACGCTTGGAAAGCGTGTTTAGGGGAAACTCTAACGTGGGTTCGAATCCCACCCTCTCCGCCATAAGATAGCACTCGACTTGCGCACCTCTCTTCTTTAGCATCGGGCGTCCTGGACTGTTGATCTGCCTGTCGGCGAGTCGCCTGTCAGCCTCAATTCGCGTCGAAATCGCCAACATATGGTGTTCGCAAGAATGTCGCCGCGTGCCTGTTTCGTTACTCGTCTGACTACACGCAATTATCAGGGTCTGAAATCCTTCATCTCCATCACATCCAGCGTCGTCTGCACCGGCAGCTTGTCGCTCGATCCGCCCGCCAGTATTCGGACCTTCTCCTTCTCCACGCGCCATGCATGTGCCGCTGTATCCCAGTACGCTAGATCGCGAGCCTTCAATTCCATCGTGACATCCTTCTCCGCGCCCGCTTCAACCCGCAGCCTCTTGAATCCCTTCAGTTCCAGTTGCGGCCGGGTTACAGCCGATCCCAGATGCTGCACATACATCTGCACCACTTCATCGCTCGGCCGCTTGCCCGTGTTCTTCACCTTGATGTGGACCTGCAAGCTGCCATCCGGCTCCAGCCGCGCCGAACTCGCGGCAACGCTCCGGTACTCAAACGTCGTGTAGCTCAACCCATATCCGAATGCATACAGCGGCTTTTCTTTGCTGTACAGATACGTCTCGCCATCCAGCAGGTTGTAATCGAGAATCGGCTTCAGCTGCGCGTCTCCGGTCGGCCATGTCTGCGTCAGCCTTCCCGACGGCGAGTAGTCTCCGAACAGCACATCCGCCAGCCCGCGTCCTTCTTCCTGACTGTTGTGAACCATGTGCACGATCGCCGGCACATTCTGCTGGCTCCAGACAATCGCATAAGGGAAGCTCGACCGCAGCACCTCAATCGTCTTGGGATTCGCCGCAAAGACTTTCTTTACCAACTCTTCTTGTTCCAGCACGATCGTTTTGCGATCGACATCCTCCTTGCCGTTTGAAGGCACCGGGCACTGATCCCATCCGGCGTTGCACACCGGATGGTTCCCCACGACCACAATCGCGAAATCGGCCTTCTTCGCCAGCGCCGCCGCCTCGTTTTCATCCGATCCATCCGAGAACAGCACGCGCACGTTCGGCCCCAACTTCTCCCGCACTCCATCCAGAATGCTCACGTTGTACGGCCACGTCCCGCTATACCAGTCCTGCAGAACCGTATCGATCCAAGGTCCGATCAGCGCCATGGTTTTCAGCTTCGATTTGTCCAGTGGCAGCGTGTTGTTCTCATTCTTCAGCAGCACGATCGACTCATCCGTCACCTGCCGCGCGAGGCTCTTGCTCGATTCGCGTTCCCACGGTGGCACCGCTCCATCCATCTCGCGGCCGACCTTCGCATATGGATTCACTCCTGCAGGATCCATCTCACCAAGTCGCAGATACACGGTCAGCAGATTGCGCAATGAAGCATCCATATCCGCTTCCGTCAGCAGCCCGTCCTTAAGCGCCCTGGTCAGGTCCGGAATATACGAATCCAGAAAGTGATTGATCCCCGCCTTCACCGCCGCCGCCGAACCATGCTCTTTGTCCGGAAAGGCCTTGTGAGATGTGATCAGCAGTCCCAGAGCCCCACCGTCTGTGCAGATCAGGCCGTTGTTTCCCCACTCCTTGATCATCACGTTCTTCAGCACTGGATTCACGGTCATCGGCGTACCGTTCCATGCGTTGTACGACGCCATCACGGCGCGCGATCCGCCCACTTCGAATCCCATCCGAAAGGGCACGGAGTAGTACTCGCGAAACAGCCTCTCATCGAAATCCGACGATGTGTGCGTGCGCCCATTCTCGTTTTCATTCGCCAAAAAATGCTTCATCAGCGAAGCCGCCTGCCAATGTTTCGAATCAGGTCCCTGCAGGCCTTGCGCGAATGCCACCGTGAGCGTCCCCACCAGGTACGGATCCTCGCCGTACGACTCCTCTGTCCTTCCCCACCGAGGATCGCGGCTGAGATCCGCATTCGGAGACCGCACCACAACTCCGCCGCGGTTCCACACCGGGTTTTGGTAGAAGTACCGGGCTTCCTCGCCTTCGAGCGCTGCGACCTTCTTCAGTATTTCCGGGTCCCAGGTCGCCCCGAGCCCCTTCTCCTGCGGAAAGGTGGTAGTTGGCGCCGGCTGCCGACCTCGTGCCTCCCAGTTCGCCGGACCACCAAGTGCCAGCCCGTGCAACCCCTCAACCTGACCGGAAAAAACGATACCGAGCCGCGGAATCTTCGGGTGATCCGACATGAGCAGTACCTTCTCGTCCAGCGTCAGCCGCTTTAACAGATCATCAATGCGTGCCTGGTCTGAAAGCGAGGTGTCCCGGAAGGGATAATCTGCCTGCGCCCTTGCACAAACCCCGGCGCCAGCCGAAAGGACTAGCCCGAACGCCGCAACCACAGACCCGGGCACCATTGCGCGCATGACAAGACCCTCCTCGATGGAACACCGAAGATTATCACGCGCTACCCACGTCAAAGCTGTGAGTAAATCGATTGATTTCAGAGTTGTCAGGAGCTTTGCGGTAGCACCTCGTATCGAGGTCCAGCCAAAACTAAAGAGCGAAGCGCCATCGCGCTTCGCTCTCGTTGGTTACTCACTTCTCCTTACTCACTAGTAAAGCCTGAAGTTCACCTCGATGCTCATCATCACCGGCACCGGCTTCCCTTCCTTCATCGCCGGCTTGAACTTGTACTTCCGCACCGCTTCCAGTGCCTTCTCGTCCAGCCCCATACCAAGCGGCCGAACCACGCGGGGGTTCTGGGGATTGCCTTGTGCGTCTACGATCAGCGAAATCAGCACTACGCCCTGGTACTTCGCCCGGCGTGCTTCATCGCTGAACTCCGCCTCAGGCGTAAAGATAGGCACCGGGGCCGAAACGCCTCCGCCAATCCGGTAGACTCCACCGCCGGTGTTGCCGCCGCTGCCCGGGCCATATCCGTTTCCGTTACCCGAACCAAGTCCGCCGCCGTAGCCGCTGCCCATGCCACCGCCGCCGCCCGAGCCGTTTGAAGCCAAGCTGACGTTGGCTGAGTTCTTAACTCCAAAGTTCACCATCTGCGGATTATCGGGCAGCGTGATGTCCTTCTGAACATTAATGGCCGGGGTAAACGCCAGCTTCGGCTTTTCCAGAATCGGCACCATTGGAGGCGTAATCGGATTCTTCATCCGCGGAGGCAGCTTGCCCTTCATCGGATCGACGATGTCGTGCGATCCGCCACCACCGCCGCCACCTGCGGGGGCCGTCATTTTCGGCGCCTTCAGAATGTCGCTTACATCGACGTTTGTCAGATCAACCTTCGGTTTGGTGGGAGGATGAATGATGTTGATTCCCAGCCAGATTGCCACCGCGAGAATCGCCAGGTTGACGAAACCGGATGTGCCGACGGCCCAGGGATTCGTCTTCACGGCCATCCGGTCTACAACCGGAATTGGCTTCGACGTCAAGACGAGAGGTGGCAGCTTCGGGGGAAAGAAGACGTCATGAACCTGTTCGTAGAGCTCTTTCCAGATCGGCTTCTCTTCGAAGGCTTTTCCAAAAAAGGAGTCGAACTCATGGCCTTCCGTTGACGCCAAATCGCCACCGGCTTCCCGCTCTGTCTGTGTCAGTACGTCGTCTGCCATATATGCCGATGCTGGGCCTCTCGGAAGCGTCTCGCCCGCTCCCTGGTCCATCACTCCATTATGCTCGACACTGCCTGCGCTTGTCTTTAGATGAGCTTGGGCAGCATCCCGGCTTGTTGATTTCTCCAGAGATCCGTATCTCCCCGAAGTGAGAGTTCCCATAAACGATAGACGCCTTCAGTAAGCAGTTGTTACCCTAAAATTCTTCTGCGGTCCTTTACACTGAATATTCAAGATCTTCTTATCGCTTCCGGGAGTTCCAATGTCTTCTGCGCCTGAATTGAAGGCGACCCTTTCTCTGCCGCAAACCGCCTTCCCTATGAAGGCAAATCTGCCCCAGAATGAGCCGCTTCGCCTGAAAAAATGGGCCGAGCAGCGCCTCTATCAAAAACTCCGTGAACTTTGTGCCGGACGTCCTCCCTATCTTCTTCATGATGGCCCGCCTTATGCCAACGGGCCCATCCATCTCGGCCACGCTTTGAATAAAGGCCTCAAAGACTTTGTGGTGAAGTCGAAAACCATGGCCGGTTTCGACTCGCCTTACGTACCCGGTTACGACTGCCACGGCCTGCCCATCGAGATCAAGGTCGACGAGCAGCTCGGACGCAAAAAGCTGGAGATGCCCGCACCAGCAGTTCTGGATGCTTGCCGCGTCTACGCCCAGAAGTATGTTGACCTGCAAACGCAGCAATTTGAGCGTATCGGAATCTTCGGCCGCTGGCAGAAGCCCTATATGACCATGGCCCGCGACTACGAGGCCCGTACGCTGGAAGCCTTCTACGGCTTCCTCGAGAAGGGCTTCGTCTACCGCGGACTCAAGCCCGTTTACTGGTGCATCCACGACCGGACCGCTCTCGCCGAGGCCGAGGTCGAATACGAGAACCACACCAGCCCATCTATATATGTGCGCTACAAGCTGACCTCCGCGCCCGAGTCCCTCTCTCCCGCCCTCGCCGGCCGAGACGTCTACACCATCATCTGGACCACGACCCCATGGACCATCCCCGCCTCCATGGCCGTCACCTTCCACCCCGACTTCGAATACGTCGCTTTGGCGACAGAAGATTCGGGTACTCAACCCACGAAGTCAGGAACAGCAGACTCGTCCACAACCTCGGGTGCCCCATCCAACCAGACTGCCTCTCCGTCTGGTTGGGTGGGAAGCGAGAATGCGTCGGGCCCCGTCTACATCGTCGCCGCCGAACTCGCCTCCGCCGTCGTCGCCGCCTGCAGACTCGGCAACACCACCGAACTCGCCCGCTTCAAAGGCAGCCAGCTCGAGCACACCACCTACAAGCACCCCTTCCTCGAGCGGAGCATCCTCGGCGTTCTCGGCACATACGTCACTGCCGACCAGGGCACCGGTGCAGTCCACACCGCTCCCTCCCACGGCGCCGACGACTTCTACACTGGCCAGAAGTATTCTCTCGACCAGACCTGTCGTGTCGATTCCACAGGGCGTCTGCATGCGGACCCGCAAGCCTGGCAGCTTGCCTCGCCCCCGCCCTTCGAAGACAAGACCGTCTGGCAAGCCAATCCCATCGTTGTGGCCATGCTCGAAGAGCACCGGGCTTTGCTCGCCGTCAGCGATCTCGAGCACTCGTACCCGCACTGCTGGCGCTGCCACAACCCAGTCATCTTCCGCGCCACAGAGCAGTGGTTCATCTCGCTTGAAACTCCGATGAAGCGCGCCGACGGATCCGAAACAACTTTCCGTCAGCTCACCATCGAGGAAATAGACAAGGTCGTCTGGGATCCCTCCTGGGGCAAAGAACGCATCACCAACATGATCGCCACCCGCCCCGACTGGTGCATCAGCCGCCAGCGCATCTGGGGCGTGCCCATCGCGGTCTTCATGTGCGAGAGTTGCAGCGAGCCCATCATCGATCACGCGCTCGACCGCAAAATCATCGACCTCTTCGAACGCGAAGGCGCCGAAGCATGGCACACCACCGCCATCTCCGATCTCCTTCCCTCTGGAACCAAGTGCGCCAAATGCGGCGGCACCACCTTCCGCAAAGAGACCGACATCCTCGACGTCTGGTTCGACTCCGGCACCAGCTGGTTCGCCGTCTGCGAATCCGATCCGGACTTAAGACCTGCCTATACTGCCTTCCAAAAGGGAAATGGGCGAGGAGCCCCGGAGTGCCTCTACCTCGAAGGCGGCGACCAACACCGCGGCTGGTTCCACTCCTCCCTGCTCACCTCCGTAGCCCTGCGCGGGCGCGCCCCCTACTCGCACGTCGCTACCGCCGGCTGGACACTCGACGAACAAGGCCGCGCCATGTCGAAATCCCTCGGCAATGGCGTCGATCCGGTCGACATCGCCGAACGCATGGGCGGCGAAATCGTCCGCCTCTGGGTCGCCTCCATCGATTTCCGCGAAGACATGGCCGCCAGCGAAAATCTCATGGCGCGCTGCGCTGAGCTCTATCGCAAGCTCCGCAACACCTTCCGGTTCCTCCTCGGCAACCTCAACGGCTTCGATCCCACACGCGATCGGATCTCCGAATCCGAACTCCTCCCGCTCGATCGCTACATGCTCGCCCGCACCCGCGAACTCACCGAGAAGATCCTCGCCTTCTACGAGGCATTCGAGTTTCACCGCGTCTATCACGCGGTCAACGAGTTCGCGATCGTCGACCTCAGCTCGTTCTACCTCGACGTGCTGAAAGACCGCATGTACACCTTCGCGCCAATAAGCAAAGAGCGCCGTTCCGCGCAGACCGTCCTCTGGCAGATCACCGAAGCCCTCGTCCGCCTCGTCGCACCCATCCTCAGCTTCACCGCCGACGAAGTGTGGGAATACCTCCCCAAACTCCCCGGCCGCGAAGAGAACGTTCACCTGGCGCTCTTCCCCAAGCCCGAAGCGATCTTCTCCTCCGAACCCGCACCGGTGCTCGAAGAATGGAAGCTGCTGTTCGCCGTCCGAGACGTTGTCTTGGGCGTTCTTGAATCGCATCGCCAATCGAAAAAAATCGGGAAGGGCCTTGATGCAGAAATCGGACTTCAGACGAGTGGGAGTCTCTACCAACTACTTGATCAAAATCGGGACGGCCTTAAAGAGTTCTTTAACGTCTCTGCTGTGACCCTGAGAGATCTTGGGACCTCCGAATCGATACGCAAAGTCGAGGGGATCGGGACCAGCTTGCAACAACTCAGAACCGCTCTTCAGATTGACGTGCAGCCCGCCAGCGGCCACAAATGCGCCCGCTGCTGGAACTTCATGCCCGAAGTCTCAAGCTACGGCATCTGGCAAAACGTCTGCACCCGATGTCAGAACGCACTTCGCGAAATGGGCGTCGAGCCACCCAGCGCCACCGACCAGAACCCACCGGAGGCTGCGGCGTGAACTCTCGAGCGCACATCACCTATTCTCTGATCTCTGATCTCTGTTATCTGTTGTCGCCGGAGGCCGCCGCGTGAGCCATCCCGCCCCGCGCAAACTTCCCTGGCTCCTTCTCATCTCGGCACTCATCATCGTTGCCGATCGCTTCACCAAAACCCTCGTCTCAAATCGCATCGCCATGGGCGACGCCATCACTATCATCCCCGGGTTTCTGCGCATCACCCACTGGCTCAATGAAGGTGCGGCCTTCTCACTCTTCGCCGACTCCGCATCGCCCAACGCGGTCCGCTGGGGTCTCATCGCCTTCTCCGCCATCGCCGGACTCGCCGTCCTCATCGCTCTCATCCGCCTGGGCAGCCGCATGAACCTCACCACCGTTGCCCTGGCTCTCGTCCTCGGCGGCGCCATCGGCAATCTCCACGACCGCATCCGCTATGGCTCTGTCGTCGACTTCATCGAAGTCCACATCTTCGGCTACCACTGGCCCGACTTCAACGTAGCCGACAGCTGCATCGTCGTCGGCGCCTGCCTCCTCCTCCTCGACTCTCTCCTGCCCCGCAAAGAGGCTGAGGGTTCCTCGGTCGCTGAAACTCACTAATCCCGCCCCTTTCATCCCTCCGGAACTTCATCCCGTCACATCTCTTAATTACCTTCGTGCGCCCAGTAACCTAAAATGACAAAGACCCTCTGGGTCCCCCAGGATTCGCATTTGAGACCTAGGAGACAAGAATTCGGTGTCCACGGTCCGCGCACTCGAGTACCGAGGAGAGAACCGCTCCGAGAAGGCCAATTTCAAGAGGATTGAATGAGAATTAGTTTTTGTACTCTCCCCCGGCGCTTAATGCGCCTTTCTTTAGCAAGTTGTCTCATCGCCTGTAGCACTTTCATCGCATCCGCAATCGCACAAGCCCAACGACTTCCCAACACTGTTCTTCCCCAGCACTACTCCCTGACTCTCACTCCCGATCTCAAAGCTGCTACCTTCACCGGCACTGAAGGCATCGACGTCACGCTCGCTGAGCCCGCCAGAAGCATCACGCTCAACGCGCACGACCTCACCTTCCAGTCCGTAAAGATCTCCACCGCCGGCAAGGAGCAAGCCGCCGTCGTTTCCCTCGATCCCGAGAAGCAGCAGGCCACCTTGACCGTCCCCAACCAACTCCCCGTCGGCAAAGCCACCCTTCACGTTCAGTACAGCGGCATCCTCAACAACGCACTCCGCGGCTTCTATCTCTCCAAAACCGCAAAGCGCAACTACGCTGTCACTCAATTCGAATCCACTGACGCGCGCCGCGCCTTCCCCTCCTTCGATGAGCCGGCCTTTAAGGCCACCTTCGATATCGCGCTCGTCGTCGACAAGGGCGACACCGCCATCTCCAATGGACCCATCGTCAGCGACAAGCCCGGCCCCGGCCCAGACAAGCACACCATCAAATTCCTCACCACGCCCAGGATGTCCACCTACCTCGTCGCCTTCCTCGTCGGCGATTTCAAGTGCTCCTCCGGCCAGCAGGATGGCGTAGCCATTCGCACCTGCTCCACCCCCGATAAGGTCGCCCTCACCACCTACGGCGTAGACGTTGCCAAGTACGTGCTTCACTACTACAACACCTACTTCGCCATTCCCTACCCGCTCAAAAAACTCGACCTCATCGGTCTGCCCGACTTCGAAGCCGGCGCAATGGAAAACTTCGGCGCCATCACCTATCGCGAAACCGCGCTCCTCATCGATCCCAAGACCGCCTCTGAAAACGCCAAGCGCGAAGTAGCCCTCGTCATCGCTCACGAAATGGCGCACCAATGGTTCGGCGATCTCGTCACCATGCAGTGGTGGGACAACATCTGGCTCAATGAAGGCTTCGCCACCTGGATGGAGAACAAGCCGATCGAAGCCATGCATCCCGAATGGAACATTGATCAGATGGTCATCTCCGGGCTCGATGGCACACTAAACCTCGACGCACAGCCAACCACCCGCGCCATTCGCGCCCGCGCCGATACGCCTGAAGAGATCGAGCAGATGTTCGATGGCATCTCCTACGGCAAGGCAAGCGACGTGCTGCTCAGTGTCGAAAACTACGTGGGCCCCGAGACCTTCCGCCAAGGTGTGCACAACTACCTGTCCGCGCACCTCTACGGAAACGCCACTGCTGAAGATTTCTGGAACGCCCAGACCTCCACCAGCCACAAGCCCGTCGACAAAATCATGGACGGACTCATCGGCCAGCCCGGCGTTCCTCTCCTCACCTTCGGCCAGCCCTCCGGCGGAAAAGTCTCCGTCTCGCAGCGCCGCTTTTACCTGAGCCCCACAGTCCAGCCCGATGCTGCCCAGAAGTGGACGCTCCCCGTCTGCTTTAAAACCTCGGAAAACCAGCAGGACTGCCAGCTCCTCACACCCGAAACCACGTCCCTCAGCGTTCCGGACTCTCAACTCTTCTTCGCCAACGCGGGCGGCAAAGGCTACTACCGCACCGCCTACACCGCAGGCGATTACTCCGCCATTACCGCGCGCCTCGAATCCACGCTCACGCCTGCCGAGCGCATTAGCCTCATCGGGGACGAGTGGGCTCAGGTTCGCGCCAACAAAGCCACAGTCGGTGACTACCTCAATCTGGTCTCCGCCGTAAAAGACGACCCTAACGCCGACGTCGTTTCCTCCGCGCTCGACGGCCTCGCAGCCATCCGCGAACGCGTCGCCTCCACACCACAGGAGAAGGACGCGCTTGAGACTTGGTTCCGGCAGAACTTCGAACCGGAATACGCCAAACTCGGCCCGCCCTCCTCCTCCGACACGCCAAACAAGAAGCAAATGCGCGCTCTCCTCTTCTCCGAACTGGGCCAAGCCAAAGACCCGCAGATCCTCGCTCAAGCCCGCGAACTCAGTGAGAAATATCTGGCCAACCCTGCCTCCGTCGAGCCCAATCTCGCCCAGACCGCGCTCCAGATCACCGCGCGCAACGGCGACGCCACGCTCTTCGATCAGCTTCAGAAGATCGCCGAAACCTCCACCAATCCCGAGATCCAGAGCGGCGCACTCCACCTCCTCGCGATGTTCGAAAACCCCGAGCTGGCAAAGCGCGCTCTCCGGTATGCCATCTCCGACAAGGTCCGCAATCAGGATGCCGCCATCCAACTCGCCATCGCCCTCGAGATAGATAAGACCCGCGACATCGCCTGGGACTTCATCCAGAACCACTGGGACGACGTGAAGAAGGAGTTCACCCCCGAACTGGGTTCGGCCCTCGTCGGAGCAACAAGCTCTTTCTGCTCCGCAGAGGCACGCGACGACGTCTTGCAATTCTTCTCAACCCACAAAGTTCCCGCCGCCGACCAGACACTAAAGCACGCCATCGAACGCATCAATGGCTGCATCGAACTCCGCAAACTTCAGGAACCCAACCTTCACGCTTGGTTGGAATCTCAATCCCGCTCTCACACCGATTCGGCCCACTGATCCCAAATCACCACTCCATCCTGGGTGCCCGGTCCCTCGCTCTTGGGGACCGGGGTTCAAAGCGATTGGCATAGGCGGCCACAACTGCCGACTGAAATCTCTCTCCAGGTGTTACCTTGAAACCCAAGATGACCCGTCCAACTTCCCTGCTCCTATCCGCAGCCGTTGTCCTCTGTCTCTCCCTCGTCTCCCAGGCCCAGCAGGAAGCGAAGCCCGGCCCAACCCAGGCAGTCCTCGCCGGCAAACTCATCGACGTCCGAACGGGTAACGTCCGCCAGCACGCTTACATCCTCATCGCCGGCGATCGCATTCAATCCATCGCCGACTCCGCCCCCTCCGGCATCCCTGTCACCGACCTCTCCAGCTACACCGTTCTGCCCGGCCTCATCGACGCCCACGCACACACCCTCTCTGACCCCACATCGCAAAGCATTGCGGTCGGTCTGCGCACCTCCATCCCGCAGCACACCGTCTGGGGTGTCTACAACCTCCGCCTCTGGCTCGATCACGGCTTCACCTCACTTCGCGACGCCTGCGAAGGACCTGCCGACTACCCGCAATTCGCTCTCCGCGACTCCGTTAAGCGAGGCATCATCCTCGGCCCCCGCATCACCGCCGCAGGCAGCTGCGTCTCCCTTACCGGCGGACACGGCGACGGCACCCCCTTCTCGCCCGACATAGAACTCCCTCGCCGCTCCAACGTCGCCGACACCGTTGACGACATCGCCCATGTCGTCCGTCGCGACATCAAGTACGGCGCCGATTGGATCAAGCTCATGGCCACTGGCGGCGTCATGGACCCTATTTCCGACTTCCACGTTCAAGAACTGAGTGAAGCCCAAATGGCCGCTGCTGTCGAAATCGCCCACCGCGCCGGCAAAAAAGTCATGGCCCACGCCGAAGGCGCCGCTGGAATCAAAGCCGCAGTCCGCGCAGGCGTCGACTCCATCGAACACGGCACGATGCTTGACGAAGAGGGCGCCGAACTCATGGAGCAGCACCACACCTGGCTCGTTCCCACTCTCTACTGCTTTCAGCACGACATGGAAACCGGCCTCAGCAAAGGCCGCGACGCCGACTCCTTCGCCAAAGGCAAAGAGATCATCGCCGCGCAGGGCCCCGCATTCAAGCTCGCCCTCGCCCACCATATCCGCATCGCCTACGGCGTCGACGACGATGACGTAGACGAATCTGTCTCAAATGAATTCGGCGCGCTCGTCCGCGGCGGCATGACAACTCTGGGCGCGCTCCAGGCTGCCACCATTAACGCTGCCACCATGCTTGAAAAAGACAAAGACGTCGGCGTCATCGAGCCCGGTCGCTACGCGGACATCGTCGCCGTCCACGGCGATCCTCTCTCCGACATCACCGTCATGGAACACGTGGCCTTCGTCATGCAGGGCGGCCGCATCATCAAAGATCCCGCCCACCCCGACCGCAACCCTGTCATTCGCCTGAGATGAACCTGCTCGACGTGATGCGCACTACATCAATTCACTTGTTCTCTGGCGGGGAAAAGGCTGGCAGGATGCGAGAGTTGGATCTGAACACGTGATAACCGCCGAAGGTGACATCGTTCAACATGGCTGAATATGGCCCATAGGCCCTGAACCACTCATCCCAGTCCGTAAAGATTCGCACTGAACGTGCGCGCATGATCGACACGCTTCTCAGAGGACAAATATACGTCGCTCCTCCGATATCAACCGGTCCGTATTCGATCATCACGTCCGAGCGCGTCAACGGAGTCGTCGTTTTGAGATCAGTTCGAACCACGAGCCTCAAGATCGCTCCGCTTTTGGGATCAATGGCAATCTCTTCGTGATACCCGGCGTAGCGGTTAAACGATTCTGTCCCGTCGCCATCCGGAAGACAGCATAACCCCACTCGACGGAGAGATATTTCCGTTGGGACACCGTAGCGGAAGACCGCAACCCGCCCCTCCGTCCCACGTTCCCAGCGCACCCACTCCAGTCCACCATTCTTCTCAATCGCGTCTAATACGCCGTTCAGAGCAGGACCAAAGACACCATACGTAATCAGCTCGGGCGCATTGGGCCGTTTCTTCGGAGGCTTGGTGTCCGCAACTTCGTGACCATTTCGGTAGCGAATGGTTGTCGTCCAACTATCGGTCTCATGTAGCGGTTTGTAACTCTCGATGGAGTCGCTCTCCAGGTACATCGGCGACTCTTGATAGCGCACCGTGGTCCGCTTGGCGAACAAATCGGGCAATTTGTGAATTGTGGTTTCGAGATAGCCGGATGTCAGAGAAAGCATCTCCCGCTGTACCGCTTTATCCGGCGGAGCATCATTCAGGATCTCGTCCGCCGGCGCATTCACAAATGACGAGACATCGGTGAGGATTCGTAATTCCTGGCGCGTCCGCCTGCCGTGCGCGATTCGCTGCAATGACTCCAGCCTGCGCTCGCTCATTCTTTCGGTCAGCTCCAGCCGGGATAACTGCTTCGCCTTTTCTGCATCGGATTCATCCAACTCCAGAATCTCTTGCAGTTGTTTGATCGATATGCGCTTCTTTGAAGGAATCGGGTCGGTGGAATAGTACGGCTCGTCGTAATAGCCGGTGCTGGTACGCGCGATCAACCCTGGTTCGTCCACTTCGACCTTCAGAGAGTGGTACTCATCACGTCGCTCCGCTCGAAACGGATCAAACGAGATTCGGTAATAGGGGCCACTCTCCTGCGCGCACTTTTCAATCTCCCGCTCTAAGTCGAATTTGCCATCGATCACACGCCCGCCGCTCTGCACTGCAAGTACTTCGCGGTTCAGCTGCATAAGATTCGCCTTATTCGCTGAGCTCACGCCTCCGAGGTAGTCTTCATACGACTGTCTGCGAGCGTCTATTCCTCCTACTCCGAAGCTGTACAGAACCAGGTGCGCTTCGCGGAGCAGGTCGGAAAACCAGGTGATCGTGCCAAGCAGGTCAGATTCGGCCCTCAGCGTTCCAACTTCCCCGGTTCCGATCCCCCATCCGGGCCCGATCCACAACAGCAACTTCCTGCCTGGCTGACGCCTCTCAAGCGTGGCAATCTGCCCCAGCGCCTTCAGCGCGCTCTCCATAGGGCTACTCAACTGTCCCGTGCTCAAGTGCCAGCCGACGTTACTGCGAATCATTGCGAGGTCGTTGTGGTCTATTTCGTGCGCCAGCGCATTTCCATCATTCGCGGGACGCGCCACCGTCCAGAGTCCTGAGTCCGTAAGTTCAAAAACACTGACCGGGAGAGCGAGCCGCGCCGCGTCGTTCCGCAAAAATGATTCGACAGCAACGCGCTCCTCGCGCGCCAGCTCCGTTGGTACTTCGAGGGTATCCAGGAGCAGGATGGCTTTCACAGGGGGCTCGCTACCTGATGCCAAGCCGTTGAAAGCATCGAAAGACAGGATCTTCTGCTCGCGGCCGTCCTCCAGCAGACGAAAATTTCCTGCATTGAGCCCTGCCACAGGTTCGCCGGCGACATCCGTCACCATCACATCGAGCTTGATCAACCCTTCCGCCATGTCCCGTACACCTGCAGGAACTGCGGCGGTGGGATCTTGGAGCCGTATCTCCGGCTGCGCATGAACGACGTGAAGCCAGCCGAAGATCAGCGTAAGCCAGACGTAAAGACAATTCTTCATCCCTTGGACATTGTCGGACCGCTCCGCGTTAGTGTGCGGCGAGTATACTCGTTAAACTCCTCTCGCCTCGGTTCGAATTCTGCTTCCCTTAGGCTATCCCGTGCTAGTGCGCATGCATCTTCCGCGTCGGATGACTGAAGCCTGCAACGGGCGTCATTTTCTGCCGCATCCGCCGTCCGAACTGAACCCTTCCGGTCAGAGATATTTCTCTTTCAGAATCCTCATATGATGTTCTACATGTCCCGGGATGATGAATGCCAATGCCCGGACGGTAAACGAAAAACCGCTCGCCACACCCTTCCGCATCCATGCGTCCTTCGGTAGATTTCTGTAGAGCGAGATGGTGCCAACTCGCACGCGCGTAAATTCCTCAACTTGTGCACTCCAGGGAATTTCATCCGCCTTCGCGCCCGCAGCAGCGACCTCCTGATCAAAGCTTGGCAGCGGTGCGTCGAATCCACGAGCAAACCAGAGCGCGCGAAATGTAAATGCCCGCTCTGTATCCGAGATGTGATTCAGAACCTGCTTTACGCTCCATTTTCCTGGTGCGTATCGATGAAGCGATTTCTCTTCCGAGATTCTCCTGAGCCACGGCGAATACTGATCGAGTTGGTTCTCAATGCTCCGCAGCGGATCTTCGCCCGGAATCTTTTGAATGTATGTGAAATAGTACGAGTCGGCTTCGTCGGCGGTTGGACGACCAATCATGCTGTCGATTTTAAGTCAGGACGCTGCCCTAAGTTTCCAGATTCCAGGCCCAGCGTTTTGCACGTTTTCCGGGCGGTGCACCGCCATTCGTCACAACCTACGAAGATTTTCGTTGACATCTACGAAGAAGTTCGTATAACGTCATCCTCACTATGGAACGCAGTGTGAACATTCCTCGTCCGACAGAAACCGAGCTCGAGCTCCTCCAGATCCTCTGGCAAAAGGAGCCTGCAACTGTGCGGGAAATTCATGACGCCCTGAATGAGGAGAGAGTTTCCGGTTACACCACGGTTCTCAAGCTCCTTCAGATCATGACCACAAAAGGTCTTGTCGTCCGCGACGAAGCAGCACGGGCTCACGTCTATCGCGCTGCATTCAGCCAAGACGCGATGCAGAGCCGCTTGCTCACCGATCTCAGCAATCGCCTGTTCGCCGGTTCTGCTGCCCAACTCGCCTTGCACGCCCTTTCGATGGAATCCGCCGGCGACGACGAGCTTGCCGAGATTCGCGCCCTGCTCGAGCGCAGAACGCTCGCTGCTTCTGATCCTCAAAACATGTCTTCAGCTCACAAATCCTCCACAAAGGACAGGCCATGACACACATCCCCGACGCCGTTGCCTGGACGCTTATCCACTTCTGCTGGCAAGCAGCAGCCGTTGCCGCCTCTTACCGCCTCCTTTCCATCGCACTTGCGCGTCGCTCCGCGGAGACTCGGTACACTGCAGCCCTTTCGTCTCTACTGCTCATGTTCGTCCTGGCGGCGGGAACGCTCGCGTGGGAGTTCCGCTCTGATGCACCGGCAGTTTCGCTAACCAGCACCGCTGCGAACCTCACCGCTCCTCTCGCCGGAGACTTCCCGCGCATCGCCGCCCCGGGGATCATTACCTCGCAACACGATGCTGGCCGCATCACGCTCTCCGCTATGCTTCCCTGGATTGACGGCTTCTGGCTGCTTGGAGTTCTCGCGCTCAGTATCCGCAGCTTCGGAGGATGGTGGTATCTTCGCCGGCTTCGTCTATCCGCAATCACGCAAGCGCCCGCCTCCGTTCGCGCCAGCTTCGATCGCATCTGTAACGCTCTTGGGCTTCGCCGTGTTGTCGTCCTGCGCATCTCTACCGCAATCGACAGCCCTATGACTCTCGGTACGCTTCGCGCTATCGTCCTGCTGCCCCTCACCGCGATCACCTCGCTGGGCCCGGACGAGCTCGAAGTGGTTCTCGCCCACGAACTCGCCCACGTGCGCCGCGCCGACTTCTTCTGGAACATCCTCCAGACAATCGCGGAAACCCTCTTCTTCTTCCATCCAGCCGTCTGGTGGATCAGCTCTCGCATCCGCCACGAGCGAGAACTCTGCTGCGACGATCTCGCGCTGAGCATCTGCCCCAACCCCCTCACCTACGCAAGCGCTCTCTATCGGCTTGAGGAGCACCGCTCGCGTCATTTGCGCCTCGCCATGGCCCTCGATGGTCACGCCTCGCGCAACACCCTTCTCACGCGCATCGCCCGCATTCTCGGAGAACCCATGACCCGCATTCCCAGCCCTCGTCTTCGTCCCTTCTCGCTAGTCGCAGCTTGTGCCGGACTCGTCGCTCTCCTTGTCCCGGCTCCGCACGTGCTAGCCAGCTTCAATCCGCCGCCTCAACCCGCGCCAAAAGCCGTCGTTTCCGCAACGGTCAACGCAGCCGCGCATGTCAAGGCGGCAACCGCAGCGGTCGTGATGCATATTGGCAAACCCTCGCCCTATCCGGTCGGTCAGTCCTCTGTTATGCCCGACGCCGAACCAGCTACCGGCGCAGCGCCACAAGCGCAAACGAAACCCGAACCTTCAGCTCAGCCGCACAGCGACTACATCGATCGCATGAAAGCCGCTGGCTACGATGTCGACCTCGACAAGCTCATCAACATGAAAATTCAGGGCATTACTCCCGAATACGCACGGGAAATGGCTGGAGCCGGTTTCGGCAAACTCAGCGCCGACGATCTCATCTCATGCAAAATTCAGGGTGTAACGCCCGAGTACATCGCTGATCTCAAAAAGCAGAACTTTCAGGTCGATGACGTCAAGGAAGCGGTTTCCTTTAAGATTTTCAACATCACTCCCGAGTTCGTTTCCGGCATGAAGGCAGCGGGCTTCGATAATCTCAGCTCAAAACAGCTGCTCAATATGCGTATCCAGGGTGCCACGCCTGAATATGCGCGCACCCTCAAGCAGAAGTTCCCCGGAGTCACCGCCGAAGATGTTGTTCAGGCACGCATCTTCCACATCGACGATGACTTCATCGCACAGGCCAGCCGGCACGGGTTCACTAATCTTACGTTCAAGAAGCTTGTGCAGCTTCGTATCTCCGGCCTGCTCGACGACGAATCTGTAAAGCAGTAGCCTCAGGCACCCGCGCTCACAATGTCCAATCCGCGTTTGACGCGGCACAGGAAAACCTCGTCTTCAATCGCACCTGAGGAGTCACTCCCATGCGTCTCAGATCCGTCGCTTTTGTCCTGGCATTCGCAGCCACAGCCCTTGCAATTCCGGCGCAGTCATACGAACCTCTTCGCGCCAAGTGCGAAATAAATCCCACCACGGACGGGAGCAAGCTCAGCCTTCACATCTTTGACGAGCGCGACTGCCCTGAGCGCCAGCACTGCGGCTCCGACTTCAGCAGCGACTCAATGAATCGCTTCACTGGAATCACACTCACAGATCTCTCTCGAGACGGAGCTCACCTCACCGCCACCCTCAAGGGCGACGCCGGGACCTTCACCTGCACCGGCGTGGTGCACGATCAGTACCTCTTCGGAGATGCCCTCTTCACGCCGGACGAGACTTTCGTCGACCGCATGGCAAAGCTCGGCTTCACCGGATATGACTCCCGCAAACTTCAGACCTATACCCTTCTCGACGTCGCCACTGACTTCGTCCGCTCTTTACAGCAGGCCGACATCAGAGGTCTGACGACCGACAATCTCATCGCCCTTCGTATCTTCCGGATCGACCCTGCCTACGCCCAGAGCTTCGTTTCCATGGGCTATCAACAGCCCGACGCCAACAAGTTAATAGCTCTCAAGGTCCAGGGCGTGAATAGCGAAGAAGTCCGGCAGATTCGTGATCTTGGCCTCAAGCCAACCCTGGACGAACTTATACGAATCCGAATCTTCCACATCACTCCCGAATTCGTTCACCGGATGCAGAATCGCGGACTTAAAGATCTCACGATTGCAAAACTCGTTCAAATCAAAATCTTTAAACTCGACGAATAGTCCGCTTGGCAACATATCTATCCGGTGCGAACCTGGTCCTCCGTTAAAATTTCTCAGTAACCGCGGAGGCTGGTATGCGTCGAATCCTTGCCCTCTCCCTGTTCTGCCTGGGCGCGTGTCTACTCATGCGTGCTCAGGCGCCCACAACTAATTCCATTGCGAAGGACGCTCTCATGTCCCTGCATGCTGAAGGCACATTCGAAGTTAGGAACTCTTCCCTCGGCGCTGACGACGCCCTCACCAGCACATCCATCGGTCGCTTCGGCCTCGACAAGCAGTTTCAAGGCAGTCTGGAAGGCAACAGCAAAGGCGAAATGCTGGGAGCCGGCAATCCCGCGACAGGCACTGCAGGTTATGTCGCCATCGAACAGTTCACCGGAACACTCGATGGGCGCAGTGGCTCCTTCGCACTCCAGCACTTCGGCACAATGGAAGACAACAAGTTTGACCTGCTCGTCAAGGTGGTACCCGGTTCAGGCACGGACGAACTCATCGGCATTGCCGGAACCATGAGCATCGCCGTCGCAAATGGCAAGCACTCATGGAAATTCGATTACTTTCTTCCTGTTCACAAGTAGCTCACTAAAAAAGAACCTCCATCCCGTGAGACGTCTCCCGTGGAATGGACGCAGAAAGACCCTCAACTTTAGCGCTTAAGCGTGATCAATTACGATCGATTTCATGCTCCGTTTTCCTGCGAGTCAGACGCTGCTCATCGACGCCGACGACACTCTGTGGGAAAACAACATCTACTTCGAGCGCGCAATTGCCGCCTTTATCAGCTACCTCAATCACCACCAGTATTCGCCCGCCCAAATTCGCCAGGCGCTCAACGCCGTCGAACGCCAGACGATCCTTGCCCACGGCTACGGACTGCCCAGCTTCACGCGCTCACTCCTTGCTTGCTTCGAGAACCTCACTCCGACACCGATGAACGACGAGAAACGCCGTCGTGTAGTCGGCTTCGCGCAGTCCATCGCGGAGCAGGAGATCGAGTTGCTGCCCGGTGTTGAAGAGACCTTGCGAGGACTTAGCACTCGTCACAAGCTCATCCTCATGACAAAAGGCGATCACGCCGAGCAGGCTGACAAGCTGCGCCGCTCCGGCCTGGCAGAATTCTTCTCCGGGGTCGAAATCGTTCTCGAGAAAGATGCTCAGACTTACCGAGAGGTCATTGCCCGCCACGAGTTGCGGCCTCACTCCAGTTGGATGATCGGCAACAGTCCCAAAAGCGACATTAACCCAGCCCTCGCTGCCGGCATTCATGCGGTCTTTCTCTTCCACAAAGACACGTGGATTCTTGAACATGCGGAGCTCGCCTCGCCTCCCGAGGGCCAGCACCTCATCGAACTGGACCAATTCGGGAAACTTTTGAATATGTTTTGAGGCGTTCCCCCGTTCTGGGGATTGTCATTTCGGGGTAAGATACGTTATGCATCAATCCCCCCGAAGTGATGCTGTGAAAAGCAGCCCGGTATTTCCAGCGCCGCCGCATGTTCACTGGGCCGTACTCCTGGTGCTGATCGCCTCGGCTGAGGCACTCGCGTGCTGGCTGTTCCCAACTCCCTATCGAAATTTCGCCATCTTTGCTATCGCCGCGGCGTGGCCAACCTATCTCTGCATCTGGATTCGCAAAATCGAACCACGAGCCAGTTCGCTCTACTGGGCCATCGCTTCCCTGGTCACGGGTTGCGGATTCCTCTTCTCATGGCTCCTCTGGGTTGTCGTGATCTTCGAACTTCGCGAAGAATTGCTCGATCACTACAACCGCCGCGAACCGCTGGGCATGCGCCTTAACTGGATTCTTACGATCCTGGGGTCAGTCATCTACTTCCAATTCGCCCTCAATCAGATCGCGCACCAGAAAGAATCGGCTCTCGACCTCGTGTCGCTTGAGTCTGAGCACTCTGTCACTGCTTGACGCAGCGCATCACCGTCTGCTCTACTCAACTCACCATGATGCGCAACATCACAACTGTTCTTCCAGTTCCCGCGTTGTGTACCATCATGTGTATTCCCGGTGCGCGAATTATTAGCCACAATGTGCGCCCGGGAAGCAAAGCCTGATATCGGACCCAGTCGTTAAGAGACATCCAGGCCACCTCCCGCCGAAGCGGTTGGTGGCTTTCGCATTTGCAGCACTTCTTTAGGAGATCGCCTTGGAACCCGTATCGCTTGTCGGCATTCAATCTGCGCGCGCCCGCATCGAAAGCTCCATCCACGTCTCGCCCTGTCAATACTCGCACCATCTCTCTGAGCTCACGGGCCTGCCCTTGCACCTGAAACTCGAAAATCTACAGCGCACAGGTTCCTTCAAGGAGCGTGGCGCGCTCAACAAACTCCTCACACTAAGCGAGACCGAGCGCAAGCGCGGAGTCATTGCCGCCAGCGCGGGCAATCACGCACAGGGAGTCGCATTCCACTCCTCACAGCGCGGCATCCGCGCTCAGATCGTCATGCCTCTCGCGACTCCTCTTGTCAAGGTTGCCGCTACCCGGGCATACGGCGCCGAAGTCATTCTCCACGGGGCCACCTACGACGAAGCCTGCGAAGAAGCGATGCGCCGCCGTCTCGAAGAAGGCCGCACCTTCATCCACCCATTCGATGATCCTGAAGTGATCTGCGGCCAGGGGACCATCGGCCTCGAACTCCTCGAA
>Ga0134127_10000547_pt1 | contig 34300 bp, 53 predicted proteins | sample KB31753_FD_96459 | JGI IMG/M metagenome (GOLD analysis project Ga0134127, IMG submission 96459) | Terrestrial soil microbial communities with excess Nitrogen fertilizer from Kellogg Biological Station, Michigan, USA - KB3-175-3 | ecosystem: Environmental > Terrestrial > Soil > Unclassified ...
CTTGACGCGTTCGGCACCCGGGCTGCCCTCGCCTGGCTCATGCCCGTCGCCGTCGACGGGTACGTCGTCGTTGCCCTTGTCCTGTGGATGTCACCGGTACCCGCTGCGGTGGCCCGGTTCGCCCGGGCCAACACCTACGCCGCCGCCGGAATCGGCGTCGCCGCCCAGTCCGCCTACCACTGCCTCACCGTACTGTCCGGCACCGGCCTGGTATGGCAGGCCGTGCTCGCCGCGATCGTCGGCGCACTGCCGCCGGCCGGGGCCGCGCTCAGCGTCCACATGCGCGCCCTGCTCATCCGCGAGTCCCGGCCCGCAGTGCCGTCGCCACTTCCGCCCTCGATCGCGGAAGCGCCGCAGGTCACCGCCCCGACGCCGGCCGAGCCGGTTCCCGCCGAGCTTCTCTCGCCCGAGCCGGTACCGGCCGTCGACCTCGATCAACCCGCCAAGGTCCGCAAGCCGGCGCCGGCTACCGCCCCCCGCCGGGCGTTCGCCACGACCCAGCGCGCCGCCGCGGCCATGCAGAGCGACGGCATGACCGTGGCCGAGATCGCGGAAGCGCTCGGCGTGTCCGAGCGCCAGGTACGCAACGCCCTCAAGCCGGTCCCGGTCGGCGCCGGCGTAGCGGTGGGCGCGGACAGCACTTCCCCGCCGGCCGCGCCCACGGGGGAGCGCTGATGTTCCTCGCCGTCGTCGACCCGCGCGGGCCGGCCACCGTTGCGCCGACCATGTCCGCGACCGCCGTGTTCGCGCTGATGCTCACCGCTCTGCTCGTGGACTACTCCTCGTTCGGGCCGGACAGCCTCCGGGACCGGGCCGCGTTCCTCATGGGGTTGGCGGCGGTACGGGTCGGCTGGGACGGCAGCGCCCTCGACCGGTACACCGTCGACACCATCAGCGCCTGGATCAACGAGGCCAAACGCACCGGCAACACCGACCTCGCGGCCGCCCGCACCGGTGAAGTCCTCGGCGTCCTCGTCTGCCTTCTCGCGATGTACTGCGCCGGGTGCCTCCTGCCCACCAAGGCCAGCGCCAAGCTGGGCCGCTACGCCCTGCTCGCGTTCACCCCCGCCGCCGGTCGATCCGGCGGCGGGTCCGCGGGATCGAGGTACCGGCTCAACTGGCGGCTGTGGGCCTGCGCCTGGCTGCTCGGCATGCTCGCCGACCTCGGCGGCGGCGCCATCGGCGAAGCCACCCAGGGGTTCATCGACCTCGTCGTCCGCGTCCTCACGCCGGTCCCCGGCTGGCTGTTCGGAGTGTCCTGATGCGCCTGCTCGCCCTCATTGCCGCCCTGGCCGTGTTCGCGCTGTACGCCCAATGGCGCCACGACCACCCCTCCCCCGGGGAAGGGCCACCCCTGGGAGAGTGGCTCAAGTCCCTGGTCAGCCGTGACACTGACACCGACGTCGACACTGACCTTGACCCTGACATCGTCGTCCCGGCCGGGTACCGGCTCGTGCCCGTCGACGAGCACCGCACCGAGGTCGAGTGGTACCCGACCCTCGACGACCTCCCGCCGGCCGTACCGACCGACGAACCCGAACAGAGCCGCCTGCAGGCGTGGGTCGCCGACGCGGTCGACCGGGGAGTCCGCACCAAAGACATCGTCAAACAGGGCACCCGGCTGTTTCGGGTGAGCACACGCACCATCACCCGGGCAATCAGCGCGGTCCGGACCCGAACATGATCACCGTCATCTACCGGTACGGCCGCGACGAGCTGTACACCGCCACCGTCCACGAAGTGCCGGTGGTGGGCGACGAGGTCACCATCCCCGCCCACGCCATCCCCGTGTGGACGGTGACCGGGCGCCGCTGGCTCACCCTCGACCGCGACCACGGACCGCACGGGCAGCACGTCGAGGTGTGGGTCGTCCCGTGCTGAGCACCGCTCATCCGCCGTGGTGCGCCCGCGGGCACCGGTGCGGCCTCGGCGAGCACCGGTCCGCGCCGCACGTGGTGCAGGTGGCCGGCGTCGGGCGGGCCGTCCTCACCCGGGTCCGCGGTGCCGGCGGCCGGGAGCACGCCGAGGTGCTCGTGCGCCTGGAGCTCGCCGGGCACGAGCCGCGGGCACGGTGGCAGCTGGGGATGCTGCTCGCCGGGATGGGGCGGGTCCTCGGCCGGGCGCGGGCGCTACGCGGCTGACCCCGGACACGACGAAGCCGCCCCGCCCACCTCCGAAGAATGGAGGCGGATGGGGCGGCTTCGTACGTTCCCGGGGCTGCTACCCGCGGCGCACGATGGTCTGTTGCGGCACCAGAACACGGAATGGAACGCGCTCGACCAGCAGGCCGTTGATGGACAGTGCGAATCGGTAATAGCCCGGCGACTGGAAGACGAGCTGGTCGAGGTTGACCGCGAGCGGCACGACTTGGGACTCACCGAGCGGCATCGCGGTCATGCGGGGAACGGTCAATTGGACGCCGACGCCCATCGGGCGGCGCTCCTCGCTGCCATCGGGAATGCGCTGCGGCGGTCCGAGTGGCACCACTTCTCCGTCCTCGTTTTCCAGCTTGATCTCCAGCATGATGGCCTTGTTCGTGCCCGAGTACGGCACGCTGAGCAGGATCGCGAGCCCGATCCTGGGCTGCACGAACGGGAACTTCGGTGTGCCGAGGCTGCTCCAGCCGCCGCCGTGGACGAACAGCTTTCCTTCGGCGGTCGACACCGAGTCGCAGAGCATGGCATTGATGGCGAATTCGCCTGGATTTTCGATCAAGTGGTCAACTCCCGTATGACGATAAGCGCTCTTGCTCGCCCTTGATCGTACACACGATGACCCGATTGAGCGACTGGTGGCGATGACGCTGTGGGTCATGCTGTACTACGGATACAGCAAGCAATGAGGGGGCCACCACCGATGGCAAAGGAACCAAGGGGCGCGATTCTGTCCGTCCGGGTCTCGGATGACGAGCAGGTCCTGCTCCGCAAGATGGCCGAAGACCGCGGAACCTCGGTGTCGGACCTAGTCCGCTCGTTCGTGGCACGCGAGGTCGGCGTGATCACCAGCGAGACCATCACAACCAGCACCTCGTGGACGGGCAGCGCTGCCGACCCGCAGGCACAGCCGATCTGGTTCGCTGGGGAGCAAGCTGTGGTTGACGGGAGCACTGTGACCATCATGACCAGCGAGCCCGACTGGATGTAACCTTCGCCAGACGCGACGAGCCGCCCCGCCCACCCGAAGGTGAGCGGGGCGGCCTGTATTTCTATCGGCTCGCTACGCGGACGGGCGCCGCTGGCTGGCGAAGTCCGCCGGCAACGTCGCCACCCGGCCCGTGTACGCCGCCGTGCCCGTCTGCACTGCGGCGACGATCAGCACGAACCAGGCCGCCGCCGTGGGCGTCAGCAGGTCCGCGAGGTTCCCGGCAGCGGCGATCACCTGCAGGGCGGCGAGGATCGCCGTCCACACGCCGAGCATCTTGGACGTCATGATCTTTCCTCTCGAAGTTGTTCGAACGGCTGTACGATGCGCCGATGGCGCGTGATCAGGACCTCGAACGGGCCGCCGAGCAGTACCGCCGAGCAGCCCTGCTGCTGACCCGGAACATGAGCGAGCTGCGCCGCGCGCACGTCCCGGTCGACCCCGAGCCGGACGGCACGCCGCCGGCGTGGACGCCCGAGCAGCGCGAACTCGTGTTCGGCGCCGCCTGGTCGTGGTGGTGCTACGCCCGCGCCCGCGGCGAGTACGACGCCCTGGTCGACCCCGCCACAGCCGCGGTGGCCGAGCGCGCCGGCGAGCTGGTGCGCGAGCAGTTCCCGCCGCTGGCCTGAGACATACGCCGGCGTCACCGGGTCAACGCCAGAGCCGACACGACCAGCGCCGCAATCGCCACCAACGCCGCGATCGACGGCAGCGGCCACCGCCCCCGCTCCAAGGCGCGGATCCGCGCCTCGTGGTCCTCCACATCGCCCCGGATCGCCGACACGTCGTGCGCGACCCGCTGCAGGTCGCCGTGCATCAGCACCAGCCGGTCGTAGATCTCCCGCCCGGTGATCTGTACGGCCAGCGGGTCCGACATCAGCCCGACGCCGGCGGTGCGAGCGCGGCGGCCAGGCGCTCGCGCAGCCGCTCCGCTTCCTGCCGCGAGCTGGCCAGCTCGGCGCGCATAGCGGCTAGCTCCGCGAGCGCCTTGCCCATCGCGGCCGACTCCGCCGCCGCCACGGCGTCGATCCTTGCCAGAATCGGCGCGGTGTCGATCGTGCCGCCGGCGCTGCCGGTAACAGCCTTCGCGAACGAGTCGAACGCGGCCCGGAACGCAGCGTCGCGCGCCACCTCGCCCGCGTTGTTCGTACGCACCGCGGCCAACGTGTCGCTGATGTTCCACGCTGCGATCCAGAGCAGATCAGCGGCCTTGCCAGGTCCGGGCTGCCTACCGGTCGGGTCACGGAGCAGTTCATCGAACGCGCCCATGTCGTCTCCTTCGATCAAGGTCCGGAGCAGGCCGAGAAGGTTCCGGGCGTCCGCGCGCCGGCCCTCGCTGTCGCGGAACAGTGAGATGTGCGTGTGGGTCAGGTGCGACGAGTCGCCGGACTCCCGGATGCCGAGCCGGTCCCAGCGCAGGACCCGCTTCCCGTCCGGGCTGTAGATCACCTCGCGGATGTCCGCGCACCGGGGATCGCCGGCCTTGCACCGCTCGACCAGGGCCACCGACAGGGACCGCAGCGTGACGACCGACCCGTCCGGGCGGCGGTGCTCGAAGTAGCCGATGTCGATCGCACTGGCCGCGTTCGACCCGGGCCGGTCGCGGCTGCTCTCCCGCTTGGAGTAGTCCGACAGCAGCCGCCCGACCCGGTTGAGATCGTCGTTGCCCTCGTGGTAGCCGCCCGTGGCGACGTGGTCCGGGTCGCCAACGATCCCGATCGCGTCGGCGGCCAGGTCCAGGGTGACGAGCAGCCACCGCCGGATGTCGAGCAGATCAGTCGGTGCGTACGTCACGACGCCTCCCCCGCTAGGCCGGTCGGTAGCTGTAGAACAGCCGATAGGTGTCGTTGACCGCTGGTACGACAGGGTTTGCCGCGCCGAGGAAGTTCGCCACTCCGTCGTCGATGCAGGACAGGTAGCCGGCCGCCGCCGGGTAGCAGATCCCGGCGTGGTTCGTGCCTGGCGAGGCGTCGAGGTGGTACAGCTCCCCGACACCGCCGGTCAACTCGTCCGCGTGCGCGTTGAACGGCAGGCTGAACCGGTAGTCCCCAGTCCCGACCACGAAGGACGTACCGATGATGACGAGGATCTTCACGTCGATCAGGTCAGCACCGGCCGGCCTGCGGTACAGCGCCTTGTACGTGCTGTTGCCCTTCGTGGGGTTGGTGCCGCTCGACGTGAGGGTGAACGTGCCGGAGTAGTCGACCCACCCCGGCGCGGTCAGGCTGTCGATCTGAGCCGACAACAGGTTCAGATCCGACGCGGCCAGCGGCGCGCCGGCGAAGAACGTCGGCATGGGCACGGCAGCCTCCTATGGGACGGGTCGGAACGCGTCGACCACCCGCACGGGCGCGCCCGCCGGGTGGTCACGACGGATGCCGTTGACCGCCCGTTCGGTGATCACGAAGGACTGCGGCGACGACCCGCCGCTGATCGACGACAGGCGGATGAACTCACCCCGGACCTTGATCAGCATCGGGAAGTGCGCCGGGTTGGTGGTCCACAACGTCGCGTCGTTGAGCTGGACCGACACCGCCCCGAGTTGCCCGGCGGGGAGCGCGGCGACCAGCTCGGCGTCGCCGGCGAGCCGGCCAAGCCACATGTCGTCCAGCAGCCCGACCGTCATCGGCTGCGCCGGCGATGTGAACAGCGTCCCGGTCCAGTCGCGGAGCCCGTTCAGGACGTGCGTGCGGCCTTCGTACAGCATCGCCATGTCCCCGGGCGGGTGCTGTGGCAGGACCGTCCGCACGTGGAGCACCTGGACCAGGTCGCCGAGCTGAAGTCCTTGCCAGCCACGGACCAGGTTCGGGTGCTTGCCCAGGTTCGCGGTGACCGCGGACACCCGCATCCCCGGGGTGGTGGTCCGGGCGGTCCGCCACGCGGCATGTTGCATCAGCCGGTCGTCTGTGGCCGGGTTGATGGTTGCCGAGTCGGGGAGCCGGGCCCGCTTCTGGTGCTCCCTATCCGCGTATGTGGCGCTGGACCCGGACGGGCGACTCACCGTCCACTCGTTACGGATCACGCTCTTGTCCCGCGTCGGCTTGAACGGGTCGCCCAGCTCACCGGCCGCCGCGTCCACCAGGTACCCGGCGGTCTGGTTGTACAGCGCTGTCCGGGGTCGGTACCGGAACCCGAACGCGTGTTCACTGAGCCGGCCGCCGTCAGTTGCCTCGCACTCCAGCACGATCGCGGCCGGCGTGCCGGGCTGCTGCGGGCCCATCGGCTCGCTGTCGCCCGGGACGATGTCGACCGGGATCCGCTCCTCGGCCGCGACCCGCTCGATCCGGTCCGAGGCCAGCTCACCGGCGTGCCCGGTCCCAGCGGGGTACAGGTACGCGGCGTCGGGGTCGCCGGCGATGACGAGCTGCGCCACGCCGGCCCGGACGATCCCGTGTACGGAGTCGAACCCGTCCGGCTGCTCGGCGTCGGCACCTACGATCGCTTCGATCGGTGGGCCGAGGGTCAGCGGATCACCGCCGCTGCCGCAGACCTGCGGGGTCGTGTCGACCCGCCCATCGATGTCGTGGAGGATCTCGATCGTGGACGCCGTGGCCTGCCGGACCCTGACGCGGCTGTGCACCCATCGGGGGAACGGTCCGTCGAGGACACCCCCGAACCCGGGGAACGCGGGGAACGACGGATCGTCCCTGTGCACCCACAGGGTGATGCCTTGCACGCCGTCGGTGTCGACCTCGTGTGATATCCGGATCCGGCCCAGCGACCCCGCGCAGTCGATCTTCAGGACGTGCGCGGACTCGAAACCGTCCATCTCCGCCGGTGGTACGGATTCGACGAACGTCCACACCTGGACCGACCACCCGGCCGCTGGCAGTCCGGACAGCGGCGCCCGCAGCGACCCGACGTACGCCCCGTCTGTGACCACCTGCACGTACGAGCCGGGCGCCCCGGCCAGCACGGGATCGCTGACCGCCCCGAACGACGGGCGCAGCTGGCCCGGCACCATCGGGCGGCCCCGGTCCAGGCCGCTACCCGCCTGCGTCGCGTCCTGCCCGTCGTTCAGCGGCCAGTGGAACGCCGGTGCGAGCGCGTTCACGGCCCGCTGTACCGGGGTCAGGTCGGGTGGCGTGCCGGTCTGGAGCACGCCGAGGATGCCCGTACAGGCCACCCTGACGACCGCGCCGTGCCGGGTCCGCCCGGGCCACTCCGGTAGGAGTGACGAGATATAGCCGGCGAAGTAGTCGACCTGGCCGTGTCCGGCGTCCACTTGCCACCACACCGGTGTGCCCTCGACCACGCCCAGGTCATCGTCGGGGGTGTGGACCCCGGACGGGTTTTTCAGCGTGAACGTGCAGGTACTCGTCTCCAGCTGTGACCCGCCCTCTGAGCGGCCCTCGGTGACCGGTACCGGGACGGACACCTCCCACCCGTTCGCCCCGGTTGTGTAGTCCACCCAGGGCCACGTCGCCGGCGGCGTCGACACGTCCGCGCCGTACGCGATGAGCAGCGTCACCAGCAACCCGTCGCGGGGGAACTCCACCACCCACCCCCGATCAGGTCGTGTTCTGTCCGAACGCGGCCTGCACGTTGCCGCCGCCCTTGAGCTGGACCTCTGTACGGATTCCCTGCAACATGCCGGTGCCGTCGATGACGACGCGGCCCAGGACCACGTCGGGGCCGAACGGCCAGTCAGCGGAAGCGCCGTCGCTGCCCCGCAGCGGCCGGACTCCGGCGCCCTGCGGGAGGAACACCTGCTCGGCGCGGCCGTGTTCGCCGACGTTCGCCCAGCCTGCCGTGGTGGCCACGCCGCCGGCGGCGAGGTAGGGCAGGTCGGGGATGAGGTCCGGCACGGTGAACGTTCGGCCACCGATGCCGGGGATGCCGTCCGGCACCCGGATCCGGATGCCGAAGTCGAGCCGGTTCCACAACCCGATGATCATGTTCAGGGCGCCGCGTGTGGTGGACACGAGTCCGTCCCACATGTTCCGCGCCGATTTCGTCACCCGACCCGGTATCCCGGTCAGGAAATCGACCAGTTCATCGAACTTTCCGACGACCCAGTCTTTCGCCGCACCTGTCGCGTCCTTTATCTGCTGCCAATGGCGGACGACGAACAGGACCGCCAGACCGAACGGGCCGGTCAGGATTGCGAGCAGAAGCGGCCAGTTCTCTTTCGTCCAATTCCAGACACCTTTTATCGCACCCCAGATATAGCCCCACATCGATATGAAGAAGTTGCGGAACGCGTCCGAGTGGTGCCAGAGCAACAGGATTCCGGCGACGATCGCCACAATCGCGATGATGATCAACGTGACGCCGGACGCGGCCATGGCCACAGCGAGAGCGGTCTGTGCCGCTGTCCACAGCCAGGTTGCGGCCGTGACCACGCCGTAGATCGCGGCCACAGCGGTCAACGCGCCGACCAGCGGGACGATGATCTCCGAGTGCTTGTTCAGCCACTCACCGACCTTGATCAGCGTCGGTACGGCGGACGCAAGTTCCTTCGTGAACGCCAGCTCGACCTTGCGTTTGAACGCGTCCAGCTGCGCCCCGGCGCTGTTGCCGAGCGCGTCGGCCATCTTCTGCGACGCCCCCGCCACGTCGCCCATACCGGCGGCCGCGGTGTTGAAGTCCAGGCTGTACAGCGCGGCGCCCAGGTCCTCGGCCTGGGTGCCGAACAGCGCGGTCGCCGTCGCGGCCTGCAGCGCCGGGTCCTTCATGGCCTTGAGCCGCTCCAGCACCAGCGCCGTTGCCGCCGCCGCCGAGGGACCACCTTTCGCGATATCGCGCTGCATCTTGGTCGCGTTCAGTCCGAGCGTGCGATAGGCGTCGGTAACGTCCTTCGCCCCGCTGATACTGCGCAGGCTGAATTCTTTGAAAGCGTCGGCGACGATATCGAGATCCCGGGCGCCGCCTTTCAGACCCTGCTGCAACAGGCCCATTGCCGTCGTGCCGTCGATACCCAGTTTCCGAAACTGCGTGGAGTATTCGGAGAACGTGTCAAGGAGATCATCGGCGGGGTCGCCGGTCTGCTGGAAACCCCGGGCGATGATGTCGAACGCCTCGTCAGCGTCCTTCGCCAGTCCGGTGCGGACCATCTGCCCGGCCGCCCGGGCGGCCTCCTTCACGTCCACGTCGAACGTCGCGGCCAACGCCTGCGCCTTGGCGGTCAGTCCCTGGATCTGCGCGTCGGTCGCGTCCTCGTCGAGCAGCCCCCGCGACATGATCACGCGGACGGCTTCCATGTTGTCCGCGACCGAGTCGCCCCAGCCTTGGGCGTACAGCTCGCCGGCGTCGCGGCCCAGATCCTTCGCGAAGCTGGCGCTGCCGAGCTGGGCGGTCAGCTTGGCCTGTGCCTTGTCCATGTCGAGCGCGGACACGAACGCCGCACTCAGGGCGATCGCGACGGCCGCACCAACGGCCGCCGCGCCGATGCCGAGCCGCTTTCCGAACTGCCGAAACTTGCCCTCGGACTCGTCGAGGCCGGCCTCGAACTCCCGATCGTCGACCGAAATGGTGGTCTGCAGCTCGCCGAGGTTCAGCGTGGACACGGCTACTCCTCGGGAGTCAGGGCCCGCGCCAGGCGAGTGTCAGCGGACAACAGGCCGACGATCCGGGCACGGAGCCACCGCCACGGCCGGCCCAGCACGCCCGAGTCCCCGAGGTCGATGCCGTACTCCGAATGCAGGTCGCATTCGACCAGCGCCCAGCGGGTGAGAATCTCCGGCCACGTCACCCGCCGCCCCGACTTCAGGTCCGGCGGGAGGTCGTACCACTCGTAGATCCCCGTGACCGGGTCTTGCTCGCCTTGCCCGTACGCCGCGATCGCTTCGAAGCCGCGCGGCGCTCCGCGCGGCTCCCCGCTTCCGGGCGGCCACCTGCCTTGAGGTACCTCGTGGCGGCCTCGTCGCCGGCGACGATCCAGGTAAAGACCATCGCGCCGATTTCACGGATGGTCACGTGGTTGACCCCGTTCGCGACCAGCCGCGCATACGTCGCGCCGAGCACGCGTTCCTGCAAGGTCAGCCCGTCGTCGAGGGTCGGAACCTGCTCGATCCGGGCGGCGGCGGCCGTGATCTCCTCATCGGTCGTCGCGGCCCGCAGCGGCCCCACCACGGCGGCGATCCGTTCACACCACAGGCCCACAGCGGCCGTGGGCGGCTCCACCCGGTACGGCACACCCGCCCACGTGAACTCGACCCCGGGCAGGTCGAGCAGCTCGTCCAGGGCGCCGAAGTCGAGCGTCATGCGATCGGGTTGGTGATCGGGATTGCGCCGCGGCCAACGTCGGCAAAGCTGACCTTGAGGCCGTCGAGATCCTCGACGCCGGTTGCCGCCGGTTCGGCGGCCGGGATCCCATAGAACTCGTACGCCTCCGGTGCTCCGGTCCGGTCGTACCAGCGCAGGTGCACCGTGCCGTCGTCGTCGAACAGCGGCACCGCCTTGCGGATCGCCTCGTGCGCGTCCATCGGGGCCCCGGCAGCGTCCAGCTTCCGCAGGTACGTGACCTCGACGCTGGTCTCCTGCATCACCTTCTGGTTGCCGGCGTTGCCCTCCGTCTCGTAGTCGCTGGTCGCCTTGTTGGTCGGCTTGACCATGGGCTTGAAGTCGGTCATGCCGTACAGCCGCGCCCAGACCGGCGGGCCGGACGGCCAGGCGGTGTCAACGTCGACCGCGAAACGCCGCGCCAGCGCGGTTGTGGTCGGTGCTCCGGCCATCAGATTCTCTCCCTGCTCAGTACGGGCGATGCCGGTTGGCGTGCATCGCGGCCACGTAGTAGTTGTCCGACCGCTCGAACCGGTCCTGCTGGTCCCGGCCGAGCTGGGCATACGACTGGCGGTGCATCTCCGCGACCTGCACACCGCCGATGTCGACACCGGTCAGCCCGTGCAGCGCCTCGAACACCGCGTCGGCGAGATCGTCGACGTCGGTCGGGTTCGTGGCCAGGCCCCGGGTCCGGATCTGCAGACCGGTCACGGAGTCGGCGAGGACCTGGTGGTCGGTGACCGGGTACGGGGTCAGGACCACCACCCGGTCCGGTGCCGGCGGGTACGCCTTCAGGACGATCCCGGTCTGCCCGGCCGCATACGCGGCCGTCGTCGACCAGGTCCCCACGCCCTCGCCGGCGAGCAGCTCGGCCACCCCGACCAGGAGCCGCCCGGTCCACCCGCTCACGATCCGACCGCCCGCCGCATCTCGGCGGCGATCAGTGCCTGGATCGTGTCCCGCTCGGCGTTCATCGGGTCTTCCAGGTACTTCGCCTTACGCCCGTCCGCGTGCCGGTACGTCATGTCCTCGTGCTGCCGCCGCGCGTACGGGGTGTCGAACACCACGGCGCGGCTCAGGTCGCCGGCATCGACGACGCGGCCGGACCGTTCGAGGGTGCCCTCCTCGTGCGGCACCTGCTTGCGTGCCTCGCCCAGCAGATGCTCGGCGCCGAGGTCCAGGCCCCGATCTGCGGCGGCGCGCATCTCGGCCAGCACCCGGGCACCGTTCCACCCGACACGCGCTTCCTGAGCCACCACAGCCCCCTATTCGCACGCGATTTCGCGGTGGTCGGGCAGGCCGAGGCCGGCCCCGTCGAGCAGCGGCGCGGTGATCACCAACGTGACGTCACCGGACGGCAGGGTGACCCGCGATCGTGGCGGCGCCACCGTGCCCGGCGGCGCGTACACCGTGGACTCCGACACCACCTGCGACCCGTCCGGCGCCCGGACCAGCCGCCGTTTCTCGACCACGAAACCGGTCACGGTCACCGGTGCGGCGTACACGTCGCCGGTGCCCCCGGAACCCTGGTACGCCTCGACGCTGACCTGATGCGGTTCGGGCAGCAGCGACAGGAACTCGTCAAAGTCCATACCGGACCTCACCCGGCGCCTGGTTGGTCAGGCCCTCCTGGGCGAGGATCAGCCACGCCTGTTCGCACAGGTTGCCGACCCGGCGGACGGTCGCGGCGTCGCCCTGCCGCTGCGTGACCGCGATCCCGCCGATGCTGAACGACTGCGGCCCCTGCCCGCCCAGCCCGGTCCGGGAACCGTCCGCCAGCCCCGCACAGACCTGCTCCACGGTCGCGGCGCAGAACGCCGCAGCGTGTTTCGGGTCGGTCGGGAACCCGTTCTCGTCAACCGGGTAGACCGCCGTGAGCAGTGCCAGTTCGACGTCGCGGGACGCGCGCCACAGCAGCAGCTCGGCGTTGGCCGGTATCGGCGAGAGGGGGAGGTCTTCCAGGTCGGCCACGGTCGCGTACACCCGGCGCCCGTTGTTGCCCGCCGGTACCGGCATCGCGTCCCCCCAGGGTCAGAGCAGCGTCCACTTCCAGGTGGGCGCCACCGAATAGGTCAGGGTGATCGTCTTCCCGGTCGGGACGATGACGAGCCCGGATGTCACGCCGAGGGTCTGCCCGTCGACGGCGATCACGGTCACGGTCCCGCCGGCGATGTGCACGGCGGCGTCCCGCCAGAACGGGTTGCGCAGCGCCACAGTGGACGCTGGTACGCCGGGCGCGGTCGCGACACCGGGGAAGCGGTTCAGGTCGATGATCCGCCACTGCCCGCACCCGGTGACGGTGGGCGCGCTGGCGTCGTTCGCGGTGTAGCCGACCTGCCCGACCAGCCCGTTGCCGGCGTCGATGAACGCGGTCCCGGCGGCCAGTTCGGTGTTGAGCTGCCCGATCATCAGCGGGAACCGCCCGCCCGGGGTGATGACCGCCTCCACCGCCGTGTCGCAGTCCTCCACGCTGGCGTTGACGATGCTGGCGCCGTGTTCGTTGGCGGCGCCGACCCCGTACAGACCCATCGCCACCCGGCAGTAGATGATCGCCACCCGCACCGCTGTCAGATGGTCCGTGAGCGTCATCCCGTAATACCAGCCCTCGCAGGCATACGACCCGATCACCACGTAGTCGTTGTTACTGACCCGGGGCACGGCCAGGCCCAGCCCGCCGTCGTTGACCGGCTTCACCGCGTGCATCTCGGTCGGGGTCCGGTCCGCCAACGCCGCGAACGTAGCCACGTGGAGCTGGGCGACCCGGACGGCGTAGAGCGCGGTGAACGTCGGGTCACGCGGCCCGAGGATGGTCAGCCCGTCGACGACGAGGAGCATGTTCGACCAGCCGGCGTCGAACCCGCCGCCCAGGTCGGCGCGGGTCGGCCCGCCGAGGCAGGCCGGCGGCCCCCACGTCCCATCGGACACCGCCCCGAGCAGGGTCGAGCGGAGCACCGCCCCGGACGTCTGCGGCACGGTCTGCATCCAGTGCGCGAACGCCGCACCCTCAGCCGTGCCCAGTAGGACCAGGGTGAACTTCTGCCCCGCCTCCGGGATCACGGGTAGGCGCAGCTGCGCGTGCCCGTAGTACGGGGCACCGGTCAGCAGCGGCCCGGCGATCATGTACTGGCCGGCGGAGAACACCACCTCGGCGTAATGGGTGCCGTTGGCCTGGCCCGCCGCCACGGCGGCGTTGAGGGCGGCCTGCACCGCCACGGTGTCGTCCGTGCCGTACGTGGCCCGGGCGCCCGTCACGGTGACCGCCGCCGGCGCGGCCAACTCGACCGTGGTCGCGTTGGTGACGCTGGCGATGGTGGTCACGAGGGTGTTCTTCGTGGCGTTCGCGCCGGCGCCGGTGACGGCCACGATCTTGCCGACATCGCCGGCGGTGAACCCGGCCGACGCGGACGTGAGGGTGTTGTCCGCTTCGGTGATTGCCGCGTCGGTGATGGTGCGCCCGTCCCGCTTGGCGCCGAACGTTTCGGGGGTGACCCGGACACTGTTCGCGGCGACGAGTAGCGCGGTGTCCGCGATGCCGTGCACCGCCGTGGTGTCGGCCTCGTGGGCGGCCAGGTCCCCACCGTCGCCGGCCTCCAGGTCGTCGACCCGGACGGTGAGCGCGTCGACCCGGTCGTCGACGCGGGCGTACAACGGGGTCACCGGCCCGCCGTTGACGACGGCGTAAACGGTGTCCACGCCGTCCGGGAACCGGAACAGCGGGATCCGCGAGTACGCGTTGACCGTCAGAGCCGAGCCGGGGACCGCCGCGCCGGCCTCGGTGAGGACGTCGGCCAGGACCGTTGCCCCCAGGTCGGCGTACACCACCACCGTGTAGCCCTGGGCGCGGAGCCGGCCGTCCGGGGTGTAGACCGCCCGGTCGTCCGGGCCCAGGAGACGGGTCACGCCGACGCGCCCACGATCACGATCTTGTAGGTGACCGACGACCCGGCCCCGCTGTTCCCGATCCGGAGCAGGTCACCCGTTGTCGCGGTGACCGCGTACCCGGTGGCGTCCGGTGCCACCAGCAGCAGCGCACCACCCGGGCGGACCACCACCTTGTCGGTCGCGTCGGACACCCAGTTGATGAACGCATTCGACGCGGCCCCGCCGACCAGGACGTTGTTGACGTTCAGCCGGTCCGCGACGACAAGGAGGCCCTTCACCCGCGCGAACACAGCGGTCGTGTTCAGCGGGTCAAGCAGCGCCGTGCCGGCCAGGTCCAGGTCTTCTGTCGCGGACGCGGCCAGGGTCCGGGTGTCGTGCCACAGCCGGTCCGCCTTGTCGGCGCCGGTGCCGGTCGCGAGCCGGTACTGCTGGGACAGGTTCAGGGTGCTGTCCGCGCTGGCCAAGTCGAGCGCGTTGGACAGGGCAGCGATGACGCTGAGGTCGATCTTCGTTGCGAGAGTCATGGGGTGCTCCTGCTCGTGAGCGCGCGTGGGTGGGCCGGGGGTGGCCGGGATGTGGAGGATTCAGCCCGGCCACCGCCGGACCCGCCCACGGCCGGCGGCTGTCGCCTGACCGCCGACCGTGGGCGCCGCCGAACCAACCGGGGCCGGGGTTACACGTGGCCTCGCGGGGTTCGGACGTCTGATCAGACCTTCAGGCCCCGAATCAGGGCGTGCCCGAGTTCGTTGCCGTACTCCAGGCCGATCTCGCCGTAGATCTGCACCTCATCGCTGCTGCCGGTCTTGGCGAGGGGTTCCTCGAAGAACACGCCCTTACCGGGCACGGACAGCAGCACCGGGCGGAGCATCTCCATCGACAGGACCGCGATCGCGTCCCTCGGGACGTGCCGGTCGAGCATGATGTTGAGCCGCCCGAAGTCGGTCACCACCGTGTCGACCGCGACACCGCCGACCGACCGGGACGAATCCACGTACGTGATCTTGATCCCGGCCTCGGCGTAGGCGCGGCTGATCTGCCGCTTCTGCTGGCTGTTGACCGCGATGGTGGCCGTCTTCTGCTCGCTGATGCCGCCGTTGTCGTAGGCGAGCTGGAGCAGGTCGTCCACGTCGGTCGTGGCCAGGTCGGTAGTCCGCGGCACGAGGTAGTCGACATTCGCCGTCGAGGTGCCCAGCGTCAGCGGGGCCCCGCCCTGCGTCCGGGACACCTTGAAGGTGTTGGTCGCCTTCTGCACGACGAAGTAGGCGCGGCCGGCGACGACGTTGGTCATGTCGCCCACCGACGTAAACACGATCTTGTTGTCGTTCGCCAGGGCGGTAGCGGTCTCCGTGATCGTGTCGGTGGCCGACGACAGACCGGTGATCGTCGAGGTGGCCTTGCTGATCCGGTTCGTCGCGATGGCCTGCATCAGGCCACGGGTCCGCCGCGCCGACGCGTTGTTGGTCGGGTTCGCGAACTGGCTGTTCCAGAACGCGTAGTTGACGTCGAGCGCCGTGGTCTTGATCGCCTTTTCCACCTGGAAGTCCAGCTCAGACGTGACGGGATTCGACCCGGGCACGCCCCGGAACGGCGCCGACGTCGGGGTGGCGATCTGCCCGGTGGCGGCCTGCTTGGTGTACGACACCGAGCACTTCTCGTGGAAGATCTGGCACACGTTGCGGACGTTGCCGCGCACCCGGGACTCAGCAGGCGGCGCGGTCGCGCCCTCCAGCCGGTCCCGCTTCGACGGGTCGCGCAGGTCGAAGGACTGCCATTCGAATTCGACCGCGTTGGTCTGCGCGCCGCCGGTGAGTCCACCGATGGCCGACAGGAGCGGCGTGTCCTCCGGCGTGAGGCCGAATAGTTCGCCTACGTAGTTGGGCAGGCCGAACGTGTCGGCAATGCCGGTGATGCTGCCAGCCATCAGGCAGTCTCCTTACTGGGTCTGGTACGCCTTTTGGCGTTTGAGTGCGATGACCCGGCGGTGGTCGCCGGCCTTCTGCGCGGCGGCGATCTGCTCGTCGATCGATCCGGCGTTCGAGCCGCCGCCGGTGTGGTCGGCGCCGAGCCGCGCCGGGCCCGCAGCCCCGCCGACCTTCAACGTCGGGTCGTCTTTCAGGGCCTGCGCGACGAGGGCGGCTACGGCCTTGTCGTAGCCGGCGTCGGCCGGGTCCAGCTCGCCGACCTGGCGCATGAACGAGCGGGAGTCGGCTAGCTTGTCGGCCTTCGCCCCGGCCTTGCCGGCGGCCTTCAGAAGCGCGTTCTCCGCGACCAGTTCGGCGACGCGGGCTTTCGCGTCGGCGGCTTCCTTCGCCACCGCCGCGACCTGCGCGGCCGGGTCCGTCTTCGGGTCCGGCTTGAACCCGAGCGCCACCCCGAGCGAATCGATCAGATCCTGCTTGGCCTTGGCCGCAGCAGTGGCGGCCTCCTTCGCGGCCTTGGCGTCTGCTCTGGCCTTGCCGAGGTCGCGGGCGGCCCGGTCCTTGTCCAGGTCCCCGGTGATGGCCGGGGTCCGGGTCGGGTCCGTACCCGCCGCCGTACCGTCGTCGCCCGTTCCGGTGCCGGCATCGGCGCCGCTGTGGGCGCCGGTGCCGGTGTCGCCCGGGTCGTCGCGGCGCCAGCCCTTGGCCGGCGGCCCGAACACCCCGAGCCCGGACAGGGCGGCGAGAGTACGGGTGCGGGTGCGGTAGTGCATGACGTGGCCTCCTTGAGGCTGGTCGATGATGCGGGCCGCCACTCTTTGCAGCGGTCCGGTAACCTGCGCCCGTGGATGTCCAAGGGCACACGGCTCACGTTTCGTGGGACGGCTACCAGGTGGTGATCACCCGGTCCGGGATGCGCGGCATGGTCGGCCACGGCCGAGGCGAGCAGACGATCCCGCTCGGAGCGATCCAGGCGGTGCAGTTCAAAGCCGCTGGCCTGCTGTCGAACGGGTTCATCGCGTTCACCGTCGCCGGTGCGCAGAACATCAGTGGCGGTGTCGGTGGCCGGACGGTCGACGCTGTCCGCGACCCCAACGCCGTGGTGTTCACCCGCAAGCAGCAACCCGGATTCGAGCGGCTCAAGCAGGTCGTGCGGGCGGCCGTGGTGGCGCACCAGCAGCGCGGCTACCGCTGACACGCAAGTGCCGGCCCCGCCCAACGGACGGGGACCGGCCCCTGTCTTGCGCGTGCCCTAACCGGGCAATGGGTAGCTGTGTGTGACCCTTGGCGTTTACCGGTAGCTGACCGCGTTCGTGCGCTTCGCGGCCCGGTACCCGATCACGAACCACCGCGCCAGGACCGGCAACGCTTTCGGGTCGAACGGGCACGCGTTGAGCGGCTGCCCGCTGACCCTTGCCAGACGGCCGGCGCGATAGGCGGCCAGGTTGACGGGGTCCGCCTTCACACGCGTGCGCTTCGTGCCCATCAGATGAAGTCCTCCGCATTGCTTTGCAAACGCGTGCGTTCAGCGGCTGCGATGTCGGATTCCCGTTGCAGGACTTGGGCTTTGAACTCCGTGAAGTTCATTCGGCCGTTGTCCGCCCACCACCGTAGCAGTTCCTCGCTGGCGTATTTCCGGGCGCGAGCGATCGGACCTGAGAACAGCTCGACCGGGTCCACGCCGGCGGACACGCCGGCCCGGTTGAGCATGTTCCCCCGGCACGCTGCCTCCGCCTGGAGCTGCTGGACGTGGACCCATTCGTCGTACGCCCGGCGCACGGCCTGGTCGAGGGTCTCACCCGCCCGCCGTTCGACCGCGGACGCGGCGGCCTGCCGTTCCAGTGCGGCGGCGTCGAGGCCGTAGACCTCGGCGTACGCGTCCACGTAGGAGCGGCCCCGTGCCATGAGGTCGTCGATGGCGACCTGATCGGGGGTGAGGTCGGTCGGGTCCGGCCAGTGCAGCTGCTCGTCGGCCGGCCCGGATAGCCACGCGTCGTCCGCACCGCCCGGCGCGTCGCCGGTGAGCGCCTGCTCCCGCCGGTCCATCTCGTCGGCTAGGCGCAGGATCGCGGACTCGTTGACCTGCCCGCTTGACAGCCGGCCGAACAGGTCGAACAGCTCGTCGTCGGGGAGCTGCTCCAGGTCGACGCCGTCCAACGGGTCAGCGGCCCGCCGCGCGGCGGCGTCGAAGTCGAACCCATCCTGTCCGGGCAGCTCCGTACGAGGGTCGAGATCCGGGGTGCCCTCGTCCGGTACCCCCGTGCGCGGTGCGCGTGCGGGGGCGCCCGCGCGCCCGCCGTCGAGGGTCGGCTGACGGGTGATGTCCAGCGGTCGGGCGGCGTCGCCACGGCCGAGGTTCCCGGCGCCGGGACGTTCCCGGTGTGGCTGCCGGCGCAGGTTCGGGTGCGCGGCCAGGTGCTGGCGTAGCTGCCCCTGTAGGGCCCGCTCCCGCACTCCGAACGCGCGCTGCGCCTCAGGTGTGAGCGCCGCCGCGCGTTGCTCCTTGGCCTTCCTGAGCCGCCGTTCCAGGGCCCGTTGCTGCTGTCTGGCCTTGTCGCCGTCCGGGTCCTCGGTCGGCCCGGGCGGCGGTTTCGTCACCCCCGGCAGGTACGCGGAGATGCTGTGCCGACAGTTCGGGTGGAACAGGCCCGCGCGTCTCGCCTCGTCGAGGGTGGCGACCACGGTCACCGTGACCTCGCGGCCGTCCTCCGTGGCGTGCGGCAGCGTGACCCGACCCACCGGGCCCGGATCGCGGCGCAGCACCTTGCCCTCGAACGGGCGGCACCGGACGCATTCCTGCGCGGCGTCGGACACGAGGACCAGGTCGACGCCGAGTTCGGCGAGCCGGTCGGCCTGTCCCTGTACCGCCGCCCGTTGGCCGACCGTGCGGACGGCCATCTCCACGTACGACGCGAGTTCCCAGCGCCGTCCGGCCCGGTCCGTGAACCCGGTGACACCCCGGTTCACCAGGGCCTGCCACGCCTGCTGTGACGCTTCCAGCCGGGTCGCCCCGGTGGTGGCTTGCCTCGCGACCGCGCCGGCCACGACCGAGCGGTAGACGTCCGTCGTGTCCCGCAGCACGTTGGAGTGCCTCGCTCCAAGGTCGCGGACCAGCGCGGTCGCGAGGGTCTCTACGGTGTCGGCCTGCGGCACCTGGCCCAGCGTCCGGCGTGCGGCACGGCCGAGCCCGGACGCGGGGAACCACCGGTCGGGTACCTCGGCCAGCGCCGACCCCCGCCCGGTCCGGTACGCCGCGGCGACCGCCTGACGGGCGGCGAGGGACCCGTCAGCGGCGAGCCCGCCGGCGATGGCCTCGGCCGAGCGACGCAACGCGCCCACGGCGGCGAGCCGCTCCACCGCCCAGCCGGGGGTGTCACGTCCGGCCGCCAGGTGCCGGCCGACAACCGCCTGTAGGTGGGCTTCCGCGTCGCGGTAGACACCGGTGACCGTGGCGGTGATGTCGTCGATGTCGTCCGGGTCGATCGGCACCCGTCCACCGCCTTATGCCGCTGTCGCCTCCTCGTCGTCCGGGTCGCCGTCCTCGGCCCCGGCGCCGGCCGCCGGCGGCGGTTCGTTCCCGGCGAGCGCGCCCAACGTGTCCGCCGGCGGCGGGGCCAGTTCGACCGGGCCGCCGGCCTGGTCCTCCCGGATCCGGGCGACCTCGTCTTTGACCTGGTCGTCGTCCCAGTCCGGGTTCACGCGCCGGACCCGGGTTTCCAGGGAGATCGATTCGGCGGCGTGCAGGAGCTGCACCGTGCGGGCCACCGTCTCCAGCGACTCCGACACGCCATCGGACATCTGGACGTAGGGCCGGAACGGGGTCGTCGTCCCGAACTGCGCGTACTCCAGTTCGGTGAGCACCTCGACCGCGTCAGCGGCACCGGTCGTCCACTCCCCGCCACGGGCGCCCTTGTTCGCGAACGACAACCGTTCCCGCGACTCGATCTCCGTCGCGGTGACGGCCATGTCACCCTCCTGGCCCACCGTCTGCTCGGACAACGCGACGTGCAGCAGCACCGCACCGCGGATCTCGTCCAACGTGGCCTTGTGCTCCACGTGGCGGATCGCGAACTGCGACAGGGTGATCCCGGACCCGGTCATGTCCTTCGGCATCGCCTGCAGCGTCGTGTACACCTCGCGGTCCGCGTCGAACGTGGCACCCTGCCCCGGGCCGTTGCTGTCCAGGTACTGGGCCGGGACCATGATCCGGCCCCGGGCCAGGTGGATGTCACGCATCCACGACGTCCACACCGCGTCGAACCGGTCGAACAGCGGTTCGGCACCGTCGAAATCGCTGCGGCCGTGGTACTTCAGGCACGGCTCGTTGCGCCACGCCCGCTGAGGGCCGGTGTTCCGGATCCGGACCACGGCGAGCCGGTTCAGGCCGGTGTACTGGACACCGTCTTTCAGGTCCCCGGCGACGGCGGCGGTGGTCGGGTGCGCCTGCACCGGCATCCGTACGCCGAGGTCGACCGGGCTGCCCCGGAACAGGGCGTACTCGACCAGCCCGGCGGAGTGGTGTTCCAGCAGCCGCCAGTACTCCCGGCCGTCGATGTGGACGAGGCTGTGGAACGTGACCTCGGTCAGCCGACCCCACCGCATGACCGGGATTGCCCCGTCCGCGTGGATCGGGGTTAGGAACGCCCGACCGGGCATGACCTCCTGGTCGATGGTGGGGCGTAGGTACACGTCCCCGAGCGCGGACGCGGCCTCGGCGGCGGCGAGGAGCACCTGGTGCAACCCGTCCTCGGCGAGCTGCTCCAGCCGGGCCTGACTGGCCGGGTCGTCGCAGGTCAGCTTCGGCGGTTCGGCGAACAGCAGCCGCGACACCGACGCGGCCAGGTCGGCGGGCAGCGGCACGTGCAGTCGCCCGTCGCGGGCGTTCGGGTTCTGCGGGGCGCCCCACAGCCACCGGCTGATCCGGCCGAACAGGCCACCACCGCCGGGGGTCCATTGCGACGGTGGCAGCGGCCGGCCGTCCGAGCCGCGGCCGGTGTAGACCTCGCGGAGGCGGGCGGCGTCGCCGACGTACCAGGCGTCCCAGTCGCGGTACGCGAGGTAGGCCCGCTCGTGGCCCTTGGGTGGCCACACCCCACCGGACGGCATCGGCACGGCGGGCCCCCTCTTTCGGTCAGCGTTCCCGGGTTTCCTGTAGGCCGGCGATCCCGAGCCACGTCGAGGCGAGGTCGTCGAGGCGGGCCATCAGTGCCTGGTCGGTGGTCATCTCAGCGGCGCGGAGCAGCCGGGCCGCGTTGGCGAGCGCCTCGTCGCAGGTTGGTGCGGCGTCGGCGGCCGGTGCTACGGCCGACACGGCTTCTCGTCGTCGGTCAGGACCGCCCGGTCGACGCTGTAGGTCACGACGCCGCCCTTGGCGACCTGGGCGCCCGCAGGCCACCACGACGGATCCCGCCCGTCGCCGGCGAGGACCGCGACCCGGCCTTCCGCCCACGCGGTGATGTCGATCAGCACGGCACCGCACCGGGTGCACGCCTGCACCATCCGCTGGGGGATGCCGGCCACGTGCACGAGCACCGGGACCTGGACGCCGGCGGCGTAGGCGGCCCCGCCGGCATAGGCGGCGGCCATCCACCCGTTCTGAACCGCGCCGGTGAGCTGCTCCCACGCCGGGAGCTGCTCACCGTGGACACTGACCCCGCCGACGACGAACGCGTACGCGTCGTAGCTGGTGCGGCCCATCTCCTCCGGGGTCGGCTTGCCCATCAGACGCGCGGCGGCCAGTAGGCGCCGACGTGTGGGCCCATGTGCTCAGCACCCGGCAGGGTGGCCAGGCGGGCCCGTTCCGTCTCGTACGCCTCCAGCGTCGGGTACAGCGGCACCGATGTGCGGCGCACGACCGGGCCGTCCCGGTCGGGCAGAACTGTGAGGTTGACGCAGGTGTCGGACCAGACGCGCGTGATGATCGCTGGTGCGGTGTCGGTGCCGTTGTTGTCGATCGGCAGAAGCCCGCCGATCAACACCATGCGGGCAAGACTCGGCTTCACAGAGATTCCTCTCGGATGGGTGGTAGCACGTCGAGCAGGGTTGCCTGACGCTGCGGATCGGGTGCCATCTCGGCGGCCGTCAAACGGGCGACGGCATCGGTGACGTGGTGCGCGATCTGCTCGACCCCGACGAAGCGGCGCCCCTCGATGAGTGCGGCGACACCGGTCGTCCCCGAACCGGTGAACGGGTCGAGGATCACCCCGCCGGGCGGGCAGATCCGCACCACATCCCGCAGAACCTCCAGCGGTTTCTGGGTGATGTGCGTCCGTTCCCTCAGCGCATTCGCCTCGAAGAACCCGCCGAGGGTCTCTGACGCGTCCCGGGGTCGGGGGCCGTTGGTGCCCCAGACCAGGTACTCGCAGGTGTTCGCGTACCGGCCCTGCGTGCGGCGCCCGTTCGGCTTGTGCCACGGCACGATGCCCCGCCACACCCACCCGCCGGCCTGCAACGCGTCCGTCGTCGTCGGCAGTTGCCGCCAGTCCGTGAAGAGGACACACGCACCGCCCGGGGCGGTCACCCGCCGGGCCTCGGACAGCCACAGCGCCGACCAGTACCCGTAACCGCGCTGGTCGCGGTTGTCACCGCTGAACCCGGCGAGTGCCCGCCCGGTGACGCTGTCGGTGTTGACGTACTTCGCGTGGACGCCTTGGGTGCGGTCACCGCGGACCATGCCACCGGAGGAGTACGGCGGGTCGGTGATCACCGCGTCGACCGTCGCGTCGGGCATGGCGGCCAGGACGGCGAGGGCCTCGCCGTGCCACAGCGTGGCCCGGTCGGTCGCGTACACCACCCGGTTTAGGCGGCCAGTGCGAGGTTCACCCACGGCCGCCAGATCCCTTCGGTGGTCTTCACGACGTACCGGCCCGCGTCCAGGGAGTGATCGCGGGCCTTGATCGGCTTGTCCGCGCCGAGGAGAGCGGCTTTCGGGTCCCAGGTGTAGCCGGTCACCTCGTCGATCCAGCCGGTACACGACTCGTGGACGGCGAGCAGCCCAGCGCCGAGCAGCGACGACATGAGCCGGATCCCGTCGACGACCGCGTTGTCCGCGTCGGTCGACGGCACACCGTCACGGCCGAGCTGCTCGGAGAACGACGCAGCGGACGGGTCAACAACGGTCCACTCTGGACGAACGCTCATGGTGTCGAGCCACCCGCGCAACGCTCGCGAGTAGTCCAGGTCGGTCATCGTGCGCCGCTCGCGGCGGGAGTCCCACCGCCACTCACGGGCCAGGTACAGGCGGTGCCGCTGCTGCTCGGGGTCGAAGCCCAGGCCGAGCAGCAGCGCCGCGAACGCCGCGGTGGTGGCGTAGTCCACACCCAGGCCGATCCACCGGTCGATGGGTGGCAGCGTCGGCACCACGTGCCGGACAGGGTCCCACATGGAGTAGATCGCGCCGTCCGCGATCACCCATTCACCGAGAATGAACCGCTTGTACCAGAGGCCGAGGTACTCGCGTTTCAGCTGCTCCACATAGGACGGGTTGCTCCGCAGCAACCACAGGTTGTCGTCGAGCCGGAACGAGAACCGGTGCAGGTCGAGGCGGTCGGGGCCGTCGAACCGCAACGTTTGCCCGTCGCCGGTCAGCCACAGCGACGCCCGGGACAACCAGTCCCGCATCAGCCAATGCCCGGGATTGTCCGGGTTCGTGGTCGCGAACAGCTGGGCCCCGGGCTCGGACAGCCGACCCGTGAGCATGATCCAGAACGATTCCGGGACCAGCGACGCCTCGTCGACGTAGGCGCCCACCAGGGTCAAGCCCCGGATCTTGTCCTGCGCCAGTTCGTTGTTCGCGCCGGCGAGATAGACCCGCCGGCCACAGATCCACAGCTCACCCGACCCGATCACGTGGCGCGCCCGCTTGGGGCCGAGGTACGCCAGGATCGGGTCAATGATGTTGCGTTGCAGCGTCCGCTCGGTCTTCGCGACCATCAGCAGGTTGCCGGGCGGGGCGGTGCGGACGAACCGCAGCCACCGCAGGATCGACACGAGGGTCTTACCGGACCGGATGCTGCCTTCGAGGATGTTGATCCGGGCGGTGCACAGCTCGGCGGTGCGGCGGCCCTTGCCCTCCAGCGGTGTGATGGCCATCAGGCGCCCATCGCGTCGAGCCACAAGTCGACGTCCGCGCCGCCGGCAGAGGTGGCCTGGTCGTACTCGGCAAGCTTGAGTGCGGTCTGGGACAGGGCCTGGATGGCGCTCGCGATCGCCTGCTTGTCGCGGAACGGCGGCTCGTCGTGCTGTTGCTCGTTGTAGTCGTTCTCCTTGCCACCGAAGTTGAAGACCTTCGTCGGGGCGAACATCTGGCCGAGGAGCCTCTGTGCGGCGACGAGCGCGTCGCCTTGCAGTTGGGCGCGGCGGGCGGCTGCGTCGACCTTGCGTGCCTCAGTGGCCGCGGTGGTGGCGCCGGTGCGCTCGAAGCTCAGGCCCAACTCGGCTGCGATGCGGCTCACGGTTCGCCCGGAGCGACCGGTAGTCCGGGCGATCTCGTTGCGGGAAAGTCCTTGGGAGTGGAGGGCGGCGACCTGGCGGCGGTCGTCCTCACCGATGGGCCGTGGGCGGGCCACCGGGTCACACGCCGAGGCCGGCTTGGATCAGCAGCCCTCCCACGAGGATCGCTGCAACAGCGAGCCCGCTGATCAGGGATTCGAGGTACCGGCGATGGACCATCGGGTACCTCCTGGCGCGATTTGGTGCACGATAATTGGGGTTATCGTGCACTGATCTTGGACACAGAAAAGGCGAGGTGCCCGGATCTGGGCATACCTCGCCTGCTGTAGTGGATGTGGGATCAGGATGCGATCTTGCCCCGGGCTGCGTCAAGTCTCTTCCCCCGGACGCGCCGCGATCCGCTCGTAAGCGCCTCCACCTGGGCGGCTGCAGCGAGGCTGTAGAGGGTGGTACCTCGGCCTTGGCCTGGGACATTGTGCCGTGACAGCAGGCCGTAGAGCGGGTCGCCGAGAGTGGCGGCGCGCCGGCCCCAGTCCCGCACGGTGGCCGCGCTGATTGGGCGCGCGTTCGAGGTGAGGACCGCGGCGATCTGGTCGGCGGTGCCGTACTCGCGGCCGCCCAGGATGATCACCGCTGGCTCTGCTCGATGTGCCCGCAGGGCATTCCGATCTCGGTGAGGGGGTGCCTGCCTATACCAGGCTGCATGCCCTGGGTCCCGCGTGAGACGAAGTACGCGATGGTTAAGCCACACTGCGGACACGAATCGCCGGCACTGAGCCGCGCAGGCTCGCTGCGGTCGTTTGCCCTGGTGTCCATGGATCTCACCCCCGATTGATCTAGTGCTGAGGGTACGCCTCTGGTGGGTGATCGGACGCCGAGTTCGTCGCCGGCGGCGGTCGGGTGACCCGCTACCAGATGTGGCGTTCGCCGGCGACGCGTACGGGCATAGTGCAGGGGCAGGCGTCGCCGGCGGCCGGGTCGCCTGGCCCGAGGCACCAGCACGCCGGGTTGGTGCATACGGCGGTCCAGTGGCGGGGGTCGGGTGCGCTGGTCTGGACGCGGACGAGGCGGGTGCGGCAGGCGGGGCAGCGTGGGTTGTCGGGGTGCGGTGCCCGGTCGGGACCAACGCCGGCGATAGCCCGGGCGCGGGCGTCGACGGGCTCAACGAGTGCGCGGATCTCGGCGGCGATGCCGGGCGGAGCCACGGACGTTGCTGCGACGAGCCAGGTCCGGCGTCCGGCGTAGAGGTCCCAGTGCGGGCTGTGCCGTATCAGGTGATGGCCGCGGTGGATGTGGGCGAGCAGCTGGTGCACGTCGACCAGGACGTCGCGGATCTCGCGGTCGAGGTCGAGCAGGCCCGGCGCCACCGGTGCCGGGCCTGCGGCCATCTTCGCGCCGGCGAGCGCGCCGCGGTCCGGGCGCTCGTCGCGTAGCAGGGCGTCGAGAGCGGCGAGCTGGGCGAGGCTCCGCGGTCGGGCGTGGATGGGGCCGAGCTGGGGCCGGCGGATGAGGATCGTCTCGCGGTGCTCGGCAAGGTGCTCGCGGGCGCGCCACAGCGACCACAGTGCCGCGCCGGCGTGGAGCACGTGGGGGTGGGTCATGGCCTGCCGTCCCCGGGCGCGCGCGTGGCGGAACCGGGGCCGCCGAGTTGCTCGGCCTGGGCGATGAGCCAGCGGTAGTGCTGGCCGCGGCAGCAGTCACATTCGCCGGGTGGGCCGTAGGTGCAGAGGTCGTCGTGGCCGGTGGGTTCGAGGCGGTCGTCGTCGACGAGGACGGCGGCAAGGTCGCGGATGGCGGCGGCGATGCCCGCGCTGGCGCAGCACGGGCGTAATGGGCCGTGGCAGCAGTCTGAGGCCGTACGTTCGAAGGCGGCGACCGGGTCTGTTGTCATCGGCAGCGGTGTCCTTCCGGGTAGACGGTGTCGATGGGGCCGAAGCATGTGGGGCACTGGCGTAGCTCGGCGCGTGGCGGCGGTTCGGTGGGCGGCTGGGTGCGGTGTGTGTCGACCAGGTCGGCAGCGCGGGCTCGTACCGCGGCGGCGGCTCGGGCGATGCGGCGGTCTCGGGCGGTGTTCATGCGGCTCCTCCGGTGATGACGCGGAGTGATGGGCGGCCGGGGGTGCGGCGGTCGGGTGCGAGGGCGCGACAGAACACACACGCGAGCCGGCCGTCCGGGCGGGGTCCGGCGCGCTGGGTCGGATGCTCGGCGCATGGCCCGGGCGCATCCACATCCGAGGAAATCTGATCTTCAGGCGGTGGGCTCGCGCGGGAAGCGGTGACGGCCGTACGAAGATCCGTATCAGGGTGGTCGGTGGTAGTTCTGGTGCGGTCGTGGTCGGTAAGCGGGTCCGCCGGACCCCCCGGCGCTGGTCCGCCGGACCACCCAGAGCTGTTTTCGGCGGGTCCGGCGGACCCCCCAGCCTCAGGCGCGCACACCTCGTCCGGGTGGTCCGGCGGACCACCCACGGCGGAGTTGTCCACAGCCTGTGCGTGGTCCGCCGGACCACCCACAGGTTCGGGCGCGGGTGGTCCGGCGGACCCAGCGGGCTTGCCGCGGGCCGCGTCGCGCAGACGCCTCGCGGCGAGCTTGTGTTGCGCCGGCGTGGGCACGTTCAGGACGTCGAGGAGGTCGCTGGGGAGGGTCAGCCGGTACTCCTCGCCACGTTCCCCGTGCCTGCCGCGTACGTGCTGGAGCAGGCCCAACTCCAGCAGCTTCTTACGCACGGTGACGACGTTCTTGATGGTTGTTCCGAGGTCGACCGCGATGGTGGCGTCCCCTGCCCAGATCTCCTGACCGCGGTCGTTGGCGTAGGAGGCCCAGCACAGCGCGATCGCAGTGAACGTCAGCTCGGTCATGCCGCCCTTGGTGGGTCGGCCGTCCTTGCCGAGGCGGGTGCTGCCGGCGATCAGGCTGCCGGTGCGGGCGCGGCGGATGATCTGCTCCCACTCGTAGCGGCCGGCGGCCCTCAGCTCGCGCTGGTCCTCGGTCACCTATCGCCCCCAAGATCCACAGGTATCGATGACGTTGTGTATGCAGTGCGGCGCGGGCCCGCCGTGGCGGAACCGCGCCGTGAATCGCGAATCGCTAGTCGGACTGCGTGTACCGGCGCCAGTGCCGGCTCGTGGTGTCGTCGTGGTCGACGTCGGCGGCCGTCGTTGTCTCGGGCATCAGTCCTCGTCTCGTTCGCCGACGCGCCGTAGTTCGGTGGCGCGCTGGTCGGGGTCGGGTGTGGGTACGTCGTGGCCGCGCCACTGCTCGGGCATGCCGCAGGTGCAGGGGTGTCGGCCGCGGTGGTCGGACACGTCGGTGTCGGCCTGGTAGTGGTGGGTGGCCACCGTCCGGCGGGTCATGGCGGTGCCTCGGGGTCGGCGGGCTGGTAGTCCGTGCAGGCCGGCCAGCTGGCGCGCACGTCGGTGCCGGGTCCGTGGCTGATCCGGTCGCGGCGGACCTGGCGACTCAGATCGGGCTCGGGCCAGCAGCACTTCGGGTAGGCCCGGCTGCCGCCGTGGACGGGCACCCGATGCCGGCAGGCGCCGCAGTGTGGCCCGGTCCCGCCGATCTCCCGCGCCGCGTCCGGGTGCAGCCGCAGGTACGGCGCGGTGGTGAGGCTGGGCGGGTGCATCCCGACCGCGATCACGCCGCGCTGACGGGCGATCCGCCGCTGCCCGGTCGTGGCCGGCAGTGCCGGAACGGGGGCGGGCTGGCGGAGGTCGTCGACGTCGAACAGGGCCTCGGTCACGGTGTCGCTCCGGAGCGCCGTCCGCGGTACCAGGTCAGCACCGCTATCACGGCCCGGCGGTGCGTGGCCCGCAACTCCTGGTTGGTCCGGTCGCCGCGGAGCGCCCGCCAGGCGCGGGTCACCCGGTCGCGGACATCGGCGGGCAGCAGCGCCCAGCAGGTGCGGCAGGCCAGCATCGAACGGCGGACCTGGGTACCGCAGCCCGGGCAGCCGTGCATCGGCTCAGCCACGGCGATCCTCGGCGAGCGCGTGTGCTTGGCCCGCGGCCTTGCGGACGGCGTGTGTCGCGGTGGGGCCGCCCCACGCGGTCATGCACCGTTGCAACGGCGTGGCGTTGCAACGGGTGCAGGGTACGGCCAGGGACGCGGGGTCGGCCTGGACCCATTGGCGGGTCATGTTCGGCTGCCAGCGAACAGGCCCGTGATTGCGGACCAGCGGGCGGCGGCGGCCGGGTCACAGATGCACCGGGGTGAACAGCAGCGCAGGCACATCGAATCGGTGGCGGGTTTGGTCGCCGGGGCCGGCACGGTATGGGCTTCGATCTGATCGATTTCGTCGTCGGGCCAGTCGTCCGGGGGTTCCGGCTGGGCCAACGGCCGGAACGGCGGCGTCGCCGTCTTTGGCGTCCACCGGTCGACCCATGCCAGGCCCTGCCGGCCGAGAACCTGCCGGGCCCTGGTGACCGCGACGTACGCGAGCATTGCGTCCTCCCGCGGGATGCGGGGGTTGGGGTTGTCTTCGGACGTCTTGGGTTCGCGGAAGTCGTCGGCGATCTGCACGCGCGGCCACTCGCGCCCCTTGGCCTTGTGCGCGGTGGAGATCACCACGTCGGCGTGGTCCTCCGGTACCAACCGCCCCAGGATGGCGATCACCTGCTCTGGACCGTAGGTGTCGATCAGTCGGACGGCCACCTGCAGATCCGAGCCGGCCGAGTCCTCCTCGACGTAGGCGATGACGTCGGACCAGCTGGCGAAGGCGCACAGTTCGGGGTGGGCAGTGCTGCCGGTGCCGCGTAGCTCGAGGGCTGCTTCGGCAAGGGATTGGATCTCTTTGCCGCCGCCGACGAGAGCGGTGCGGGCACCAGCGGTGGTGTAGGCCATGCACTGGCGGACGGCTTCGGCGTTGGTGCGGCACAGGACCGCGTCCGCGGCGATAGTGTCGACCACCTGTGAGGCGATGCGGTCGAAGCCACGCAGCCGCAGCCGGGCGCCGAGGACCGCGAGCCATTTGTTGGCCTCATCCGCCACCGCGGGCCCGAACCGGAAGCTCTGCGATAGCAGCAGTCGGAGGCCAGGGGCATGTTCCATGGCGTCGACGGCGCCGCGCCATCCGTAGATGGCTTGGGACCGGTCGCCGACCCAGATCCGCTGCGCGTGCTGCCCGGTGACGAGGGCGGCGACGCACGGGTTGGAGTCCTGCGCCTCGTCGAGCAGCACGTAGTCCGCGCCGAGCTGGGGGCCGGACATTGCCCACAACTTCAGGTAGCAGTCGTGACTGAACCGTAGGCGGCCGTCGAGCGGGGCTATGTGCTGGTCCCAGGCGGCCTGCGCGACGGGTACCAGATACCCGGCCAGGTCGGCGCGGTGCGGTTCGCTGTCGATGCCGTTGACGAGGGGCACATGTGTCCGCTGGAGCTGGTTGTCCGCGCTGTAGCAGAACCGTTGCACCGTTTCCATCACGAGGCGGGCCAGTTGCTGGGGGGCGAGCGGGGCGCGGTCCTTGTCGAGCTGGACCGGGTCGTTGAGTCCGAGGATGCGGGCGGTTTCGCGGGCCGGCATGCGGGGCGCGCGGAGCCGGTGAGCGTACTGGCGGCCGACCGCGGCGTAGGCGAGGCTGTGTGCGGTCTTGCACAGCACGTTGACGGGGAAGGCGCGGGCGGCGTCGACCTGGATCGCCTTGTTGTAGGCCAGGTACACGCCGCGCTTTCCCGCGAGGCGGGCGGCGACCAGGCGCAGGGTGGATGTTTTGCCGGTGCCGGCGCCGGCCTCGACAACCAGGTCGGCGCCGCTCGCGGCGGCATCGACGATGGCGGCCTGCTCGGGTGTGGGCGGGTGGGTCATGCGGTCGCTCCAGCGGGTTCCTGTTGGGCGAGGAACGACTCCAGCCGTGTAACCACCTGTTCGACCTCGTCCGGGGTCAGCTGGTCGGTGCTGGCCAGCTCCCGGCCGACCACTTCGCCGGCGAACGCGAGCTGCTGGTCCTGCTCGCCGAACTCCGCCTGGGCGAGTAGTGCGAGCATCCGGCGACGGCGCGGGTCGTCGGCCACGGTGGTTGCGGTACGGGCGGCCCGGCCGCGGTCGGCGATCAGTTCGCCGAGCGTGGTGGCGCTGCCGGCGGCGTCGACCACGGGGGCGCCGAGGATGCCGGCCCTGCGGGCCCGCTCGTACAACGCGAGTAGCTCGTCGCGGCTGGTGCCCGGTACCAGGGCGGCGTCGCGGAGCTGGACCGCGTTCGGGCCACCCTCGACACCATCGTCGAGCCAGGCCCGGATGGTGCGGCCCAACTCTTCGTCGGGCTGGCGAATCACGGCACCGGACAGTGACGCGCACCTCGACTTCGAGACGACCAGGTTGTTCTCCTGGTCGAGGTCGCCGACGATGTCGAACTCGTACTCGATCCCGTCCCGCTGCACGGCCTTCATGCCGATCTTGCGTGGGACCTTCTTCCCGCGGTCGTTCTCCTCGATCACCCACTCGGTCTTGGTCCGCATCGTGACGATGAGGTGCCCGGGGTAGGCGAGCATGGCGTCGACCATCCGCCGCTCGATCGGGGTGACCTCTTTCCACCCGCCGAAGCTGTTGCCGCCGGCGGAGCGCTTCGCGGCCCGGTCGACCTGTTCGAGCATGCCGTCGATGCCCATCCAAAAGTGCGACAGCGAGTCGACGATGAACACCTCGTACCCGCCCGCACCGCCGGCGGCGAGCGCTTCGATCAGCGTCTTCGGGTCGTACGCCGTCAGGGCGAGGGTGTCGAAGGTGAACAGATCGGCGTACTTGCTGGCCGAGCCGTGTTCGGTGTCGAGCAGCGCGATCCGGGCGCCGAGGCCGGTCGCCAGGCGCAGCGCGGTGTACGTCTTGCCTGATCCAGCGGGGCCTTCGAGGGCGATGCGGGCCTTGGCCTGCCTTTTCGTGGCCGGCGCGAACTGGAGTGCCATCACCGGCCGCCCTGCATGGCGCTGAGGTCACCGACGAACGGGGCCGTACGGCGAGTGTCCCGGTCGGCGTCGAGCGCCTCGGCGATCTCGGCCCTCGACAGGGGCAGGGTGTGCTCCACGAGCACGGACGGCCGGTGCGCGCGGGGGGTGAAGTCGCCGAAGGCGTGGCGGCCGGACGGTGCGATCGCGCCGGGACGGTGCCGGCCGGGCTGGGTGCGGCGGAAGAAACGGTCGAGCAACTTCACGAGGAACCTCCGGTGAGGTGGCGGAGTTCGGCGTCCCAGTCGACGCAGATCGGGTCAGCCCAACGGGCCAGCTCGGCAGGGCGGGGAACGTCGCCGTCCCGGTCGGGTGTCCGGGTGCGTTGAGGCAGAGGTCGGCCGTCGATGCGCGCCGCCAGCTCGGGCGTGGCGGGGTCGGGAACCGCCCGGGCCAGGCTGCGGCGGGCGATCGCAGGCACGCCGTAGTGGACGAACACAGCGACCACGACGGCGACGAACACCGTGCCTCCGACGGCGAGGACTATCGCGGCGGGCGACGGCTCGTAGATCACGTCGTCACCGGCCAGCAGCGCGGGCACGGCTTGGCCTGGTAGCGGTCCACGGCGGTGCCGGCTTCGAGCACGATCCCGGTCCGGGTGGACCGGTCGCAGCCGGTCGGGGCGGGTGCGTCGCCGGTGCGCCGGTGCATGTCCAGGCCGGCGCGGCCGACGCTCATCCACACGATGTCGCCCGGGGCGGGCCCGGCCGGCGCGGTGGCCGGCTCAGGCTCGCACGGGATCCGCACCGTCAGGTCGGACAGGACCCGGTAGTGGACCTCGGTCGCCGGGTACGTGATGACCGTGGAGCACATGTCGTCGTGGTCGACGTCCTCGCACTCCAGGACGGCGACGGCGGCGGCGTAGACCGAGCCGGTCTCGGTGTGGATCTGGACCTGCCAGCCGGGCTGCACGTACTCGACGGGCAGCAGCAGCGGCGCGGTGTACGCGGTCACCGGGGCGAGCGCCGGGTGCTTGACGCCGGCCGCACGCTCGAACGGGGTCAGCGGGGCGGAGTAGTCAGCGCACAGACCGGCAGCGGCGGCCGTGGCACCGGATGGGCCGGCGGCGGTCACCGGTCGGCTCCCGCCGGCTGGTCGGCGGATGTCGGTGCGGTGAGGCGGCCGTACAGGGTGTACCGCCACCCGCAGGGGTGGACCAGGGCCACCTTGCGGTACTCGGCGCCCTCCGACGGGCCCTCCGCGACGTGCGCGCCCTCCATCGCGAGGTGGGCGGCCCACCGGTCGAGGTGCTCGGTCTGGTCGAACCACAGGTCGACGTGCGGCTGGTCGCCGAACACCCGGTTGAGGGTTGCGTCGAACAGGTTGATCGTGTGGGGCGCGGGCAGGCCGGTGAGGACGATCGTGCCGGCGATGGCCTGGAGGACACCGGCGCGGCTGGCGACCGGGCGGGTCTCGGCGTCGTCGCTCATCGGGTCACCGGTCCGAACGCGTCGTCGAGCAGGGCGTCCAACGTGCCGGCCGCGTACTGGACGGTGGTCAGGGTCTGGCCGGCGCCGAGGCCAAGGGTCCGGGCGTCCGGGCAGCTGGGCCGGTGGCGGGTGCCGATCCGGTCCAGGATCGTGCCGGGGGTGAGGGTGGTCGGGCAGCCGCATGTGTCGACGCCGCGCGCGTTGTCGGGGGGTGCCGGTATGGTCGTTGTCATCGGTGTGCCCTCCAAGGGGGTCTGCCGTTGGGAGCCGCTGGCGGTGAGGCGCTGGCGGCTTCTGTGCGTGTGGGCCCGGTGCGGCGGTGCCTAGGGCTGGCCTCCGCCACACCGGGAGATCAGGTGGAGGCGGTGGAAGCGGCGGCGGCCGTCTGCTGGCGCCGCACGTAGGCGCGGATGGACTGGAGCAGCACCATGCGGCGCCCCTGTCCGTGACCGACATCGCTGCCGGCGGGGCCGCCGACAGCGATCGACTCCAGCTCCCCGGAGTCGAGGAGGCGGTACACCGTGCGCTCCGAGATGCCGCCCAGCAGTTCCTGGGTATCCGCAACGCTCGCGACCAAGGGCCGAACCTTGACGACCCTGACCGTATCGGGCGTGACACATTCGATCTCGACTGTCTCGTGCATGAGACAGAGGTTGTCATGTCCTGCGCGTAGCACGCCTCGTACTTTCGGCTAGTGTTTGCCCGACGTTGTCAGCCCTACTATTTGCCACATGCAGCCCATGACAACGCCAGTCAGAGCCCACGCACCTCCGTCGCATGCTTGCGACGGCTCCTGCGTGGTACACATATGTCCCCTGAGCAGGACATACGGTCTCCCTATGCCCCCCGCGCCCGACACTCGGCACGCAAATTTCGCCGAGTTTGTGCGGCGCGCCGTCGAGGTCGCACAGCAGGACCACGATTGGACCAAGGACGAGATCGCAGACCGCGCCGGGATCAGTCGATCCACGCTCTATCGCTGGCTTCGTGGTGACTGGCGACAGGATCCGCAAGCCAAAGAGGTCGTCGCGTTCGCAGACGCGCTCGACATCCCCGCCGAGCGCCCCTTCAAGATCCTTTGGCCCGGTAAGGCGCAGCGCGCCGAGGTGCCGGAGCCACTACCGTTCGCCGATCCGGACATGGCCGCACTGGCGCGGGACCTTCGGGATCCGAACGTGCCCGACGAGGAGAAGTACCACATCCGGGTCGAGCAGGCCCGACCCGAGATCTCCCGGTGGTACGGCGGTGACCTCGTCTGGGTCCACGGCACGCCAGTGCCGGACGAAGCCGGCGGCGAACAGCTCGGCGTCGTACGCCAGTA
>Ga0134127_10000548_pt1 | contig 34263 bp, 34 predicted proteins | sample KB31753_FD_96459 | JGI IMG/M metagenome (GOLD analysis project Ga0134127, IMG submission 96459) | Terrestrial soil microbial communities with excess Nitrogen fertilizer from Kellogg Biological Station, Michigan, USA - KB3-175-3 | ecosystem: Environmental > Terrestrial > Soil > Unclassified ...
CACCATCGGGCTCGCGTTCTCCAACGTCATTATCGATCCCGCAGCCCAGGAAGTGCTCAAGGCGCAGACCGCCACCCACAATGCCGCCGAGATCCTCCTCCGCCGGGCCGCCATCAAGACCGACATCCAGACCGGCCTCGCTCAGGGCCTGGCCAAGTACGGCATCGAGCTGAAGGAGGTCTCGCTGGTGAACATCCGCTTCGACGCCGCCTACGAGAAGGCGATCGAGGCCAAGCAGATCGAGGAGCAGAAGGCGGAGCAGAAGCGCTACGAGCTGATCCAGGCCCAGCGCCAGGCGGAGATCGTCGCCGCCACCGCCAAGGGCAAGGGCGATGCGGCGCTGGCCGAAGCCAAGGGAGTGGCCGACGCGCTCCGCATCAAGGGCGAGGCCGAGGCCGCCTACAACGCGAAGGTGTCGGGCTCGCTGAGCCCGGTGCTGATCCAGCAGCAATATCTCGCCCGGTGGGACGGCCGGCTGCCGCAGTACACGTTCGGCGGCAACGCCGTGCCCATGATCCAGATGCCGGGCGGCGCGGGCGATCCCGCGCGCCGCTGAGCGGCTGGGGTCAGTCCGACGAGCGGCTGACGCACGCGGGTGTCTCCTTTCATCGGAGGAACGGCGGGGCCAGGTCCAGCTCCACCACTCGCGCGCGGACCGACTTCTCGACGATCAGGAGCTCGCCCACGGCGATCGGGAGCTTGAAGCGGCGGGGGCCCGCGCTCCCCGGATTGACGTAGAGCACTCCCTCGCGCTCGACCACGGACGGCCGGTGCGAATGCCCGGACACCACCACCTGGAACCCGGCCGCCGCCGGATCCAGGTCCAGCTCGCCGAGATCGTGCACGATATAGATGGCCACCTCGCCCACCCGGAGCGCCTCGGTCTCTCGCACCGCTCGCGCCCAGGGCCCCGTGTCGTTATTGCCGCGCACGGCCGTGACGGGAGCGAGGGTGGCGAGCTCCTCGAGAATGTCCTCGCGCCCGATGTCGCCTCCGTGCACGATGAAATCGCTGCCGCGCAGGAACGCGACCGCCTCCGGTCGAAGCAGACCATGCGTGTCCGAGATGAGGCCGACGCGCCGCTTGGTCTCCCCGCTCACGCGGGCCCTTCTCCGCTCCACTCGTTGACGAGAACCTCGAAGTGCCTGACCGTCGATGGAAGCTCGAGAAGGTACTCGGCGTCCCTGGCCAGGTGGTGAGGCTTCTCGATATCCGCGCCGGCATAGGCCCGTATCTCGTCGCGAGATCCCCAGTACGAGATCGTGATGAAGCTCGCGATTCCGTCGCGGACCTCCCGGAACACCTGGACGCCCAGGTTGCCCTTGGTCGCCCGGAGCTTCTTCACCCCTTCTTCATGGTGGTATGCGGCGTAGGCCTCGGCGATCGCTTCTCGCGTCCGCCCTTGCCACATCCGGGCCACGACGGGTTTCTGCATCTTTTCCTCCTTGCCGCTCAATCGCTCGCCCGCGGGTAGACCACCTTGAATTGCTCACACACTACCGGCATCCCCATATCAGGCACCCTGCCGATGCGCCGGCACTCTCGGGAGAAGAATCGCCAGTGCGCGTCGCGCCAGTAGAGGAGCGTCTTGTCGCCTTCGCCTTCCACGGCGGCAAAGTGGTCGCTGACGCTGTCGAAGGGGACGATCTCGATGTGGGTGGATTCGATGATGCACAGGGGAACGCCTTGCCAATCGGTGACCACGCTGAGGGAGCCCACGATCGGGAGAGGCTTGCCGGTGACCTCGTTGGTCCAGAGAAGACCCGCGGTGGCGCGTTTCTGGCCGGACAGAACGAGAGCGGCGAGGGCGTTGGCGGTCGGCTCGTTGTCGTCGAAGTGGAACGCCTCGTAAAACCGCGGCGAAGCGTCATACGCGATCGAAGCCTGAAACTCGTCCCAGAACGGCTGCACACTCTTCGGAACGTTCGGCATGGGCCGCGGGTGCCTAACGCTCTACCATTGCTGGGCCCATGCCGGCGCGGGGGTGGGGTTCGGCTCGGAGAGAGACAGGTCTTCCTCGAACACGACCTCGGAGCCATCGGCCTCGAGATTCCAGACCTGGAGCTTTCCGCTCCGCGTGGCGACCAGCAGATGCCCGTCTCGATCCCAGTCCGCCCATTGTAGGTCGCTCAAGAGCTTGATCTCTCCATTCACTTCCAGCCAGTAGCCGGCACGCAGACCGTCCACCGCCTGATCGACACCGAACTCGCCTCCCGCCCATCCGAGGCTTTCCACACAAAGGACCCGGTCCCCGCCGGGCTGGCGCTTCTGGATACGGGCGTTCCGCCGCTCATCCCAGGCGTCCCGGGGGTCGCGTGGCGGAGAGTCCGCCGCTTCCTCCCAGCCACGGTGCCGTTCGTTGGCAAATTGAACCACCGAGATGGAGCGCAATCCGTAGGGGACCGGGAGCTTCGCCGCCTCGGGGCTCTCGCTGTCGTCGGCCTCGGTGAAGTAGTAGCCTCGCGTCCAGGTGCCGCAGGTGCCGAAGGCGTGAAGCGCGGTGAGCCACGGGAGCTTCGACAGGGCCACGTACGCCTCGCCGTGCTCCCAGGTGGCGCTGGGCTTGTGCGCGAAGTAGCAGAGGAAGCGGCCGTCGGGGGAGAGATCGGACCGCCGGGGGAAGATCCGCCCCGCGAGCCACGCGCCCGGCTCGTACCGTCTTGCCTCGAGATCCCAGCGGCCCACGTGTGACCAGCTGGTCGGCCCGCGCCGGAACACCGCCACGATCGGCGCCGTCGTCGCCGGAATGCAGTAGATCCGCGGAGGAACGCTCTCAGGCACGCGACATCACAATCCCGGTCAGCCGGCGGCTCACCCGATCACTCAATGATCTGGCCGGCTCGCGCGAGGAGCTCGGGCGGAATTGTCAATCCGAGAGCGCGTGCGGCCTTCAAATTCACGACCATCTCGAACTTCAAAGGTCCTTCCATAGGCAGGTCGGCTGGTGCAGAACCTTTGAGAATCCTGTCTACGTAACCGGCCGCGCGCCGATACAAATCGGCGCCATCGGGTCCATAGGCGAGCAGCCCTCCCGCCCGGGCGAACAGCGGGGAACCGATCGTAGGCAATCGATGCTTGAGGGCGAGGCTGGCGATTTGGACGCCAAGCGAGTTGAGCAGGGATGAGTTCGGCACCACGACGGCGTCCACTCCTTGTCGTCGCAAGTCGTCGAACGCCTGGGTGAGATCGTTCGGTCCGCGCACGAAGACTCGGTGAATTGCCAGCCCCCGTGATCGGGCGGCTCCGTTCTCCTTTTGGGCCCAGACTTCGGCCACTTCGGGGACCTCGATGCCGGGCACGTCGAACCAGCCAACGCGGGAAGCCCCCGGGGCAACTTGCTTCAAGAGGTCCAGCCATATCACGGTCGATTCGAACTCCTCGAGTACGAGCCCGGTTACATTGCCGCCGGGCCGGGCGAGACTGGCGACCACACCGCTCGCCACCGGATCACCGACGACAGCGATCACGATGGGAACTGTGCGTGTGGCCTGTTGTGCCGCACGCGATCCGGCTGACCCGTGGGTCACGATGATGTCGACCCCCAGGCCTACAAGCTCAGTGGCCAGGACTGGCAAGCGATCGAGCGACCGCTGCGCCCAGCGGTACTCGATGACGAGATTTCTGCCCTCCTCGTACCCGCGATCCCGGAGACCCCCTCGAAGCGCGGCGATCTGGCGGTCGAGATCAGGGGCAGAAGTCTGTCCGAGAAAGCCAAGCCGGTAGACTCGATCCGCCGGCTGCGCCCCGGCCACGAGCGGCACGAGAAGCAGCGCGAAGACAACAATGTTGAGGCACAGACCGCGCCAACCTCTCTCGGACAAGCGGGCGAAACCTCCCATATCAGCCCCCTCGTGTTCCTGCCTGGCGTCTAGCGTGCGACATCGAGGAACGGGGTGTCTGGATCGCTCACGTAGAAAATCACGACTCGCATGGGCTCGGTGCTGCTGCGGTTGTAGCCCGTCATCTTGACCTGGGGCGGTTCGACCATCGCTTCACCGGCTTTCAACGTGACCGGAGCGCGCCCCTCCATCTCCAGGGTAAAGACGCCTTCCAGGACGTAGACGGTGACCGGGAACCGGTGGCTATGGAACGGAGTCTTGTCGCCGGGCTTCACGGTTACGGCGAAGACGCGCACCTCCTGCCTCTCGCCCTTGGGCATCCCCTGTACCACCTCCCGAAAAACAGGTGAGGGAGGCGTGGGGGCGCTCTGCGCTTGCGCACACGACGGCAAGCTGAGGAACACCGCCACCAGCGCGAGACCGACACTCATCGCATTCCGCATCCGAGATTCTCCTCTTGCCAGCAGTCTTGCTGGGCAGCCGCCCGTTACTCGATCGTCTGGTCCGCGCGCAGCAGCAGCGACGGTGGAATGGTGAGGCCAAGCGCCTTGGCGGTCTTCAAGTTGATCACCAGCTCGAACTTCGTTGGCTGCTCGATGGGCATGTCGGCCGGCTTGGCCCCCTTCAGGATCTTGTCCACAAATCCTGCCGAGCGCCGCTGGATGTCATTGACGTTCGCGCCATAGGACATGAGGCCGCCGGAGTCGGGAAACTGGCGAAAGTTGTACATGGCGGGCAACCGCCGCTGCGCCGCCAGCGCCACCACCTCGGCCCGGTAGCGTTCGACGACCAGCACGTCACGGCGGACGAGGATCGCGCCCACCCCCGCCTGGCTCATGGCGGCGAAGGTCGTGGCGAGGTCCTCGCGGCGGCTCACCGGGAAGTCCTTCACCTCGAGCTTGAGCCGACGCGCGGCCGCCTCCAGCTGCGCTTTCGCGACGTCGTAGCCGGGCGATCTGGGGTTCCGCAGGACGCCGACGCGGGACAGCCTCGGCAGCGCTTCCTTGAGCAGCTCGAGCTGCTTACCGGACAGCTCCTCGGAGTCGAGGGTGAGGCCGGTCGTGTTTCCGCCCGGCCGGGCCAGGCTCGCGACGAATCCCTCTCCGATCGGGTCCGGGAGCGTGGACATCACGATCGGGATGGTGCGGGTCGCCCCTTGCGCCGCCCGGACGCCCATCGGTGCGCTCGCCACGATCACGTCCACGGGGAGCCGGACCAGCTCGACGGCCAGCTCGGGCAGGCGCTCGGATTTGCCTTCGGCGTATCGGTATTCGATGAGGATGCTGCTCCCCGGCGTCCAGCCCAGGTCGCGGAGGCCCCGCTCGAACGCCTCCCGGTTGCCAAAGTCTCCGGGAGGAGGGTTCCCGGGCCGGAGCACGCCGACCCGCGGTGTCTTGCCCGGCGACTGCGCCGCGACGACGACCGCGCCGACCAGAAGCAGGACGGCCGTGGCGACCAGACGAGTAACCGTCGAGCTCACGGGGAGACGAGATTGCGCGGGAGGTGGTCCCGCCTGAGGCCGGCGGCCTCGCCCTGGAGCTGAGCCCGGACGGGGTCGCCGGCCGTCAACGCGCGTCTACTTGACGATGACGCCGCAGGCGATGCGTCCACCGCTATTGCCGGTGGGATCGGTCTTCATGTCGTCGGCCGCCGCGTGCACGATGATGGCGGTGCCGTTGTCGCCCAGGAGCGAGTTGGGCCCGGGCCGGAGCGTGACCAGCTTGTTGACGTAGTCGATGCCGCCCTCACCGTTGGCGGCGACCTTGAGATTGGGCAGGTCACCCGCGTGCGGGCCCTCCGGGCTCTCCATCCCGTGCTTCTTCCCCGCCGGATTGAAGTGCCCCATCGAGGAGGTGAACTCGGGCGGCTGGCACACGCCCACCGCGTGGATGTGCAGGCCCTTGTCTCCCGGCGGGAGGCGGTAGCCCGTGATGGCGATCCGCACTCCGTCGGACTGCTCGATCAGGGTCGCCACGCCGACCTGCTTGCCGTCCTTGTCCTTGAGCGTCGCCTCCGCCGACAGGGGCGGCGGCGGCTCCTTCTCCGCCCGCATGCTCGCGCACCCCGCCAGCGTCACCGCCAGGCCGACCACCAGCAGCCGTCTCACCGTTGAGATCCCCCCCTGGTCATGCAGGTTGTGTGACCTTCGCGACGAGCGGCTGGGCCGCCTCGCGGAACCGTTTCACGTTATCGAGCTTGACGTGCTCGTAGCCGCGGATCATGTCCGGCAGCTCCGCCAGCGCCACCGCCGCGTCGTGGGTGGCCGGGCCGAGCCGGTAGAGCGCCGCCTCGACGTGCCGCGTGTACTCACCCACCAGCGCGCGCTCCACCCGCCGCACCTCCGCATAGCCGAAGGGATCGAGAGGGCTGCCGCGCAGCCGGCGCAGGGCGTAGAGCGTGCGGAAGACGGGCCGGAACCAGGGCCCCAGCTTGAGCTTCTTCTGGAGCCCCATCGCGCGGAACAGCGGCGGATGGAGGTTCCACGCGTAGCGGATGCGCTCGCCGAAGCGGGCGCGCAGCTCGGCCTCCAGCGTGGCCTCGAGGTGCAGCCGCGCCACCTCGTACTCGTCCTTGTAGGCCATGAGCTTGAACAGGTTCCGCGCCACCGCCTCCGCCAGCCCCGTCCGCCCCGGCACCTTGCCGATCTCCGCCTGCGCCACCTTTTCCACCATCTCCACGTACGCGCGCGCATACGCGAGATCCTGGTACGCGATCAGCTCGGGCACGCGCCGCTCGAGCAGGCGCCGCAGCTCGGTGCCGGCCGCCGCCGCCTTGACCGAGTCCACCAGGGCGCGCGCGTCGGCCGCCAGCATGACCGGCTCCATCTCGCGGCCGGTGGCGGTGCGCACCGCCGCCTCCACGCGCTTGGCGTCCACCACCGCCATCCGCCCCCAGCGGAAGGCCAGGAGGTTCATCTCCACCGAGACGCCGTTCAGCCGGATGGCGCGCTCGATGCTGGCCGCCGAGATCGGAAGCGCCCCCGCCTGATAGGCCGCGCCGAGCATGAGCGGATTGGTCGCCATGTGGTCGTTGAAGAGACCCTCCGCCATCGCCTGGGCGTCCAGGTAGACGTTCTGGTCCTTGCGGGTGACGCGGTCGATATTGAGCAAGGTGCTGCCCAGTTCGGGGAAGTGCACGGCGGTGTCCACCACCATCTGTCCGGTGGGGATCTGGCTGGTCGACACCACGGCCACGGTGCGTCCCGACTCCGCCTTGTCGAGGTTGTTGGGATCCGTGGCCACGAGGAGATCGAAGCCCAGATAGAGGTCGGAGCCGCCCGCCGACACCTTGTTGGCGGTGACCAGCGGCTGCGACGAGATCTTGAGGTCGGAGACGACGGGGCCGCCCTTCTGGCTGAGCCCGGTCTGATCGAGCCCGCGCACGTGCCGGCCGTCCAGCAGCGCGGCGGTGCCGAGGATCTGGCTCACCGTCACCACGCCGGTGCCGCCGATGCCCATCATGTGGACGGCGAAGCCGTCGGTACGCACCTTGACCACCGGGTCGGGCAGCACGACGTCCAGCGGGGGCAGCCGCTTTTGCTTCTTCACCGGCTCGCCCGCGGTTTCTATGGTCAGGAAGGACGGGCAGTCCCCGAGGAGACACGAGTAGTCCTTGTTGCAGGACGACTGGTGGATCTGGGTCTTGCGGCCGAACTCCGTCTCCACCGGCTGCACCGAGAGGCAGTTCGACTTCTTGCCGCAGTCGCCGCAACCCTCGCAGACCCGCTCGTTGATGAACACCCGCTGCTCGGGCTCCGCCTGGCGCCCCCGCTTGCGGAGCCGGCGCTTCTCCGCCGCGCACTGCTGGTCGTGGATGAGCACGGTGACGCCCGGGGTGGCGGCGAGGAGCGACTGCGCCTCGATGAGGCGGTCGCGGTGCCACACCTCCGCCGCCACCGGCACACCCTTGTACTTGCCGGGATCGTCGGTGGTGATGAGGATCTTCTTCACGCCCTCCGCCTGGAGCTGGCGGGTGAGGGCGGGGATGCCGATGGCGCCCGCGGCCGTCTGCCCGCCCGTCATCGCCACCGCCGCGTTGTAGAGGATCTTGTAGGTGATGTTGACGCCCGCCGCCACCGCGTAGTCGATGGCGAGCTTGCCCGAGTGAAAGAGCGTGCCGTCGCCGATGTTCTGGAACAGGTGCGGCGTCTCGGTGAAGGGCGCGATGCCCACCCACTGCGCGCCCTCGCCGCCCATGTGGGTGACGCCGATGATGCCGCGGTCCATGCCCATGGCCATGCCGTGGCACCCGATGCCCGCCGCCGCCACCGCGCCCGCGGGGACGACGGTGGACCGGTTGTGCGGGCAGCCCGAGCAGAAGAAGGCGGTGCGGGCCAGCGTGAGCGTGCGCGGCCGGCGCTTCAGCTCGTCCAGGTGCTGGATGCGCGCGTCCACGGACTCGATGCGCGCCTTCCGGCCCAGGCGCCGGGCCACCGCCCGCGCGATCGTGTCGGAGTCCAGCTCGCCGATGGAGGGAACGAGCGCGCGCTCCTCCTCGTCCTGCTTGCCCACCACGCGCGGCCGGTCCGGCCAGCCATAGAGCACGTCCTTGGCCGCCGTCTCGAGGAAGGGCCGCTTCTCCTCGATCACGAGGATCTCCTCGAGGCCGCGGGCGAACTCGCGGATGATGCGCGGCTCCATCGGGTACATGAGCCCCATCTGGAGGATGCGGATCCCGTAGCGGCGGAGCCCCGCCTCGTCCAGGCCCAGCTCCTCGAAGGCCTGGCGGACATCGTAGTAGGTCTTGCCGGTGGTGAGGATGCCGAGCCAGGCATCCGGCGTGGGCACCGTGATGCGGTTGAGCTTGTTCTCCCACGCATAGCGGCGGGCCAGCTCCAGACGCGCCAGGTGCAGCGTGCGCTCCATGTCCAGCCCATAGGGCGGGATGATGTTGAGGTTGATCTGGTGCTGGAACGGCTTGCCGTCCAGCTCCACGCTGGGAATCACGGGCTGGATGCGATCGAGCCCGACCTCGATGGTGCCGGTCTCGTCGGCGACATTGGTCACGATCTTCATGGCCGCCCACAGGCCCGAGATGCGCGAGAGCATGAAGCCGTGGAGGCCCAGGTCCAGGATCTCCTGCACATTGCCGGGGTAGAGCGTGGGCATGAACGCGTCCGCCAGCGCCCACTCGGAATGGCTGGGCAAGGTGGACGACTTCGAGATGGGGTCGTCGCCGGCCAGGGCCAGCACGCCGCCGTTCTTCCCCACTCCCGCGAAGTTCGCATGCTTGAACACGTCACCGGTGCGGTCCACGCCGGGCGCCTTCCCGTACCACATGCCGAGCACGCCGTCGTACTTGGGGCGCGGGAAGGAGTTGACCATCTGGCTGCCGAACACGGCGGTGGCGCCCAGATCCTCGTTGAGGCCGGAGGAGAAGACCACGTGGTGCTCGGTGAGGAGCTTCGCGTAGCGCTCCAGCGTCTGGTCCAGCCCGCCCAGGGGCGAGCCGCGGTAGCCGGAGATGAAGGTGGCGGTGCGAAGGCCGCGACGGCGATCCGCGCGGTGCTGATCGAGCGGCAGGCGCACCAGCGCCTGGATGCCGGAAAGAAAGACGGTGCCGTCTTCCTGGGTGTACTTGGCGTCCAGTGAGAACTCGTCGTGCTTCGTGGTCATGGATCCCCCTGACTGAGGGCCGGCGAACGGGACAGGATCGGGCTACGGTGCCGGGCACATCCTAGGCCGAAAGGCCCAATAAATCAACGCTAGCGCCGCAGGAGCGGCTCCAGGTAAGGCCAGAGCCGCTCGACGATGATGCGGTAACCCTCCGCGGTGGGATGGATGCCGTCCGGCTGATTGAGCCGCGCGACGGCGCCCACCCCGTCGAGAAAGAACGGCATGAAGGCCACCTTGCGCCGCGCGGCCACCTCCGCGTAGACGGTCTCGAAGCGCCCGGCATAGCTGGCGCCGTAGTTCGGCGGCAGCCGCATGCCGAGGAGCAGCACGCGCGCGCCCCCCGCCTCGAAGCGCGTCACCATGGCGTCGAGGTTGGCGCGCACGCGGTCGAGATCCTGGCCGCGAAGGGCATCGTTGGCGCCCAGCTCGAGCAGCACGATATCGGGCTTGCTCCGGAGCACCCAGTCCACGCGCCGCAACCCGCCCGCGGTGGTGTCGCCCGATACGCCCGCGTTGATCACGCGGTAGGAATAGCCGTCGGTGCGGAGCTTGGCGGCGAGGAGCGCGGGATAGGTCTGGTCGGGCGCCACTCCCTGTCCCGCGGTGAGGCTGTCGCCGAACGCCACGATGACGCGATCGGGCTGGGCGGTGGCCCCCGCGGCGCCGAGGGCGCACCACAGGACCAGCAGGCCGAGGATGGCGGCGCCGCGGCGTCGCGTCACGCGCTGTGGGGCCGTGAGCGCAGGAGGTTCAGCCCCAGCGCGATGTAGACGCAGCCCGACAGCCGCTCGAGCCAGACCAGGAGCCGCGGCGACCGGCGAAGCGTCGAGGTGGCGGTGGCGGCGCCGAGCGCGAAGAGCACGCACCAGAGCGTGCCGCCGATCACGAACAGCCCGCCCAGCACGAGGAAGGGCAGCGGGCCCCACCCCGTGCCCGGATCCACGAACTGCGGCAAGAAGGCGAGGAAGAACACGGCGACCTTGGGATTGAGGATATTGGAGAGCACGCCCTGCCGGTACACGCGCCAGCCGGAAGCGATCTCGAGCGTGGGCGCGACGAGCGGCGCCACCGGGCGGCGGAGCGCGGCCACCCCCAGGTAGATCAGATAGGCCGCGCCCGCCACCTTGACCGCGAGGAAAGCCCAGGACGACGCGGCGAGCACGGCGGAGAGGCCCAGCGCCGCCGCCAGCGTGTGGACGAGCACGCCCGAGCCGATGCCGAGCGCGGAGACGATGCCCGCGCGCCGGCCCTGCGCGATGCTCCGCGCGAGGATGTACATGTTGTCGGGGCCGGGCGTGATCCACAGGAGCACGCTGGCGAGCAGAAACGCCCAGAGATCGTGTGTGCCCAGCATGTCCGCGTCCCCGCCTCCTCCGTGTCTCCAGTGTAGTATGAGACGCAATCATGATTGAGATCGCGGGCGTCGGCATGCGCTTCACCAGCGGCGACCGATCCGTCGACGTGCTCGCGGACGTGACCCTCGCGATCCCCCCGCGCCAGTTCGTGGCCATCGCGGGGCCGTCGGGTAGCGGCAAGTCCACCCTGCTCGGCCTCATCGCCGGGCTCGATCGGCCCTCCGCCGGCCGCATCCGCGTGGCGGGCGCGGAGGTCACCGCGCTCGGCGAGGACGCCCTCGCCCGCTTCCGCCTCGACACCATCGGGTACATCTTCCAGTCCTTTCACCTCATTCCCACCCTCACCGCGCTGGAGAACGTCGCGGTGCCGCTGGAGCTGGCGGGCGAGGCGGACGCGCTCCCCCGGGCCCGCGCGCTCCTGGACGAGGTAGGGCTCGGCGATCGCGCGGAGCACTATCCGGTCCAGCTCTCGGGTGGCGAGCAGCAGCGCGTGGCCGTCGCGCGCGCGGTGGCGCGCCGGCCGCCGGTGCTCCTCGCCGACGAGCCCACCGGCAATCTCGACTCCGCCACCGGCAAGCAGATCATCGAGCTGATCCTGGGCCTCAACCGCACGCTCGGCAGCACGCTCGTCCTCGTCACCCACGATCCCGCGCTCGCCGCGCACGCCGACCGGCTCATCACACTCCGTGACGGGCGCGTGGTGGCGGATGAGGCGAGCCTCGGCCCGCATGTCTAGCTGGGCGGTGCGGCAGGCCGCCCGCGAGCTGCGCGGCGCGGGGCGGCACTTCGGCTATCTCGTGGCCTGTGTGACCCTCGGCGTGGCCGCGCTGGTCGCCGTCGGCACCCTGGGACGCAGCCTCGAGCAAACCGTGGCGGAATCCGGCAAGACCCTCATGGGCGCGGACCTCGAGATTCGCGCGTCGCAGCCGCTCGCGGCCGGCTCGGCGGCGGCGGTGGCGGGGCTCGCGCGCTCCGGCGCCCGCTCGACGCGCGTCCTCGAGCTCGCCGCGATGGCACAGGCCGAGACCCGCGGCCAACCCCGCGTGCAGCTGGTGGAGATCAAGGCGGTGGAAGCGGGCTATCCCTTCTACGGCCGCCTGGTGACGTCGCCGGCAGCGCCGCTGGAGACGCTCATCGGCGAGCGCCGCGCGCTCGTCCAGTCGGCCCTGCTCACCCGGCTCGGCCTCGCGGTGGGCGACACGGTGCGCATCGGCGAGGTCGCGTTCCGGATCGCAGGCCTCGTGGAGAGCGAGCCCGACCGTGCGGTCGGCGTCTTCTCCCTGGGGCCGCGCGTGCTCATCGCTGCCGCCGATCTCGAGGCGACCGGCCTCGTGCGGCCGGGCAGCCGCGTGCGCCACCGCACGCTGGTCCGGCTTCCCGACGGCGTCGACCCCGAGGCGATCCGGACCGCGCTCGTCTCGCGGCTCGACGATCCCGGCCTCCGCGTCAGCACCTACCGCCAGGCCCAGCCGGGGCTCCGCCGCTTCTGGGATCAGCTCACCATGTACCTCGGCCTCACCGGTCTCGTCGCGCTGCTCGTGGGCGGCATCGGCGTGGGGGTGAGCGTGCAGGCCTTCCTGCGGCGGCGGCGCGCCACCCTCGCCATCCTCAAGAGCCTGGGCACGCCGTGGCGTCGGCTCCTCGCCGCCTATCTCCTCCAGACCGGGGCGCTGGGACTGGCGGGAAGCCTCGTGGGCGCCGCCATCGGAAGCGCGGTGCCGGCGCTCGTCGCGCCGTGGCTGGCCCCCCTCCTTCCCTTTCCGCTCGCCATCGGGATCTCGCCCCTGGCCGTCCTGCGCGGCCTCGCCATGGGCCTCGGCGTCACCTTGCTCTGCGCGCTGCCGCCGCTGCTGGCGATCCGCGATATCCCGCCCTCCCTCGTCCTCCGCTACGAGGTGGAGACGCGGCGCTCGAGCCGCCGCCAGCTCCTGGCCGCGCTGCCGGTCGCGGCCGGGCTCTCCGCGCTCGCGCTCTGGCAGGCGGGCGCCTGGAAGGTGGGCGCGCTCTTCATCGGGGGCTTCGCGGGCGGGCTGCTGCTGCTCTTCCTCCTCGCGCGGCTGACCCTGGCGGGGGCGCGGCGGCTCCCGCGCGCGCGCTGGCTCGCCTGGCGCCAGGGCGTGGCGGCGCTGCAGCGGCCCGGGGGCCAGGCGGGCGCGGTGCTGGTGACGCTCGGCCTCGCGGTGATGCTGATCGTGTCGGTGGCGGTGCTGGAAGGCAATCTCCGCCGCGAGCTGGCGGGGCCGGCCGCCGAGCGGGCGCCGGCCTTCTTCTTCATCGACATCCAGCCCGACCAGACGGAGGGCTTCGCGCGCGTCATCGCGCGTGAGGCGGGGGCGCCGCCCGCGCTCATTCCCACCGTGCGGGCCCGGCTCTCCGACGTGAACGGCGCGCCCATCGGGCGCGACGCGCGGCGCCGCGAGGAAGCCTGGTATCTCTCGCGCGAGTACGTGCTGACGTGGGCGGCGACACCGCCGGGCGGGAGCACCGTGGTGGCCGGCCGCTGGTGGACGGCGGCGGACGCCGCCCGGGGGCCGGAGATCTCGGTGGAGGAAGAGCTGGCGCGGAACCTCGGCGTGGGGCTCGGCGATACGCTCACCTTCGACATCCAGGGCGTGCCGATCAGCGCCCGCGTCACCAGCCTGAGACGGGTCGAGTGGCGCACGTTCGGGGCCAACTTCTTCGTGATCTTCTCGCCGGGCGCGCTCGACGGCGCGCCCACCACCTATCTCGCCACCGCCGAGGTCCCGCGCGCCGGCGAGGAGCGCCTGCAGTCGGCGGTGGTGGGCGCCTTCCCCAATATCACCGCGGTGCCGGTCCGCGAGGTGCTGGAGCGCGCGTCGGGCATCGTGAACCAGATCGCGCAGGCGGTGCGGCTGGTGGCGGGAGTGAGCGTCCTGGCGGGGATCGTCGTCCTGGCGGGCGCGCTGTCCGTCACGCGGCACGAGCGGCTCTATCATTCCGTCATCCTCAAGGCGCTCGGCGCCACGCGCGGGGTGGTGGCGCGCGGCTTCGCGGTGGAGTACGCCCTCCTCGGGGTGGCGGCGGGCGTGGCCGGCACCGGGCTCGCCGCCGCGCTGGCGTGGGGCGTGCAGCGCTGGCTGATCGAGGTCCCCTGGCACTGGCAGCCCGCCATCCTCGCCGGCGGCGTGGCCGGCGCCACCCTGCTCGCCCTCGCGGTGGGCTTCCTCGGCAGCTTCCGGCTTCTCGGCCGGAAGCCGCTCAGCGTCTTGCGGAGCGAGTGAGTGAGCACCCTGGCCGAGCGCCTGCGCGCGCAATTTCCGGAGGCCTCCGGGCGCAGCATGAAGCAGTGGCTGGCCGCCGGCCGCGTGCGCGTCAACGGCGCGGTGGCGCGGGACGCGCGCACCGAGCTCGCGCGCGGCGACAAGATCACCCTGGGGCCGCCCACGGTGGCGCCGGCGCGGGCGGCGCGGCTCCCCCTCGGGCTCCGCATCGTCCACGAGGACGAGACCTTGCTGGTGGTGGACAAGCCGCCGGGGCTCCTGACCATCGGCACCGAGCGGGAACGGACGCGGACGACCTACCGCATCCTCTGGGATTACCTGGCCGCCCAGCGCAAGGAAGGGCGGCCGTACATCGTCCACCGGCTCGACCGCGAGACCTCCGGGCTGCTCGTCTTCGCCAAGACGATCGCGGCCAAGGAGGCGCTCCAGGCCCAGTTCGCCGCCCGCGATGTGGACCGCGGTTACGTGGCGGTGGTGGAAGGCGCGGTGCGCCTGGACTCGGGCACGCTCAGCGATCGCCTGGTGGAGGATCCCGCGCACCGAGTGCGCATCGCGTGGTCGCGGGGGACCGGCCGCGGCGCCGGGCATGCGACGCGGAGCGCGGTGGGGCGCGAGGCCATCACGCACTACCGCGTGCTGGACCGGCGGCGCGACGCGACGCTCCTCGAGATCGGGCTCGGCACCGGCCGGCGGCACCAGATCCGGGTGCAGCTCGCCGCGCTCGGCCACCCGGTCATCGGCGACGGCGAACACGGCAGCCCGCGCGATCCGCTCAAGCGCCTGTGCCTGCACGCCACGCGTCTTGGCTTCATCCACCCCGGCACCCGCGCCCCCATCCGCTTCGACAGCCCCGCGCCGCCCGCGTTCGCGCCGCTCGCGCGCGGAGTATAATTCGCTCCCTCACATCCCCTACCCAGGAGGCCCCCTCATGGCAGCGTCGCCGTTCTCGCTGGAAGGAAAGGTCGCCATCGTCACCGGAGGCGGCGTCGGCATCGGGAAGTCCATCGCCATCGAGTACGCCCGCGCGGGCGCGGACGTGGCCATCGCGAGCCGGAAGATCGAGCACCTCGAGCCCGTCACCGCCGAGATCCGGAAGCTGGGCCGCCGCTCCTTCGCCCTCGCGGTGGACGTCCGTCAGGAGGACCAGGTCAAGGGGCTGGTGGAGAAGACGGTGAAGGACCTCGGCAAGCTCGACGTGATGGTGAACAACGCGGGCGCCTCCTTCCGCGCCAAGGTCGAGGACATCTCCATGAACGGCTGGAACACCGTGGTGGGGATCAACCTCAACGGGGTCTTCTTCGGCTGCAAGTGGGCGGGGCGCCAGATGATGGCCCAGGGCGGCGGCGTCATCATCAATATCTCGTCCATCGCGGGGGTGTACGGCTCCACCATGATGTCGCACTACGGCGCCTCCAAGGCCGCCGTCATCAACTTCACGCGCACGCTCGGCATGGCGTGGGGGCGCAAGGGCATCCGGGTCAACTGCATCGCGCCGGGACCGGTGGAGACGGAAGGGTATCTGGAGGTGCTTCACAAGACCAATCCGGACGCGAAGAAGGTCTATGACGGCGTGGCCAACCGGGTGGGCCTCGGCCGGTGGGGCAAGGTGGAGGAGATCGCCTATCCCTGCGTGTTCCTCGCGTCCGACGCCTCCGGCTTCATGAACGGCACCACCATGGTCATCGACGGCGGCCCGTCACCCAATAGCGGCGACGAAGGCGAATAGCGCGCCCCGCGTCAGTACGGAGACGGGGACGGGGACGAGTAGCTCCGTTCGCGCTGGGTCTGGATGGCGCCCCCGGTGAAGGGCGAGAGCTCGCTGTGCGCGGCGCGCGGCCGGATCAGCACCGACAGCGCGAGAAGGGCGAAGCCGGCCGCGTGCAGGACGAAGCGCGCGGCGTGAGAGTACTCCCACTGCCTTCGGTAGGCCTCGAAATCGGCCGGCAGCGAGGTCAGGTGCGCGGCGCGAAAGAACGTACTGGCCGGCTCGGTGTAGATGAAGAACACCACCGGCAACGCCAGCAGCAGGCACGCCGTGCTTCCCACCGTCAGCCAGAGCGCGCGCCGACGCCGGCGCACCAGATACCCGAGAGAAACCACGGCGAGGATGGCCGCCGGCTCCACGAAGGCGCCCACGTTGGGCGGCCCGAAGGCCACGTAGAGGGAGTTCTGCAGCGCCAGGTAGAGATCGGGGGGATACGCGAGCTTGGCCGGCATCTCGAGCACGTGGGCGAAGCTCAGGCCGAGGGACAGCGCGGTCAAGATCAGGGCCGCGAACCGGGCGTAGATCAGCATGGCCGAGACCTCTAGAGCTGAGGCTTGAAGGGCATGGAGAACCACTCGAGCGCCCGGGTCACCAGCCCGCGCGACCGCCACTGCGCGGGGTCCACCGGCCGCGAGTGCTGCAGATCGTCGAGGAAGATCTTCTGGAGCGCCACCGTCATGTCGGCGTCGTAGAGGGCGAGGTTCAGCTCGTCGTTCAGGGCAAAGGATCGATTGTCCACGTTGGTGCTGCCGACGGTCGCCCAGAGTCCGTCCACCGCCATGGTCTTGGCGTGGAGCAGCCCCGAGCGGTACTCGTGTATCTCGATGCCCGCCTCCAGCAGCTCGCCGAAGCCCCCGCGACTGGCCTGGCGGACGATATTGTTGTCGATCGCTCCCGGGAGCAGCAAGATGACTTTCACTCCCCGCCGCTTCGCCTCCAGCAGGGCCTTGCGCATCTGCTCGTCGGGCAGGAAATAGGGATTGGTCATGTAGATGTTCTGTCGCGCCGACGACATGGCGAGCAGATACATGGTGTACATGGCGAAGCTGCCGTTGGTGGGCGAGCTCCGCACCACCTGCGCCCGCACCGTGCCCCGGGCGGGCTGGGGACCGAAGTAGCCGGGGCCGCCCAGCACGTGGCCGGTCGCCTCCAGCCAGTTCTCCGCGAAGGCGCCTTGTAGATCGTTCACCGCCGGACCTTCCATGCGCGCGTCGGTCTCGCGCCAGTGACCCTCGCGCCGCCCATTGCCCATCCACTTGGAGCTCGCCCCCGATCCGCCGGTGAAGCCCACCTTTCCGTCCACCACCAGGATGCGGCGATGATTGCGGTTGTTGGCCTCGTCCACTGCCCACGGGCGGATCGGACGGAAGGTCGCCACCTCGCAGCCCGCGTCGACCAGCTGCTGACGGAGCTCGGCGGGCATCTTCATGCTACCGAAGCCGTCCAGGAGCACATGCGCGCGTATCCCCGCCCGGCACCGCTCGCTGATGGCCTCCACCAGGGCCACCGCCGGCGGACCGTCCTCGTAGAAATACTGGGCATACGTGATGGTGCGCTGAGCCGAGCGAATGGCGGCGAGCTGGGCGGGAAAGATCTTCTGGCCGTTGAGCAGGAAGTCCACCCGATTGCCCGTGCTCACCGTGGAGGCGGTGTACGCCTCCATGGTGGGAATGAAGGACGGATCCGAGACCGACATGACCGGCACGGTGAAGTGGGGCTGCACCTTGCCGCAGGCCGAGGACAGGAAAAATACGGCAATAAGGAGTACTAGCGCACCGAAAGCCGACGAGTGAATCTTCATGATGGAAGAGTGGGGCATGTTCCGTGCCAGCCTTGCCACCGGCACGTGCCCCGCGCGCTCCGCTTGTTTTTTCAACGCGGTCGCCCCGCCCTTTCCGCCGGGAGCGAGAGCACCGGTGTGGCCTCCCCGTGGGTCAGTTTTACCGGCTTTGGTACGTTTTACGTGGCGCGCCGGCCTCGCTGCCTCGTCCGGGCGGCGCCCGCCGCCTCCAGAGATTCCGCGTATTTCGAAGCCGCCTCGTGGAGAGCCGGCCCCGCTGGCACGCGCCTTGCCGTTCATCATCTATAGAACCGCAGCATGCATACGATCGACGGAGCCACCATGGACCACAAAAGGGCGCGACGTGAGGACTTCCGAGATGCCAGACAAGCGAAAGAGGAAATAGCGATGCGCCGCCGGCCGCGCCATGTGCATCTCGTCGTCATCGCCACCATCGCGCTGATGGCGCTGAGCTTGGCCGCCTGCGCGTCCACCGGGGAGAAGGCGGGGACCGCGCGGAACGCGGGCGAGCATGCGGACGACGCCCAGATCACCCTCGCGGTGAAGGCCAGGCTCGCCGCCGAGAAGCTCGCCTCCCTCACCCGGGTGGAGGTGGAGACCAACCTCCGCACCGTGTATCTGAGCGGGGTGGTCGAGAGCGAGGCCGCGCGGCAGCGCGCGGTCGAGATCGCCTGGAGCGTCAAGCACGTGAACGGGGTCGTCAGTCATCTCACCGTCCAGAAGAGCGGCGGCTAGGGGCGCCCCATGCGTGCTCTCCGCCAGCCGCCCAGCGTGCACGTGCTCGTGATTCTCCTCCTTGCCGCCATCGCGTTCGCCGTCGACGTTCTTCCCGCTCACTGGCCGAGCACCTGGCCGTGAGCCAGGCGGCCACGCCCACGGGCCCGTCGCGTTCGCGCTTTCGGCGGCGGCCCACGCACCCCGCTCCCACCATCGGCCGGCGCGCGGTGCTCCTCACCGGCATGGTCCTCACCATCGCCTGCCTCTACTGGGCGCGCGAGGTGGCCATTCCCCTGGCGCTGGCCCTGCTGCTGGCCTTCCTCCTCACTCCGCTGGTCGCGCTCGCGCGCCGGATGGGGCTGTCGCGCGTGCCGGCGGCGCTCCTGGTCGGCATCTTCGCGCTCCTCGTCGCGGGAGCGCTCGGATGGGCCCTCACCGCCCAGATCGCCACCCTCGCCGAGGACCTCCCGAAATATCGAGACACCATCGCTCACAAGATCTCGGACATCCAGCAGGCCCGGCGAGGCGGCACACTGGAGAAGGTGGAGAACACCGCCAAGGACGTGATGAAGCAGATCGAGAAGAGCACGCCCTCCGAGCCCGGCGCCGAGAAGCCGGTCTCGGTGGTGGTGTCCCAGTCCAGCGCGATGTGGTCCCTCCAGAACGTGATCCGCCCGCTGGGCTCGGCGTTTCTGGTGATCGTCCTCCTCTTCTTCGTCCTCATTCAGCAGCGCGAGCTGCGGGCGCGGGTGGTGCGGCTCTTCGGCCATGACAAGCTGGCCGAGACCACGCGACTCCTGGACGAGGCGGGCCAGCGGATCAGCAACTACCTCCTCATGCAGTGCCTCATCAACGGCAGCTTCGGCCTGTGCATCGGGCTTGGTCTCTACTTGCTGGGGGTGCCGTTCGCGCTGGCGCTCGGCTTCTTCGCGGGCATACTGCGCTTCATCCCGTACGTCGGCGCCTGGGCGGCCGCGCTCATCCCCATCCTGCTCAGCCTGGCCGTGTTCGACGGGTGGACCCGGCCGCTCCTCATCGCCGGGCTCTTCGCGGTCACCGAGGTCAGCGTGGCCTTCATTCTCGAGCCGCTCCTCTTCGGCCGGAGCGCGGGCGTGTCCGGCCTCGCGCTGCTCGTCGCGGCCGCCTTCTGGACCTGGCTCTGGGGACCCATCGGGCTCGTGCTCTCCACTCCCTTGACGGTGCTCCTGGTCGTGTTCGCGCGCACCGTGGAGGGACTGGAATTCATCGGGATCCTCCTGAGCGACGAGACGGGAACGAAGCCGTCGGTGACCCTCTACCAGAGGCTGCTGGCGGAGGACGACGACGACGCAGGGGATCTGATGTCGGAAGCGGTGAAGTCCGGCTCGCTGGAGACGGCCTTCGACTCGGTGGTGGTTCCGGCCCTCACGCGGATCCGGCTCGACCGGCAATCGCGCCAGCTCTCGCGCGCCGAGTACGCGCGCATCGTGACCGCCACTCGACAGCTCACGGCGCGCCACCCCGCCGAGTCGTCGGCCGCCGGCCCCGGCACCGCGGAAGATGAGGTGGTGGCGGCCACGGTGGTGGCCGCGGCGCCGCTCCGGGACGGGGTGGACGAAGTGGGCCTGGCCATGCTGAGCCGCCTGCTGACCCCGGCGGGGATCGTCGTGCACATCGTTCCGCCGGGCGCGGCGGCGGTCGAAGCGGTCGCCGCCCTCGAGACGGAGGGCGCCGCGCTGATCTGTGTCGGCGCCGTGGGGCCGGGCGGCGCGCGCCGTCTGTGCGAGCTCGTGAAGCGTCTGCGAGACGCCGCCCCCGGCACGCCCATCCTGGTCTTGCGGTGCGGGATGGGGAAGCCCGTCGCCTTGCGCCGCGCGCTCCGGGCCGCCGGAGCCAATGCCTACGTCACCACGCTCGCGGAGGCCCGTGTGGAGGCCTTGCGGCTCGCCGAGCGCCCCGAGGAATCGCTGATCTCGGCGTAATGGCTTGCGGCGTAGTAGCTAGCGCCGCTCCCCCACGCGCCCGTCTTCCACTCCAGTCGTGGCGGGCACATCTCCCAGGTCGATGAGGCGGAAGGGCGGCTCTCCGGGCGATGTGGCCCGCAGGAGCGAGAGGCACACGTTGTAGACCGGCGCCCCCGACCGGGTCCGTCCCTCGGGGCGCCCGTGATGCGCGTGTCCGTGGACGGCCAGCGTCACCGAGTAGCGAACGAGCGGCTCCTCCAGGCGGCTGGAGCCGAGAAACGGAAAGATCTCGAGTGGCTCTCCCTCCACCGTTTCCCGTATCGGGGAGTAGTGGAGCACCGCCACCCGCACCGGCGTGCGTAGCCGCGCCAGCGCGGACTCGAGCTTGAGGGCCTCCGCCAGCGATTCGTGGACGAGACGCTTCATGACCTCCTCGCCCCACGGCTGAAGCGCGCGCTCCCCGAAGCCGCCCCCGAGGCCCTTGGCGCCGGCGAACCCGACGCCGCCCACCTCGTGGGTGCCTCCGTCCAGGATCTTGACCCCCGCGCCTTCCAGGATCGAGCGCACCTGATCCACCGCGCCCGACTCGTAGTCGTGATTGCCCAGCACCGCGATCACCGGGGCGGGACTGGCGGCGCGAAGCTCGCGCGCGAGCACCTGGGCCTCGTCGGGAAGCCCGTAATCCGTGAGGTCACCCGCCAGCACCACCACGTCGGCGGCGCGACTCATGGCGGCGAACAGTGGCTCGAGCGCTCCCTGCGAGGTCGTGGTGCAGTGCAGGTCACCCACCGCCGCGATTCGCATCCGGGGCATCCTCCTTGTCGTGGATGGCGGCCGTCCAGTGCGCCACGTCCTCCTCGGTCATGCGGCCCCGGGGAGCGGTGCGGGCGTCGGCGTAGCCCCATGCGGTGACGTCGGGAAGATACTGAGCGCGCGAGAGCAGGGTCCCCTGGCACACGCGCTCCGACTGCTCCGACCCGCTGGCCTCCTCCGCGAGACGCCGCGCGAGAGCCTGCGTCATCGCGCGCGCTCGGGGCGCGGGCTCGGACGGATAGATGAACTCGAAGAGCACGAGGTGGCTCAGCAGCAATCGCCAATGGCGCCCGAAGCGGGCCAGCAGCCGGTCCCAGCTCATCTCGGCGTGACAGGCGCGGATGAGATGGGCGACATCCGCGCCGTCGTAACGCTCCCGCTCCGCCACGAAGGCCTTGGACCAGATCATCTCCTCGGGAGGACAGAGATGGACGGGCAGCCCGATCACCACGCTGGGCACGCCGCGCGCCATCCATTCATCGTCCACCTCCGCGAGGCCATTTCCCGAGCTGAAGATGAGATCGACGAAGTCCCGTCCCGCCCGGGCCTTTCCCAGCCAGTGGGGATAGGGAAGCTCCGTCTGGAAGCCGGCCGCGGCAAGCGCCTCCATGGCGCTCGTGACGTCACGGGGACGGATGAAGACGTCCAGATCCTTGGTCCAGCGCGCGACGCCGATGTAGTGCTCCATCGCGAAGGCGCCGCCTACCTGAAAGGGCAGCCCCGCCCGCGTCAGCGCGGCAAGCGCGCGGCGATACCGGCGACGCGATGTCACCGTCTCGCTCGCGTGGCTCGCCTGGTGGCGGGTCGTAGACCATGCGGAGGTCATGGGTCCGAAGACTACAAGTTCCATGCCCGCCCTGTATCTACCTTCCACGACACGATTTCTGGCGAGCGGCCCGCGCACGCCCCGAGAACAGGCGGACGATCCGACCGGGTAGATTCTCCTCGCGCCCGCGCTGCGGACTGGACTACTTCACGGGCCCGGCCGGTCTCTCCTTCTCGTCGTCATTGTCATTCTCGCGCGCCCGATCCTTTCGATCCCGCTCTCCTGGGCCCGGTCGCAACGTGTCCGGGCGATTCGCGTCGGCGACTCGGCGCTCGGGCTTTTTCGCTTCCTTGTTCTTGTCCATGATGCGGTCCTCCTCGGCCAGGAGAACGCAACCGTGGTGCCATCGACACCCTGCACCTTCTGGTGCTGGCTACAAGAGAACCGCGTCGGGTCGAGACTACCGTGCCACGAACCATTTTTCCCGTCGCTGTCGAGAGGCCACGGTCGGACTCCGGCGGCTCCCCTTCCATCGAGCGACTCAGCGATAACCTTTCCGCTTGCTTTGGCGCCGGACCCGCGCCGGCGAGGAACTGGCACACCCCTTGCCGCTGAATGGCGCAACGTGGCGCAGAAGTCCATCACGCCGCCTGGAAGGAGAGAAGACCATGAGGCGTCCGCGACATCTGGAATTGCTCGTCGTCGTCATGCTGGCGATGCTCATGCTGGCCGCCTGCTCGACGGGGTCGGGACGGACCGCGGGGGAAAACTTCGACGACGCCAGCATCACCGCCCAGGTCAAGGCCAGGCTCGCCGGCGAGAAGGTGTCCACGCTCGCCAAGGTGGACGTGGACACCAATCTCCGCACCGTCTACCTGCACGGCGTGGTCGACAGCGAGGCGCTGCGGCAGCGCGCGACCGCCATTGCCTGGAGCGTCAGGGGCGTCAACGGGGTGATCAACAACCTCACCGTCAAGACGAGCGTCAGATAGCATGCTCACGCTGGGCTACAAGCTCTCGAGCGAGGAGCAGTCGCCGCTGGACCTGGTCCGCTACGCGCAGATGGCCCAGGACTCGGGCTTCGGCTTCGCGCTCATCTCCGATCACTATCATCCGTGGATCGACAAGCAGGGCCAGAGCCCATTCGTGTGGGGCGTCCTCGGCGCCATCGCTCAGGCCACCCAGCGTCTGACCGTCGGGACCGCGGTCACCTGTCCCACCACGCGCCTGCATCCCGCCGTCGTCGCCCAGGCGGCGGCGACCGCCGCCGCCCTCATGCCCGGGCGGTTCTTCCTTGGCGTGGGAACGGGCGAGAACCTCAACGAGCACGTGGTGGGTCAGGGCTGGCCCGAGACCGAGGTGCGACAGGAGCGGCTGGAGGAAGCCATCGCCGTGATCCGGCAGCTGTGGGAGGGCGGCAACCAGAGCCACCATGGCCGTCATTTCACCGTGGAGAATGCGCGCCTGTACACGCTCCCCGACGTGCTGCCGCCGATCTTCGTGGCCGCCGGCGGGCCGCGCGGGGCGGAGCAGGCGGGGCGCCTCGGCGACGGGCTCATCGGCACCGACCCGGATCCCGCCCTCCTGGCCGCCTTCGACGACGCGGGCGGCGCCGGCAAGCCGCGCTACGCGGAGCTGACCGTCTGCTACGCGAAGGACGAGGCCACCGCGCGCCGGGTCGCGCGCGAGCACTGGCCCACCTCCGCCATGGAGAGCAGCCTCTCGTGGGAGCTGCCATTGCCCGCCCACTTCGAGGCCGTGGCCGAGCTGGTCACGGAAGAGCAGGTGGCGGAGTCCATCACCTGCGGCCCGGACCCGGCGCGGCATCTCGCCGCCATCCGCAAGTACGCGGACGCGGGCTATGACCATATCTGCGTGCATCAGGTCGGCAAGGAGCAGAAGGGCTTCTTCGAGTTCTATGCCGACGAGATTCTCCCCGAGCTCCGGACGCTCCGCGCCCCGCGCGGCAAGCGGCGCGGGACCGCGCGGCGCAAGCGCAAGTCCTGACGTGCCTCCATGGCGCTGATCCAGGCGATCCTCAGCCTCATCAGCCGCTCGGTGGGGAAGATCATCTCCGCCATGTTCGACTGGGCGGTGGTGGCGCTCTTCGGCCGCGTGACCGGACGGCGCCGGATGCTCCTGTCCGGGCTGGTGGCCTCGGCCGCCGCCTGGCCGCTGCTGCTGATCGGCGTGGTGGCGCCGAAGGCGGCGGCTTTCTTCCTCGCCTTCGTGCCGTTGCCGCACGGCTTGCCCGCCTGGCTCGTCCGGCTGGCCTGGATCGCCCTGGCCTTGCTGGTTCCCATCGCGGTGGGCATCGGGCTGAGGCCCCCGGTCAAGGAGAAGGACGCCGCGCGCCCCACGTTCTGGCGGAGCATCGCCCGGGGATTTTCCGTCACCGCGGGGCTGGCGGCGGCCTTTCTGGTCCTCCTGATCACCGTGCCCGTCCTGCGGCTGATCTCCGCGCTGCGCGGTCACCATGACGTCCACGTGCCGCTCGTGACCACGCCCGAGTCCTACCCGGCGGCGGCGGCGCTGGTGGCCGAGACCCTCCGCCTCAATGACATCGAGGTCACGGCGCTCCCTCCCCCCTGGTGGAGCGCCCTGCCCACGCGCATCCTCACGCGGCTGGGCGGAGGCGCGCTCTCCGGTATCCTCACCGCCGAGTCCGCCTATTTCCGGGCCGGAGAGCTCGAGCTGGCGCTCTATCCCAACGCCCTGCTCCTCCGGGGACCGGTCGAGGACAGCGCGCGCGCTCATGTCCTCGTGGTGGAGGCGCTGACCGGTCGGCCCGACATGTTCCAGACCGGCTCGGCAGAGGCGCAGGACCTCGAGCGCCAGATCCAGCGCGTATGGGCCGCATACCGGCGGGAGCCGGAAGCGCATCGCGACGCCTGGGCTCTTCGATCGAGGCTCAAGGCGATGACGGCGGAGATGGCGCAGCTGCCGCTCCCGTTCGACGAATGGCAAGTCGTGTACCGCCAGATCCTTGAGCTCGAGCGGGCCATCTCGGGGCGCCCGCAGCTGCTGGAAGAGCGATTGCTCGGAAAGGACAATGTCATGGCGACATCCAAGGCCACCAGCCCCGAGGCGACCGCTTCGGGAGATGACCCGCGCGCGCTGTCCACGGTCGCGCTCGTGGGGCGCATCGTCGAAACCAGCTCCGTTCTCATCCGTAAGGAGGTGGAGCTCGCGCGCGCCGAGCTCACCGAGGACCTGCACGCCGCGCTGGGAATGATCAAGCTCCTGGGGGTGGCGGCACTGCTCGCCCTCCTGGCGCTCAACGGCCTCCTGATGGCCGCCGTCTTCGCGCTGGCTCAGTGGATGCCGGCGTGGGCGGCCGCGCTGGGGATGGGAGGGCTCTTTCTCCTGGCCGCCGCCGTGGTCGGCGGGATGGCCTGGAGCCGCCGCGTGCTGGCTCCGCTCGATCTCACCCGCAAGACCGTCAAGGAGGACCTGCAATGGGCGAAGGAACGACTCGCGTAGTCGAAGCCAATGGAGCCGGTGCGCGCGTCACGGAGCTCGGAGAGGAGATCACCGGGGTCCGCGGTCAGCTCGACTCCCTGGTCACCGAGCTGGATCGGCGCCGGCACGTGGTGACCAGCTGGACGCGCCCCGCCGTTACCCGAAGGGTGGGCGGCATGGCGCTCACGGCCGCGGTGATGGCGGCCGCCATGCTCCTGGCCCCGCGCTTTACCGCCAGGTACTGGCTACGCAGAACCCTGCGGGGCTGAAGTATTCGACCACGGGTGGCGGCGGCGGTGACGGTGGCGGCGGCGGCTCTGGCGGCCCGGGCGGCGGCGGCGGCTGAGGCGGCGGCGGTGGTCTGCGCTGGCGCTCGCTCATGGCCCCCGCTGAGTGCAAGAGACGCGCCCGTCGGACGCGGCACGCAAGCTCGCGTCGGGCTTGGCAAACCCACGCGCCACCGGCGGGTAGTGCGCGCGCCCTGGTAAAGGCTACCGGGAATCTCTTACTCCCTTCGCGATCGGCCAGGACGGGCCGCTGGCGAGGATTCGACTTTTCCCACACTTGGCCGCGCTCGATACCCGGCACCAGTCTTGCCTAAGAAGAGCTCGTGAGAGTTTCCCGAATCGCGGTCCTGTTCGTGGCGGTCATGGCCGGCGCCGGATTTCTCGCTCTGGGCTGGGGCTGGTGGTCCTACCCCTTGCCCGAGGGAAGCGAGGCCAACCATCCCGTCGTGTACCTGGACTCCGACGGTCGCGAGATCGCCACCTTTCACGGCGTGAACGGCCGGTATCAGATCTGGCTCCCGCTCGACCGGATCCCCCCCACCGTGGTGGGCGCGGTGATCGCCGCCGAGGATCGCCGCTTCATGAATCACCTCGGCGTGGATTTCCTCGCCATCGGCCGGGCGGCTCTGGACAAGGCCCGCGGCGGCGACGTGGTCCGGGGCGCCAGCACCATCACCCAGCAGCTCGCGCGCGGGCTCTTCCTCAACCGGGAGCGAACGTGGGCGCGCAAGGCGCGAGAGGTGGGCATCGCGTTCCTGCTCGAGCGGCGATATAGCAAGGAGCGCATCCTCGAGGCGTACCTGAATACCGTGTACCTGGGGCAGGAGCGGGATGCCGCCGTGCTGGGAGTGGCCGCGGGGGCCCGGCACCTGATGGGCAAGGACATCTCCTTGCTGCGCCTCGACGAGGCCGCGCTGCTCGCCGCCGCCATCCGGGCTCCGAATCGCGTGTATTCCGGCGAGGAAGCGGTGGTGCGCGGCCGCCGCGACCGGGTGCTGACGGCAATGGCCGCGCAGGGCGTCGCTGCCGAGCCCGAGGTGAAGCTCGCGATGGCGCGCCCGCTTCGCGCGCCCGCCACGGCGCCTTCCCGCGCCCCATGGTTCGTCGAGGTGGCGCGCGAGGAGGCGACCCGCCGTGTGGTCAGTGGCGCCGCGGCCGTGCGCCTCACCACCAGCCTCGATCGCCAGCTCCAGGAGACCGCGGAGGCCGCCGTCCGCGATCTCCTGACCCGCGCCGAGCGCTCGCGCAAGGGCCTCACGCCCGGCATGCTGCAGGCCGCGGTGATCGCCATGGAGCCGAGCACGGGGCGGATCCGCGCCCTGGTGGGAGGGCGGCCGAACACGACCACCGAGTACAACCACGCCGTGACGGCGCGGCGGCAGCCGGGCTCGCTGTTCAAGCCCCTCGTCTATCTCGCGGCCTTCGAGTCCCGCGGGGACCGCCTCACCGCCGCCAGCGTGGTCTCGGACGAGCCCATCGTCATTCCCGCCACCGGCGGCGACTGGGCGCCGCACAATATCGACGGCCGGTTCCACGGTCCGGTGACGATTCGCCGCGCCCTCGAGGAATCGCTCAATGTGCCGGCGGCCCTGGTCGCGCAAGAGGTGGGCATGAGGCAGGTGGTGCGGGTGGCCCAGGCGATGGGAGTCGAGAGCCGGCTCGCCGCGGTGCCGTCGCTGGCGCTCGGCACGTCCGAGGTCACCCTCATGGAGATGACCACCGCCTTCGCCACCCTGGCCAACGGAGGCCTTCGCGTGCGCCCGACCACGCTCGATGACGCGGGGCCGCAGGCGACCTTGCAGCAGTCGCCACCTTCCCCGCGGGTCGTCTCCGCGGAGTCGGCGTTCATCGTGACTCATCTCATGCGCGGCGTGATGCGGCGGGGGACCGGCGGATCGAGCGCCCGCTGGGGGCTTCAGGACATCACGGCCGGCAAGACCGGGACCACCGACGGACTCCGCGACGCGTGGTTCATCGGCTATACGCCGGACCTGGTGATCGGCGTATGGGTGGGCGCCGACGACGGCCGGTCCATCGGAATGACGGGTTCGGACATCGCGCTCCCCATCTGGGCCACGGTGATGCAGTCGGCGGTGCGCCGGGCCCCGCCCAAGCAGTTCACGCCGCCTTCCGGCATCGTGATGGCATCGGTGGAGTCGGGCACCGGCCGGCGGGCCTGCGGGAGCGACACGGCGATCAACGAAGCCTTCCGCCTCGGCAGCGAGCCTCCGCCCTGCCAGACGTTCGCGGACGCTCCGGTGGTGAAGGATATCGTTCAGTGGTTCCGCGGCATCTTCCGCTAGCCGCGGCCGCAGCCGGCGCGGCGGACCGGGATCAATCCCGGCGTCAATCCAGAGACTGGCGGTAGCGGCGCAGCTTGTTGTGCAGGGTCTTGAGGCTGATGCCCAGGCTCTCGGCCGTTCGCGTCTTGTTGCTTCCCAGCGCGGCGAGGGTGCGCAGGATGTGGAGACGCTCCGCTTCGTCGAGGCTCAGCGGCGGCGGCGGCGTGCCGGGCGCGCCGGCTGCGGCCGCGAATTCCTCGGGGAGCGGCGCGACGTCCAGCGGCAAGAGGTCGCCGGTGAGCTCGGTGGCGGTGCTCCCCACCACCGCCCGCTCGAGGCAATTCCGGAGCTCGCGGACATTGCCCGGCCAGGCATGGCGGCCCAGCAGCTCCAGCGCTTCCGCGCTGAGCCCCTTGGCGGGCCGGTCGTACTTGGCCGCGAACTCCGTCACGAACGCCTCGGAGAGCATGGGGATATCCCCCCGGCGCACGCGCAGCGGCGGCATGGTGAAGCTGAACACGTTGAGCCGGTAGTAGAGATCCTCCCGGAATGCGCCCTGCTTGATCGCCTCGCGCGGATCCTTGTTGGTGGCGGCGATGATGCGCACATCGACCTTGAGCTCCGCGCGCCCGCCCAGTCGCCGGACCACGCCGTCCTGGAGCACGCGGAGATACTTGGCCTGGAGCGCCGCGCTCATCTCGGCGATCTCGTCGAGGAACAGCGTCCCGCTGTCCGCGAGCTCGAAGTAGCCCGCGCGCCGCTCGACCGCGCCGGTGAAGGCGCCGCGCTCGTGCCCGAAGAGCTCGCTCTCGAGCAAGGTCTCCGGGATGGCGCCGCAGTTGATGGCCACGAACGGGCCCTTGCCCCGCGTGGAGAGGGAATGGATGGTGCGCGCGGCCAGCTCCTTGCCGGTGCCGCTCTCACCCGAGATCAGGACCGGCGCGGAGGTCGAGGCGGCCTGCTCGATGATCCGGTAGATCTCCTGCATGGGGGCGCTGGCCCCGATCAAGGTCCCCATGGCCTGGGTGCCGACGAGCTGGCGGCGCAGGAGCGTCACCTCGCGGAGCACGTCCGACTGCTCGAGGGCCTTGTCCACCAGGGCGCGGAGTCGGCGAAGATCGACCGGCTTGGTGAGGTAGTCGTAGGCGCCGTCCCGCATGGCCGACACCGCGGTCTCGATGGTGGCGTGACCGGTGAGGACGATGACGGTGGAGGCCGGGAGCTCCACGCGGAGCGCCTTGAGGAGCGCGAGCCCGTCCATGCCGGGCATGACGAGATCGGTGATGATCAGGGAGGGTCGGAAGGCGATCGCGCGGTCGAGCGCCGCGCCCCCATCCATTGCCTCCACCACCTCGTAGCCCCAGGCCGCCAGCAGGGCCGAGAGCGCATGGCAGGAATCCCGGTCGTCGTCGGCGATGAGCACGCGGGTCATGAGCCAAGTCTGCCCAAGCCGCGGAGCTAGCGCAAGACCGCGAGGAACTTTTTACACACCCCAAATAGGGCGCTACGGGTATTCCTTCCCTCCCCCATCACATGTTAACCGTCTAAATTTGTACATTATTCGTGTGAACGAAACCGGGCACGTCGGTTGCATTCCCCGCGGGATGCAATGGGACGCCTCCCGTCTACCCAGTCGAGATCGGCGGCCCCCTCCGTCCTTGCCGAGGCACCCCGGTCGGCCCGGCAGGCTATCCTCGATGACGTTCGATCGCGGCTCCGCTCCCTCGCCGCGGAGCTCGAGGACACGGGCCCGGGTGAGGGTGATCCGGAATCCATCGCCCGCCGGCTCCGGTCGCTCGCAGCCGCGCTCGAGGTCCTGAGTCGCTCCGCGGAGGACGAGCGCGAGCACCTGGCTCACGCCCTCCGCAACCCGCTGAACGCCATGGCCGGCTGGATCGGGGTGCTCCGCGAGCATGCCGATAACCCCACCACGGTCCATCAGGCCGCCTCGGTTCTCGATCGGAGCGTATCGACCCTCGCCCGCATCGTGGACGCCTCCACCCGCTGACGCCTCCCTCGGTACACAAGAGGACTTTCGCCCTTGAGAGACGAGCTCCCGCTGCGGAGTCAGCGTAGTACCGGCCTGGTCGACGTTCTCGACCGGGTCCTGGACAAGGGACTCCTCATTGCCGGCGACATCCGCGTCTCGCTGGCGGAAGTGGAGCTGCTGACCATCCGTATCCGGCTGATCGTCTGCTCGCTGGACAAGGCCCAGGAAGTCGGGCTCGACTGGTGGAAGCACGATACGTATCTGGCGCCGGGCGCGCGGCCTCTCGCTTCGGAGAACGAGGCGCTGCGGAAGCAGGTGGTGGCGCTCGAGCGCCGCGTCTCCGCTCTCTCGGGATCGCGGCCCCCGCGCCGGCGACCCAATATCCCACGACCACCGCGCACGGCGCCCCTGAGCACGGCGCGCAGGAGGAGCATCGATGCCCGTTGAACGGAACACTGGCGGGACCAGCATCATCGACGTCCTGGACCGGGTGCTGGACAAGGGCATCGTCATCGACGCCTGGGTTCGGGTGTCGCTGGTCGGCATCGACCTCATCACGGTCGAGGCGCGCGTGGTGGTGGCGTCGATCGACACGTATCTGAAGTACTCCGAGGCGGTCGGCCAGGTATTCCCCGTGGCCAAGCCGTCGGATTCCCGGACTCACGAGGCCGTTCTCGCAGAGAACGCGGCCCTGCGCGCCCAGCTGGCCGCGGCCTCGATCGCGCCGGCGCCCCCGCGCCGCCGCCGGCGGGCCGTCGCAGGATAGGGAGCCTTGAGCGGCGCTCTTTCCGCCGTTCCTCCCCAACGCGGGGGCAGCCTACCCGGTCCTCCCGCGGAGGCAAAGCTCCGGCTGGTCGAGTTCCTGCTCGGCTCCGAGGATCCGCGCGCGTGCGCCGAGCGGGCGCTGGAATGGCTGGGCCTGCATGGCGGCGCCAAGCAGGCGATCTGCGCGCAGGTCGATCAGGCCTCGGAGCGTCTGGTGATCACCGCCGGATTCGGTCTCTCTCCCGCCGGGATCGAACCGATGTCGATCGATCTCGAGGCGCGGGAGCATCCCCTGGTGGTGGCGCTCAGCGCGGCGCACCCCGTCGCCGTCACCGTCTCGGATGAGGCCACGCTGGAATCCCTGCAGCTCGGGGGACCGGCGGTGGCGGTCGCCTTCCAGGGGCTGGTCGGCGAGGAGCGGAGGCCCGGCGGCGTGCTCCTGGCGAGCCCCGCCTCTCCGGAGACGGCGCGCGTGCTCGAGTGGCTGGCCGAGGTGCTCGGACACCGGCTGGTCCGCCTGCTCTGGTACCGGCAGCTCACGCGCGACCGGACCCTGCTCTTCGGCATCGTCAATGCCGTGCCCGACCCGGTGATCCTGACCGATAGTGAGGGGCGGCTCATCATCGCCAACAGCCGGGCCGAGAGTCTCTTCGCGAGCCGCTCCGAGCAGAGCGAGGGACGGCGGCGCGCGGTGGAGCTGAACAACATGCTGTTCTCGGCCGCCCTCGGGCAGAGCGCGCTCAAGGACGCCGCCCCCGACCGGCGGGAGCTTCTCCTCGTGGACCCGGTGGAGGGCTCCGACCTCCTGTTCGAGCTCCTCAGCACGCTGGCGGGGGATTCCCGGGAGGGCATGGGGATCGTCTCCGTGCTCCGGAACGTCTCCGACCTCCAGCGCGCCACCGAGGAGATCGAGGCCAACTACGTCCGGCAACGCGTGGCGGAGTCCCAGGCCCGCGCGGAGCGGGACCGTCTGGACCTCATCATCGACTCGGTGGCCGATCCCATCGTGGTCACCGATCCCTCCGGCAATATCCAGATGATGAACGCGCCCGCCGACCGCCTGTTCACCGAGGCCGCCGGCGCGACCGCGGACGAGCACCAGCGGGTACGGGCCAACGACGCCAACTTCACCTCGTTCGTCTCCAACGTGTTCTTCGGGCTGTCCGAGCTCCGCTATCGCGGCGGCATCAATCTCGTGGACGTGAAGACCGGCGCGCCGGTGCCGGTGGAAGCGGTGTCCGGCCAGATCCTCAGCGAGCAGCACGGGGAGCTGACCGCCGTGGTCACCATCCTCCACGACCGCACCGAGGCCCTCGAGCGCGAGCGCCTGTACGAGGAGCTCAAGCGCGCCTCCGGGGAGCTGGAGCGCAAGGTTCGCGAGGCCACCGCCGAGCTGGTGCGCCAGAACGAGCTGCTGCGCCGCCAGGCCGTCCAGCTCGAGCAGGCCTCCGCGCTGAAGTCACAGTTCCTCGCCAACATGTCCCATGAGTTCCGGACCCCGCTGAACGCCATCCTCGGCTATACCAGCATGCTCCTCAAGGGCGTGCTGGGGCCCCTCGATGACGAGCAGGCGGAAGGCCTGGCGCGGGTGGACTCGAACGGGCGCCACCTCCTCGGCATCATCAACGATATTCTCGATATCTCCCGCATCGAGGCGGGTCGCATGCCGCTACGGCTCAGCGAGTTCGGGCTGCCCGAGCTCGTGGGCGAGGTCCTGGCCGAGGTGGAGCCCATCGTCGCGCAAGCGAGCGTGCACATCGAGGCGACCGTGGATCAGCGCTTGCCGGCGCTGCAGAGCGATCGGCAGAAGGTCAAGCAGATCGTCCTGAACCTGCTCACCAATGCCGTGAAGTTCACCCCCAGCGGCACCATCACGCTGTCCGCGCGCTACGATCCGCGCGTGCGGGAGGTGGCGGTGACGGTGGCCGACACCGGGATCGGGATCGCCGCCGAGGACCATGAGCGGATCTTCGAGGACTTCCAGCAGGCGGACAGCTCGCCCACGCGCACCCACGGGGGCGCCGGGCTCGGCCTGTCCATCTGCCGGCGGCTGGCCACCATGCTGGGGGGCAAGATCCAGCTGGAGAGCGCGCCGGGAATCGGGTCCACGTTCACGGTGGTGCTGCCCCGCCGGAAGAAAGGCCGCCGATGACGCCCCCGTCCGGCGTCGGACCCCTGGTGCTGCTGGTGGACGACTATGCCGACAACCGCGCGATGTACGCGCGGTTCCTCGTGTACGCGGGGTACCGCGTCGACGAAGCCACCAATGGGCAAGAAGCCCTCGACAAGGCGAGCGAGATCCAGCCCGACCTCATCGTGATGGATCTCTCGTTGCCGGTGATGGACGGCTGGGAGGCAACGCGCCGGCTCAAGGCGAACCCCCAGACCAGACGCATCCCGGTGCTGGCCCTCACCGGCCACGCGCTGGGAGACCACGAGCGCGAAGCGAACGCCGCCGGCTGCGACGGCTATGTCACCAAGCCCTGCCTTCCGGAGGATCTGGCCGCCCGCATCAATATCATGCTCGCGGCAGCGCCGCCGAAGCCCAGGCCGAGAGGCCAGAAAGGTTCCCGTGGATAAGACACGGAAGACGAAGACGGTGACGAGAAAGCGATCGGCCCGGCCGGTCAACGAAGAGCCCCGAGTGGCCACCCGGACGGCGACGCCCGTCGCCCGGCCGCCGGAGAGCCGGGGCAAGTACGTCTACTGCATCATCCAGGCCACCCGGCCGCTGCAATTCGGCCCCATCGGCATCGGCGCGGAGCCGGCCGAGGTGCAGACCGTCAACCACGAGGGCATCGCCGCCGTCTTCTCGGACACGCCGGTGGAGATCTTCGACGCCACCCGGGAGAACGTCCTCGCTCACGAGCGCGTCAACGAGGCGGTCATGCGCCAGCACACCGTCATCCCGATGTCCTTCGGCACCGTGTTCAAGACGCGCGAGGACATCGTGGAGCTCCTGCGGGGCGCTCACGGCGCCTTCAGCGACGTGCTGGCCAAAATGGAGGACAAGCTCGAGTTCGGCCTCAAGGTCCTGTGGGACCGCGACGTCATCCTCCAGGAGATCGAGCGCGAGGACGAGGACATCCAGCGCCTCAAGAAGGAGATCTCGTCCCAGAAGGGCTCCACCTACTTCGCCCGGATGCAGTACGGCCGGCTGGTGGACGCCGCCCTCCAGGCGCGCTCGGAGCGCGGCGTGGCGGACATCTTCGAGCAGCTCCGCAGCGTGTCGGTGGCCTCCCGCGCCAACAAGCCCATCGGCGACAAGATGATCATGAATGCCGCCTTCCTGGTGGCCCGCGATCGGGAAGGGGCGTTCGACGCCAAGGTCAAGCAGGTCGGCTCGCAGTACGAGAACATGACCTTCAAGTACACGGGGCCGTGGCCTCCCTACAATTTCGTGAATATCCGCCTCAAGCTCGAGCGGGCCAAGTGATCATTCTCGACTCCCTCCTGATGGGCGGGCTGCGCTTCGTGCTGGAGAAGCTGGCCGCCGCGGTGGAGGCGGAGCTCGATGACGACGGCGTCCTGCGGGAGGAGCTGCTGGCCGCGCAGATGCGGCTGGAGCTGGGGGAGATCGACGACACGGAGTTCCGCCGCATCGAAGCCGACCTTCTCGAG
>Ga0134127_10000553_pt1 | contig 34036 bp, 32 predicted proteins | sample KB31753_FD_96459 | JGI IMG/M metagenome (GOLD analysis project Ga0134127, IMG submission 96459) | Terrestrial soil microbial communities with excess Nitrogen fertilizer from Kellogg Biological Station, Michigan, USA - KB3-175-3 | ecosystem: Environmental > Terrestrial > Soil > Unclassified ...
CACCAGCCCCAGGCCGAGGTGGAATTGCTGCGCCGGGGTTTTCACATTGCGTTCATTACGCCCGATCCTGGCAGGCAATATCCGGGCAAGCAGTGGTACGCCTGGTACGCCTACCTCACGGAGAAGCATGGGCTGTCCTAGAAGCCAGCCTTCGTTGGTATGAGCCAAGGCGGGGTGAATGAATACACATGGGCAACCTCGAACCCAGAAAAGGTTTCCTCGATCTACGCCGACAATCCCGGCATCTACCCGGAGGACATCTTGAGGCTCGGTGAACTGATCAAGCACGACGTGCCTCTGCTGAACGTCTGCGGTACCCTCGATTTTGTTTTGGAGAATAATACAAAGGTCATCGAGAACACTTATCATCAGGGCGGCGGAAAAATCTCGATCATGATCAAAGAAGGAACCGGCCATCATCCGCACAGCTTGATCGATCCCAAGCCGATTGCCGATTTCATTGAACAGCACGTTCAACCGTCCACCGCGGTCCGGCCCGAGATCGTGGACGACACGTTCACGAAATCCTATTATTACAGCACCGAGAATTCTTACATTTATCTCCCCAAAGAAGATACCTACGCAGCCTGCCGAGGGCCGCGGTTCACCCCGTGCTACGACCGTTACGACAAGGCTGGCAAGTCGTCGTTTGGAGTCACGGGCATGGCGGTGCTGGTGCCGAAGACTGCGGCTGCCGGGAAGCCTTGGGTGTTCCGGGCTGACCGCATCGGCCGGGATGCCGCCGCCATTGATCTGGCCTTGCTGGGCAAGGGCTACTACATCGTGGCTGCTCCCATTCTGGGCGGAGGCCCGGTTCGAGCAGAGTGGGACGCCGTCTACAAGACGATGACCGACCACGGCTTTTCCAAGAAACCCGCCCTGGCGGGCGTCGGCGCTGGAGCCGGGGAAGCGTATGCCTGGGCCATCCAGAACCCCGAAAAAGTTTCTTGTATTTACGGCGAAAATCCCGCCATGCGCAGCATCATGTCAGGCAAACAGGCGCCATTGAATGACGCAAAGACGCCGCTGGTGGACAACCTCGCCCCGCTCGCCAAGGCCGGCGTGCCGATCCTCCACGTTTGCGGCAGCCTCGATCCGTGGCTCGACCGCGACACGCGGACGGCGGAGAAGAAATACAAGGAACTCGGCGGAAATTTCACGGTGATCATCAGGCAAGGTGAGGGCCATTTTCCGATGGGGCCGCAGGATCCTAAGCCAATTGTGGATTTCATCGTCGCAAAAACAAACTAAGCTCTATGGAGACTGCAAAACTGGGAAGGACTTTGATATATCGGACTGCAAACGGATTCGGACAAACGACGTAGTGATTTAAGGTGCGGCGAGATCGATGAACTGAGGTCGGCTGACACTTCGATCCGCCCGCGCCTGCTCGCTCCAACCTTTCGTGCGATTACAGCAGCATTCCGGCCTGCGTGGTTTGTCCACCGGCACGGCACCAAGAAATGGCATGCCGAGGTCAAACTGAAAACGCTGGTGCGGCATCTGCGACGCGCCAGTGATCCAGCCCTCCGCATAGCCCGCCTGCATCGCACCGACCATCGTGGTGATGTAGCCGACAGTCAGTTCCTTCGGTGGCTCGCCGCCCCAATACTGTCCACCATCGACACCACGGAGAACTGCTTCGGCAGCCGCGTGCTGGCGCTCCTCGCGTTCGACATCGCTCATCAATTCGTACGACAAGACTTTCTGGTTGATGCGGCCCAAGCACCACGCACATGGCTCATCGGGCGAGTAGCGCGCGACCTCGGCCAATTGTTCCGTGAGTTTTCCATCCTTGGCGCGCATCAACACAGCAGAGTCGATGCAGGGCAGCAGGTAATGACTGGCAAAGTCGGACAACGCCGCGCGACTGTGCTGGCTGTCCGTGCAGCCTAGGACCAGGTCGCACCGCAACAATTCATCCAATACCGCTTCGTCGAGCACGTTGCCCCGGATGACAACCACCTCCGCTGCCGGATTGATGTCGAGAATCATCCGCCGCACCAGTTCGACTTTGAGTTGTTGCTTGTCCAGGTCTTGCCAGTTGCTCGCATGAAAGCGCTCGTGGTTGGATGGCGAGAAGAACTGCGGATCGACCAGCACGAACTTGGCGACGCCCGCACGCGCAAGGACGTGTATTGCTGGCGATCCGGTTCCGCTGCACCCGATGACGCCGATTGTGGCTCCTTGCAAGCGAGTGACCTTTTTCGCACCTAGCAACTCGACCATCCGCTCGTTCGTGCATTCGCCAGTAGCATCGGACGTGAGTCCGATCATACCGCCGCGACCCGATTCCGCCCGTTCCCGGCCCAGCGCGGCGCCGACCGTCAACCACTCTGCCACCAGTATCCGCTCTCCATTCAGCCACGCCTCTCCGCTGAACGTGAATCGCCCATCCTCGTCCCTCGCCACGCGCAGGCTAAGGTAGGGACGGCCATTGCCGTAGGTGGAAAATTCGCCCGCGAAATATCGATCCATGTCATCATCGAGCCAGCTTGCACCCGTGCTGCAGCCTTGCGGATGGGAATGGATCACGCCGATTCCCAGCGGGCTTTGAGCAAGCGCGAGTTGCGCTCGCAGAATGTAACCAGCCTCAAACTCGACGATGCCGCTGTCGCGTTTGAGATCGCCGGGACGCGGTTCCAGCGTGTCCACGAACGTAACGTGCAAACCCCAAGGTGTTATGCGGTAGCCGAAGTGGAAGAACGTCCCCCACTCACGACGCGGGTATCGTTTGAACAGGAGTTTTTCGAGTTTCTCCCGGTCGGCGGCAGTGATGCGGAAGAGGCAGGTATGGTCGGTGGTCATGAGATCGCGCGGATGTGGAGAAAATGCCGCCCCCTCACCCGCCCCTCGGGCACCCTCTCCCCCAATGGAGGAAAAGGCCGGGGTGAGGGGGTAGCTTGCGCTCAGTTGTTCGCCCGATGAATCCAGCACAGGATTTCATCGAGGTAGGTGTGGAACCCGTGTCGATCCTTGTTCCACGCTGGACCACCGCCGCCGTTATGGGGGTGATACGAAACAAGTGTCCAGGCGCGGCCGTCTGCCTGAATCGTTCCCTGCGGCGAACCCGCTACGCGGCCCAGCAATGGCGAGCCTGCGGGCAAATGTGCGCCGTCCAGGAACTGCCCCGGATAACCGCCCGGCACCACCACCAGCACGTCGGTCATCGCTAGATGCGCGTACCCCGGCCGCGTCGGCACGTCCCGGTAGATCACCGCCGCCAGCGGTTGCTGGATGAAGTCCGCACGGCAGCCGCCGGCCTTCAGCTGGTCCAGTTCGCGCTGGATACGCGATGGCTCGAATCCGCCGGCCACATTGTTGCGAATCACGCGGAACTCGTCGCAATCATGCATGGCGATTTCCTTGTCCAGCGGCACGGGTTCGGACTGGCCGCCCGTGAGCTTGAACACGTCCGTGGCGTCCGGGTTGTCGCTGACGAGCGCGGCAATCTGCCGCCCGGTCATCCGCTTCTTCACCCCGTCCGTCTCGTTGAACCGCTTTCGGTTCACGATGATGCTGAGCGCGGCATGTTGCCGCCGGGTAATGAACACCGGCCCGCGCTCAAAAGGCGCGGCATCGGCCAACCCGACCGCTTCATCGTGCGGCGATTCGTAATCCCGGACGAGATTCACGTCGTCCCGCAGCCCGAACAGCTCGCGAATCGTCTTGCCGGTCTGGCTCGGATTCAACGTGACTTCTGGCCGGTCGTCCACGAACAACGCCAGCTTAGGCGGCTTGGTGCAAGGACGCTTCGGCGGCTCATCGCACGCCGGCACTACGTAGAAAACGTTGCCTCTGGCGAGGTCAACGAGTTCGTTGGGGCCAACCGATACGTCCTCCTCGCCGCCGTGGTCGCGCACCAAGACTTTGCCCAGTTCGACTCCGGCTTGCGCCAGCAGGACATTGGCGCGAACCTCGCGCTGTGGCGCAGGAGCGATCGTGTCGTCGATCAGCGCAGCCCACTTCGGCGCGGGGCTGCAACTTTGCGCATGTTCCGCCAAGCCTTCGGCCTGGCCCTGTGTTTTGTGTGTGTTTTCCATGTTGTTGTGTGTGTGGCAGCCACGTTTGTGGCCTTTCCGTGTTACTCGCTGCGGCGCCCTCGCTTGGAGCAAAGAAAATGAACTGAAGATTTTTTGATCCAAACTCGGGTTGTTGCGCGAGTAACCTCTTAACGGGCCGGAACCGAAAGGCACTTCATGTGAAAACCTCGTTGGAAGATGAAATTAAGAGCGGGCTGCAGGGCGACGAACAAAAGCAACATGACGCGCTCTGTTCGGCGTACAACCGTTACGCCGGCCCCTTGACGGCATTTCTACGTGAACGCTGGGGTGTAACGCTAGATGGCCATGAGATCGCGACCGTCGTGAATGACGTATTCATCGAACTGGCCAAGAAGGCGAGAACGGGAAACTTCAAAGCCAATGGATCTTTGCCCACGCTCCTTTTCACGATGGCCAAGTGCAACGCGATGGACCTGTGGGACAAGAAATCTAGATACCAGAAACGTCACATTCCAGACTGCTGTTTAGGGGAAGAACTGACGGAAGATGAGGTTGCTGCGCTTGTGGCCAAGAAACTGGCTGAAGCTTCGGAGGTTGCGTCCGCTTGGAAGAGCCTTGCACAGCAGCGAACACCAGCCGACGAAGCTGGCACGGTGGAAATCGTTCGTCAGTTCAGGATTTGGCTGGGAACCTTGCCACGCCTCCAACGAAAAGTAGCTGAATTGATAGCCATGCACTACGGCAACATCAGTGATGAAGGAATCTGTGCCGCGCTTGGACAAGCAGGTTTCATTGTTGCCTTGGGAAGCGTTAAGTCCGCTCGAAGGGAAATCAGGGAAAAGTTTACGTCGTTAATTCAAAGACAAGAAAGGGTGAATACACCATGACTCCAGAACAGGCCAAAGCTCAAGAAAAGGCCATCGAGGCCTTAATCGGTGCGAGCTTGCGTGCGCCGGACAGGGAGACCGAAATCACGGATGAGGAAATAGAGCGCTACGTCGAGCAACACGTTACACTAAGTTCAGAAGACAAGGCTGCCTTGGAGAAATCCAAGCCAGACCTCATGCGAACTATCGGAACAATCCTTCGAGGAAAGGAACAGATCGAAGCCAATGTCACAGCAAAGCATACCAAAGGCATATTCTATCGTCGCGCAGCATTTGATGCCTACATCGTGCATGCTCTCGTCGGTGATGCAAACCTTGGGCGGACCAAGATCGAAAAAATTACTCATCTCACTGAGTACCATTGCAGCATAGACTTTGAACGCGAACCACGTCGAGATGCTGCCGGTCCAGTCGATTATCAGTCACGTCGCAAAGTTGAGAGCCTTGCGACGAAGCAGAGATGGTACTCTGTTGTCGATGCGAAGAATCGGATGGGTAAAGAGTACAAGCCAGGCCCAAAGATTAAAGTTGCCTTGCCAATCGCAATCGGAGTGATGGGGCGCCGCAAGGAAGCTGTAGACGCTCTGATCGAACTCTTGCGACCGCTGGATACAAAGACTTGTGAGGTCGTGGCCACTCTTTACGCAGCGTGGAATGATCTGCTGTTGCGCGCGGAACAAACAGCTGATGAGGATATCTTGCGCGAGTCGAGAGAGAACTGGCACCCGAGTAAGCTGACGATTCCAACGGATCGCTGGTCCCGGGCGCTCGCGTGGATGCGCGACAACCATCTCATTCCTACCGGAACCGGGAAGAGAGTGCGTCCCGCTAATTGACAATATGTCGTGGCAATAGCCGGCGGCCAGGTCACGAGTCGCGCGAACTTGGTCCAGCCCGAATTCGTGGAGAAGGTGAGACAAAGCGAACACTGGAAGCATCAGGCGATGGTATCGAAGGAACTCGCGGAAGGAGCGGAGATTTGGGTGTGAACCACCCTCTGCGTCCGTTAACGAACCTAATGAAAACCGAATCGCCGCAGCAGCCAGACAGCACCGCCGCCAGTATAGCCCTGCTAACCAAGCTATTTGACCGGCACTACAAAGACGGAGCGGCCACGTTGATTCGATTCCAAGCCAACCTCGCGGCAGCAAGCCTGAGTTTTGACGTAGTCGCGAACGTCAGGGAACGGGTCTTCTCGCCACAAGCAGGATTCCCGCAGGGCATGCCGTCTTTCATCTACTACCACATCCATGGAACTCGGTTTGGCAGCACGAAAGCGCCGCCTTCTCGCGCGGAAGATCCAGCTCACGCCGTCAGCTCCGACGGCATCGGACTAAACATGGGCTGTCCCATCCGCCTAGCCCACGCCCTAGATGCCCTTTTTGCGCTTCGACCAGAAGACCGCAAAGAACCGCTGTCGCAGTTGAAAGCCCCCAATAATCATTTTGCCTGCGTCGAAGAACTCTTGTGGTTGACGTTGTGGAAACAGCAGACGGAGATGACCAGGGGTGGCGAGCTTGTCGGGCGAAATGATGGCCAAAAGGGCAAAGACGTAGATTGGTTTTTCTTTTCAGCGGGCGTGCCAATTTACCTCGAAGTCAAATATCGGCCGACTGACTGGATGCGTGTTACCGACCTCGGTGAACAGGTAATCGACGAGCAATTCTTCGGCGATATTGGCAGCAAATTTCCGCGAGAAAGATCTGTACTGCGCATTTGCGTGGGAGCAATCTCCGGCTTTGCGGAACCCATCACTGGATTCTCGGATCCAGACAACAGCTTCTTCGCCCTCTGCGAAAAGAAGCTCCTATCTACACCGGGACTAAGCGCAATCCTGTATCGCTCGCTCTTGGGTCCGATTTATGTGTGCAGCCTGGAACAAGCCGTGGTGGCTAAACTCGCAGGCTGCGTCTTGTTTCCTGAAAGTGGCGAGTATCCCCTTAGCTATCCAATCGTCTTCAATCGTGCGCTCAAGGAGCAGAGACTGGAAAACAAGAAGCGAGCGCAGCTTCGAGAGCGAGGTCTCGTGATTTTCGCGATCGTGCCCACGAATCGCCCGACTCCGGCTTTCACACCCCAGTTCCCCTATCGTTATCGAATTGCAAAGCGGACGGCCCGAGGAGAGCCGGAGTTTGAGTACGTTCCTCCCTTCCTCGACGAGTAAACCAATAAGGCGACCTAGCAATGAAGAGTTCCACACATCTCGCCGTATTGTTGTGTTGCTTTGCACATCGCGTGTCGTCGAAGACGAAATCGAATGGAAGTGAATCGTGAGAACAGGGCTCCACATTCACCCGCGCCACCGACTTTTCGCGAATGGTTGAAACGAAAACTCTTGCGCGGAATTAATTGCTTAACGACACCGGCGCCCAGTTAAAACAACGAGCGCAAAAATGAAATAAACTCCGCCCTTTTTTCCTCCAATGACTTGTCGGCGACTACCTCATAAACCCATTCATCACCAAACTCATCAGCCACAACAAGACAAAGAGGTGTTGTTTTCGTAAACGAAACGCTGGCGAGCGCTCGCGGAAAAAGCAAAGAATTCGCACCGACGGTATTCAGCCGCCGGACGGTGACGCACTCTTCATGCGCTCTTCCCATTGCCATAAATGTGTCATCTGGAGAGATGGCAATAAGGTTCTCAAAATACAAGTCGGCTGGCAGATTCGCGGGAGAAGGGGGCGGATCAATGATATCGGTCCAAGGCCTTTCATACAACTGCATCCGCACTTTTCCGTTTCCATGATCTATTAGCTCAAATACCCGCGCATCGTCAGGAGGCCGCGTCGCGGGCGTCCGTTTACTTTGATCTGCAAACTGAGTCACGGTCGAAGACCCTTTTATCTTCTTCAACAAAAATGAGGAATTTACGAGTCCAGTCGTTTCATTCAATGTCGCAAAGATAGCACGCAATTTTCGCGAAAGCGGGGGGTTCACATCCGATGAGCAATAAACAAATTCATTAAGCAAGTCTTGACCGAAGCATTCTGGTTCTATCTCCAACAGTGCCCGTCGGTCCCACAGAAAATCCGCCAAATCCTTGAATTCACTTTCCCATTCGGTGAGTCGATTTCGCTGAATCTTGCCCAAGGCAGTCAGCGCCATCTCGCACAGCGCTTCGGGACCGCGCTCCTCAGAAAACACCTCGATAAATTGCGTGTCCGCAAACGCACGTCCGAACGGCTCGCACCAATTCCGCAAATTCAACAAATGTTCGAAGCGGTTGTGGATTGCGTAGGCGAATAATCTTTTGTTCCGCCAATCGGCGGCCCCCTGTGCAAGGAGACAGTTACAAAAGTCGCCTTCTGCGGCCGTGAATAACATCTCTCGCACATACTCAGGGAAGGATTCGTGAAAGAATACGAATCGGTCTTCATTCGAGCCTGTGGTTTGGCCCCAAAAATACCCCTTCGCCAGTTTAAGAATGGTTTCTCCATGCTCAAGCAACCGCGCCGGCTGGAAAACTTGGACAGCATCGCCAATTCCGGGAATCGAGAACGGTGCAGCGGGATTATTGTTAATAGCCGTTAGCAGAAGCGCCTGGATGTTCGCCCAGGCGAGGGGTTCACGGGCGGTTGCGAGAATTCCCAAAAGCCGCCGGCAATCAGCTTCCGAAATATTGACGTCCTGCGCTCCAGCAACGATGCGTTGCCATTCTAGCTTCAGCAATCCGTTCAGCCCATAAGGAATGGCTCGTTGCCATCGCGCCAGTTCCTCTGCAATACCTTCACGAGGACGCAAAAACCAAACCGCCGCCCCCAATAACCCATCAGATGCCTCGGCAAGTTGGGAAAGAAATCTTTCCTCCAGATGCAACCCGCGCTCAGTATTTTCCTGTCGCAGCCATTCGTTAATGTCGGTGTTCGTTTCCTCTCGGAATTCTTCGGTGTTTAGTGTCCGGCAAATTGAAAGAGCCCTCAAAGAATTCAAATGCTCACCTTCTCTTGACGTGAAAATGATTTTACAGCGAGCAGGCAGGCGTTTGGGAAACGCCGTCAGCAAGGCAAGATTGTCTGAGCGTCTGGCTAGTCCGAAGGCTTCATCCAATCCGTCGACAAAGAGCACCACATGTTCACCGCTCGGCACCGCCCGACTGACCCGCAGCAGCGCGTCGTAGAAAACACCTTCAGCGCTGCGGTCACGGTCAGCTTCCGTTTCGGACGGCGCGTAACGACGAAGTATTTGCGCGGCCAGCGACCGCAAAAGAACATCTGTTTTGTCCCAGTCGCCGCGCCCTTGCTTAATGAAATGGTATGCAGCTATTCTTGGAGTCCGGCGAATGATCTCCGCAGCAATTGCACTTTTTCCAAAAAACGGGCGGGCAGTGAGGAGAAAGTAATCTCCTTCCTCGTTCGCCGGCTTCTTGATGAATTCCTCCACACGCCGAAAAAGCCAATCGCGCCCGGAAACTTTCTGGTGTACATCCAGTTCTGTTTGTTGATGAAGAATACCGGGAACAGATTCGGGTTCATTTTTACGCAGCGTGCTCGCCGGGGTGTTTGCATCAGTACGACTCTGAGCTTTACGAACCTGAGCTTTACCCGTCTTGAGGTCGATTTTGACCGGTTTCCATGTCGCGAACGACAGAACCACGGCGTCCACCAATGCGATCAGTTCGCCCGGCGTCTTGATGGGGGTCATGCCTGAATCTCCAGTGGCTTTCACCACTTCGACCTTCGTGATTGGCAGTGCCTTGATGTCCATGCCAATTTTCAGCGGTTTGGCATAGTTACCACTCTTGTCCTTTCGTTTTCGTCTGCTCCGGCCGCCCGTCGAGACGAGCACTCTCGCACCGTCCGTAGCCCCATCAAATACCCGCGAAATGTCTGTCCTGGCGTCAATGCCTGTCCACACGGTGGTAATCCAGCTCCCCCGAGTTTTAGTTTCTACGACGAGCAGCCGCTCAGCGGGTCCATTCGCAAGCTTGAAAACAGCCAACGAACCCTCCTTGGCACTAAGCCAGCGCGCTTTGGCGACGACCAGCGCCAATGCGGTGGCGATGGCCGCATCATGGATAATTCCCTCATCCAGCCGCGGTTCGGCATTAGCCTCCAGTTGATCTCCGCCGTGAAAAACCACGCCACTCGGGGTTTCCAGAAAAACCAGCCGAAGGCGCGGTAAGTCTTTGAGCTGTTTGGGTGCCGGCACACCTCAACTTTTACCGATTACGCCCCCTTAGAAAAGCCTCGTGTGCGTCACCCTGCGTCACCCCGCATCACACGTTCGCCTCACCGCCACCCGAATGCCATTTTGTGCGCGTGATGATTAAAGCACAAAAACGACAGAAAAGCGGAAGTGCCAGGACGTCTGCGTCTCCGATCTCTACCCGTAGGAAAATCGCGGTTGTTCATGGCCGCATTGTTGTCTTCTCAGTGCCGCTGAGGGGTTTACTCGCCAACAAATACGCGAAGTCCGGCGCGATCGACGATCTTCGTTCACCTCATCCCATCGAATATTGATGCACACCGACAAACAACTGCGCGGAATCCGGCTGAAGGACGCTATGGAGAAGCGCCGCCTCGACCAGGCCTTGAACAAAAAGGAATTCGCTGTTGTAGCGGGAATTTCATACTCGGCGGCCCGCGCTTGGTTCAAGAGCCCCGGCTTTCCCACTGTTCGCGGCATGGTCTTTTGGCAGGATTTTGTCAACTGGCGCAGTGCCCGGAATTGCTTAAATGGACTCCCGTTGCTCGGCAGCGAAGAGATCCCCAAAGCGCCAACGCCCTCGCCTGCTGAGAGCCTCCCGGCCCGCGCTGCCAGAATCCTGATTGAATCCGCCAGCCAATGAATAACCCGATCCAGAGTTTGGTGAGACCTGTGCAACAGCAAATCTGCCCTGAAGCGGTTGACCAACACGGTGATAGCCGGGTCGGTTTCTGGTTCGCCCCCGCCGTCATCGCCCCGAACAATTTTGTCTTCAAGAGTTTGTCGAACTGGGCACTTAACACCGCGGTCGGTTGCTCACACGCCTGCCGGTTTTGTTACGTTCCCAGTGCCGCGACGATCAAACAGGGGCCGAAGCTCTCCGAGTATGGCGTGAGTGACCCTGACGTTGAGTGGGGCAATTACGTCCTCCTCCGCCCATGGGACGAAGGCGAATTTCTCGCGTCGTTGCGGGCTGCGGAGAGGACCCCACGCTCAGACCTTAAACCCGACGGCAACCGCGCGGTGATGCTGTGCAGCACTACCGATCCTTATCAGGTCATTCACCATCCCAGCCCGGAGCGCAGGAAATTGCTGAGCGCCCACGCGCGACACGTTGTGCGGCGTTCGCTTGAGCTCATTCGTGACCAGTCAACGCTCAACGTTCGCGTTCTCACCAGAAGCCCGCTGGCGCGGGAAGATTTCCAGCTCTTCAAGACCTTCGGCACTCGCCTTTTGTTCGGCATGAGCCTGCCCACATTGCGAAACGATCTCGCGAAGGTGTATGAGCCGAGTGCCCCCGCGCCTTCGCAGCGCCTAGCCGCACTCCGGGCCGCCCGTGAAGCCGGCCTGCATGTCTATGTGGCCGTTGCGCCCACCTACCCCGAGTGCGGCGAAGCCGATTTGCATGCCACGCTTCGCGCGGTCGCCACCTTCGATCCTGTCACCATCTTCCACGAGCCCATCAACATTCGCGCCGAAAACGTGAAGCGCATTGCCGCTCATGCCAAGTCACTGGGGGTGACCCTGAAAACAGAAGCGTTCGCGACCCCCCAGCATTGGCAGGACTACGCCGTGAGTGCGCTGAAAACAATGGAACAGATGGCCGGCGAGCTTGGCCTCGGCGGCCGGCTTCATCTCTGGCCGGACAAGTCGCTGGGCAGCCGGAGTATGGCGAAGCGGGTCGCCAGTCCGAGCGAGCACCTGCGCTGGTTGCGGAGTTGGTGGGAGCGCATCAGCGAGTGGCCCTCTTGAACACGGCCTCACCGATCATGACTCAGACCAGACATCAGACGCCCGGGGGCTCCATAAGCCTGGTGTCCGCCTATTGTCCTGCATCCTCCCACTGTCGGACGCGTTCCGGTCAATTGCGGAGATGGGCAAAGCACTGCCGCGGCAGTGCTTATGCCCGTTCCAAAGACTCTGGTTCAGCGCATTCTGAACCAGAGTCTTTGGAACAAACTTTGGGAAAGTTTTACAAACCGGACTTTGGGGAAGTCCGCCAAACCCGACCTTTGGGAAAGCTCGCCAAACCGGACTTTGGGGAAGTCCGCCAAACCCGACCTTTGAGAAAGCTCGCCAAACCGGACTTTGGGGAAGTCCGCCAAACCCGACCTTTGAGAAAGCTCGCCAAACCGGACTTTGATAAGTCCGCCAAAGTCGAACTTTGGGAGGTTCGACAAATCGGACTTTCGAAAAAGTCCACAAACTACATTTTCTCGCCGCTATCCCTCGACTCAAAGACCGCGGCTCCAGTGAAAGGATCCCGGCCATGAAGTCGATGATCATCGTCTGGCTCTTGGGCCTCGGGATTCTTCTCGGGGTTTTCGTCGCGCCGACGCTTCGGGTTGCCTTCGTCGTCGGCTCGGCGCTCTACCTCATTGGCGTGATGTTCTTCTGCTACTTCGCCGCCAGGGACTTGACCGCGAACGTCCAGTGGATTGAGCAGCAACTGGCCACCGTTCGCCATGGGACGGTCACTGAGAAGAACGCACCCCTCGTATGAAGGACCTGCCCGAATCAGTCCAGTTAGGTTGCGTCGCACTCGCGCTGTTGGCGCTCGCGTTTTGCGTCCTCGGCCTTTTCACCATCTTCGCTCTCGTTCGCTTGGCGTTTTACTGCCGGTTCAGGCGCGAATTTCTGGAGTTGCATAAGCGGCGAGTCGCCCGCGCTCGTCTGGCGCTGGCGGGGGAGAGTAAGAACCAGGAAGCGGACGCGGGTTCCGCTCCACTGGCCCAGGAGCATTCCTTTTCGGCATGGTTGCAATTGGCCCAGGACGGATCGGTGTCCGTCGGGGGCCAGACGTTTCCGCCAGGTCAAACCTTTGCCGTAACAGGGCGCGATAACAACAACCTCCCCCGTGTGCAGGCCGTGGGTAACGGAGCGGAAGTGCTCATTACGTCGCACGGACAGAATTTCCGGGCACGGTTCACGGAGTCGGAGTGGGACGTTCAACTTGTGGAGGGCGACCCGTCGTGAAGCCGCTTCATCCGTTCCTGATCGATCTCGCGCGCTTTCTTCCCGTCGCGACGGGCGCGCAACTCCTGCGTCATTACTTCGCCGGCAACGTCGCGGCGTTCCGCGCGGCCTTGCGCGCTGCCCAAGCCAAGGGCTATATCGAACTTTCGACTCAACTCGGCCGACCGTGGAGTCACACGGGCAAACCGCTGGCCAGCTTTCAAGCAGGTGAACGCGTCTTGTCCGCAGAGCAGATTGCGTATCAAGCCAGCCAGCGCTGGAGCGATTCCCCCGTTCCCATGCTCATCGTTCGAGGCACGGCGAGTCTTGCCATGCTTTGCGGCGGCACACCACGAACGATTGCTTCCGGCCACCTCTCCCACGAACTCGCCATCGCGGAAGTCTTCCTCACCAAACGCCTTCACGAACCCACCTTTGAGTGGAGCCTTGTTCACGCGCGGCCCGGCGCAGGCGTGTTGCCCGATGCCATCGCCGGCACTCTGGCTTGCGAGATCTTGGGCCGCTACTCCGGGGCCAGTGTCCAGGCCAAGCTGACTTTGGAGGGGAGATTCAACCTTCTTGAGCTGTGGTGAAATCCATGAGTGAAACTCCCAGCCATCGTGACCGGTCCGTGCTCGCCCTCATCGCGCGCTTGCGCGGGATTCGCGCGGAGACGCTGATCCGATATGCCCCGTTTATGGGCCTGAGCGTGGACGCGGCGCGCAAGCTCCTGGAGCGGCTGTGCGATCAAGGTTTCCTGGCCGCCTCTCCATTACCGCGCGGTTCGCGAATCTTCCGGCTATCGAGCAAGGGCGTTGCGTCCACCGGCGCTCCGCCCGCGTATGCGTCCAGTCCTTCCGCTGGCATCGCGGCCGAGATGTTGGCTGTCAGTGCGCTGGCTTGGCGCACGGAGGAGTATTTGTTTCCCACCAAGGCGGAGTTGGAGGAGTTGCTGGTTCGACTGGTCCCCAGCCCGGAGAAGCCGAAACTCACTGGTCGCTTCGTTTTGAAATTGGCAGTGGCGAACACTGAAGACGGCGGGTCTGCCTCCGAGCTTCACCTTCATGCTTTCATTGCGGAATTGCGCCCCGCAGACGATCTCGCCCGCAGGGCGGGAGTCGTCCTCGACAATCTCCAGCGCCACGAGGCCTTTCAGGATCTCATTCAAGCGCGTCTCTTGGGCGTCACCATCGTGGTGCCCAGCCGGGGCGTGAGGGCGTCTTTCATCGCCAAACCCTTCAAGTGCGAAACCTCCCTTGTCGTAGTCGAAGACCTTCAAGACCTCCTCGCCCACTGATTATGCATCGCGAATTCTATCTGGACGTCGAGCGCATCCGCGCGCAGGGATTGTGTCTGAGCGTGGGGAAACGATTGACCCGCCGCCGCCTCTTGCGCCTCAAAGGACACGAGCAGATCGCGAAAGGACTGAGTGACCCAGCCTCGCTGGCGGAGTTCACGGAGGTTGAAATCGTCGGCCTCAACGGAGCGCCCTCGCTGTTTATTCTCGTCGAATCCCTCCTGCACTCTCGGCAAGTCATCCTGGGTTTTCACGTCAGCGGATGTCCGATTTTGCTCGGCTGCACCAAGGCGATGCCTGGGCACATTCTAACTCTCGGTCTCACCCAATCGGGAGTCGTAGTCGAAGACTTTCAAGACCTCATCGCCCGCTGACATGCACCGTGACTTCCATTTGGATTTGGACCGCATCCGCGCGGAAGGCTTGTGCCTGAACGTGGGGAAACGATTGACCCGCGGCCGCCTCTTGCGCCTCAAAGGACACAACCAGATCGCCAAAGGACTCAGTGATCTGGCCTCGCTGGCGCAGTTCACCGAAGTTGAAATCGTGGGCATCAATGGAGCGCCGTCGCTTTTCATCCTAGTCGAATCTCTCCTGCTCTTTCCGCAAGTCATCCTTGGTTTTCACGTCAGCGGCTGTCCGCTCCTGCTCGGCGTCCTCAAGGCGATGATTGGACACATCCTGATTCTGGGCCTCACCCAATCCGGAAAGTCCACCACGCTGGCCTCGCTCGTGTTTCAACTCGTGCGTCTCGGTTACTTCGTAGGAGGCGTCAGCCTGAAGGACACTGACCCGGTGCTGGTGGGATCGATGAAGGCCGCCGCCGATTCGCCCACCCGTCTGGACAAGGATGGAAACCGATATGCGATTCCCTTCCGGTTCTTCAGTCTCAAGGCGGGCGAGTTCACCGAGGGCGTGAACACGCTCGCCCAACCCGTCCATGACCAACCGGTCTGGATGCGGGTTGCCGAGCTTCTCGTCGCCCTTGGCCTGGGAGGCTCCGACAAGGATGCCGCGCGGGCCTACTTCATCGCCAGCGCCCAGGCCCTTCTCCAGGACGTGCGCGAATGGGGCGGTTCGTTTCGCGAACTACAGCAAACGATTGCCGCCATGAAGCTGGATCGCGACACGCTCTACAGCACGGCAGGCTTGCGTCATGCCATTGCCCAGCAGGCGGCCATTGAGCAAGCGAACCTGCCTGAAGACCATCCGACCAACATTCCGCTGGGTGAATTGATCCAACAGCAAGGCGCGTTCTACGGCAGCGCGTGCTACCAGGATGCCGGCGCGGTCGCCAGCGCCACCGCCGGGCTGATCGTCAAGGCTATCATCGCCGCCAAGCGCAAAGTCTGCCCGGATCGGAACAGGAAGATCATCGTCTTCATCGACGAAGCGCAGTTGTTTCCGCAGGCGCTCCTCAAACAGATGATTGAGCAGGCCGCCAGCAACGGGGTGATTCTGATCATCGTCCAGCACAACCTAGATCAGTTTGGGGAGGAGTGGGAATCGCTCTCCATGATGCAGGTCCGCTTCATCTTCAGCGCCGTCGCCGGCAGCGCCACGGATCGTCATCTGCAACACCTGTTCGGCACCAAGCGCGATTTTCTTTTCTCGTTCAATCGCGGCTCCGGCACGTCCACGTCCCAGACGTTCACGGAATCCGAGGGGCCGCTAGGGGACTCGGTGTCACTGGCCAAAGGTCAGGCTGAAAATCGCCAGGAGGGCTTCTCGCTGACGGAACGGGAAACCGAAACGTGGGGGCCAAACGACACCCTGGCGCTCAACTACGACCGCGACCGCTTCGTCCTGCAAGTGAGTCCCGGCGCGGAGTTCGCGTTCTTCGGCGACAAGGCCATCCTCTGCCAGCGGGGAGGCAGTCACCTGGGTTTTGACGAGATCAATCGCGTGACGCGCGAGGTGCTCGCCAATACGGAGAACAAAATCCTGCCGGGAGCGGCGAAGCCCAAACTTCTCAGCGCACCGGAACTGTCGCCGGCACTGCAAGCCAAACGCAACGCGTGGCTCGCCGCGTTGGGGAACACGGCCTCGCAAATCCGGGAGGCACTCGGCTGATTTATTATGGAAGCGATCCTTTTCAAGAGAGTGGTCTTTACCGACGAATGGCTGTTGCCAGATTGGAACTGGTTCAGTCGCGCCGTGCGCTGGCTGCCTCCCGTGGCGTGGGTGCTGCCCCACCATCCGCGCAAGATCGAGGAGTTTCCGAATTACGTGCTCGGCTACCGCCTCGAACCGACGCCGCGCGAACTGAACATCATCAAGTCGAGCCAGATGTGGGGCCACGCGGTGGTCACCGTGCATCACGGAGATCGTGCGCTCACCTTCGCCGATTTGCTGGGGCCGGAACTTGTTCCGGAAGTCAGCGCTTACATGGGGGAGTTGCTTCGCGTGGAGGCGGTTATTCGCGAGGCCAGTGTGACCTGGACTCATTTTTTCCAGTCCGTTCCTGACCCGAAGGCGGGCTGAGTTTTCTGTTCTTTGACAAATTAAGCTTTTGGATTTTCGGCTTTGTTCCGGGATTGAAGCTGCGTCGTTCAGTTTTCTGATCGCCGCGGTTTTGCCTGGATCAAAAACGGCCTTCATACCAGCTCGCTGGCAGGGGGTCGGGTTCGCGTTCCATGCCGCCCTCGTTATTCCGACGAGAGCGGCCCATCAACTGAAGACCATTGGAGGATACAATGGAGAAAGAAAAGAAACAACAGCCCGTTCGGCCGGTTCATCAAGTCAGGCTTCCGTTCGGAGGATCACTCCTCAGAGCGTCCGTCTGGCGGCACCAAAATGGCAAGGAAGCGCCCCGGTTCAACGTCACCTTTACCCGGACCTATCTGGAGAAGGATGGCAAGACCTGGGCCTACACCGAGTTCTTCCGCAGAGATGATCTGCTTGGAATCGCTCGCGCTGCTGAAGTAGCGCACGCCTGGATTGTCGACAAGGATGGAAAGGAGGCCAAGGACGATGAGTGAACAAACTGTTGTGGACCTCGAACCAGCGCTCCAACGACGCGCGGTCAGCCGTGGTGTGTCCGAGACTCAGCTTAAAAAAGCGGAGTTGAGGGACATCATGGCGTCGGAAGCCCTCATTCTCGCTACGGCGACGGGTGAGGTGATTGTTCGTGCGTTAGAGCGAAGGGAGCGAATGAAAGAACGTCGCTTCCTCACCATCATGCTTATTGGACTCGCGGCCTTAATCGGTCTCGCGAGATACATGATGCAACTCGTCCAGAATTGATGAGTTGATTCCCCGGTCCTGAAGCAGCCTCCAATGCTGCTTTAGGACCCCTCCTCCTGCTGGCCCTCCGCGTGTGCGGCAGGGTCGTCAACCAAATCAACACCCGCACTTTTCACGGCTGCCGAAACGAATCGAGCACGCCAGCGAAGAACAAACACATTATGAACAATAATCATTCGCGCCCCCCAAGGGCGCTTCCTTACATTACTTATTACGCCACCTCCACCGCCCGCAACGGAGATGGCCATCACGCCAATCACGGCAAACCCACTGGACAGCCCGCCCAATTCGTGCTGCAACCCGGCGGGAATTTGCCGCCGCGCGCTTTCGAAGTTCATCCGAAGGAGCGGGCGCGATTTCACCAAATGGTCCTCGCGCTGCCTCTGATCTGGCAGAGCCTTTATGAGATCGCCCGGATTGGCGGAGTCATCTTCGATGCCATTTTCGGCGCACTGAGGGCAAAGTTCGAAAGCGAGATCGAACAGGCAGAAATGGTTATTCAACGCCACCAACAAGAAAGATCACGGCTTTACTGTGGCCTTGGACAGGTGCCGCCTCCCGCAGTCACGGGTCGGCCCATTAGCGGGTTTCCTCGGTGGTTCTCCCTTAAATGGTGGGGAGTGATTGTCTTGTTTCTCCTATTCGGCGTGTCATCCGCCGCGGCTCTTTGGAATATCGGGACGCTTTACTTGCCCACGGCGCAGTCGCAAACGATCGCACTACTCATTGCCACTCCCTGGGTGCTGGCCGCGATTGGAGCTAAGATTCTGACGCGCGGTGCCAAGGCGCGTGCAGTCACCGCCGGGATTGCGATCGTGGGACTCGCCGGGCTGGTCCTCTGGCTGATCGGCATGTTGGCCCTAGCCGTGCCCATCCAGCTCGGCGACGGCGGGCTCGGTACCTTGACGGTGGATCGCAGGCTCTCCTTTGTCGGCCAGTTGTTGTGCGAGTTCGCCTCCGGGTTTCTGTTCTTGAGCGCCTTGTTCGAGATCATCGAGCACCGCACTCCGGAGCCGGTCGCGCAGGAAGTCGATGACATTCACCACCGTCTTGCTGACGTAGACTGCCAGATCCAATTCGCAATGGACCAGCGTTCCAAGGCCAAAGGCAACCTCGACGAATGGGACGCTTCTCGCTCCGCGTTCATTGAGGAAGGCACTACCATTTTTCATTTGCGTCACCGGGATGCCGCGCTCATCACCGAATTGCAACGACAGCGCGACGCTAGCGAGAATCTCCTCGACGAGTTCGTCGTCAAACCGGTGAAGCCAGCACCGCTCTCCGCGCCCGGCAAGGCCGCCGCTCTCCTGCTCGCGGCCTGCCTCCTGGGGTTCTCCGGTCAGGCGGCACCGGTTGAGCCGGTACGGGAAATTGTCATCGGCCTCTCGCCGTTCCAGACGGGCAAGCAACGCGAGTTCCGGCAAACGCTCCTTCAAAGCTTCCTTCTGACCGGCTGCCCCAATGGCAGCCATGTCGTGGCGGTCGATGGCTGGAATCTCACAACCGTCTTCGATGTGCAGCTGCCGGCTTTCAAGTTTGACTCGCCTAGCGCCCGGGCGCCCAAGGTTCTGCAGGCGCTCAGTGCGCTGGGGCGCTGGTCGCAGGAGCACGCCTCAAACTCGCCTTTGTCGGACCTTAAAGAGACGGATGCAATCAAAGTCCCGCAGTTTTTCCAGCACGTGTCTGTTTCGCCGACGACTGGCCGACGGGCCATTATCCTGCTGGCTTCACCAATCTGTCTCGTGCCGGAGGAGCCGGGTTTCTCAATGTCGAAGAAGCGATATCCAAGTGATGGACATCTCGCCCGCAGCACCGTGGAGTCGATTTACGGAACCGTCGGACACGAAAGCCAGCTCACGAACGCGACGGTTTTTTGGGCCTTCCAGTCCGAAACACTTTGGACCTCCGCACGCCACCGTGATTGCGTGGCCCGTTGGTGGTCGCTTTATGTCGCAGCTCAGGGCGGGATGCTCGCGGGTTTCGGTGCAGACGCGCCGCAACTCCTGCGCGCAACGACGAATCCTTTCCCACGCCCCATTGAAACGTTCGCGAAGGACGTAGCGGATTCCCAGTTGGTAATGCATACCGCCACAAACCGCATACCCCGGGACGAGCATCCTCGCGAGGTCGTCCCGTCGCCGAAGCCAGCGACAGCTTCCTCCACGAACGCTGCCCCAAGGCCAGTCGTAGCTGTCCCTGTTGTGTCTACGACTCAACAGAACCCGCCGGCGCTTGTGCCGCCAATCCCACCGTTGAAGAATGTATCCTCCGAGCCCCTACCGCAGCCCTTAAAAAGTCCTGTGCCGGTAGTTGTTCCGATTCAAGTGCCGGAGAATATTCCAGCACCGGCCGACGGCGACATCGGCATCGCAATCTTTTGGCAGGGCAACGCTGATATTGATCTGCGCGTTGCCCCAAAAGCAGGTTCACCGGAAGCCTACTGGAACAGACCCATCGTTCAGGGCGTCCATCACTTGCGTGATGTGCGCGCTTCCGCCAAATCAACAAGGGATGATAAGCAGTGGCAGACGGCGTGGGAGTATTGCGAAGTGGCGAGGGCGCGACTTGAGCAGCCCATCGTCTGGCTCAACGTCTACGATGCATCCGGCCCGATCCATGGCATCGTCCGTGTCCAGTTCCGCGGTCGCGTCGCTGACCGCCCATTTCAGTTCAACGTCACCCGCGGCGACCACACGAGTCCGAGCCCGGACATGCGCGCGCGAAGTGCATGTTGGCAGCAGGTTAACCTTGTGGATTTCTTTCCGTCGTTTTCAGATTCAACAGCGCGGCGTTAAGAACCGCATCGACCCATGAAGAAACCAGCACTGGTCCTTTTTTGCACGGTCTTCTGCGCTGTCGGCGGTGCAATCGCTGCAGCCTTTCCTCTTTCTTACGTCGCGTCGTCCATCGGACGCGCATGCATGTGCCTTGGGATGGTTGGTGTCCTCGGCGCTGCGCTGTGGGGCCGGAAGGGGTTCACGATTGGCTACATGGTCGGCGGCTTGTGGGGCGCTCTATGGGGCGCTTTCGATCTTTGGCCACCTGATTCGGGAGGCTTAGTTCAGGCGGGCTACGGCGCCCTATCAGGCCTGACGTGGGGGCTCGTGTTCAGTGTGGGATTCCTATTCTTGGCTAAAAATGTGAACCGCTAAAATGGGTTGCGACCAACAGATTTACTGATTCATTCTCGTTCAATCACGCATTTGTCGACGAATCTCACAAATTCGGCATCACGCCCCTCGCGCGCTTGTTTCCATACAAACTTTGGGATGGGTAACTCGAAAAAGACTCGGACATCGGCGGCCATCGTTTCAAGGGTGAGCAGGGCGCCGCTCTTGGCGAGCAGCCAACCGGTGTAAAAATGCACAAATGCAATCTTCAGAAACTCCTCCTCAGCCGCTGAAACAGGTCGAGAAACGAGATCGACCTCTTTGTTCAGTAAGCGTTGGAGATCGGGTCTCCGGTGGAGTTCGCTCCACAGCTCTTGATGCCGCTCAGTTAATGCAAGCAGGTCCGTGGTGCGACGCGCCCTTGTATCTCGCCGGATCGAAATACTCGTGAACAGAAGTCCGCACACAATCCCAACACTTTGGAGAAGCGCAAACCAGTTTTGATCGATCCAACCCCAGAAGCCAGCCACCCGCTATTCATACCACGAACGCTTTTGCGTTGGAACGGCGCTTCCTCAGAGCGTTGCCGGGATGTCGGTGCGCGCTGCCACCAGGATATGACGAGGAATTCGGACGATACGCTCAGCCGGACTGCATCCCGAACCAGCCGGCAGTTTTTGAACGGCTTCGCTCGTGATGTCGCTTCCGATCACAGCGTAGTCGCCATTCTCCAATTCCAGAATGTCTGGACATGCGTAACCACCCTGACAATCGCCTTTGCTTTCAGAGCCAAGTCTTCGGATGAACATAGCGGATCTTTCTTTCTGGCGGGCCGGCGCGCCGCGCGGAAGCACCAGCCTCCACGAATTCACCGGTCGCGCTCACCCAGCCCGCTTTCGGTAATTCCCAAACGCACCGAACATGACTATAGTCATGTCTGCTGTCAAACACTTTTCTTGCTATGTGTGGGAGTGGTGAAAAGTAAATTGCGTGAGGCGGTTTCGGCACAGGTCGTCCGCCTGCTTCGAGATGAACGGAAACGGCGCGGAATTTCCATGGATGTTCTCGCGCAGCGTGCCGGCCTGTCTCAGTCGATGATCAGTTTGACTGAGCGGGACCTGCGGAATCCGACGCTCGACACGCTCTTGCGCATCGCAGATGTCCTGGAGGTCGAACTTTCAGACATCCTCGCCAAAGCGAAGCGTGCAGCGGTGGCTGGCCAGCGAGAGCACTGACCGCTCCACGGGCTCATCATTGGTTTGTGCTTCAGATTGTGATAAGACCGATCGTTTCGCGCCAATCTCTGTTGAACCCGCTGAAGGAGGCACTGTGGACCGGAGTGATTTACGTCCCGTTCGTTTCCCGAGAACAGTCATCGTGATGCCAAGGGCGAGGCGAATGCTTTCGCGCCTCGATCTTCGAAAAGCTCTGCGTCGACACGTGCGCAACCAGGCCAACCCAGTCGGTGTTGAGGCCGGTTGCCGTTTTCTCGCTGCGTATCGCAGCAGCAGGAACCGATCGTTTTGGATCATAACGGAGGCCGATGGCCGTTTAACGATCCTGTTGCCAGACGAGTATCAAAAGTGAGGATTGTTTATTGGCACAAATTCCTCGAAAGCCATGAACCGTGGCAAAAACCTTAACGGTCGCCGTTTTCGCGCTGCGCTGCTTTTGCTGCGCCTTCTTCTTCCTGGCTTCGCGCGAAGATCCAGGAGTGTGTCGTGTCCGCCACCTTCGACAGCAACAACAGATCGTCCCGACCGAACGAATCGGTGGACTTCCAGTCGTCGCCATCTTTGTAAAGGCGGCTGAAGGTAGCGTTGTATCGAACGCCAGCTTCGGTTTCGTTCTTCCACACTGCGGCTTTGATATGGCCGAGGCGGACCTCATGTATGGGCTTTTGTTTTTTTGTTTGCATACGGAAATCGTCTTCGGTCGGGTCGTTTTGGGAAATCATCCGCTCTCCTCGGTGAACGCATCGCAACTGCGATGAGAAATGTGAGATTGTAATACCACGTTCTAAAACCTTAACCAACCGTCGCGGCCTTGATTGCGAAAGTTCTGTCGTATCGTGGGCTTATGGGAGATTGAGCGAACAAAGTTGCGAGGCGAACGCATCCGCGCGCGGGATTCGGCGTAACATTTTATGGCGTTGCTGCGGGCCTCAAGGTAGTGCGCGATGCAAGCCAACCCGGAGAAATGCGCCTCCACCTTGACCCTCCTCGCCCCGCCAAGATTCTTGCCTCTATGAATTGCGCGCGGAGGTGTGTGCTTGTTTTCGATGCTTCGGGCAGGCGGAGACGCGGCAAAAGCAACCACCCACTTGCTCGAAGACGAACCTTCGGCCCGTCATACAGGGTGGCTGCGGACGAAATTAGAATCGCCTTTTCGAAGAGCGCACCGAGCCATCAGGTTGTAAATGAGGTAGTACCGACTAAATAAACAGCAGAAAAAAGATTAAGGAAGAATTCTTGACACACCTAGAAATAAATCCGACTGTTTTCAAATGCTTAAAGAGCTTTTGGAACCAAAAGACGAGGTACTCAGCGGACGGTTGCAGGGCGTGATTGATATCGAGCGGGTTTCCGACACCAAACGCCGCGCCCTTGAAGCCCGCCCCAAGGATTTTCTCCAGTCCACTTTCGCATCTGGCGAAATTCATAAGCTTGTTGACGCCATTAATCTTCGCCTCAACTCGGAAGACGCCGCAACTGGTTTGTTCCTTGCCGAAGGTCCGAAAGGTGTCGGTAAATCTCACGGCCTTTTGATCCCACTGCACCTGACAAGTTCGCCAGCAGACTGCCAGGAGTGGCTCACTGATAATAAGCTCACATTTTCCGCGCCGGCGGGCACGCGCGTCCTGTGGCGCAAGTTTACGGATTTCCCTCTCGAATCCCTGTGGGGTGTGATTGCCTCAGAACTCAACTTCGATTTCCGCCCTGACCAGCCCCCTGACATTAACCAGTTCCGTGGTGCGCTCGATGGCAAAAAGCTCGTTCTGATTCTGGACGAACTTGAAAGCGGCGTTCGCTCCATCAGCGACACCGCTCTCCGTCAGCGGAATTTAAATTTCCTACAGATGATTTCGGAGGAATCGAACCGCGCTGGCTCGAACGTCGTGCTCATCGCCTCCGTCTATGATGGAAATCTCGAACCCGGCCTCACGTTGAAGCGCCTTCCTCGCGTCGAACTCCGCTTCCAAGACTCCGCCGACCGCCGCAAAGTCCTCTTTCACCGGCTCTTTAAAAAATCTCCGCTGTCCCCTTCACCGGCGATTGACGCCATCGTTCAAAGTTATCTCAACACCTGGCGCCGGTTTGGCCTTGATATCCCCTCGGATTACTCGGACCAGTTGCGGCAATCATTTCCATTCACGCCCGAATTATTAGACGTCGCCCTTGTCCGTATCCGTCAGTCGAAGGGTGGCTTTCAGGGCACTCGGGGTGCGCTTGGCTTCCTTGCCGCCTTGGTTCGCAGTCGCTGCGACTCCACACACCTGATCACGATGGCCGACGCCAGTCTCCTCGATACCGAACTCCGTAGTTGGCTCGCTGATCTCGACCCATCCCAAAACTTGTTGACCTGCGCCGAATCAAACTTGCGCGAACTCCGCAGCAATCCGTTCTCAGAGCAGATCGCTGCGGCCACGCTTCTCGCCAGCCTTGCACCGTCACCAAAACAGCCGGGCATCACCGAAGACGAACTAGCGCGTCAGATCGTCAATCCCGAGTCCGACTACAACGCTTTCCGCATTTCGCTGACTAATTTCAAAAAGCTCGGCTCGTATTTCCACGAACGCGCTGGCAGCCTCTTCTTTGATACCAAGGAGAATGCTCACGCGAAAGTTAACTTGCGCTCGCTCACCGTTTCCGATGAGGAAGCATGGGAAAAGGTCGTTTCCTGGTGGGCCAATGATGTTCTCCGCGAAGCTGAATTGGTTGTGTTCTCTGAACCGTCCGCTACGCAGACCGCGCTCGACGCCATTTCGCAAGCCGCCGTCCGACTTGTCGCAGCTCCCCGGCGATTGAAGCCCGAGGAAATCCATCAGTTCTACTTTGGTCTCAAACGTCGCAACACCGTCGTCTTGATCGAACCGCGCGACGAAAAAGTGGATCTCCGCCGAAACGCTGACCTTCTCAAATACGCGAAGAGTTGGCTAGCCGCCGACTACCTCTCCCGCAATGCGGGTGACGCTACGAAAAGCACCGAGTTTTCCCGCATTGGCACGGAGGACAAGCGAAATGCTGTGGACTATTTGAAGAAGACGAACTTTCAACATGTCCAGGTGGTCAAATTCGGCGCATCTCCGGTGGAAAGCGAATTCCAGCGCGAGAATCTTCCGCCCGCTGCCACACGGGAACAGATCGCCCAGCACTTGCTTCGCACTCTGTATCCATCATCCCTGTTGCAGGAGCACCTTGCCGCTCGCGTTGCAGACCTCGTCGGCAAAAGGGTTAGCCAGGTCGAGTCCGACTACCGCAACACACTCGGCTTTCCAATGTTGATGACGCATAGTCTCTTTCAGGAAGCGATCTGCGCGCTTGCCGAACTTGGCAATGTCATCGGCCTGCGCCATTCGGTGGACAACGCCTGTGGCCGTCGCCCCCGTCTCACCGGCGACCAGTTGGGCGACGCTGTAATTTCGGAGCCATTCGACATCACCGCCGCGCCTTCCACCACGTCACAACCATCGTTGCCACTCACGTCACGGCCGTCATCTTCCACCACGACCGGAAGCGGCTGGCCGGCCGGCTCAACCGCACCATCCCCAACGACTACGCAGCCGGCAACGGAAACGGTCGCCACGCCTTTCCTGCCGTCGCGTCAGCAGATACGGCAGGAAATCGCCCGCCTCCTGGAGCAGCAGGAAGGCCGTCGCATTGTTGTTATTCGCATTGCCCTGACCTTCGACGAGCGGACGCTCGAAACCGGTTCGCTCCCATCGTTTCTGCGCGGATCACTCACGGGTCTGGCCAAATTCTCTGGCGAATCGGCGCTGGAATTTTCAGGCGTTTTCACCAAGCCGCAGGTCGAGGAAATGGTTGAACGTCTCCCGGATTTCAGTCCCGGCTCTTGCCGAGTGACTCTCGGCGTCCAGCCCAACTCACTCTGACCCGCCCATGTCCGCTCTCGCATTCCAAAGCAGCCGGCTCTTCACGGAAGGCGAGCGCCTGCCCGCGATTAAGTCCTGGCTCACAGAGACGGTCTGGGCGCAGGCGCGCTATCAGCAAAGCGATCCTGAACAATATTTGCGCTCCGGCGAGGAGGCCGTTTGCCGTCTCGAAGAGTTGATCGCCACCGGCGCTCAGGGTGTTTGGGATGAGTTGCAGGCCGATTCCCCTCAAGCCCCCACCGTTAAGGAGTGGCTTGGACTCGATTCGCCTCTACCCCTTATCACTTCGCGCGCCGCGGTCGTGTTCGACGGACTTTCGCTTCGCGAGTTGCCGCTCCTCTTGAAGATGGCGGAGGAATCCGGTTTCCGGGTCAAGTCCGCGCGCGCCGTTGCCACCTGCCTGCCCACCGAGACAATTCATTATGTGGACGAGCGCGTCATCGGAACCCGAATCGGGCCGTCGCAGCTTCGCGGTCGCACCGAACTCGCATTGAAAAACGTTGAAGCGTTTTATCTCGACCAGCCGAACGCTCGTCACGCTTTCCCGGTTGGCCCAAGTCTCCTCATCTGGTCCACCTATCCGGACCGGCTGTTCGCCGACGACAACGCCCGCAACGAAGCCTTGTTCACCAACTTTCACCGCAACTACATTCCGACGATCTGGAAATACACTTTACAGGACATCCCTCGCGGCCTGCCCATCGTTGTCACCAGTGATCATGGCTACATTTTTTTTGGCGCATCGCTGGAGGCAACCCGCGACTCTGACGCGCCGGAGCTTTTGGGGCAGGCCCGTTGGAAGGAGTTTACACCGGATGAGGTCCTGCCTGCGTGGCATGCCGATCTGCAGATTCTGCCGCGCTCTCACACAGCCATGCTGCGCGGTCGGCTTCGCGCCCGACCGCAAGGCACAAGTTCGCGCAAACTTTACCAGCACGGCGGCTTTTCCTTGATGGAAGTCTTAGTCCCGTGGATTGAACTCGAACCCCGCTAAAACAAAATTCACTGCTATGAAACGAAAAATTGGAACTGTGGTGGATGACAGCCTCTATGAGGATGTCAAACTTCTCGCCGCTCAAGAAAGACGGCGCATCGCCGACGTTGTGCAAATCGCTTTGAGTGACTACGTCCAGCGCAGCAAATCCCGCGCGTCGGAACGCGTCGGCCTCGCCCGGTTGCTGGAGCCCGACCCGTTGACTCTCACGCCCGAACAATTCCGCGCCTCGATGGATGCCGACTTCTTTGAGCAATGAATCTCACCGACATTCGCAGTGGTGCGCGCGTCTTCGTGGACACGAATATCTTGATTTACGCTCGCCGGGGCAATTCACCGCAGTGTCGCGCCTTCCTCAATCGCTGCCAGGGCAAGGCCGTCTCAGGCGTCATTTCGCCGTTCGTTGTCGCCGAGTTCTGCCATCGCCGCATGATGCAAGAGGTTCAAGCCACCGGATTCGCCGCGTCGAATCCGGGCCGGACGTTATCAGAAAAACCCGAACTGGTTCGCAACCTCTCCGTTTATGCCGAAGATACCCGCGCGCTGTTGAGCGGTGAATTGGAGTTGGCTTCCATCCATCCCGAAGATTTCATTGAAGCGCTTTTCTTCCAGAAGATGCATGGCCTTCTCACGATCGATTCGATCAATTTAGCCGTTGCGAGGCGGTTGGGCATCACCGAAGTCGTCACGGCGGACAAGTCTTTCGATGCCGTGCAGGGAATCATCGTTTACAAACCCGAGGACATCCAGACGTGATGAGTGACCAATCTCCACTCCTTTTAACCGCCGAGTCCGCCGAGCAAGATTTCAAGGCGGAGTTCAACCCTGACGTTACAGGCGACTGGTGCGAACTCATAAAGGACATCGTGGCCATGGCGAATTTCGGGGGCGGCCGAATTCTGGTTGGTGTGAATGACGACGGAACACCCAGTCATTTCGATGTCACAAAGATTCTGGACCTTGATCTCGCCCCGGTAATCGACCGGCTGTACAAATACACGGACGTTCATTTTGCGAATGTCGCCATCCGTCCCGAACGTTTCAGCACTTCGACGATCGCAATAATCGAAATCGGAGCGAGCCGTGCGCCGCTCGCTTTCAATCAAGCAGGCAATTACACCGCTCCAGGCGGCAAGCAAAAGTGCGCCTTTCAACAAGGGACCGTGTATTTTCGCCATGGCCCCAAAAGCGAGCCAGCGACATCCGAGGACTTGCGGCATTTTCTTGAGCGGAAGAACGATGAGATCCGCAAAGAGATATTGGGAAATGTGCAGAGGGTTGTGTTGGCCCCCTCCGGGGCGGCCGTCTCCGTGGGTGTTCCCGTTGAGACTCCGAATTTATCGGGTGTTCAGGAACAAGTGGTGCGACTGACCGACGACCCGAACGCGCCCGCTACGCATTTTCTGGACCCGAACACATCGCATCCCTTCCGTCTCAAGGACGTTGTTGCAGAGGTCAACACGCGGTTGGCTGGAAAGGAACGCGTCTCCACTCATGACATTCTCGGGCTGCGCAGGCTGCATCAAACCGACACGAACCGTAATTATTACTACAAGCCAAAAACAGGCACAGGACAATACAGCACCGCATTCATTGATTGGATTGTAAATCAAATCACTGCTGCACCTGATTCTTTGGCAATTCTGAGACAGCGCCACCATGACTGGGTGCTCGACCAAAATGCGAAGCGAACCAGCCACGCGTTGCGGTTTCACTGGCCCGCAGAACAAAGAGTATGAAACGAGCCATCGAAGAAGATTTTCCCATCGTCGAGATCAATCGTCTCGCCGTGCCGGAGCGCAATTCGTTCAAGCCGATTTACCAGATGCACAAATGGTTCGCGCGCCGCGCCTCGTGCGTGTTTCGCGCCATTCTGCTCGCCGCGCTCAAGCCGGCAGGCACGAACATCATGGAGGAATTCTACAAGGACCACTCGCGTGACCCTGATACGAACGGAAAGGTGGTTCTCGATCCGTTCATGGGAGGAGGCACGACGGTAGTCGAGGCGTTGCGACTCGGTTGCAAGGTCGTCGGCATTGATTTGAACCCCATAGCTTGGTTCATCGTTAAAACGGAAGTCGAGCCGGTGGATCTCGTCGAACTCGACGCCGCCTTCGACCGGCTGGCCAACCGCCTCGTGCCCTGGTCTGGCCAACCGCTTCGACAAACGTTGCTCGACCTCTTTAAAACCTCGCCGCCGTGGACCTCTGAGGAAGTCTGCGGAATGCCCAATTCGGACATCATCTACACGTTTTGGGTCAAGTCCGCCATCTGCACCAGCCCCACCTGCCGCAAGCAGGTGCCACTGTTCTCGGATTACATCCTCACCACTAAGACTCCGAGCGTGCGTTATTACCCGGACTGCAAATGCCCGAAATGCGACGCGGAGTTTGATTGGGAAATCGAACCGGCGGCACTCATCCCCAACCCACGCCTCATGTTTCACGGCAACATCTATTCCGGCGGTGTGGGCCGCAGCAGCGCCCGCTGGACCTACGCGCACGAGGAAGGCGGCATTTTCGTCTGCCAAGGCAAATCCATTTTGAAGAAGGACGGCAAGGTCAAGGAAGACTCGCCGGAATGGATTCACGTCTCGCGTCAGTGCCAGGTGAAGACCGGCACGCTCGACGCCGGCCACGTCTGCTGTCCCGCTTGCAACGAAATTGTCCGACCGCGCCTGACCACGAAAAAGAAGAAGCGCAAGAAGGTGCCGCTCACTATCCTACTCTGTCCGCAGACCGAGGATGTGTTTCAGTGGCGCGGCGAACTGGCCGACGGCGCGCTCGTCACCAGTCCGGCGGGCCACACATTCGACCCGCACAAGGGCAATTCCCGAGAGAAAGGTCGTTTTCTATGTCCGCATTGCGGCAACAACGATTCGGTGATCGAATCCATCCGCTCTTTGCCGGCCGACCAGCCGCTACCCATACATGCTTATGGCCTCCAAAGCTACTCGCCAGCCTGTAGCCCCGCCGGTGACCCTGCAAAAAACGAAGGCGGTGTGGGCGACCTATTCCGAGATGTGGGAGAAAAGGACGAGACCGAGACGGACGAAGATGAAGGCATCGCCGATGTGGCCTACTCCGGGCCGCATGTGCCGCCAACAAAGAATCTGATTTGGAAGCAAAACGGAAAGTTTTACGGGCGTCACGCGCCGTCTGACCAAGCCAGATTCCAGGAAGCCGAATCACTCTGGGCCAAGCATCACGCGTCATTGCCGTATCCCAAAAGCGAAATCCCATCCGGTCAGGAAACCGACCGCCTGCACGAACACCACTACCGGCACTGGCACCAAATGTTCACCCCGCGCCAGTTGCTCTGTATGGCCACATTGCTGGCCGCAATTGGCGAAGAGGCAAATCGATCGCTCCGGGAGCTACTACTGAGCGCTTACATTCTATCCATTAACAGCAACAACACATTCACTCGGTATCACCGGTTCTCCTATCGCGAGGGAAAGGTTGAAGGCATCTTCTCGCGACACGATTTCCAGCCGAAAACGACGACCTGCGAAATCAACGTCTGGGGCGCTGTGCCGACATACGGTCCATTCATCTCTAATTTTGCGAAAGTTGTCTTGGGCATGAAGTTCGCCACACGTCCTTACGACTTCGGTCAGCCAGGTGGTTTGCAGAATGGATTCCGAGACCCGGTTGCGAATGGGGCCGGATTCGATTTGCGCGCGGGGGATTCCCGTGAGGAAATCTCAGCGCTATCGGTGCGGCCTGAGGTTGTCATAACGGACCCTCCTTACGCGGGAAACGTCAACTACAGCGAACTCGCTGATTTCTTTTATGTTTGGCTGAGGCTGCTTCTCAAGAACGATTACCCGACGTTCAATCCTGAACATTGCCCGAAGATACAGGAGATCGTTGAGAACGCCTCCCGCGGACTTGATGGTGAAGCGTTTAAGACCGGCCTTCGCGAAGTTCTCCGCAAAGCTTCCGATTCATGCCCCAACGGTCTCGTCGTATTTACGTACCATCACAGCGGTGACCAACAATGGAGCGATTTGCTTGAGGCCATCTGCGAGGCAGACCTTGTAGTCGAAGCCATCTATCCAGTCCACAGTGAGAGTGAAAACTCGATGCATCTTCAGAACAACGAGAGCATCGCCTACGACCTCATCCACGTCTGTCGCAAGCGCCGTCCAGAGGACACACGCGCCAAGCGGAGTTGGGCCGGCTTGCGTCAGCTTGTGCGGCAGCGAGCGCGTGAGGAAGTCGCGCGGATTGAGGGAGGCCGCTACGGCGGACAACCGCTTCCGCCACCGGATGTCCGCATGGTGCTCATCGGAAAATGCCTTGAAGTCTATTCCCGCCACTATGGCGCGGTGGTGGATTGGAACGGCGAACCGTTCCCGCTCAAATCCGCATTGCAGGACATCCGCATGATGGTTGAGCAGATCGTCAGCCGCGAAACGCCGCTGCCGAGTGAGTTGGAAAACACGGACGCGTTCACCCAAGTGTGGCTGCTGGCCTTGTGCGACAAACGCGAGGTTTCCGTGGACAGCATTAGCAAACTTACACGCGGTGTATTCGAAGTCAGCGACCTTACGGGACACAAGCCGCCGCTGCTCCGCAAAGGGCGCGTGAAAGGGGGGCGCACCTATGAAGTCCTCACTCCGTTGGAACGGCTCGACGCCTTGCGCCAGACCTTGCGCGGCGCGGAATCAAGCGCCGAACAACTGACGCTCCTGACTTCCGCCGACAACGCGCCCATCGTCATCGGCCCGGAACTTGTGGACGTGATTCATCTGCTGGCAGGCAATGCCGAACAGGGCGAACGCCTTGACCAAATCGTTGAACGCTTTCGCGGCCAGCGTGAACAGATCCGCGCGGCGCTCCAATACCTTAAACAGCGCGACCCCGACCGATGGGCCAAAGCGTGCGACAAACTGCTGCCATATTACGACGACTTGTTCGCGCAGGCTGCATTGACCAGGGAGGGGAAGTAATCCTATGGCTGGTTATCTCGTTTTGCCTGAAGAAGCGTGTGCTTGGTCCGCTAACCAAACCGGCAAGGTGCAGTTGAATCCTATCCGGTTCGGCCTCATCGATCTCGTCCGCCAGTTCGAGCAAAACCCGTTTCCCTATAGCCGCCGATCGCAAGGTGTCTGCCTCTTCGGCCTCGATGAACTGCTCGTGCAGATGGAACAACTTGAGAGTGTGAATGATAATCACGATTGGCCATTTCTTCAGGAGATGCGTCGGCGGCTCCGTGCTGTATCCAATGAGGTTAGCAACATGGGCACCATTCACGTTCCCATCCGCCATGAGCTTTGGCTCGCAGCGGGCAATCATTTGTTTGCGCGCTATGCGGGCAAACGCATCCCGTTGTGGCGCTTATTCGGCTCAAACCCGCTCATCGGTAGCGAAGCCGGTCACGCCACTTATCTTTTTGGAGAGAATCTTTCATGAATGAGACTTCTGACAAAGTAATCGCCAACGATCGCGTCCGGGTTTCCGGCCGTTACGAACTCGGGATTGGCGAAGTGCTCCGCCTTTCTGAAACCGGTGGGTTGTCTGTTGCGGATGTTGTATTTGAAAGCCGCGCCGGGCGCCGGCTTGAAACACTCCCCGTCCACCGGTTAGAGCGGGCCGAATCTCCCTGGCAGAAGCTTCGTGCCGGCCACTTTGACAATCCCAAGGACTTCCTGCTTCGGCAACTTGCGTGGCAGTTCGCCCTGGGAAATACCGGTGGTGAATTGACGAATTCGCGCACACAACTCTTGCCACATCAGATTTTGCTCACGCATGACGTGATCAAAATGACTCGCCGACGCCTCTTGATTGCCGATGAAGTCGGTTTGGGGAAAACCATCGAGACGGGCATGATCATCCGCGAACTCGTCGCGCGAGGCGAAGCGCATCGAGTGCTCATCCTTTGCCCGGCGGGCTTGGTCAAGAACTGGCAGAACGAACTGCGCGGCTGCTTCCGCATGGAATTTGAGGTCCTCGGCATTGATTTCCAGGACTTCGCTCCGGCGAGTTGGGAAAACCACCAGCGCGTCATCGCTTCGATTGACACGGTGAAACGTCCGGCACGCATGGAGCGGTTATTGAACGCCCCACGCTTTGATCTCGTCATCGTGGACGAAGCTCACCACGTCAGCCGCATCCGCTACGGGAAAAAGCAGCAGGTGACCATGAACTATCGCCTGATGGAAGCGCTACAAGGTCACACGCGCGATTTGCTCTTTCTTTCCGCCACGCCGCACCAGGGAGACAACTTCCAATTCTGGTCACTCATCAATCTGCTCGACAACCACTTGTTCGATTCGCCGGAGGCGATGATTTCTCATCGCAGTTTGCTTAACCGCGTCATGACTCGCCGCACCAAGCGCGAAGTCGTGGACGCCAACGGTAAGGCCCTCTTCGTCCGGCGTCAGGTTCACACCGAAACCTTTGAGCCTGCGTTACGCGAACAGCGGTTTTACGAGCAACTGACCGACTATCTGCGCACAGGTTACGAAGCCGCCGGTGTTTTCCGGACTGGCCGAACCACCAGCGCCCAGCGCGCCATTGGGTTTGTGATGACGGCGTTCCAGAAAATGATGTCGTCCAGTCCTCGTGCGATCAAACAAGCCCTTCGGCGGCGGCTGTTGGTTCTGCTGGTGCGTGAGCAAATCGACGTGGAAAAAAAGCGCCGTACGAATTTCGAACCTGAACTCGCGACGCAATATGTCCGCCTTCAAGACGAGATGCGCGTGCTCGCCCGGGAAATCCTCCTAACTAGCGGAACGACGATCAACGATGCCGATGCCGACGCATACATTGCGCAGGTCCGGCAGCGAATTGCTCGCAAATTGGCCGAGATCGAGGAGACGACCGAGTGGTCTTTGGATTCCGACGAGGAAGGGGATGAAGGCGTTTACGCAGACGCGGAAATCCCGGACGAATCAGTCCGCGTGCGCGAACTGATCGGCCTTGTTCCCGAAGGCACGGACCGCAAGTTTGACCGTTTGCTCGCTGTCGTTGCGCATTTGCGTCAGATGAACGAGGGCGAACGCTTCATCATCTTCACGCAATATCGAGAGACGCTGGAGTTCCTGCGCATCGAATTGGCGAAGATTTACGGTGCAGACAAGATCGCCGCAATCAAGGGCGGTCCGTTGGAGGACAAGATCGAAGCCGCCGAGAGGTTCTGGGACGAGAACGGCGCGAAGTTCCTCTTGTCCACGTCGGCGGGCGGTGAAGGCATCAATCTCCAATGCGCTCGCGTGCTGTTCAATTACGACCTGCCGTGGAATCCGATGGCCGTCGAACAGCGCATCGGTCGC
>Ga0134127_10000554_pt1 | contig 34031 bp, 22 predicted proteins | sample KB31753_FD_96459 | JGI IMG/M metagenome (GOLD analysis project Ga0134127, IMG submission 96459) | Terrestrial soil microbial communities with excess Nitrogen fertilizer from Kellogg Biological Station, Michigan, USA - KB3-175-3 | ecosystem: Environmental > Terrestrial > Soil > Unclassified ...
CGTGCGGTTTTTGGCCTGGCCTTCAAAAAAATGGTGGATCCTGTCTGAAATTGTTATTGTTTTGGTTGATGATGTTTGCTCCCACCGTGCCGGGGCGCTGATTGTTGTTGCCATAATCGATATGTTTTTATTTTCAAAAATGGCTTAAATTTTTACGCCGTGACATGACCCGCAAACGCTAAAAAAATGATTTTGAGCACTTTTCGTCTACCTGCACACCGCGTTATGGGTCACGTTTTTTGCCGGGCTGAGGTAGGGGATATTCAAATTCATGCCACGCAAAATAAACCAGAAACCCAGGCAAACCATCAGGTAAGGCACAGCGCTGTTGATGCGGCGCCGTACAGCCGGGTTAAAAAAACCTGTGCTAACCATCGCGATAAGCATTAAGGGGAAGGTGCCCAGTCCAAAGCAAAACATATATTGCGCGGCAGTTAACGGCAAGGCCGTGTTTACCGCACCCGCTAAAGCCAGGTACACAAAGCCGCAGGGCAGCAGGCCATTGATGGCGCCTACCGCAAAATTTCCGTAGCGATGCTGCAAGGCATAGATCAGCCATTTATTTATGGGCGAAAACAGGCGCGATAAAGGGCCGTTTCGCGCTGCCCGCAATTTGAAAAGCCGCGTTACGCCGGCAAGGATGATCAGCAGTCCGCTGAGCAGGGTTACCGCCTGCTGCAGGCCGTATATCCACAGCTGCCGGCCTGCAAAGCCTATCAGTAAGCCCAGCAGCGTGTAGGTGAGCACACGGCCTGAATTATAAAGTATCTTGTCAAAAATAAGCAGCCACTTGTTTTCCGAGGCGGGTATGGCCAAAGCCAGCGGCCCGCACATGCCTATGCAATGTATGCTGCCAAAAAGGCCTATAAAAAACGCCAGGGTGTTGTTGCTCATTTTATAAAAATTTCCCGCTGGTACAGGTATTCCCGGTTATTGCTCTTCCAGTCAAACACTAACTGCCACTTGCCCTTAGCCATGTGCTTTGTTAATATTTCGATGGGGTTCCCGTTGGTATTATCCAGCGTAATAGTGGTATCAGGTGCATCGCTTGATGGCCGCGACATGCGCACCGCCCCTTTAATCAATTGCGGAAAAGTCAATTTGATACAGCACGTATCGATATCGGTCACCGGCTGGGCATGATCTGTTACCACCTGTTTTTCGCGGTTATAATCATGGTCAAAATTCAGCCCGTCTTCGTAATACCGGTGGTCGTACTCATCAGCCGGCGCGCGGAACATAAAATAGCTCAGGCCGCTGATAAACAGCACAAACGTTACCAATATCACCACTGTAGTTTTTCCCCAGTTCATCGTTTTATTTATTATAAGGTGCTACAAATTCTGTTGTTACTGTTTGGATCACCTTACCGCCGGTAACCAGTTGCAACCGCACGTCCATCTTAAATGAGCTGATTTTGGCAGCCGGTATCAACACAAAAAATACAGTTTTTACATCGTTGCCTCTGGTAATTACCCCCGGCGCCTGTATGTATTTTATTTTGATGTCAGGGTCCTCCGGTCTGAGCGTTATACTGCGGTTCCCGGTGGCTTTATTGGTGATATCGGCATTATAAATATTGCTGATATACCCGTTTGGCTGCTCCTGGTACAACATGCCCGACCCGCGCATTACCGTAATGTCCATATCGGTCCGGCTGAAAATAAAATAGCATAATACCGTCATTAATATCATAATCACACTGCTGTAGCCCATCATGCGGGTAGTAAAAGTGGGTTTCTTTTTAGTGCGGATCATCTCTTCGGAGAAGTAACCGATCAGGCCGCGCGGTTTGTGTATCTTGTCCATCACTTCATCGCAGGCGTCAATACAGGCGGTGCAATTGATGCATTCCAGCTGTGTCCCCTTCCTGATGTCAATCCCGGTTGGGCAAACGGCCACGCAAAGGTTACAATCCACGCAGTCGCCGGTCAGGGCAAGCCCTGTTTTATCCAATTTCCCGCGCGGCTCACCCCTAACGTCGTCATAGGCAACTACCAGGGTATGTTCGTCCATTAATACGCCCTGCAGCCTGCCGTAGGGGCAAATTACGGTGCATACCAGCTCGCGCACACGGCTGTAAACCAGGTAAAAAACCAGGGTAAACACCCAGATGCTGGCAAAGCCCACCCAGTGCACCGAAATGGGCTCGGTAATGATCTTTATCAATTCTCCGCTGCCGATGATATAGGCTAAAAAGGTGTTTGCGATCAGAAAGGAAACAACGATGAACAGAAAATGCTTAAGCGCTTTTTTGGTTATTTTGCCCCTGTCCCACGGGGCCGCATCGAGTTTTTTCTGCTTATTGCCGTCGCCTTCTATCCATATCTCGATCTTGCGGAACACCATTTCCATAAAAATGGTTTGCTGACATATCCAGCCGCAAAATATCCGTCCGAATGCGATTGTGAACAGCACCACGCAAACAATAAATACCAGCGATGCAAGCATAAACAGGTAAATATCCTGCGGCCAGAAAACCTGTCCCGCGATGACAAAATGCCGGTCGATCACATTCAGCAGCAATAGTGGCTGCCCGTTTATCCGCAGGAACGGCCCGCTGAAAAAAAGTGCCAGGTAAACATAACTCAGCCGGCTGCGCCATTTGTAATAAAAGCCCTTCCGAATTAATGGGTACACCCACTTTCGTTCCCCCTCGTAATTTGCTGAAAGTAATGACCCCATTTGGATGTTAATTGGCGGCTGTTTTTTTGTCGTCATCCCCCTCCGGCACCCCTTGCGGCGCCTTAGGATTGGTAGGATTAGTTCCTTTTAACGACTTGATATAGTTAGTTACATCGGATATTTGTTTTGGCGATAACACCTTTTCCCACGCAGGCATCCCTTTGGTTAGCACGCCATATTTCACGGTTTTAAAAAGGTCGCCTATTTTACCGCCATGCAGCCAGTAATCATCGGTAAGGTTCGGCCCGACAACGCCCTGGGCGTGATCGCCGTGGCAGGCCACACAGTTGGTTTTAAATATGGCCTGCCCCGAAGCGATTACCGCCGGATCAGTCACCAGCTTTACCGTATTTTCGTCCACGCGGTTGGCGGCCTTGCTTAAAAACAATTTATGGGCCGCGTCGGCCTGCGCCATTTCCGTTTTGTACTCGTCGTACTGTAACTGGCCGGTGTGGAAAACGTGGTAGTTAAGCAAATAGCCGATGGCAAAAATGATGGTGCCGTAGAATAAATACATAAACCAGGCGGGAGTAGGGTTGTCCAGCTCCTGTATGCCATCATATTCATGCTGTATCAGCAGCTCTTTTTCCTGGGACAGGGGCTTCAGGGATAATAATTTTTCCCATACTTCGCCCTTTCTTTTCATCTCTTTTTCCTTTGCCGTACTCAGCTCGGCAACTATTTGTTCATCGCTGTAGCCCTGCGATTTTAACAATATCCGGGTCACTACCTTTAAGGCCCGCAACACCACCAGCATGGCGACAACAAATAACACCATCATGCCTACGATAACGCCATAGGCGATTTGGTTTTGAGTATCGGGGGCGATCAGGCTGTGATCGTCCGCGAAAACGGGTTGAACCAGGACAGTTAAACCCAGTATGCCAACTGCGCGCAAATATTTCATAATTGTAAATTTTGAGTTGAATTAGATGTGCCGTCATCCAGGGGCAGATCGCTCATCCGATCCACGTGCTTTTTCCGGGTGATGAGTAAAAGAATGGATACCACTACAAAAAATACCAGGAATACCCACAGGGAAAAGATCAAATACATTTGCTTTCCCGAAACGTTTCTTACAAATTGATCAAACATGACGATGTTATTTACTGGCTGTTTTATTTGCTTTAATATCTACGCCTAACCGTTGCAGGTAGGCGGTTATGGCGATGATCTCTTTCCGGCTCGACACCTTAATGTGGTTTTGCTCAAGGTCAGCGGCGATCGCTTTTGCCTGGATATCCAGGTCGCGGTTGGCTATAAATTCATAACCCTTGGCATAGGGTACACCCACTTTCCGCATCGCGTTAATTTTGGCGATGGTAGTGGTAGTGTCCAGGTCCTGGGTGATCAGCCAATCGTAGTTAGGCATAATGCTTCCCGGCGACATCAGGCGCGGATCCATCAGGTGATTAAAATGCCATGCGTTGGGATATTTTCCGCCCACCCGCGCCAGGTCAGGGCCCTTTCGTTCCGAACCCCATAAAAACGGGTGATCATATACAAATTCTCCTGCCTTGCTGTATTCGCCGTAACGCTCCGTTTCCGACCGGAATGGCCTGATCGTTTGCGAGTGGCAGGCTAAACAGCCCTCCCTGATATAAAGGTCGCGTCCCTGCAGCTCAAGCGGCGTATAAGGTTTTACGCTTGCTATAGTCGGGATGTTGGAGGATATGGTTAACGTCGGCATCAGCTCCACAAATGAACCTACCAGGATAACCAGTAAAGCGACGATCATGAACTGGATCGGCCTGCGTTCAAGCCTCCGGTGCCAGCTGTTTTCCTTTTTCATGGTGCTAACGGGCTCCAGGGCCATCGCCTGCGCGGGCTCATTAGCAACCAGCTTACCCTGCAAAGCGGTGCGGGTTAAGTTGTACGCCATTACAATTACGCCGGTGAGGTACAAAGTGCCGCCCAGCGAACGGGTTACCCACATAGGGATAATGCGCAATACAGTTTCTAAAAAGTTATATTTCAATACGCCTTCGCTGGTAAATTCTTTCAGCATCAGGCCCTGGGTAAAACCTGCCCAGTAAAGCGGAATCACATAAAACAATATCCCGAGGGTGCCAATCCAAAAGTGGAATGAGGCGAGTTTTTTTGAGTAAAGCTGTGTTTTGTAGATGCGGGGGATCAGCCAGTACAGAATGGCGAATGTTAAAAATCCATTCCAGCCCAGGGCGCCTACGTGTACGTGGGCAATGATCCAGTCGGAAAAATGCGCTACAGCGTTAATCTGCTTCAGCGAAAGCATCGGCCCTTCAAAAGTCGCCATACCGTAAGCGGTCAGGCCAACCACCATAAATTTAAGCACTACGTCGTCGCGCACCTTATCCCAGGCGCCGCGAAGGGTAAGCAGGCCGTTGATCATACCTCCCCAGCTTGGCGCTATCAGCATGATAGAAAATGCCACACCTAATGATTGTGCCCAGCCCGGCAGGGTGGAATATAAAAGGTGGTGCGGACCCGCCCAGATATAGATAAAAATAAGCGCCCAGAAATGAAGGATACTCAGCTTATAGGAATAGATAGGGCGGTTTGCCATCTTGGGCAAAAAGTAATACATCATACCCAGGTAAGGCGTGGTTAAAAAGAACGCCACGGCATTATGCCCGTACCACCACTGAACGAGGGCATCCTGCACGCCGGCGTAAACCATATAGCTTTTCCAAAAAGTAACCGGGATTTCAACAGAGTTTACAATATGCAGTACAGCAATAGTGACAAATGTTGCGATGTAAAACCAAATGGCCACATACAAGTGCCGTTCGCGGCGTTTAATAATAGTGCCGAACATATTTATGCCAAATACCACCCAGATGATGGTGATGGCGATGTCAATGGGCCACTCCAGCTCGGCGTACTCGTGCGAGGTGGTGATACCCAGCGGCAGCGTTATTAATGCCGAAACGATGATGAGCTGCCATCCCCAAAAATGGATCTTGCTGAGCGTATCGCTGAACATGCGGGTTTTTAACAGCCGCTGCAGCGAGTAATAAACGCCCATAAAAATGGCATTGCCCACAAAAGCAAAAATCACCGCGTTGGTATGCAGCGGGCGTATCCTGCCAAACGTTGTATACTGGTTGTGCATGTTAGCGCCAGGGGCATACAACTGTATGGCAATAAGCAGACCCACGGCCATGCCGGCAATCCCCCATATAACGGTTGCTATGCCGAAATTCCGGACGATCTTGTTGTCATAATAAAAATTTTCAGGTTGCATATCGTGAAATTATTGATGGCGTAAAATTATCGGGACTTGCATGACCCTGGAATGACATTGGTTGTGCCAAAAGATGACGAAGATCATTTTTCTTCTTCCGGATCCCCCTTGTCGTCAAGCAGGATGCGGACCGATGGCGTATACAGGTCGTCGTTCTGCCCGCTGTTTTGTGCCCAGAAGAATGCACTGAGAAAAACAAGGGCAAGCAGTACGCTACAGCCAATGAGGAAGTAAATGATGCTCATAATAATGTATTGAAAATCAATTTGTTAAAAAAATAAGGATGATAAAAAAATTTATAAATCTCAGGTAAGCGTGATACTGCGGCGTATTCGCCTCACCCCAACCCCTCTCCTTTGGAGAGGGGCTTAAAAAGTTCAAACTAGCCGCTTTGCATCGAAGCCCTCTCCTTTGGAGAGGGTTTGGGTGAGGCCAAACGGAATGTCAGCGCTGAAACCTTATGTCGGCTCATAATAATTTACATTTTTTTGCCGCAAAATGCGTGGCAATGGTGGTGAATGAAATGATGGTTACTGTGCTCAGCGGCATCAGCACCGCGGCTATCAGCGGTGATAACCGCCCGGTAACCGCATAGCTTAAGCCCACGATATTATAGGTGATTGATATTAAAAACGAACCGTGGATCACTTTAACCGTCTGCTTTGAAAACCGCAGGAAAGCCGGTATCTTATTAAAGGACCGGCCGTCAAGTATGGCGTCGCAGCCGGGCGAAAAATTGTTTACGTTGTCGGTAACGGCAACGCCCAGGTCGCTTTGCTTAAGCGCGCCCGAGTCATTCAGCCCGTCGCCTATCATCATCACTTTTTGTCCTTTTTCCTGCAGCGAGCTGATAAAGTCGAGTTTATTTTGCGGCGACTGATTGAACCGCATATGACCAGGCGCGGCAAAGAATTTTACCAACTCCTTTTTTTCATGATCCTGGTCGCCGGATAACAGGTAAAGCCGGTAGCTGGAAGTAAGTGCCGCGATGTCTTTTATACCTTCCCTGTAATTATGATAAAATGAAAAATAGCCCTGATATTTTTTATCGATCGCCACATGTACGTGCGAAATACCCTGGTCCCTGGTCTCGTGACCGAACAATAAAGTGCCGTTGCCGATCTCCAGGTCGTGGCCGTCAATTGTTGCATATATTCCTTTGCCCGGTATTTCCAAGTAGCTGGTTACCGGTAGTTTTTGGGGGCTGCCCAGGTGCCGGCAGATCATTCGCGACAAAGGGTGGATGGAATTTGAGCAGGCGGCGTAAACCAGTTGCTTCTCGTATTCGCTTAAGTCTGCATTCACTTTCACATTACTTTCATCGCTGATGGTGATGGTGCCGGTTTTATCCATTACGATGGTGCCGATCGCCGCCATTTGCTCAACAACCCGGGTGTTTTTCAGGTAGAAAAGATTTCGGTCGAAAATGCTGAGCGCCGCCGACATGGTGAACGGCGTGCTCAGCGCCAATGCACACGGGCAGGCAACAATCAGCACGGCGGTAAATGCGGCCAGGCCGCGCCGGTAATCAAAAGGCAGCCAGAATACCAGTGATGTAACCGCAATGGCCAGTAACGCGACGGAGAAGTATTTACTCACCTTTTCGCTAAAGGTTTTCATGCGGTTGTCCTGTTTGCGGCTAAAAGCCTCGTTATTCCATAGCTGGGTAAGGTAGCTTTGCGAAACCGACTTTACCACTTCCAGCTCAATTGTGCTGCCGGCCTGGCGGCCGCCGGCGTAAATGATCTCGCCAAGCGTTTTGTTTACCAGCGCCGATTCACCCGTCACAAAGCTGAAATCAACCAGCGCCTCCCCTTTCAGCAAGATGGCGTCGGCCGGTATGATCTCGTTGTGACGGATCACCATGCGTTGCCCGGTTTTGAGATTTGCCAGCGGAACGGGCTTTTCATTATCATCCTCCAAAATCTGCACGGCTACCGGGAAAAATGAACGGTAGTCGCGCTCAAACGAGATGTGATGATAAGTTTTACGCTGCACGAATTTGCCGATCAGCAAAAAGAAAACCAGGCCGCAAAGCGTATCGGCAAAACCGGCCCCGGTATGGCTGAATATTTCAAATGCGGTGCGGATAAACAAAACCGCAATACCCAGCGCCAGCGGAAAATCGATGTTCAGTATACGGTTGCGTAAATTATGATAGGCAGACACAAAGTATTCGCGCCCGCTGTAAAACACCACCGGGAGGGTAAATAGCAGGTTGATCAACCCAAAAAAGTGTTTAAATGACCCGTCGGAAATCGTTATCCCGAAATATTCCGGGAAACTGAGCAGCATCACGTTGCCAAAGCAAAACCCCGCTACGGCTATCTTTTTTACCAGGTTATCCCTGCCTGCTTTATTTTGCTCTTTGATCACATCCTGCAGGCTGATCACCGGTTCATAACCAATATCAAACAGCAGCTCCACAACCTTTTGCAGGCTGATCTTCTGCACATCAAACTTTAAATGCAGTGTTTTTTTCAAAAAATCGACACGGCTGAGGTAGATGTCCGGGTTTAAATTGTGCAGCTGTTCCAATAACCACAGGCACGAACTGCAATGAATTTGCGGAATGTAAAGTGTTACGATCGCGATCCTTTCGTCGGCATAATCCACCAGCTTCGCCATGATCTCCGGATCGCTCAGGTAGTCAAAGCGTTTGTCGGTTTGCTTACGGCTGGTGCCCGGATGGTTGTTGTACGAATAGTAATTTGAAAGCTTGCCGGCCGTTAGCACCTGGTAAACGCTTTTACACCCCTGGCAACAGAAACTTTTGTCATCAACGGTATAGGTAACCGGGGGGCAATCGTCGCCGCAATGGTAGCAAATGGTTTTTTCCGTGTTAGTGATCTGGATCATATTTATTTTGCGATCCAAATTTGCCGGTGTTCAGGCGGGTAAAGAATGATGCAATACGAGGGAAAATATGACCTATGTCACTTTTCGAAGAAAGTTAGCATAGCATGGCCGCAAATGCGTTCCTGGAAAACTCAACAAAAAATTAGGGCCGAAGCGGTTAATCTTCGGCCCGGGGAGAATTCTACGGTATCTGCAGCCGTATCCTTGCGCCCTAATTCAACAGCTGCTCGAAGAAGCCCCCAATTTCTTTTTCCCTGTCTATAAATTGAATTTCCAGTATCCATGCCCGTTGGTTCCCGTTTTTATCGCGTTGCAATATATCGGCATGGTTGTCCGGGTGTACATCCAGGCCCAGGTCGTGCGGAGCCAGCTGCTCATGCGGGAAATGGCCTACAATGTGCCCCGCTATTTCGCCGCCCCACTCCCACCCGTATTTTTTGGCCAGTTCAACTGCATAGTTATAATACTGAGCACCTGTCAGGTTGTTTTGCCGGTAATACCAGTCCTTAGCTTCGTGCCAGGCTTGCTCCACATCATTTTTCAGCTTCAGTTTTAAAGGGTCGGTGCCAATCACATAGGTGCGCCCCAGGTCGGCCTCGTAACCGCGGAAAACCGGGCCAAAGTCCAGGATCACGACATCATCCTGTTGTATCACCACGTCGGGCGGATTACCGCTATACGAGCAAAGCGTATTAGCCCCGGCGCGTACGATTTTTTTATGCCAGAAATTCCTGATCCCGAAACGGCTTTTGGCCAGCGCAACAATTTCGCCCGCCAATTCTCTTTCAGTCTTTCCGGGCGCGATCATCCCGGTTTGCTCCACCGCAACAAACAGCTCTTTTGCCCGTTGCTCAGCGGCTTTTAGCTGGCGTATCCCGGGGTTCATAATTGCCTCCATTTTAGTTATTCATATCTTTACCTGCCTCCAGGTCCTTGATATTTCGCTGCACTTCCAGCCGGTTACCGCCTTTGGCCTGCGGCAGCGCCTTTTGGGCAAAATCCAATGCCTTTTTATAATCGCCCATTGCCGAATACGCACTGGCCATTCCTATATTGGTAAACAGCGAATTGGGGTGCTTATCGTAGTTCATTTTAAAAACCTCGAACGCCTCTTTTGTCTTTTTGGCGTTAAGCAGGTCCAGTGCATAAGTGTAAGCCTGTATCTGGCTGGCAAAGGGAAGCGCGTTTTTCATCACCTCCTCGGCTTCGGTTTTACGGCCCAGGCTATCTAAAATGGCGGCTTTGGTTTTCCACGCGTAAAAGCTTTCGGTACCGCCAAATACCACGCTGGTGGCACTGTCGGCCCACATCAAACCTTCCTGCAGGTTGGTGTTGTTGGCTGCGCAAAACGCAGCAGCCTGGTTCCAGGCCTCCCATGATTCGGGGAGCGCCTTATCTCCGCGCAATTCCTGCCGGAAGGAGGCGATCTGCGTTTTGATCAAATCAACATCTATCCTGAACGGGATCATCACCTTTTCCCATTGCAACTGAACAACAGCACTTGAAGGTGTTTCGTCCGTAAACTCATACTTCAGCCATTCCACGCTTTTATCCAGCTTCACGGTTTTTACTTTTACCTGTAGCGCGTCTTCTAAAGGGTCATAAAAGAAGTTACCCCACGAGGTGGAGTTTTTGGAGAAGATGAGCGTACATTCCGTGGGCCCGTAAGCCACAAAAAAACCGTAACGGCCTGCCGGCAGGTCTTGTCCGTCGATCTTTACATCGGTGCTGAATTCGATGGTGGTATTTTCATTTGCGCCGGCACGCCAGGGGGCCGGTTTTTTTGCACCGTAGCCGAGGTCGGTATACCCTACGGGGATCAGTTCGCCCCAAATATGGCCCTCCCTTTTCTTTACGCCCGGCCGGTTATAATGAATGGTGACATCCGTAATGCCGATCTCCTCGGTTACCGACGCCTTTTTGTTGCCTCCCCGCGCCGGCACCTTCAACTGGGCCTGCGCAAACCCAGCAAGGATCAATTGAAGCGCGAACAAAACAACGAAAGAGTTAAATAAATTTTTCATGATGATATATTTTGTTTGATGAAATCAGTGGTCACAACGGTGGCAAACTCATTGTTCAGGCTGGCCAGCGCGGTTTCGTGGACCAGTTCTGCCGGGTAATTTTGCCCGTCGATGCCTGTTTTGTTAAATGTAGCCGTAGCGTCGGCAACCAGCCAGGTGTTATAACCTAAATTGCCGGCCATCCGTGTAGTGGTCGAAATGCAATGGTCGGTAGTTAAACCAACGATAACCAGCGTGGTGATGCCGGCGTCGTCGAGCCGGGCCTGCAGGTCTGTGCCGATAAAGGCGCTGTTCACGCTTTTTTTGATCACAGGCTCGCCTGCGGCTGGCGTCACCAATTCATTAAACTGGTTCCCGGGATGTGTTTCCCGAAGCGGCGAAGCGGGATTGGTGGAACAGTGCCGGATATGGAAGACCGGCAAGCCGTTGCTTCGCCACAATTGCAGCAGTTCAGCGGCCCGCAATTCGGCGTCGGGATTATTGCGCTGTCCGCCCCAGTAGGCAGTGTCCTCAAACCCTTTTTGAATGTCGACAAGGATCAATGCGGGGCGTTCCGCTTTCGTTATTGTCATGTTCAAAATTTATTAAAAAAAATTACACCCGTCGGGTTTTAAACCCATTAGTATTCTAAACATTCCCCGTCCCTCTTTCCCGCTTGCGGAAGAGAGGGATGCCGAGCGCAGCGATGGCAGGGTGAGTCGACCCCGGCGGACATTACCACCCATGCATGCACCTTGCGTCTACTCACCCCGACTACGCTTCGCTGGTCGACCCTCTCTTCGCCTGCGGCGGAAAGAGGATAGCTGCACTTTTTGTTTGTTTTTACCCCATTTTCTTTTCGCCATAAAGCACGCAACTTTAACTGATAAAATAAAATACTTAATTTTGATTAATCGATAATTATTTTTGATTGATATGGATGCCCGGCAACTCAAAAACTTTCTGACGCTTTGTAATACCTTGAACTACCGTAAGGCCGCGGAGGAAATCAATATCGTGCAGCCAGCATTGAGCAGGCAGATACAATTGCTGGAACAGGAAATTGGCGCCCTGCTGTTCGACCGCAGCAAACGCAACGTCACGCTAACCGAAGCCGGCTTGTTTTTTAAAAACGAAGCCGACCGCATATTGCAGGATCTAAAGAAAACCATCGTCCGCACGGCACAGGTACACAATGGCGAAGCCGGCGAAGTACGGATAACCCATGCCAGTTCGGCCATGAATACCGTCGTACCATCCTTTTTGGTAAAAGTGAAGGAAAAATGGCCGCACCTGAAAACCATCGCCCAGGAAACCTCAAATTTTGAGCAGGTAGAAATGCTGCTGGCCCGCAAAACCGATATCGGCGTTGCACCCAATATCATGCTGCCGCCTGAAGTAAGCTCGAAAATTTTATACCGCGAAAATTATGTGCTGATATTGCCTGCTGATCATCCCCTGTCAAAACAAAAGATCACCGATCTTTCCGTATTGAGGGACGAAGCGTTCATATTACCGCAAGTGTCCACCGGGGTTGGCTATGTCGAGGCTATCCTGCAGATATGCCAGGGCTTTGGCTTTAACCCAAAGGTGGCGCATGAGTCAGCGCATTCCATCGGGGTGCTGCGCCTGGTGGAAGCGGGGCTTGGTATTTCCATCGAACCGGTATCATCAGTGCGCGGCGCAAGCATGAATGTTAAGCTGATCGAACTAAAAAATATCCCTCAAAAAGCTTCCATGACCCTTTTTTGGCTGCGCGACCGCCAAGAGGAGCTGGACAGATTTATAAAGATGTTTTGATCCAATTACTTTTTCTTCCTCAATGGCGTTCAGCTGTTCAATGTGCGCCTGTAACTATGCCGGCGCCTCTTTCGGATACATCGTATTCGCTTCGCGCGGGGCTCAGAATTTTATAAAATAACACCCTCTTAAATCGTTATATATTTAATATTCAGCAGATTATGCGGCTATACTGATATATTCTCAATGTACCTGGTTTTAAATTCCCTGCATATACCTTATACTTGCCCCGCTAAAAAATAAGATCAAAATGTTATCAAAAGAAGAAATTTTCGGTTATACACCCGATCCCAGATACAATAAGGCTGTGGCTTATTTCTCCATGGAGTTTGCCATCGATCAGGCGTTAAAAATATATAGCGGCGGGCTGGGCTTCCTGGCCGGCTCGCATCTGCGCAGCGCCTATGAGTTAAAACAAAATACCATCGGCATCGGCATGCTGTGGAAATACGGGTACTACGACCAGGTGCGGGAAACCAACGCCGATATGAAACCTGTGTTTGTTGAAAAACAATATGCTTTTCTGCAAGATACCGGCATTATGTTTACGGTGCCTGTGCATGATCATCCCGTTCATGTTAAAGCATACCTGTTAAAGCCGGAGACTTTTGGTTCGGCCCCGCTTTTTTTGCTGACCACCAATCTGGACGAGAATGATGAGCAGTCGCGGTCCATTTCCTATCGTTTGTATGATTCTACCGAATCAACCCGCATTGCGCAGTCAATTATTCTGGGCAGCGGCGGCGCTATGCTCGTGGATATTTTGGGTTTGAATACCGAGGTTTATCACATGAACGAAGGGCACTCGCTCCCTTTAAACTTTTACCTGTATTCAAAATTCCAAAACCTTGAGGAGGTGCGAAAAAGAGTGATCTTCACCACACACACGCCTGAAGCTGCTGGGAACGAGTCGCACCGTTTCAACCTGCTGAAAAAAATGTCCTTCTTTTATCATTTGCAGACGCATGATGTGAAGCACATATTAGGAGTCGACGGCGATTACCTGAACTATACCGTCGCCGCGCTAAAATTTGCACGGAAGGCAAACGGTGTGTCAAAGATGCATGCTGAAGTGGCCCGGGATATGTGGAAGGACAACGCGGGTATTTGCGAGATCATCGCGATAACCAACGCACAAAACAAAACCTACTGGAAGGACGGCCAGCTTGAAGCTGCCTTGAGCCAAAAAGATGATACGGCGATCGCTGCCCGCAAAAAGGAAATGAAGAAAGCCTTTTTTAAAGTGATCGCGGATCAGTGCGGAAAAATATTTGACGAAAACGTGCTCACCGTGGTTTGGGCCCGCCGCTTTGCCGGCTATAAGCGCGCCGATTTAATGATGCGCGACTGGGACCGGTTTATCCGCCTGGTGTTCAACAGCGAATATCCCGTGCAAATTGTTTGGGCCGGAAAACCTTACCCCGAGGATTATGGCGCTATCGACCAGTTTAACAGCATTATCCGCCGGGCAAAACCGCTGGCCAATTGTGCCGTGCTCACCGGTTACGAGCTTGGCCTTTCGGCCCTGGCCAAAAAGGGATCAGACGTATGGCTGAATAACCCGCGTATGTACCGCGAAGCATCAGGCACCAGCGGCATGACGGCGGCATTTAACGGCAGCATCAACCTTTCACTGCCTGATGGCTGGGTACCTGAATTTGCCGTTGACAATGAGAACTGTTTTGTTATTCAACCCGCAGGTGATGGGTTTTCGTCCGATGAAACAGACGGACGCGAAGCCGCTAACCTGATGGATACGCTGGAAAATGTGGTATTGCCCATGTATTATAAAGACAAAGCCAAATGGCATGCGATGATCCGCAGAGCCTCGGCTGATATCGTTCCTGAATTTGATTCGGGGCGGATGGTGAACGAGTATTATGAGAAATTGTACAATTTGTAGCTAAAGCAAAGGGGTTAAACCGATTGGTTTCGGTTTAACCCCTTGTTGTTATTTTTGCAGTTGGACGGTTAATGCAATAGCCAATCCTTTTAAATTTAGTAAGGCTTAACCGTACTTGCGTTTAAGGTAACTGCGGTTTGTGCAAGCAATCTGCCATGCACTACAGCGCCTGTATTTAAGGAGATCAGCGTTTTGCTTAGGATATTTCCACTGAAATTTACACCTGTTCCAAGGGTTGCCTTCCCGGAAACCACCCAGAAAATATTTTTTGCCTGCGCGCCGCCTTTTAAGGTGATGATAGCGCCGTTATTTACCGTAAGGTTTTTTGCGATCTGGAAAACCCAAACGTCATCTGCCTGGCCATAAAGCGTAACACCGACATTGGTTATTAAAACTCCGGTTGTCCATTTATAAAGTCCCGGCTGCACGGTTTTTCCGCTCAGGTCACCTGCGTACTTTTCTACTGCAGGGCGCGGAAACGTCCTGCCGTTTGCTGCAGTAAAGGCTGTTCTCATATCGTTGATAGCTGTGGTCATTTTTGAAGGCGTTGGCGCTGTATAATTGGCAGCGAAAATTTCGCCGGTTACCAGCGACGATCTTGAAAATTGGTTCGAGGCGTCTTTTATCAGGCCGAACCCGGTTATGGCAGTGCCCGATATCGGGCTAACACCCATGTTACCGGTAATGGCCGTAACGCCTGTAGTTGAAATTCCGGTTTCCGACAAAATGGTAAAGCTTCCTGCGGTTGCTAAGTTTACGGGCTTGGCATCCACATCCGTGTTTGCCACTACCGGCGTTGTTGTTGCTGATGGCAATTGCGGTGCTGTGCCTGAGGAATTATCCTTTTGACAACCCGCCATAAATACAAAGGCAAGCAAAACAAAGCCGCCAATATTTAACATTTTAGATCTTTTTTGTTTTTGACTGACAGGGGTATTGGCAGTCAACGCGATTTTTTTTATCATGATGGTTTTTTAAATACATTAGGGTTTTGACCTCCCGCTTTTTTAACCGGCCAGGGCAAACCAGCATATTCGCTCAAAGGGGGTGCCCCGATTGAAATGCATTATTCTTCCGCGGAGATATATCCCCTTTTTCCTGACCGGCATTATTCCAAATAGTTGTGCTCGGTTGCCGTGAGGGTGTTTTAAATTGAAGTCGGTGGGTTAACTCCACCTTGAAAATAAACCCTGGCAGAGCACCACAGCCAAATCGTGATTTAAACAAATGTGGGATTATGCTTAGTATATAGGAATATAGTGTAGCTTCCTGACTAACAATAGTTGAGCAGCGCTGAATAATAACGATCAATTAATGCGGTTTACCCCGTTTATGGTTTCCTTTTGAATAAGCTTGTTACGCGATAACGGAGTAAAAGCCAAAAACAGTTCGAAACATGCCGCTGCCATCGCAATTGTATCTTTATGAGAAGTTTAGTTTACTTATTAGTAGTTGTGCTGATCATCAGCTGGCTGCTCGGAGGGTTTGCCTTCCACATCGGCGGCGACGCCATCCAAATCATTATTGTGATAGCGGTAATCCTGTTATTGTTCAATTTGTTTGGTAACCATTCCGAATCGTACAGGCGCCGTTGGTGGTAGCAACTACAGCGGTATGGCCCGCGAATTAATTCGACGGGATATTGCCAGGGTAATGGCAACGGTCGGGTAATTAAATCAATCAAAAATATATATAAGCTCCGGAAAATTCCGGGGCTTTTTTGTTGATACGAATTACTAATTTAGTAGCACCGTGTCAGCATTCAACCGGCAATCATCATCAACTAAACACCTCATGCGAAAAACAACCTTCACAGCAGCCCTCCTTTTTATCTTTTTCGGAAAGTTAGCAGCCCAGCAAACCGTGACGCCCGCGATGATCCAGACCGCAGAAAAGATGGATGATCTGTCGTTCAACGAAGCCAAAAGGGATTCGATGCTTAGTATCCTGTCCGACAAAATAAAAACGTATGCCTACCTTCATAGCCAAAATTTAAAGAACGCTGCCCCGCTGCCATTATCATACAATGTCGACCTTACGGGGCTGGCGATACCTAAAAAACAGCTGCCCGTACATTTTAATATCCCGGCAAATGCTGAGCTGCCTAAGCGCATGGACGACCTTGCTTTTTACAGCATCCTGCAACTGGCCTCGCTCATTAAAAATAAAAAGATCAGCTCAGAAAAATTAACCCGGTTTTACCTGGAGCGGCTCAGAAAATACGGCCCGGTTTTACACTGCGTAATTGAACTGACCGATACCATTGCCATCGCACAGGCAAAAAAAGCGGATGCCGATCTGGCCAAAGGCATTTACCGCGGCCCGTTGCATGGCATACCTTATGGCATTAAGGACCTGTTTGCCGTTAAAGGCACACATACTACCTGGGGCACGCCGCCTTACAAGGACCAGGTTATTGACGAAACCGCCTTCGTTGCCAAAAAGCTGGAGGCTGCGGGGGCAGTGCTGGTAGCCAAACTGTCCCTCGGCGAACTGGCCGAAGATGATGTTTGGTTTGGCGGCCTTACGCGCAATCCTTGGGATATTACCAAAGGGTCTGGTGGTTCATCAGCAGGTTCATCATCCGCTACGGCTGCAGGTTTGGTACCCTTTGCCATCGGCACAGAAACTTACGGGTCTATCGTGGATCCATCGATGCGTTGCGGCGTTACCGGTTTAAGGCCAACCTATGGCAGCGTATCGCGTTCGGGGGCAATGGCCCTTGCCTGGACATCGGACAAGATCGGCCCGATCTGCCGCTCGGCTGAAGAGGATGCTATTGTTTTCAACTATATCCATGGCACCGATAAAAAAGATGCTTCGGCTATCGATTTCGCTTTCAACTACACCGGTACGGTCGACATCAAAAAATTAAAGATCGCCTATATCAAAAATTATATCGACACCCTTCCGGCTAACAGTACCGAAAAGCAAACCCTGGCCACGCTTAAAAAAATGGGCGCCACCGTAACGCCCATCAATTTCCCGGACAACCTGCATGGCGATGAAATATTGTCGCTGATCATTGGTGTGGAGTCGGCGGCTTTGTTTGATGAGCTCACCCGGTCGAACCGGGACGATATGATGGTACAGCAGGGAAAGGACCGCTGGCCCAATACCTTCCGCACCTCGCGGTTTGTGCCCGCGGTGGAATATTTGAACGCCTGCCGCATGCGTTACCAGATCATGGCGAAGATGGATCCCTTTATCGATCAATACGATGTAATCGTCGCTCCGCCCGAAACCGGCGACCAGCTGGCCATCACCAACCTCACCGGCAACCCGTCCATCACTTTACCCAATGGGATGCTGAAAAATAATATGCCGGCCAGTATCAGTTTCATCGGCAAACACTTCGGCGAGGCAAAGTTGCTGGCCTTTGCAAAAGCCTACCAGGAATTTACGGGGTATAATTTAAAGCACCCGGAAAAGTTTAGATAAGGAGGCACTGTATAGACGCGATACGTCGCGTCTCCCGCTGACAGGTAAACGTCTATACCAAAAAAAAGCTTCGCGCCCTTTGCGGTTAAATTTGTTGTCGTCTATGCCTCTTTCACCAAAAACCGTTTTTTCAGCCACCTGCGTACCGGCTCGTCATACAGTTTAAGGCAGGCATAAGCAATTACAACACTTACCACAACAAGCAGCGCGCCCATCCAAAGGCCCTGCGCCATGGGTATTTTGTCTTTAACTACCCAACCGGTAAACCAGTAGATGAGCGGGTAATGTGTGATATACAGCGGGTACGATATGTCACCAAAAAACTTGCACACTTTGGTGGCAAAGTTCCTTTTGATCTCGCCGCCGGCGCCGATCGCTACGATGAGCGGGAAAACGATAATAAGTGCAAAGCACTCATACAACCCATTTATCCAAAGGTGTTGGGCGTCGCCCAGCCTCGGCACAAAAAACACTGCCAGCACCAGTATACTGGCAACAGTGAATGCGCCTTTGATATGGATAAGCTTACCCATCCGGAAAAGTAGCACGCCACCAAAAAAAGGAAAAAGCAGCCTGGTGAAGCCCACGTAAAGGCCCTGCCCGTTAAGGCTCCAGCCGCCGATCAGGTCGCCCTGGGGACCCCATACAAGGTAATACACCAGCAGACATGCCGACAGGAACACGAAAATACTGAGCAGGGTTTTGGAAAACCTGCGCACAATAACCGCATATAAAATATTGCCGATATACTCAAAAAACAGCGACCAGGCCGGTCCGTTAAGCGGGTGCATTTCCTGCCAGCCGCGGATGTCCATCGAAACAGGCAGCGGGATCAGCGTGCAACCCACCAGCATCACCAATAGCATTTGCCACACCGGCGTACCGGCAATTAGCGGCATTGCCGGGCTTGCCTGCAGGTAAAAAAAAGCCGCGCCGATAATTGAACCCATAATAACCATCGGCTGCAAGCGTACCAGCCGGCGTTTATAAAAATCCCACTGGGTCATTTTGCCCCAGCGGTCGTCATACGCATAGGCGATAACAAAGCCGGAAAGCAGGAAAAAAAAGTCGACCGCCAGGTAGCCATGATTAATGATCTGGTGAAAACGGTCGCCGGAGTAAGTTTCAAAAACGTGAAAAATAACTACTGTAATAGAGGCGACACCACGCAATCCATCAAGGATCTCGTAATGGCGTTTTGATTCGAGGTAAGCAGGAACTTTGGTCATCTACGGATAAAATAAATAAAAACTGGATAAAGACATTTTGGGTTGATCGTACTTAATCCCGCTTCACCGGCCCGTATCTTGAATTAACAACACCGGTAATTCAATTTTCCCCGCTTTGTAATTGGCTGAAAACACCGCAGTTGATATTGCGTGTGTTTGACACAATGATAATTAAAACTTTTAGAATAGCAAGGCGGCAGATTAATTTTGTTGAAGTTGACCAAACCGTTTTTACCTGTCAAAGTTAACCTAATTAAATGCCATCAAAAAGCCCGGGCTCTGGATGGTCGCCAATCGCCCCTAAAATAAGGAAGGCCACCGGTGAAATATCGGCAGCCTTCCTACTTTTTGTTTTAACAAATACCCCTACAGTATCTTAAAACCGATACTCAGCGCCCACAAATTTTGTTTTTGCGAGTGGTTGTCGTTCACATTGCTCAATCCGCCCTGGTAACGCAGATCGGCTGTTAACGCCCCGAAATCTACCCCCGCCCCTGCCTGGAAATCGATGGTGGAGCTTTTGTAATTCCTGAAATCATTATAAGCAATGTCAAAATTCTGGTCCAGGCTTTCATCCGTTTTTAGCACAGACGTAAAAACAGGCCCGGCCATTACCCTTAAATTCAGGTTTTTTGGCCCGAAACGCAAACCCAGCAAAACAGGCACATTAAGATTGGTAAATTTTACGTTTCCGCTAAAACTGTTGTCGTTTGAATGGAACTCGCCGCCGGTACTGCTGACGTACACTTCGGGCTGCAAATAAACCGCACCCCCCAGGCGTAAAAATGCGCCGGCCTGGTAGCCCGCTACGCTTGAACTTTTAAGGTTATCCGCATTGATAGTTGAATAGTTAACACCGCCCTTAATGCCGAGCGAGAATTGCGCCTTTGCGCTGATGCATCCTGCAATAAGTAATGCCGCGCTTAATAAGTACTTTTTCATGGTTTTCGTTTTTGGTAAACTGATAACGCGTTTTATAACAAATGCGTATCATTAACGCTATTAACAATAGCCCTGCCAATTTTTTTTGGCGAAAGGCTTTGCTATTTTCCTATTTTTGCTGAAAAGAATTTCATTATGGCCGAGATAAGCATCAGCAACAAAGACTGGCAACGCGTAAAAATCAAACTGCAACGAAAATACAACCACCTGACCGACGAGCAACTGCAATACAGCGAAGGACAGGAAGACAACCTGGTGGGCAGGTTGATGGAATTGGTTAAACGCGACCGCGCTTATGTAATTTTTACGCTTAAAAAAGCGTTAGTAAACATCGACAATAACCGGCTGTAACGCATTGGCGGCGATATAACTTTGCATTGTTTTACGTAGTTTTATATTTTAAAAGTTTTGAAGATGATAAAAGGAAGTGTGTTTGTGAAAAAATATAAAAGGTCGCTTTTTACCGGTGGAATACTTGCGCTGGCGCTGGCTACATTTAGTTTCCGCGACGATCTGTTCCAGATCTCGAAAAACCTGGATGTGTTTGCATCAGTATACAAAGAGGTCAATATAAACTACGTTGATGATATCAATTCGGCCAAAATGATCAAAACCGGCGTGGATGCTATGCTGGACGGGCTGGACCCCTATACGGAGTTTGTGCCGGAGTCGGAGATCGAAGATTACAAACTGCATTATGTAAGCACCGAGTATGGGGGTATCGGCGCGGGGATATTTGCCCGCGAAGGCAAAGTTTATGTGTCGGATATATTTGAGGGCTTCCCTGCCCAAAAGGCCGATATACGCCCCGGCGATGAGCTGGTAAAGATAAACGACGTACCGCTGCAGGGGAAGGATAACGACCAGGTGGGCCAGTTGTTAAAAGGCTCCAAAGGGGCATCCATAAAGCTGCTGGTACGGCGCGATGGCGCCCAGCCTTTTGAAAAGACGCTTGTACGCGACGAGATCAAACAGCCAAATGTATCGTACTATGGCATGGTGAGCGGAAATATGGGCTATATTAAGCTGGATAAATTCCTCGAAAACTCTGCCGAAGAGGTGACCAACGCATTAAATGAGCTGGAAAAAAACAAGCCCAATGGTATCATTCTCGACCTGCGGTCCAACGGCGGGGGCATATTGATGGAAGCCGTAAAAATTGTAAACCTGTTTGTGCCTAAAGATGTGCAGGTGGTATCGCAGATCGGTAAAATAAAGGAAAAAAACTTTACTTATAAAACCAGCGCTAATGCGGTTGAACCGAATTTGCCCCTGGTGGTGCTGGTGAACAGCCACTCCGCTTCAGCATCCGAAATTGTTGCCGGCTCGCTCCAGGACCTCGACCGTGCAGTAATCATCGGCCAGCGCAGCTATGGCAAAGGGCTGGTTCAGCAAACTTTTAACCTTCCCTACAATAGCCTGGTGAAAATCACTATTGCCAAATATTACATCCCATCCGGCCGCTGTATCCAGGCGATTGATTATACCCATCGCCGCGACGATGGCAGTGTGGTAAAAGTGGCCGACTCCCTGATCCATGAGTACAAAACAAAGGACGGCCGCTCAGTTTACGACGGCAGCGGTATCTATCCGGATGTTTTTGTCGCACAGGAACGCTTTGCAAACATCACTGAGGCCCTCGTAGGCAAGCTATTGATATTTGACTATGCCACACATTACCGCAATACCCATCCGGCCCTGGATAATATCAAGTCGTTCGATTTAACAGACGCCGACTATGCTGATTTTGTAAAGTTCCTCGCCGACAAAAATTACACCTACAGTACCGGCTCGGAAAAACTATTGGCCGATTTGAAAGCAGAGGCTACAAAGGAAAAGCAATTTACTGAAATACAATCCGAATACGACGCCCTGAAGGCCAAGATGGATGCCACCAAGAAAAACGACCTGCAAATACACAGGGATGAAATTAAACAGGTATTGGAAAACGAGATCGTCTCGCGCTATTATTTTGAAAAGGGACGGTACGAAACCAATTTCAAATATGATAAGGAGCTTGCCCAGGCCGTAAAAGTAATGCAGGATAAAACAGTGTTAGCCGATATATTAAAAGGCGATGGCCAATATAAGGTGATCGGGAAACCTTCGCCCGCAATGGCGTCTAAGAAAGCGGGCTAATTGATTAGCGGCTGGGGATCGATTTGCCTCCGGTATCCGACAACCAACACCTAAACCAGCTTGTCATTCAGCGCCCGGACGATCGCCTCGGACCTGGAATGTACCTCGAGCTTTTCATATACGCTGCGGATGTATGAGCGTACTGTATCGACGGATATAAAATGTTTTTGAGCGATCATTTTATAGGTGAGGCCATTAACCAGGCCGGTTAGCACCTCTATTTCCCTCGTGCTCAGGTACACTTTCTCCTTTTTATCACCGCGCTCGCTCCTCAGGTTTCTAAAGATCACCCTTGCTATTGACGGCGTAAGCGGCGAACCGCCTTTATGGATAACCCTGATGTTATCCAGTATATTTTCGGGTACGGCGCTTTTGATCAGGTACCCCGAAGCGCCTGCATAAATCGCCTCCATTATTTTGTCTTCCTGCTCCACAACCGTAAGCATCAGTATATTGATAAAAGGATATTTATCTTTTATCCGACGCGTGTATGAAATACCGTTTTCGCCCGGAAGGTCGATGTCCATAAGGATTACATCGGGCATATCGCGCTCCTTAAAATCTATTTCAGGCATAGCGCCGTCATAATCACCCACACAGGCAAAATCATCCGAAATTGCGACCAGGCTTTTCAGCGCCAGCCGCAAATTCGGGTTGTCTTCCACTATCATTACTTTTATCGGCATCACCCTACTAAGGTAGGGCAATTCTTTTGCTTGGCGTATCGCATAGTTATGTGATTTCGCATTCAATACGGATGCTGGTTCCGCAGCCGGGGGAGGTTTCGATTTTCAATTTCCCTTTAATTTCAGTTGCTCTTCTTTGCATATTGCCCAGCCCGTTTCCCTTTTTACTGCCGGCCAGTTCAAATCCCGAGCCATTGTCCACAATTTGCATCATTAGCGTTTTTCGGTGTTTTAGCTCAAATTCAACCCTGATTTCGGTCGCCGACGCGTATTTAACCGCATTGTTAAACGCCTCTTTAAAAATCAGGAACAGATTTTTACGATGCAGCATATCTATTTTCACATCGTACATAGCTTTATCCATCACAAATTTTAACGGAATTTCCTTTGCTTCCGCCACCGGGTAGCCAAACTCTTCCATGCGCTGCATAAGTTTGTACAGGCTGTCATTATCCGGCTTAATGATCCATACCATGTCGTTCATTGAATGGATCATTGCGCGCGCCCGCACACCGATATCGCCTACCATATTCCTGGTGGTGTCAAGGTCTGTTTCTGATTTCTGTATGGCCACTTCGCTAAATATCGAAATGCTGCTGAGGGTGCTGCCAAGATCATCATGAAAATCCGCCGCGATATTTGCCCTTATCTTTTCAATCGCCTTAATATGTTCGATCTTATACCGGTACAGGCGGTATAATACAAACACAACGGCGGCCGCAACCAGCAGCCTGAACCACCATGATGCCCAATAAGGGGGCATTATGGTAAAACTAAAGGACGCCAGGTGGTTGTTCCAAACGCCATTTTTGCTTCCGCACTGAACAAAAAAAGTGTAATCGCCGGGTGGCAGCTGGCTGTAGTTGGCCCCGCGCTGATTGTCTGCGTTTTGCCATCCGCGGCCGGTTCCGGCAAGCCGGTACCTAAACCGTATATCATCAGGGTAATTGTATAAAAAGGCCGTAAAGGTGAAATTAAGGGAGTTATTTGAATGGCCAAGGGTTAAGCCGGGCCCGTCATAGTTTTTCAGCACTGGTTGGTCATTAACATATACTCTTTCGATGATCGGATCAGAAGGCGCCAGGGTGTTTTTAGTCTCCGGAGAAAAATAGGCAAACCCGTTTCGGAATCCATAAACAATATATTTTCCGATCAGGGCAAATGGCGACGAAGGCGCAATAACATTTAACGAGGGGCTGAGCTCTCCTTCTTTTGATGTGTTGGTAAGCAGGTCGTAAGTAAAAATCCCGGCATCGGTGCCAACCCACACCGTATTGTTTAAAGCAATTATACTGTTGCAGCCCGGCTTGTACGTATTGCCAAGCGCGTTAATGATGCGAGTATCCCCCGTCTCCTTATCAAATAATCCGATCCCCTCTCCGGCCGCAAAAACAAGCTGTTTTGGAGATACATCCGCTATGTCAAACATAAAGTAGTCGCCGGGGCTACCTTTTCCGCGGTAAACCGTTGTCCGCCCGTCGGTTAAATTATATTTAAAAGTACCGTTTCGCGAGGCTATCCAGAGTACGTCCTTGTCGCGGTACCCCCCCAGGAGGATATATTTCAATGGGTCGCTACCCTTATGTGTTGTACTCGTTGCCGAAGCCACGCTGATCTTTCGGGTTGACAGATCGTATTTGAACAGCCCGAGATTCGTGGTAATATAACAGGTATTGGCATCGGCCAAAATAAGCCTGCGGATATTACAGATCAGCGCAATCGAATCCGGAACCGGTAACCTCAGGCGGCTCAGGGGCCCCCTTTCCGGGCTCCATTCCGTCAATTCTTTTTGCGTAGCCAAAAGCCATCTGTTTTTTGAAAGCTGAACAAAATCATACAGGCGCCGGGCGTACGGAATTTTGTTATATATCTTATCAACCTGCCTGGTCTTCCAGTTCACGCAGATCATTCCCTGGTTGTACGAGGATAGCCAGATTTTTGAAGTGTCAAATTTGTCTGCGGCGATTTTATTTATGCCCAGCTGGTAGGCATTGCTTTTATCCAGGAACCGCATCTTAAAACGTTGGTCTGATAGGTCGAGCATACTGATGCCTATGTCGCAACTTATCCAAAGGCGGCCTTTTTCGTCAACAAAAAAGCTGGAGATCCCGTTACAGGGGATGCTGTAAGGATTGTTGTCATCGTGAAGATAGGTATATTGAATTTTATCGAGCGCGGTGTTATATACCTGCAAGCCGCTGCCCTCCGATGCTAAAAAAAGGTATTTTTGCGCGCTATCGGCAGGCAGTATGGCTATGTCGTTTATCACCACATCCCGTGTCGCGGGGCATAGCGCGGTGATTTTTTTGGAGCCGTCAAGTACGAACAAGCCATTATTTGTTCCCAAAAAAAATCGATTTCGAACCTTGTGAACGTTGAAAATTTTTAGGAGGGAATGATTATAAACCAGGGTCTGTACGGTCCAAGTGTCCCGGCGGATATTGTAATAATACACTTTTTCCCGGCTCGAAATAAACACCGTACTATCGTTGATCAGCGCGCTGCATAAAGGGTCGTTTACATGAGTGAGGGAGGTATATGAAAATTTCAGCGTTTTAGTGTCGAACTTTGTCAGGCCAAATTCGCATATAAACCACAAATATTGACGTTGAGTGCAAAAACATTCCGCATTCTTAAAATCGCGCCCCGGGTCGGTCTTTACGTAAACAAATTTATTGCCGGCGGCGTCATACCGGCACAGTCCGTAACAGGTTATCCAAATATTGTGCGAATTATCAGGAATGGCCGCCGGGTAGTTACCTCTTAATGATGACGCTGACCGATTATTGCTCGTGAATTCAATGGTATGGTTGCCATCAAAGCGAAACAGGCCGTTGGCGCTTGCCCACACATATCCCTGCCTGTCAACAACCAGTTGCGAAACCGGCAAGCTGGTAAAATGATTCTGGCTGTTAAAATTCTCAAAACGCCAGTCGGGGTCTGGTGCGAAAGACTGTGCTAACAGTTGAAACGGAAAAAGCAGCAACCATAAACCAAGTCCATTTTTGACCATAAAACTTATGCTTTATTAAAGGCAGCCAGGCGGCAGCCATTAATGATAATTTAAATTTAGCATAAATTATAAATGGTTGATTACAAATAGAATATTTTATAATGAAGGGGTCAGCCCGAAGTCGGTAAACTCCGAAAGATTTCTTTTCAGTTTCTTTCGGAGCTTACTGACCAAAACTCAATACTTCAGCACAATAAAACCGGTTTTACGTTTGGTGACACCATTTACCGTATAATCCAGTTGGTAAAAATAGGTGCCCGGCAATTGCATCTGTCCGTTTTTGTTTGAGTGCCCGTCGAATGTTTTTGAGGCATTGTCGTAGCCCTTAGCTTCGTAGATCATCTGCCCGTTACGGTTCATGATGGTGAGCTTGTTATCCGGGTATTGGCTGATGTTGTCTATCGTCAGGAAATCATTCAGGCCGTCCCCGTTGGGTGATATGCCCTGGTGCACCTGTATGCCGTCCTCTGCCAGTGCCGGTGTTTCGGCGGGTTTGGTTACGCTGATACCGGGATCAAAATTGTCTGCCCCGCCTGACGCTCTTGTTACCGTTATCGTATAGGTTTTAGTTGTGGTTGCGTCCTGCGCGGTAACTACTATACTAATGGTATTTGAGCCAACAGCCAGGGCGATTGGGCTGGACACTGTCCCTGAAGTTAACGAGGCGCCGTTTACAGTCATTGTTGCGTTTGCGTCGCTGGTTACCGGCCGTACCGTCATTGAGGTAACTGTATTTACCACGCTGAGCGTATAATTGGTGGTAGCCTGGGCAAATGCCGGACTGAGCGGGCCGACGCTTGGGTTTATACTCGCAAGATTGGCATTGCTTGAGGCTAACCGGGTAACCAGCACCGAATACGACTGGGTTGTAGTGCCATCCTGCGCGGTTACAAACACGTTTAATTTATTGAGTCCAACGTTAAGGGCGATAGGGCCCGAGGCGGTTGCCGACGCCACGGTTGTGCCGTTAACCTGTATGGTAGCATTCGCGTCAACGCTGGTGGGTGTAATGGTCATACTTGAGATTGCATTAGATACGCTCGCGGTATAAAAGGTGGTGGCCGATGCAAATACCGGGCTTAAAGTGCCGTTGCTTAATTTCAGGCTCGAAAGGTTTGCATTGCTGGATGGGGACCGGGTTACGTTTACAGTATACGTTTTTGTTGTGGTGCCGTCCTGCGCCGTTACGGTCAGGGTAACCGTCGTTACAGCCCCCTCCGGCAGAGCGATTGGACCGGAGACTGTATTGGACGCGACTATGGCGCCATTTACCATTATAGTCGCGTTAGGATCGGCTGAAATCGGTTTCACGGTAATGGACGCCACGCTATTAGCCACGCTTAAGGTGTAATTGGTATTTGCCCCCGTAAATCCAGGGCTTAGCGGGGTGACGCTTGGCCCTATGCTTGTCAGGTTGGCATTGGCAGATGGCGTCCTGGTTACGGTAACTGTGTACGTTTTGGTAGCTGTCCCGTTTTGAGCGGTTACCACAACGTTAATGACGTTAGCTCCGAACGCCAGCGCAATAGGGCCCGATGCCGCGCCGGAAACTACCGTTACACCGTTTACCTTGACGATGGCATTGGGGTCGGTAGTGGTTGGAGTAACGGTTATAGATGATATACCACTGGCTACACTGGCGGTATACTTCAGCGTTCCGCTCACAAACACAGGCGAGAGTGTGCCGTTGCTCAACGTTAATGCGAAAAGGTTGGCGTTGGCCGATGCTACGCGTGTAATAGTTACGGTGTAAGTTTTGGTTGTTGTGCCGTCAGCCGCGGTTACAACGGTTGTGATCGTATTCGGACCGACAACTAAAGGCAAACTTTGAGAAGCAGCACCTGAAGCCACTGCGGCCCCGTTAATCTTTACCGTTGCACCTGCGTCATGTGTGGTGGGCGTTAGCGTAACTGATGTAACCGTATTGGCTACGCTGGCTGTATAGCTGGTTGTGGCGGCGGCAAATGCCGGGGATAAAGTACCTGCACTTGGAACAAGGCTTGAAAGCGTGGCATCTGACGATTGCGACGATGCCGCCCGGGTCACCGTTATGGTATAAGTTTTTGTGGTTGATGCGTCCTGCGCGGTTACCACGGCAGTAATGGTGTTTGCGCCGACGGCTAATGCGATCGGCCCTGATGCTGATCCCGATGTTACCGTTGTACCGTTAATGTTTACGCTTGCGGTTGAACTGCTAAGTGTTGGCGTAACAGTAATTGAAGTAGTGGCATTGGTTACGCTGGCAGTATAGCTGGTGGTGCCCGTTGCGAAGGCCGGTGTTAAAGTACCCGCGCTGATGGCCAGGTTTGAGAGTGTCGCGTCGCTTGACGGCGGGCGGGTTACTATTACCGAATAAGTAATGATGCTGGTACCATCCTGGGAGGTCGAAATGGTTTTGATGGTATTTGATCCTATTGCCAATGCGATACTGGCTGACGTGGCGCCCGATGCAACGGCCACGCCGTTAACTGTTATGGTCGCATTTGCGTTGCTGGCAGTGGGTGTTACGGTAATCGAGCTAACCGAGTTGGCCACAATATCCACATAGCCAATAGTTGAAGGCGAAAAAACCGGCTGAAGCGTACCGCTGCTCAGCACCAGGTTTGACAATGTGCCATCTGACGATTGTGTGGCCGCTGCGCGGGTCACTTTTACCGTATAGGTTCGGGTGGTTACACCGTCCTGCGCTGTAATTACGGTTGTAATGGTATTTAACCCAACCGCCAAGGCTATAGCCCCTGAGGCTGATCCGGATGCAACGGTTATACCGTTAACTTTTACCGTTGCAGCGGAGTTGGTGGTGGTCGGCGTCAGGGTTATGGAAGCAGTAGCGTTTGGTACGCTCGCGGTGTAGTTTATCGTACCTGGCACAAATGCCGGGGTTAATGTTCCGGCGCTGATCACCAGATTGGAAAGCGTTGCTGATGATGATGCGGAACGGGTAACCGTTACGGTATAAGTAGCTGTTGTGGTCCCGTCTTGGGCGGTCACCACTGTTGTGATCGTATTGGCCCCGACCACCAGGCTGATGCTGCCGGATGCCGATCCGGATACTACTGCAACGCCATTTACCTTTACCGTTGCGTGTGCTTCATCAGTGATGGGTGTAATGGTAAGCGAAGTAATTGTATTGGCAACTGTTGCTGAATAGTTAACTGTTGAGGATGCAAATACAGGCGAAAGGGTACCGGCACTTAAAGTTAGCCCTGAAAGTTTGGCATCGGTTGATAATGCGGTGCCGTTCACCGTGATATTTACAACAGCCGTTTTGAGACCGCCTGCGTTAAAGCCGGTAACGGTATAGTTTTTGGCCGCGCTGGGAGTAGTTGGGGTACCGCTGATCACACCGGTGCTTCCGCTGATAGCCAAACCTGCGGGCAGTACCGGGTTCGCATAATAACCGCCGACGCGTTTGATCTGTTTTGCCTCGTTATTCCCATTGTCTGTTGCGTAAACATTCCCTGAAAGATCCACGGCAACCGCGTAGGGGTTCATAATACCTGTCCCGATGGTTACCGGTGTTCCGCCGCCTGTGGGCATCTCCTTAACGGCATTTGCGGTGAAATCGGCGACAAACACATTCCCGATATTGTCTATGGCTACGCCGAACGCGGAAAGGAAGCCCGATCCGATCACTGTGGGTGTACCACCGGCAGCTGTCATTTTTTTAACCTGTTTGCTGCCCGAATCGCCTACATAAATATTTCCTTTCGCGTCGACAGCAATACCGAAAGGATGGCTAAAGCCCGAGCCCAATGTGGTTACCGCTCCTCCGGCAGCCGCGATCTTTTTAACAGCATTGTTGCCGTAATCGGCTACGTAAACATTTCCCGCGGCATCAACCGCCACCCCCGCCGGGTTATTGAACCCTGATCCGATTATTGTCGGCGTACCGGTACCACCAGCTAATTTTTTTACGGCATTGTTACCGCCATCCGCCACGTAAACATTGCCTGCGGCGTCTATCGCTATCCCGGCTGGCTGGTTAAACCCGGAGCCCACGATGGTAGGCGACAGATTTCCCGGTGCATATTTTTCCAAAGTTGAACCAAGGTTACTGGTTACATATACATTGCCCGAGACATCAACCGCTATACCTTCAGGGGTGCTAAGCCCGTTTGCTATCATTGCCGGCTTGGTACTGTAACCTAATGCGGCTACCCTTGCAGCCGTGGGGCTGAGCGGTGTGATGGCTGTGCCCACGTTGTAAACCTGCGGCGTTGTATAACTTAGCGTTGGCAGAGCCGGCGCGTTAACGGTGATGTTAACCCTGTTAAAATTGTTGCCGACTGTATTGTAAGCATAAACAAGGTAATCCTGCCCGGCGGCTGCCGCCTTTGGCGTGCCGCTGATAACGCCGGTGGTATTATTGATTGATAAACCTGAAGGCAAAGCCTGGTCTACATAAAAACCCCCTACCGGGCTAAATTTCTTCACCTGCCCGTTGTTATAATCGGCTACATAAAAGGCACTGGCCGGTGCCGGCACAGTGATATTGGCAGGAGCCAGTATGATACACGAGGGCAAACTAACCGATGTACTTAAAGTAAGTACCGTACTGGTGCCTACGGGCACTTCCTTAATCGCGTTATTGCTTCCATCGGCAACAAACACATTACCCGTGCCGTCTACCGCTACGCCGTAGGCATTGTTAAAACCCGATCCGATGGCAACTATCGCTCCGCCGCCTGCGGGTATTTTTTGTATCGCGCCAACACTGGTAGTACCTGCATATACGTTGCCGGCACCGTCAACAGCGACGCTTAACGGCGTAAAGCCGCTGGCTACGGTTACCACCTGGTTGGTGCTTGCCATAATTTCTTTTACCAAATTATTCCCGCTGTCGGCCACATACAGGTTGCCGGCAGCATCCAAAGCGATGCTTGTGGGGTGGCTAAAACCCGACCCGATAGGTATAGGAAAGTTTTGACCGCTGAATATTTTGTCGATAACATTGTTGCCGTAATCAGCTATGTAGACATTGCCCAGGATATCCACGGCCACTGCGGTCGGACCGTTAAACCCTGAGCCAATGGTAACCGGGCTGCCCCCGCCCACCGGGAATTTTCGCACGGTATTGGCTGTAAAATCCGCTACGTACATATTGCCCTGGTAATCCAGCGCCACGCCGCGCGGGTTGGTAAAGTTGGAACCCACGGCAACCCCGGTGCCGCTAAAGCCAGGCGCGGCTACGCCATTGGAGACCGGTGAAAGCGCCGTAATAGCGGTGCCCACCGTATAAGTTAAGGGGCTGCTATTGTTGTAGATAACAGTCGGTGCAAATCCTGCCGCAACCGTAATGTTTACCACGAAGGAGTTTCCACCCTGCGCGTTATAGGCTGACGCAGTATAATTGAGCGATGGCCTGGCGGTTGTCGGCGTGCCGGTTATGGCGCCGGTTGTGGTGTTAAGGCTTAAGCCGGCCGGTAATGCCGGAGTTATATAATAACCGCCGCTGGGTGTTACTTTTTTAATCGCGTTGTGCCCGGCATCGGCAACCAGCAGGTCGCCGTACAGATCAATCACGATACCCTGGGGTGTGCTAAAACCGGTGGCAACAGTAGTTACTGTAGTTGTTCCTGCCACTATTTCCTTTACACTGCCGGCGCTTTCGGTTATAAATACATCTCCCAACGCATCTATTGTTACCGCGGCAGGCGCCACGAAGCCCGAACCGATGGCAACCGCAGCGCCTCCGCCCGCAGGCAGCTCTGTTATCAGTTTTGTTCCTGCATCGCTTACGTAAACATTACCCGCACCGTCCGAAGCAATGCTGTTGGGCGTAGTAAAGGCTGTACTTAACGTACTGGTGGAACCATCAACATATGATATCTTTTTAACAGAATGGCTGCCCTCGTCGGCTACATAAACGTTGCCCAGGAAGTCGGTCGCCACGCTAACCGGTGTGGTAAAGCCCGTGCCGACGCTGGTAACCGACCCGCCGGCAATGGGGATCTTTTTTACCAGGCTGTTGCCTTTATCGGCAACAAAAATATTCCCGGTAATGTCAGCCGCGACGCCCGATGGCGAGCTGAATCCCGACCCTTTTATCACCGGGGTCCCGCCGGCAGCAGGCATCATTTTTATGTTGTTGGTACCGGCATCAGCCACATAAATATTTCCTGAAAAGTCAATTGCTACCGCCTTCGGTGCGCTAAAGCCTGAGCCGAGCGCGGTAAGCGCAGCGCTAAATCCCGGGGCAGCGACACTACCCGTAACTACAGGCGATATGGTGTTGATGTTCGTCCCGACGGTAAAGTTTTGTGGGGAATTATAGTAAAAGGATAGCGCGCTTACCTGGATATTGGCCTGCGCTGTGCTTCCACCACTACTGTTATAAGCGGTTACGGTATAATTTGCAGGCACACTTATTTTGGTAGGGGCGCCGCTAAAAGTACCGGTAACGTTGCTGAAGCTAAGGCCCGGCGGCACCGATGTGGCAAAGTAGCCGCCCACCGGGATGATTTCCCTCACAAAGCCATCACTGTTGTCGCCGGCATACAGGTAGCCGCTGTTGGCTATGGCTATACTTACCGGTTGGTTGATGCCCGAGCCAATTGAACTGATAGCAAGGGTTCCGGCAGAAACTTCTTTCACAGCGCCGTTCCCGGCGTCGCATACGTAAACATCTCCTGATTGGTCAACTGCCAATCCCTGCGGCTGATTATATCCCGAACCAATGGCAACCTCAGCGCCGCCGCCAACAGGAATTTCCATAACCGTATTACTGCTCTGATCGGCTACATATACGTTGCCTTTATTATCCACGGCTATCCCGGTCGGCGCGGAAAAACCAGAACCGAGGTTAGTGATGGTCCCAGTACCTGCAGCCACTTTTTTTACCAGGGAGTGCCCCTGGTCGGCTACGTAAACATTCCCTGCCGCGTCAACCGCTACACCATAGGGATGTAAAAAGCCCGAGCCTACGATGGTTGCAGTGTTGCTGCCCGGGGCGAACTTTTTTACCTGGTTGCTGCCATAGTCTGCCACATACAAGGTACCGCTGGCATCAATAGCAATGCCATAAGGGCTGCTAAGGCCCGAAACAACCACTACCGCACTGGCATTCCCGCCGCCAAACGGAATTTTGGTTATGGTGTTGGCAGCAGCGTCGGCTATAAAAACATCGCCGGCCGCATCAACTGTTACGCCGGTGGTGCTCTGAAACCCCGATGCCAGTGTAACCGAGCTTGGATTAAAACCCGGCGCGGCCACCCCGCTGGTTGCGGGTGCTAACGGCGTTATGGCCTGACCTATTACAAAATCTTTAGCGGCATAGCTAAAAGTAGGTTGCGCAAGGCTGGTTAAATTCGTGCCGACCAGCAATAGCAGGAGCAACGCCCTGTATAGTTTGGCGCCGGTACCGGCGGTTTTGGCAGCTCTAAATGGTGCGATCAAGGGTAATAACTTTTTCATTGGAAAGGGTAATATAATTGATTTGTGTGTTTAATGATTGTTTTAACCTGCATCCTGCGGGGTTAAGCCAGCCGCGTTCAATTAGTTTATTCATTCCGAATGCTGTAATTCGTGGCAAGGCATCTTATTATGCCGGCTTTATGCCACCATTCGACAGCTACGGTAACATAAAAGTGACGAAGTTTAAATAGCGCGTTTAACCTTTTTAGTAAGTGGCGGCTTTTAAGCAATAAGTGGCGGGTATTGAGGAAGATTTGCGTCGGAGGTATAAATAGCGCCCGCTACAATCCAAAACAGGATGACATATTCATCCGCTGGGGACGCTGCACTCCCGGCACGAAAAGTACATGATTGCAATTGCAGAAAACAAAAAAGCCGGTAGAAAGGAAAAATTATCATTCCCTTTCTACCGGCGATACGTTTTTAGCGCGGGCTGAAACCTAATACTTCAGCACAATAAACCCGGTTTTACGTTTGGTGACACCATTTACCGTATAATCCAGTTGATAAAAATAGGTGCCCGGTAATTGCATCTGCCCGTTTTTGTTTGAGTGCCCGTCGAATGTTTTTGAGGCATTGTCATAGCCCTTAGCTTCGTAGATCATCTGCCCGTTACGGTTCATGATGGTGAGCTTGTTATCCGGGTACTGGCTGATGTTGTCTATCGTCAGGAAATCATTCAGGCCGTC
>Ga0134127_10000556_pt1 | contig 33935 bp, 27 predicted proteins | sample KB31753_FD_96459 | JGI IMG/M metagenome (GOLD analysis project Ga0134127, IMG submission 96459) | Terrestrial soil microbial communities with excess Nitrogen fertilizer from Kellogg Biological Station, Michigan, USA - KB3-175-3 | ecosystem: Environmental > Terrestrial > Soil > Unclassified ...
GGCCGCACCACCGGCACGCCAAGCACGTCCGATTGGAATTGCATCAGCAAATCGTTCACACACGCGCCGCCGTCCACGCGCAGTTCCCGCAGCGGCGTTGCTGAGTCGGATTCCATCGCTCGGACGAGGTCCGCCGATTGGAACGCCATGCTCTCCAGCGTCGCCCGCGCGATGTGTCCTGAGGTCGTGCCGCGCGTCACACCGACGATCGTGCCGCGTGCGTAGGGGTCCCAGTGCGGCGCGCCGAGCCCTGCGAAGGCCGGCACCACGCTAACCCCGCCGTTGTCCGGCACCGTCGCGGCCAGCGCCTGCACGTCGCTCGACGTTTTGATAATCCCCAGCCCGTCGCGCAACCATTGCACCGCCGCGCCCGCGATGAAGACGCTGCCTTCGAGGGCGTATTCCGTGCGCTCGCCAATACGCCAGGCGACGGTCGTCAGCATCTTGTTCTTCGACGCCACAGCCGTCGCGCCGGTATGCATGAGCATGAAGCAGCCCGTGCCGTAGGTGTTCTTTACCATCCCGGGCTGGGTGCAGACCTGGCCGAAGAGGGCGGCTTGCTGGTCCCCTGCGATGCCGGCAATCGGAATGCCAGCCAGTTCGCCGACCGCTTCGCCGCAGACTTCGCTCGACGCGCAGAGGGACGGCATCGCTGTGGCGGGCACGCTGAAGAGGGCCAGCAACGCATCGTCCCATTGGCCCGTGTGAATGTTGAAGAGCATCGTTCGCGATGCGTTGCTCGGATCGGTGACGTGGCGCCGGCCGCCCGTGAGCTTCCAGACGAGCCACGAGTCCACGGTGCCGAAGGCCAGGTTGCCCATGCCCGCGGCCTCTTGCGCGCCGGGGACGTTCGACAGGATCCAGCGCAACTTGCTGCCGGAGAAATACGCGTCGACGACCAATCCCGTTTTCTTCTGGATGCCGGGCTCGTGTCCCTCGCGTTTCAATTCGTCGCAAAACGGCGCGGTACGGCGATCCTGCCAGACGATCGCGTTGGAGAGCGGCTGACCCGTGCGGCGATCCCAGACGAGCGTGGTTTCACGCTGGTTCGTGATGCCGATAGCAGCGACATCGGAAGGTTTGAGCTTCGCGCTGGCGAGCGCCTCGAGAGCGGTGGCAAGTTGCGAGGACCAAATTTCGTTTGGATCATGCTCGACCCAGCCGGGCTGCGGGTAAATCTGGCGGAACTCCTTCTGAGCGGAAGCGACCACCGCGCCGGACTGATCGAAGAGAATCGAGCGGGAACTGGTAGTGCCCTGATCCAGGGCAAGTATGCATTTCATGCGTGGGTTATCGGCGCAATCGCGCTCCGGCGGGAGCGCATCCGGGACGGCGCTGGCGGACTTATAGCCGCTGGCGGCAGTTTCGGGCAATGGCGAGTTCAGGGCGCGTTGCTCTAACAGAGGGCTGATTCAGTCCCAAGTCAGCCAGGGTCTAGGGCTGGCAGCCAATTCATCCCCAGTTTGCGTTGCCGTGCCGTCGGCGCCGCGTCTACACTGCGCCGCAATTCGCCCACGTATGAAACCTCTTAGCCTTGTCGCCTTCACCGCTTTGATTGCCTGGGGCGCGAACGCCATCGATACCACCAACACCCGGCTCGTTTCGGACCCGGCGCCGGGGAACAGCGGGCTCGCCTTTGTGTACGCCAACGATCTTTGGATGGCGGCGCTGGACGGCTCGGGTGTGCGTCGGCTCACCGTTCATCCCGGCGTCGAGTCTGGGCCGCGGCTCTCGCCGGATGGGACTCTGGTCGCCTTCACCGGACGCTACGAGGGGAACACGGATGTCTACCTCGTGCCCGCGGCCGGCGGAGTGCCGCAGCGGCTCACCTGGCACCCGGGCGAGGACGTCGCCCTCGGCTTCACGCCGGATGGCAAATCGGTGCTGTTCTCCTCGCCGCGCGAGGTCTACACGGGACGTTACACGCAGTTGTTCACGGTGCCCGTGACGGGAGGGTATCCGACGAAACTGCCGATCCCCAACGCGACCAAGGCGGCCATCGCGCCCAGTGGCAAGACGATCGCGTACATCCCGCTCCGGGAAGCTTTCGGCCAATGGAAACATTACCGCGGCGGCACGGCCTCGCGCATCTTGCTGTTCGACGTGGACACCCAGGAGGTGAAGCAGGTGCCCCAACCCGCGGGCCGCTGTAACGACACCGACCCGATGTGGGTGGGCGACGCGCTGTATTTTCGTTCGGATCGCGACGGTGAGTTCAACGTGTATGCGTTCGACGCGCGAAAGCAGTCCGTTCGGCGCCTGACGCAACACACCGATTTCCCCGTCGTGAATGCCGCGTCCGGCGGAGGAAAAATCGCCTACGAGCAGGGCGGCTTCGTTCATCTGCTTGACCCTTCGAACGGGAAGTCGAAACAACTCAAGCTCGGTGTGGCAGCGGACCTGATGGAGCGACGCGCTCGCTGGGCCAAAGGCGGGAAATGGATCCGGTCGGCGTCCCTCTCTCCATCCGGGGCGCGCGCGGCCTTCGAGTTTCGCGGCGATATCGTGACCGTGCCGCGCGAAAAGGGCGATGACCGCAACCTGACGTTGACTCCCGCGGCGCATGAACGCGCTCCAGCCTGGTCGCCCGACGGCAAGTCGATCGCCTTCTTCTCCGACGAGAGCGGCGCGTACGCCCTGCACGTGGGCGCGCAGGATGGCAAAAGCCCGCGGCGCACCTTCCCCCTCGAAGGCGCGGGGTTCTATGCCGATCCCCGCTGGTCGCCCGACTCGAAGAAGCTCAGTTACACCGACAACGCGCTGGCCATTTGGATTCTTGATTTGGAATCCGGCAAGCAAACCAAAGTCAGTTCCGACATGGTTTATGGACCGAACCCGGTTATCGACCATGCGTGGTCGCCGGACTCGCGATGGCTCGCGTACACACAGAACACTCCCACGCTGTTCAACCGCCTGTTTCTCTACTCGCTTGCCGATGGGAAGTCCTACCCGGTGAGTGACGGCCTGGCCAACGCGACCAGCCCCGTGTTCGACGAGGTCGGGCAGTTTTTGTTTTTCCGGGTGTCCACCGACGCCGGACCGTCCATAGACTGGTTTTCACTTTGGAGGGCCGATGTGCGTTCCGCCCAGCAGATTTACCTCGCAGTGCTCGCCAAAGGCGTGCCGTCGCCCCTGGCCAGGGAAAGCGACGAGGAGAAACCCAAATCCGAGGAGCCGAAAATACTTGGCGCGGAGAAGGAGAAAGTTGCCGACACGAAAAAGGAAGACAAAGAGGACAAACCTTCCAAGGAATCGAAGGCTGTTCCGGAACTGAAATTCGATCCTGAAGGGCTGGCCGAGCGAATCCTGATCTTGCCATTGAAGGCGGGGGCTTATTCTGACCTGACGACGGGAGCGACCAATCAACTCTTCTATCGTCGCGCGTCCTCAATGGATCGCGGCTCGGACGCCGCCGTGTTCCGCTATGATTTCAAGACACGAAAGGAGGACAAGCTCCTGGACGACGCCGAAAGCTTCCAGCTTTCGGCCGACCACAAACGCGCCCTGCTCCGTGTCAAGGATGCGTGGCACATCGTGGAGATGGGCGACAAGCTCGACCCGGCCAAGTTCAAGCTCGATGTCGAGCGCGTCCAGGTGAAGCTCGATCCTCCTGCGGAATGGGCCCAAATATTGGACGAGGCCTGGCGGATCAACCGGGATTACTTGTACGATCCAGGCTTTCACGGCGCCAATTGGCCGGCCATGAAGGAAAAGTACAAGGCGTTCGTGCCCGACTTGGCCACGCGCGACGATCTCGGCCGTGTCATTCGATGGATGCTCAGCGAGTTGGCCATCGGCCACTCTTATCAATCGCCGGGGGATAGCCTTTATGACGCAGAGACGATTCCGGGCGGGTTGCTCGGCGCGGATTATGAAATTGCCAACGGCCGCTATCGCTTCCGCAAGGTCTTCGGGGGACTTAACTGGAGTCCCGAGCTCCGTTCACCGCTCACCGAACCCGGCGTCGACGTGCGCGTCGGAGAGTATTTGCTGGCCGTGAACGGCCGCGACCTCGCGCCGCCGGACAATCTCTACGCCCGTTTCGAACGCACCGCCGGTCGCACGGTGGAGCTCACGGTCGGCCCGAATCCCGACGGCACGGGCTCCCGCACGGTGAGGGCAGTGCCCGTGGAAAGCGAGTCGGGCCTGCGTAATCGCGATTGGGTGGAAGGGAACCTCCGGCGCGTCACCGAGGCGACTCAAGGCCGCGTCGCCTACGTCTACGTTCCGAACACCGCTGAGCTGGGCCACACCTATTTCAAGCGCTACTTTTTTCCGCAGGCGGACCGCCAGGCCATCATCGTCGATGAACGCCACAACGGCGGCGGTTCCGTCGCGGATTACTACATCGACATCCTCCGACGGCCCGCCGTGAGCTATTGGGCGATGCGTTACGGCGCGGACCTTAAGACACCGTTGGCTGGAATCCAGGGCCCCAAAGCCATGATCATCGACGAGACGGCCGGTTCGGGCGGGGATCTTTTGCCGTGGATGTTCCGCAAATTCCAGCTGGGCCCGCTCATCGGCAAACGAACCTGGGGCGGACTCGTCGGCATCCTCGGATTCCCCGTCTTGTTGGATGGCGGATCCGTCACCGCGCCGAACCTCGCCTTCTGGACCGAGGACGGCTTCATCGTCGAGAACGAAGGCGTTGCACCCGATATGGAAGTCGAGCAAACGCCGAAAGATGTCATCGCCGGACGCGACCCCCAGCTGGAGAAGGCCATCGAAGTGGTGATGAAGGAGCTGGAGAGCAAAACACCTGTGACGCCGAAGCGCCCACCGTATCCAATCCGTGTTCAGCGGTAGCCGGTGAGGTGGAAGGTCGAACCGCTATTCAGCACGTCCCTTATTGACTCTTCGTGCTGGCCCGCTTCAACGCTTCAACCCTTCAACGATCTCCCTCTCCTGCGCGACCGACGAAACGGCCTCTTCAGCCAGTTCAACATAGCCCGGCGCACGATAGCGGCGGCGTTGATACCACGAGATGGCGATGAGATCGTAGACGCCGCGACCGAGCCGGTTCCAGACGCCGTACTTCGACACGCCCGCACGGCGTGGCCGGTGGTTGACCGGCACTTCGAGCGTTTTGAAACCGCCACCGTGAACAAGGATGGGCAGGAACCGGTGCAGGCCATTGAACGGAAACACCCCTGCCAGCGCCTCGCGCTTGAAGGCGCGAATCGCGCAGCCCGTGTCGCGGAAATCCACGCCGAGCGCCCGGCGCCGCGCCCAGCGGGCGATGCGCGAAGAGACTTTTCGGACCCAGGTGTCCCGCCGGTCGAGCCGCATGCCGCAAACGAAATCGACGCGCTTGAGTTCGGCGATCATCTTCGGCAAGTCGGCCGGGTCGTTCTGCAAATCGCCATCGAGGGTGCAGAGCACCGGGCTGGTGGTGGCCTGGATTCCAGTCCAGACGGCGGCGCTCTGTCCGGCGTTGCGCTTGTGGCGCAGCCCGCGCACGCGCGGCTCGGAGCGGCGCGCCTCGGCGATGCGCCGCCACGTGTCGTCCGAGCTCGAGTCGTCCACCAGCACCAGTTCCCAATGCGGCGTGACGGAACTCATCGCCGCTGCCACTTCGCGCACCAATGGCGCAACGTTCTCGGCTTCGTCGAAAACGGGAACGATGATGGAGATTTCGACAGGCACGGGGGTAGCTTACGCGCTTTGAGTTCGAACGAAGCACTGAAAATCACGGAGGGACGCGGATAAACACGGATAAGCTGAAACTGAAAAGGATGGGGCGCTGCCTGCTTGAGCGGATTTCCATAATCCGTGTTCAGCTAGTCCATCCGTAGTTTCAATACTCTGCTCAGGTGGATTGACATTCACAACTAAGCCTTCGCCTCGCTACGCAGGGCCTGCTCGTAACATTCGAGGGCCTCATTGTAGCGTTCCTGCTGGTTGAATAGGCTGCCTTTGCAGAGATACGCATACGTGAGCGTGCCATCCAGGGCGATCGCGCGGTCGTAGCAGGCAATGGCTTCGTCGAAGCGCTTGAGGCGTTCGAGCGCCATGCCTTTGCGAAGGTGGACTTCGGCATTGTCCGGCTCCAACGCCCGCACTTCCTCGAAGCAGTCCAGAGCGCTCTCGGGCTGGTCGAGCTTCAACAGGGTCTGCCCTTTGCCGAGCAATACGGTGGTGTGGCTTGGCGTGCCAGAAACGCTGATGGGCAAGTTCAGCTTTCTTTCGCCAAGACCGTTCGGAGCATGCGCTGCCGTCTCCAATTCGTGGATGCGTCCCTCGAGGCGTTCGATCAGGCCATGGAGGCGGGCGGTCTGAGCGCTGCTGCCAGGGCCGATAAGACGCGCCTCGCCCGGCTCAAGCGCTGCGGTGAACTGGCCTCCCGGAATGCCGCTGGCGATTTCGGCCAGGCGGTGCATCCCGCGCAGCTGGAAGAACGCCATGAACAGCAGCGTGAGAAACCCGACGCCGACGAAGATACCCGCCAGCGTCAGCATCGTGCGGCTGGAGTGCCGCACGGATTCCATCTGTTGTTCGCGGGATTGGAGAAGCGATTCCTCGATGAGTTTGAGCCGCGTGGCGAGCGCCTCGGAATTCGTGCGAGCGGCCACCGCGTTCTCCATCCGGGCCTGTTCAATGGCCAGCAATGTGGCGTGAAGCTGTTCCTGGAGGTGCAGGTAGGAGCGCAGGATGCGCTGGGCCTCCGCGGAGGCTTCGGCGGTCTGGGCGGGAGCGTTGGTCGGTGGTGGCGGGGCGTCCGGTTCCGCTCCATGCAGGGTCGCGATGCCCGCCAGCAGCATCAGTGCGAACCCCGCGATAAGACGACGGAGACCGGGCAGCAAGTCCATTCAGTGTGCGGGCCCAAGAGGGGCCTCAAGCGCTCGTTGTCGGTTCGCCGGGCGTTTGCCCCTGAACTTCGGGCGCCGGCGCGGGTGGAACTTCAGCGCGCGACTCATCGGCCGAGGCAACCTCAGCTGGGGCAACTTCGGCAGTCGGTACGACGGCTTCCGAGCCCACTCCCGTTGCCGTCGCGATGGAACTCGGATCGATGACCACTTCGGCCGCAAGCTCCGCGGGTGCGGCATCCGCAGACGACGCGGGCGTTAATGTTGCATCGGCGGCGGCCGGCCCGGCTGGCTTCGCGGCCGGCTTTTCCGGCTTCGGTGCGGGTTTCTTGGCGGTTTCAAGAACACCATTGGCGAACTCGATGACGTGGCCTTGATGGGCAAGCCAGTGAAGGTCGGTCAACACGGCCGCGACTTCCGAATTCACCTTGGGAGGAGCGTCCGTGGCGGGCGAAACACCTTCGCTGGGCGTGACCGGCAGGACCTGCACGGCCGGCAAGGGAGCGAGCGCTTCGACCAATTGCTTTCGCGTGCACTTGGGACTGGCGTTGACGAATTCGACAATGCGCCGGACGCCCTCGGAGACGGGCGTGGCTTCAAGGTCGAGATACCGCGGCCGGGCGACCGCGACGTGTGTGATGGCACGATTGACCTTGAAGAACTGGAGTCCGCGAGAAGCGAATTGCTGGCTCAAAGTCGTGGCGACTTGCATTGGGAAACGGCGCTGCTCCTCCCATCGCTGGCGAATGAGGCGGTTCAGCTCGCGGTCCCGCTGGCCGCGGCCTGCGGTGCCGGTGATTCGGTGAGTTTCGACGGGCTTGATGATGTTGGCCAAGTGCACTTGCCGGAAATGCTTCTCGACCTCTTCGCGGCTCGGCAGCTTCACGCTCTCGGGGATGTTGAGGCAGACGTATTCGGTCTTCCAACTCTGGTCCTCGAGCCATTTCTTCACTACCGCTTCGTCGCGGACAATGCGCACCTTCGACTTGAACATCTCGAATTGCATGCGCGAGAACTTCTCCGCGTGGAGGCGGCGGAGCTGGTTCTGGTAATCGTGATGGTTCGGCGGGCCGAGCACGGCGCCGCTCATGCTGCATTGGGCGACAAAAGTGTAAACGCCCTTGGGCGGATCGATGGGCGTGCGTTCGGGCTGGTAAAACGTGGCGAAGTGGCGGTCCAGGACGTGGTGCACGGCGTCGTCCTCCGACAGCCAGAGCGTCTCGTCGAGTGCGCACAGGAAGAGCGGCTGCACCGGTGCGCCATCGGGCTTCTTCTTGATGGTGAACGTCAGTGTATGGCGCTCGGGCTTGGCGAGAATCATCTGCGCGATCTCGAACAGCGGATAGGCGCGCCCCGTGACGCGAATCTGGCGTGAAAGCAAATCGACCCCATGTTCGTCCGCCACAATCACGAGCTGAATTTCCGGAAGCGGGGGCGGCGGCGCCACGCGCTCGGGGCGTTCCCGCCGGTCGTCGCGCGGGCCTCGGCCCCCATCGCGCCGGGGCGGCCGGGGACCGCGAGGCGGCTGGCCCGGACGGCCAGCAAATGGCGGCTTGCCTGCCGGGCGGTCGCCTTGCGGACGTCGAGGCGGCCGGTCGCGGCGGTCGGAACGGCGGTCGCGGTCCCGCTCCGGCTCCCCGCGGAAGTTCTCGAAGCGATTAGTCTTGGCCGGTTCCTTGGCCCAAGCGGGCAGGAACACCTGCTCAAGATCAAAATCCGCTTCTGGCGATGTGCTCATGCAAATGACGGCGCGGCGCGGGCATGGGTTGTATGCGCGGGCCGAAGCAAAACCAGCAAGAGAATGAGGCGTCGGCGGCCGGATTGCAAGCGCGGGGTGCGAGACCCAACTACGACGAATTGCGCCAAAGGTTTGCTACCCGCGAGGGGCTGGAAAGAAGGGCAAAATGATTCGTTGCGCCAAAAGTGACTGTTACCCTGGCCGGAATGGACCAAGAACCAAGGCCAATGGTAACACTTGTTTTGGCACAACGATACCGGTTCTCGGGTAACAGTTACTTTTGGCGCGCAGCGTACGAGCACAGCCCTGCCCACGGCGAGAGCGGCCAGTTGAGGATAGCCTCGTCGCAATTCCTCTGGACAAACCACGGCACGAATTCACTACCCTGACGCGGCTTGAAAAACGAAACGGTTGCTACACTGTCGAAGCGATTCGTGGCCGGCTCCCGCTCAGGGCTCATGGCGCTCCTGGGGTTACTCGTGCTTGCGGGTTGTTGCCATTCCGGACGGCGCGCAGACGACTCGTTCCCATACCGGCTGGCGCGGAGCGGGGAACGCCCCGCGCCCGGGGCCGCCGGTCCAACGCTGCGCCTGGATTACAGCGAAAAGTCACCCATCAGGGCGTTTATGTATTTCATACCGCTCATCTCTCCGGACCCGGTCTCGGTCCATGAAAGCGCCGGCAATGCGCAACGGGCGCAATTCGTCAGCCTGACGCGGCGGTTCTCCCCCGGCGCCTTCTCCGGCGAATGCGAGTTCATGTTCACAGGAGACGGGACTCACCGGAATATTTTCGATAACTCGGAAAAGGTTCGCCGCCACGAACGCCGGTTGCAGGCCGGCGAGGCGCTCGAACGGGTTCTGCAATACATTTCCATCGAAGGCAGTGGCCGCGGCGTGATCGAGGTTGAAGGCGTCGTTACGGGAAGCGTGGCGACGGTCACGGAAGTCCGCTTGCGATTCAATGCCCACGGAGAAACCAGCCCCGTCAGCATCGGCCTGGCCGATCTCCTGTATCGGGAGAATCAGCTTGTGATCACCAATGATATCGTGGCCCGCGTCAACGCCCTGACGTTCCAGAAGGCCGAAGGCCGGCCGCGAATGGGCGTGACGGTCTCCAGCGTGAAACGCAAGGATGCCGGAGACAGCTTGTGGCAGAAGCTCAAGGGGGGGGTCGCGGGAACGCTGGCCAACTATTTCATCAAGCCCCTCCCGGTCGAGTCGACGGGCAATGACGCGATGCTCGACTTCGGCGCTGCGTTGACCAGCAAGGAAACCGAGTTCACGTTTCCAAAGGCGCGAAATCTGCGACCGGCGAGCGACGAGCGGTGAGGGCTTCGGGTTTCGCTGCGTGCATCCAGCAATTGCTGCAAACGAAATGTTGGTAACCTTCCTGCCAGCTCGCGTCGTCCATCACCGTTTCGTCGCCTTCGCCGCCGGTTTCGCTGGCGCCGCGGATTTGCTCGCCGCATCGAGCTTTTTTTTGAGTTCGTCGAACTCTTTCCGCAACTCCGCGTTCTCCCGTTGTAATTTCAACACCTCGCTGCGCAGGGAGCCGAGTTCGACGCCCGGCTTCTTCGTGTCGCGCAATGCGGTCAGCGCTTTCTCGGCAATGTCGCGGTCGGGATTTTCCTTTGGGAGCGACGTAAACGGTTCCAGGACGCCGATGGCCTTGGGATCGCCGAGCGTTCCCAGGCCGCTCAGCGCCGCGCGTTGCACGCGTTCCTTCGGGCTGTTCACGCGGGCCACAAGGAATTCGCGCGCGGAATCCTTCTTCTCCTCGTTGCGCGCCAGCCAGGCCAGAGTTTCGAGTCCGCGGGCGAAAACAGGAGCCGGCCAATTCGCCTCTTTCTCCCGCAACGTCCCCAAAAGCGGCGCGATGTAACCCGCGTCGTCCTGCGCCCGAATTGCCGTCAGCGCGCCATTGGCCATCGACGCGCGATACGAATCGGAGCGAAGGAACTTCAGCAACTCGTCGCGGACTTCCGGTGTGGGATGGGCGCCCAGTCCCGCGATGGCCACGGAGCGGATCTCCGGGTTCTTGTCCTCGCGCGCCAGCTTGAGGAGGGCGTCGCGGCTCGTCTCGCGATAGAAACCGGCCATGTCCTGGACCACTTGCCGGCGCACGCGGGCGTCGGGTTGCCGGACCGAAGCCACGAGCGCCTGCAAGGCTTCATCAGTCCCCACGGCGCGGAGCGACTGCGAGGCCGCGATGCGCACACCCCAATAAGGGTCGTGGTTCAACGCCTCCTTCAACTTATCCAGCGCCTCCTTTTTCCCACTCAACTGTTCGACGGCGACGAGCCGGCCGAGCATGTCCTTCTTGTCAGCCAGCTGGGTGAACAGCATCGACGTCGTCGGAGTGAACGAGATCCTCGCCAGCAACGCCAGTTCCGGGTCCAGACGCACGACGTCTGGCGCCTCCGGCAGCGGGAAGTAGAAGTCTTCGGCTTTTTCCTTCACGCGCACCTGGCGCTCGACGCGGCCCGACTTGCCCTGGAAGCGCACCGTCAACGGCACGTTGAACAACAGCACGTCGTCGCTCAGTTTTTGGTTCTGCGCGATGGACAATTTCGCCAGCTTCGCCCGTTCGTCCCACGAGTAAGTCACGCCCAGTTCCGGGTGGTGCGCGTGATAAACGTATTGGTCGAAGAACTGGTCGAAACTCCGCCCACTGAGTTCCTCGAAGACCTTGCTGAAATCGTCCGTCGTCGCGACACCGAACGCGTAGCGCTCCAGATAGGTCTTCACGCAACGGCGGAACAGGTCGTCACCCAATTCGCTTCGGAGCATGTGCAGGATCCACGCGCCCTTGGGATAAGCGTGAAAGCCAAATTGTTCCTCCGGGTTGTTGAAGTCGCGGCGAACGATGGCGTTGGTGTCGTTCGGCGAGTTGAGGAAAGACTTCCCGGCCTGGTACATGCCGTAGAGCAATTCATCGCGCCCCTCTTTGTGCCCTTCGTAGAGGTGCGTGTAGTAGGTTGCGAATCCCTCGTTGAGCCAGAGATGGCTCCAGTCCTTGCACGTCACATAATCACCGAACCATTGGTGGGCCATCTCGTGGGCCACCAACCCGCGGCTGTCTCCCAACTGCTCGGACTCGTCGCGGTGGAGCGTGCGGTCCGTCAGGATGGTCATCGATGTATTCTCCATCCCGCCCCAGGTGAAGTCGTCGACCACCACCTGGAAATACTTCGCCCAGGGATACGGCACCCCGATTTCCTTCTCGAAAAACTCCATGGTCTCCCGAGTCTCCTTGAACGAGTTTTTCGCCTCCGTGATTTGCGAGGCTGGCGTGTAGAAGGCCAGCGGTACGTCGCGATGGCGGCCCTCGATGCCCTTCACGTAGCCGGCGACCAGCGCAATGAGATAGTTCACGTGCGGCTTGTCCTGCAACCAGCGCACGGCCACCAACCCTGTCGACGAATCCTTCTCCTCGCCCATTCGCCGGCCATTGGCGAGGACGGTCATTCCTTCGGGCACGCGGCAGATGATCTCGCTGGTGAACTTCTCGTTCGGCGCGTCGAAGCCCGGAAACCAATGGCGGGCCTCGAGCGGTTCACCTTGCGTCCACAGGTGGGTATCCTCCGGTTTGTAACCCATCTCCGGCGTGCGGAAGTAAACGCCGTGTTTTGGCTCGGCCGAATAGTCGATGGTGACGCTCACCTCGCGGTCCGGTGGGATCGGCTTGTCAAACGTGACGATCACCTGCTTGTCCGTCGCCTGCCAGCCGAGGAGCGACTCCGTCGCGGTCACCGTCCGGACGCGCAAATCCACTCCGTCGAGCTTGAGTTCGTCCAGCGGCCGGGCGATGGGCTTGAAGCGCAACACCGCTTTGCCGGAGATCGTGCGCGCCTTGAAATCCGGCGTCACGTCGAGCGTGAGGTGAAGGATGTCGATCTCGCGGCTCGGCGCGTACTTGCGGTAGTCCGGCGAATCCGCGGCCGCGAACCAGGCATGGCCGCGAGCGCAGTGGAGTGCCTCGGACTCGGCCGTCAGTGGGAGGACAAACGAGGCGAACCCGAATGCGGCAAATAATGTGAACAGCAATTTCATGAGGTCAAAACCGCGGCGTACTTAGCACACGACCTGAGGGCAACGGAAGCCCGTCGAGAGACTTTTATTTCTCCACGATCCAGACGTTGCGATAAAAGACGGGATTGCCGTGGCCTTGGATTTGGATGGGGCCGGGCGTCGGGCCTTCGGGCTGTCCGCCGCCCGTCGGACCATTGATTTCGAACTTGTCGTGAATCGGGACGCCGTTGTGCCTCACGGTGGCGACGGCGTTTTTGGTCTTCTTGCCTGCGGCGTCGAATTGGGCGGCGGTGAAATCGATGTCGTAGGTCTGCCAGACCAGCGGAGGAAAGCACATGTTCACCGCCGGCTTGGCCTTCGTATAAATCCCGCCGCACTCGTTGTTCTCGCCTTTGAGCCCGAAGCTGTCGAGCACCTGCACTTCGTAACGGTCCTGCAAGTATACGCCGCTGTTCCCGCGATCCTGTCCCCGGCCGAGAGGTTTGAAGGGAAGCAGGAACTCACAGTGCAAGGAGAAGTTTTGGTACGCCTTCTTGGTCTTGCAACCGGCCGCCAGGAGACCTCGGTCGTCGAGGTGGCCTCCGGCGAATTGGTCGGGTGCCTTGCCGGCGTCGAACAAGACGGTGGCACCGGTCGGGGGCTTTGCGCCGAGCGTGGGACTGGTGCGGGAAGTTTTCTTCATTGCCCACGGGCCGCCATCCGCGGTGCTGATGCTGAGGTTGCCGCCGGCGAGTTCGGCCTTGAACTCATTCGGGCCGGCGAAGGTGATCTTCTCGCCGTCCCGTTTGCCTTCGACCTGGTTCCTGGTTTCCTGGTCCCAACCGGCGCCGGGCAAGCCGCCCTTGTAGGTGACGAGACGGAATTTGTCCTCGCCCAGGGCGATGACTTGCGCGCCGCCCCAGTCGTTCAGGTACTCGCCTTGGTCGACGTAGTCGCGGCCCGCCGTCTCGACGGTGAGATAGGTCTCGGCTTTGGGCTTGGGCGCGTCGGCCTTGGGCTTATCTGCATCGGCCGCAGTGAGGTGAACGGCGGTGAGGAGAGTAGTGAGGAACAGAATGGGTTTCATAGTGGTAAGTGCTAAGTGCTGAAACAGCATAGCCGGGTTGGATGGGAGAAGAAATCAGTTCGACACCACGCTCGCGCTGCCCAGCCTGTGGATGGTCGCGTAAAGGTCCTGGCTGATCGCCGTTCCGTCGGCGGCTTTGACGTTGAGCTTGACCTTCACCTGGTTGGCGGGGCGCAGCCCGGGAATCTCGAGCGAGACGGTGCGGCCATCCGCAGAGAGCTTGGCGGACTTCACTTCGAGCTTGTCGTGCGTCTTTATGGCAGGGTCGAGGACCGAGTACTCCTGCGACCCGTAATTCGGACTATAGAGGTAGTTCCACATTTCCACGGCGTAGTTCGCCCCGTCGGCGGTGCAACTCGAATCGAGCGGGTTCGGGAAGACCAGCCTGAGGCCATCCTTGAGCGCGTGGAACTCGACCGGCGTGTGGACTGCCTTGCCCGTGTAACGCACGCGGTAAAACCCGCCGTCCTTTGTCCCATCGGTTTGCCAGCCCCGCACGCCGCAGACATAGATTTGGCCGTCCTTCGGATTCACCCGTCCGCGCATCAGACCGGTGCTGAACTTGAGGGGAAACTTCACCATCGCCGCCTGCGTGACGCCGTCCACTTGTTCCTGCATGACGTGGAACAGCGTGCCGCGGCCGTAACTCATAAACAGCAAATGATCCTTGAGCGGCCCCCACTTGTCGGTCGTGGCCCAAACCTGGCCGCCGCTGGAGTTGTCCATGTTTTTCGGGAGCCAGCAGATGGGCTGGTCGTAGTCGGGTGGGACAGGCGCGCCGGCGTCGTAAGCGCGCACGCGGAGCGCAGCGCGAGCCTTTGGATCGCTGGGGTTGAGGGTGAGGTTCGTGCCGTCACGCGAAAGTGTGAGCTCGCGCTGGGCGGCGGGCGTCATGCCGTAAAAGCCGCCACGCTTGACGAGGTTCAGTTTGCTGGCGGGCATCCAATGGCCTTCGTTGTCGCTCACGGTGATTTCGTCGTGCGGGCCGATGCCGCTGCCATTGGGGGCGCGGAAGCCGGTCGCATAAACCTCCATCGCACGGCCGTCCTTCGACACTTTCAAGAGCGTGCCCTGATGGGGCGAATTCACATCCGGCGCCCACGGCGAACCTTTGAAATAGTAGAAATCACCGTGGCTGTCGGTGTGAAGATCGAGGCAGAACTCGTGGTAGTTGGCTGTGACCACGCTGTCATTGTTGAAGTTTTCGTAGAAGTCGGCTTCTCCGTCGCCGTTCAGATCGTGAAGGCGCGTAATCTGATCCCGCCCGAGGACATACACCGTCCCGTCGACAACCTTGAGGCCGAGTCCCTGAAAAATCCCCGTGGCAAAACGCCGCCACGTCGGCTTTTCGAGCGTGGCGTCGAGGCCGGAGACAATCCAGACGTCGCCATGAAAGGTGCAAACGGCGGCACGACCATCGGCGAAAAAGTCGAAGCCGCCGAAGAAGGCGCGCGTGCCCCACTGGTTGGTGAGGTTTTCGCTGATTGTATCCACGACATAGGGGCCATCTCCTCCACTGGTCGCCAAGGCGCCCTTTGTAAGGACTGGCTCCTTCCAGAGCGGCGGCCCACCCTTGGTGAAAAACTTGAGCGAAACTCGTTTCTTAATCCCAACCACCTCGCGCGCGACACGCTCGAACCGGGACACGTCCTGCTGCGGCCCTCGCCAGAGGGCGATATTCAACTGCTCCGCGGCGGATTGCTTCCCGGACAATCGGATTTCCACCGAACCATTGGTCAGCACCAGCGCCGCCTCGGGAGCGTGGCCCAGCGCTACACCGATAAAATTGGTCCCATTGGACTCGGGCATGACGAGCACAGCCGGGAGACCCGGCAAGTGCGCCGGCGCGTCCGCCACCAGGCCGTCGCAGACCTTGACGGCCATCGGTTCGGCCTTATCGAACTCGATGTCGCGCGTTACAAACCTCAGCCCCTCGCGCGTTTCCAATCCCGGCGATTCCAGCACCCCGACCGAGCCGACCGTGTAGGAAAGCACGACCTTCCGGCCATTCAGGTAAAGTCCACGGTACTTTGCCCACGTCGCGGGCAGCGGTCCCTGTTTGTTCGGGCGCGGGTCTGCATAGCTTCCAGCCTGCGCCCAACCCGGACCCGGCTTGGTACCGAAGACTGGCGTGCCCGCGACCTCCGGCGGCTGCGGATGGCTGATCTCCCGCATGTAGTTCCCGAACTTGAGATAATCTCCTGTCCATGCGAGTGACGCGCGCATCAAGTCCGTGTCATAACAGATGAACGCGCCGTTCGTGTCGTTCGTATCGTTGAGCGTAACGACGATGCCTTTCATCGTCACGTTGTCGCCGGGGAACCTGGCCCGGATGGTGCCGGAGAAAAACGGGCCGCGGTCGGCGGCGTCGGATTCCGCGGCGCGCGCCGCGAGAAGGAGGGACATGAAGCAGCCAATGGCTGCCAGAGTTTTCTTCATGGTCAATGTGCGCAAGCTGCCTGTGGTGGCCGGCTATTTGAGTCGGGATAGACGTGCCGAACCCGCAGCGAATTCAGCGGCCTGCCTTACTCCCTCTCCTCAACGGGTGAGGGCTGAGTTCCGTAGGTGGGGCGAGCGTCCGCGCGAGCCGGCGTCCCTCGACTCCGGGTGACGGCTCGCGAAGACGCTCGCCCCACCAGGATCATTCTCGCGGACGAGGCTATCCGGGCTCCCTATCGCATGTCGGCCAGAAACGGCAGTTCCTTCCGATAGGCCAGCAGCGCCGCGAACTCGATATCCGCGTGGATGATCTTTTCGCCATCGCCCGCGTCGGCCAGCACTTCGCCCTTGGGACTTACGATCAAGCTCCGGCCGTTGTAAGTTAGCTTGGGATCGGTGCCGCAGCGATTGCAGCCCGCCACGTAAGCCTGGTTCTCGATGGCGCGCGCCCGCAGCAGCGTCACCCAATGTTCGATGCGCGCCACCGGCCAGCTCGCAATGACTGTGATGAGCTGCGCCCCAAGGCGTGCGGCCACGCGAAAGTGTTCCGGGAATCGAAGGTCGTAGCAAATGAACGGAGCGACCGCGAAACCGGCCCACGTGAACACCGCGGGTTCGTTTCCCGCCTCATAGGCGGCAGACTCGCCCCCGATGGTGAATGTTTGAATCTTCGCATAGCGGATGACCTCGCGGCCTTCCGGTGAGAAGACCAGGCACAGATTGCGTCCCCGGCCTTGCGCCGCCGCGCCCAACACACCGCCGAGAACGAACACGCCCAAGTCGCGCGCCAACCCGGCCAGGAATTGCTCCGTCTCGCCGCCCGGTTTTTCGGCGAGGGGCGCAGTGTTCATGGTGAACCCGGTGGCAAATAACTCCGGAAGCAGCACGAGCGAGCCGCGCTCGGGCTTGGCCGCCGTCAGGAGCGAACGGGCCTTGGCGAAGTTCGCTTGTTTATTCTCCCACGCGAGGTCGAGTTGGCAGCAGTAGAGGTTCATACGAGTAATCAGTGACCAGTGATGGGCAATGAGTGAGCAGATTTGATTTGGCCTGACAAGGTTTGACTGAGTTCGACTGGTCAGATTGGGCAGATTGGACTCATGCGATGTAGGGCAATTGACCTTGCCCCCAAAGTAGGGCGGGCGTCGCCCTGCCCGCGCCGAGCGCAGCAAGGCGAATGAGCCCGCGTTTCGTCGCGAGGACGCAATCGGCTCGCCTCCAATGTGTTGAAAGCAACCTGGACTTTGGGTTGATTTGGTTTGACTGAGCTTGACCAGGCACGACTTGCCCAGCCCGACAGCGACAGACTCTCCGATGCATGCGAAACAGATTGGTGGGGCGAGCGTCCTCGCGAGCCGCCGCCAGGCAACCGGGGCCACGCGGCTCGCGAGGACGCTCGCCCCATCCAGGACCGGGAACCCGAGACTCGGAACTCGGATCCGGACTCCGCCATGCCGTTGACACAATCGTCACTCACGAAACTGACCCTAGCAGATCTGGCGCGGAAGTGTTAGCGCCAAACGAGCGAAACGAGTCAAACGAGCGAAAAATGGCCGCTCGGGACACTTTTTGACGCGAATTCCGCGAATTTGCGCGAACGTTCCAAAATTCGCGCCTGCGCGAACGCTCAACCTTTTAACTCTCAACGTTCAATGCCCTGGCAGCCTTGCTCGACAAGTATGTCCGCATTAGTCTGGATACATGATCCTTGTGAACAGTGGGACCGCAGCATTGCGCCTCAATTACTGTTAGCTCTCACGCACGTGCATGAGATTCAGTGAAGTGAGATTGCCACATGAGGATGCTGAGATGATCGATGCGCTTTTTCGCGAAGCGGTGTCCGCCATTGACGCGGGTGACGTCGCCGCGCTCGAACGCCTTTTGACCACACACCCCCGACTGGCCACGGAGCGTCTTGACTCCCCCGGCGCCTGGCTGCGCGACAAGGTGGGCGACGCGCTCAATGGGTTCTTCAAGCAACCGTACCTGCTCTGGTTTGTGGCGGAAGACCCGGTGCGCAATGGCAAGTTGCCGCGCAACATTGCCACTGTCGCTCGGATGATTATCGAGGCGGCACGGCGCCAGCGAGTGGACGCTCTGCCCGAACAACTCGACTACGCGCTGCGGTTGGTGTGTTGGTCATGGATCGCTCGCGAATGCGGCGTTCAAATCGAACTCATTGACACGCTGGTCGACGCCGGCGCCTCCCTTGACGGCGAATCGACCTATGAAAACCGGTACGGCTCGCACAGCGACGCGGCGATCTACAACGGCAACTTCAAAGCGGCAGAACGTCTGCTGGTGTTGGGCGCTCCGCTGACTCTGACGACAGCGCTCTGTTTAGGACGATGGACCGACTTCGAGCGCATGGCACACGCAGCGACACTTGCGGAAAAACAGGATGCTTTCGTCCAGGCCGCCTTGAATGGCAACGCCGAAGCGCTCCGTAGAATGCTGGCTCTCGGAATGGACCCGACGACCGTTAGCGACCGAACGCAGTCGCACGGGACCGCCTTGCATCACGCCGTGTGGTCTGGATGCCTCGATGCCGTCCGAGCGTTGGTCAAGGCCGGCGCCGATCTTCGCAGGCGGGACACGTGCTATAACGCGACACCGCTCGGCTGGGCCGAGTATGGAGAGGCGCAGCAGAAGGAGGTTTCCGCGAATCCCCAAAAAGCTGAGGTGCACAAGGCGGGAGTCGCCAAGCGGTATGCAGAGATTGCCGTCTACCTCCGCGAAAAGGGAGGCACCTGAAACGCCCAACACGACTGCAGCCTTTGAACGCGCGGCCTCGCGGCGCTCATCGTCATGCGAGCGCTCTGGACAAATATCGTTCGCAAGTTGAAGTTCAGACTGACGAAAGGAATCGGGCCTCGAATTTGAAGTACGTGTCACGCCGTTAGAGACTCGACCACGCCGTGCAAATCACGCACCACACGCGTCTTGGACCAAGCCTGTTCATCCTGCTTGGCATCGGGGAGAACGCGCCATGCCACTATCACTGACAGACCCTCGGTGGAGCGAGTTGCGAAGCAGCTACGATGGCACGGAGGATGTCGTCGCCTGGCTGACTGAGGCGTATGAGAAACGAGGTTTGTCCGGCGAGCGTCTGGGCGACCTCATCAACGAAGTGCAGCATCAGGGAGGCACTTCAACAGCGATGTATGCGGTAGCTACTCACTTCATCGAGCTGGCACGTCACGCGTCCCCGGAGGATGCGCTCGGATTGCTGACGCACGCAGGCTTCATCTACGCGAATTCGGACGGTCCCGGTGCCGTTCCTTGCCCGCCGTTTCTAAGGAATGAGTTCAGCGCGTCTGCCTCGGAGGGCGCGAAGCTGCTGGCGCCGTTGCTTCCACTGGCTACGGATTTCGACAGCTACAAGTGGGCGGTCGCAGGACTTGCGGGCTTCCTGGGTCACCACAGCTTCGCGCGGTTTTTGGATGGCTTGGATTTTTACGAAGGGAAGTTTCATCACCAGTTGATTGGCGGTCCGTTTCCGTCGAACGGTTGAAGACATGACGAACCGGCCCAATAGGACAATCGCGCCACTCGTTCGGCAGCCGTGGTTGAGCTTTGGGTTGGGAGTCTTATTATGGGTCCTCTGAAAACGCGACTCGCTCCTACAAAACTCGATTGGTGGCTCCTGGCGGTCCTGAGCTGCGTCGTCCCAATCTGCATCCTGAGCCTCCGGATGAAAGTGATGTGCCCCCATTTTGGCGTGAAGGCTTTCGAGTTTATGCCTCTCTCGGGCTACGTACATGGGCATTCGGCGCACCTGTTTGCCCGCATCATGCACAACCTGACTCATCCGATCCTAATGTTCGGCTACGCAGTCGGGCTGGGTTACCTGGCTCTCCGACCTATCCGCAGGAACATGACAGAACGGTCCGCCAAATTGTTCCTGTGCGGCCTGGGCGCGTTTCATCTCCTCTTCATTGGTTCGTACTTCGTCACGCTGTTCCTGCCGATAGGATTTGGCGTCGAGATACGTCCGAACTGACGTTGTGGCCTACGGCTGGGCCTCGTTGGGCCGGCTGATTTCGGCTTGGATTAACAGCTTCTGCACCGGCCTGTCGGGATCATTGCTGGTCACGTTGACCCATTTGTTCACCGGGCCGGTGAACTTCGAGGGATTGAACACGATCGGGATAACGCCCGTCTTGCCGGGCTCCACTCGGCGATCCCACTCGCCGGCCGTGGTGCAGCCGCAACTGGTCCTCACTTCGAGGATCTCCAGCGGCGCGTTGCCCACATTGGCCACGATGAAAACGTGCGACTGGGGTTCGGTGGAAATCACCTGACCGAAATCCCAATTCGTTTCGGAGAAGCGAACGATGGGCGCACCGGACAAGGTCGCGCCGGGCGTTGCGGCCGGGGGGGCAGCCGTCACAGACGCCGCGAGGGCCTGGAGACGCTTGTTTTCCGCGCGCAGGTTGGACAGTTCCTGCGTTGCCGTGCGGAGTTGCCGAACCTCTCCGCGCAACTTGAGAAGTTCGTTGTGTTCATTCTTCGCACGCTCCACGTTGCCGGCAGCCGTCCGCAGGTTTTCCAACTCTGCGTTGTCGCGGCGAAGTTGTTCGATGTCGGCCGTCGCGGTGCGAAGCGCAGCGTTTTCCCGGCGCAATTCGCCCAGTTGGGTGGTTTGCATGGCCAGGGCCAGCAGGCAGCCCAGGAGCAGCAAGCTGAAGGACAGCGCTGGAAACCAGCGTCGCCACAGCGGCGTGGCCGTCGCGATGCGTTCCGACGTCGGGGCGGCGAGCCGGATGCCGGTCTTCAATTGCTCTTTCAAGCCAACGGGCGCCGGCGGGGTGGGGGCTCGGCGCAAAAGTTGTTCAAGTTGCAGGTCGTTCATGGTCGAAGGAGGTTCAGGTTTAACGGACGGGCGCCTTCGGCTCGGCGAGGCGCGTTTTGAGAAAATCCAGCGCTTGACGCAGCCGGTACTTCACCGTGCTGGTAGCGATGTCGAGGACTTCGGCGGTTTCGGCCAGGGAGAGGCCCTGGTAATAGTGCAGATGGACGGTCTGGCGCGTGTCCTCGTCGAGCCGTTCGACGTGCGCGAACAGCCGCTCTGCAAGGTCGCGCTCAGCGGCTGACTCGAACGGGTCAGGCGCGTCGTCCGGGCAAAGGGTCCACCATTCGTCCAGCGGCAAGCTGACGGGCGGCTGGGCACGGCGCCAGTCGACATATACGTGATGACCGATGCCGTGCAGCCAGGTGGAAAAGCTCGAACGGCCCTGCCACGAAGCCAGCGCAGTCCAGGCCCGGGCGAAGGTCTTTTGCGTCAGATCCGCAGCGTCCTCCTCGCTGCCCGTCAGGCGGCGCAGCCAGGCGTAGAGCCGTTCATAAAGCAGCGAGACCAGCTCGCCGGCTGCTTCCCGATCGCCTTCGCGCGCGAGTTCACACAGCCTGGATGTCGGGTCGCTCATAGAGTTAACCAATCTGTTCCCTTGATTGGTCGAAAAAACCTTGCGGGGTGGACAGTGTTTTTGTGCCTTTCTTTGGGCAGAAGTCCAGGCCGCTCCCCAACGCATTGAATCAAAGCGAAGAAGCTGGGCTTTGCTCCTTATCTTACTCTTGATCCCCAAGTGTGGCCGCACAGCGCCGCCGCAGTCCCGCCCGGTAATCCGAGAGGCGGTTACTGATCGGCCTTGTGGGTCAAAACCCAGATCATCGCGCCGAGAAGCGCGAGACCAATGCAGATGGCAACGACCACGAAAATCTTCGAGCCGCGGTTGTCCTTCTTTTCGAACCCGGTGGTCTTGAATTCAGGTTTGCTGCCGGTTCCGAAGAGTTCATCGGCTTTGACGCCTTGGGGGATGACGCGTGTGTGATCCAGCGCCTGCTTCGGCTTCGGCGCGGGATCGCCCGTCTCCAGGCGCATGTCCACCGTGCCGAGCCGCAGGATTTGACCGGGTTTGAGGACGGCTTCGCCCGTGATGCGTTCGCCCCCAATGAATGTGCCGTTGGTGGAGTTGAGGTCGCGCACCACGACCTCGCTGCCGCGCATGAGAATCTCCGCGTGGTGGCTGGACACGGAGGCTTCCGGGATCTCGAAGGCGTTGTCGGACACTCGTCCCACAGTAGTCGCCGGAGCCTTCAATTCGTAGGCTCGTCCGGTGAATCCCTCGCTGAGGAGGACTAGTCTCGCCATAGCTTCACGTGCAAAGGAATTATCTTCGGGAAGTGGTTCAAGTCAACCGGTTTCAGATTCTATTGAGTTGCCAAAAGTCGTTTCCAATCGGTGGGGCTGCGTTGCCGCGCAGCCTCGCACGACCGGCAGGTCGTGCGCCACCAATTCGGAAATGACTTTTGCCAACCCGTCTATCCGCTCGGATGAGTGCAGACCTGTTGAATTGGACAGCGCTGGGCGGATCGGGGCGCGTCATTGCGGGTTCTGCCCGATCACGGGCGGGGCGGCAGTGGTGGTGAAGGCGGTTTGCCTGGCGGCGTCGATGCGTTGGCGGAGCTCCTCGGGAGGGATTGGGCTTTGAGCGTCCAGCAGCAGGGGGCGGAGCAGGGCAAGGAACCGCTCGGCCCGACGCAGCCGATTGACCGAGTAGAGGCGGCGCGTTTGGACCGCTGTGTGGATTTCGCTAACGCAGGTGGGACCGCGAAGGACGTTGACCAGGAGCAAGCAGATAAACAGCGTCGCTGGGATGCCCCATCCCACCCAACCCTCGGCACTCCCGGAGCTGAGCGCCCCGATGAGCGAAAAGAACAGCAGCGTGCCCCAGAGCGCGTTGAATAGCGCTCCGGTGATCGATTTCCGAACAGTGACGGCGTGAATGTCGCGGAAGTAAAAGCGGCGGTAGGTCTCGGAGAAGCCCGCCCCGGACACGTAAAGCAAATGGTCCGGCGCCAGATAGAGCTTGATGCGCTCGATGAAGTTGCTCCCGCTGCCCGGCACCTTTTTGTAGGCCGGCGGCGCTTGAGGGTTGGCGGCGGGTTCGGGCATCAGTCCACGTAGAACACAACGTACACCCAGAATGCGATTTCGACCAAGCCGAAGCCAATCGCCAGCCAGGCGCGGATGCGGGTCCGCGGCACGATGCTGCCGGGCTTGAAGAACGAAATGATGCCGAGCGCGATGGCAACGGGCGCCGTCGCGATGACGATCAGTGGAATAAGAAGCGGCCCCAAAGCGAAGAGCAGCGCAGCGCTGTCCCAGGTCGCGCGCGATGACTCCAGATGGGGCAATCGGCCTTTCTGCTTGCCTGACTGAAGGCAGGCGGGGCAGACATGCTGGCCGTTGAAATCGACGTCGCACAGCGCGCACAGGAATCGGCCGCAGACAGCGCAATGGGTCACGGCCTTCTTCTGCTCGTGGTAAAAGCAACTGGAGACCCCTTCCTCGATGATGGATTCCGCGGGCTGACCCACGGCGGCCGGTTGGAAATGCGCCGGAAATATTTCCACCTGGATGAGCGTGTCGCACGCGGGACAACGGACAGGCGCAGCCGTGTTGCACATCGCGCCGGGAAGAGCGCTGCGGCATTTGGGACAGGCGGCGGCAACTCCCTGGGTCATCGTGGGCCGGAGCAACGCGCCCTGTTTACTGGGGCAGCGTGTGCCATAAGTAGAGCCAATTTAGCACGGCGAGCCCGATGCAAACTTTCCAGACCCACCGATGGCGGACCTGGGCTCGCCAGCGCGCGAGCCATGCGCGGCCCGTGAGTCGTTCGAAGCACCACAGACCGAACCAGGCCAGCAACCCAAGGCAAAGGACGAAGAACAGCGGGTTGAACCGGAACGCGGCGGCCAAGTCGAGCTCCCACCATGCCAGCAAACTTCGCGTGCAACCGCATGTGGGACAAGGAACGCCGGTGAACTTGCGCATCAGGCACTGCGGAAAGGGAAGCTCCCACCGTTGTGCCCAATGCACCGCCGCGACCAGGCCGACGAACCCGCCTGATAACCACAGGGGCGCGAACCGGGCCGGCCTCGGGCCCGTGGGGACCGTGCCGTAAACAGGCGGACAATCTTTTGGGGGCGCTTCGGGCAGGTTCATGCCTCGCGCAAATTTCGAGGTTTACACGGCATAGACGGGTTTCGCCAGATCACGGAAGTTATCGTCGTAAAAGCAGACGCGCATCAGGAAATAAAGCGGGATCGAGACTATCAAACCGACTAGGCACGCGAAGAAACCGAGGAAGCTGATGATACTGCCCACCACGAGGAACAGAAAGGTCATCCACCAACGCTTGTGCACCAGCCGCCAGCTCAGCCGCATCGCGTGCCAGAAGTTGTAGCCCTTGTCGGCCACGAGCAGGAGCGAGTGCGTCCAGACGGTCCAGAGATAGGCCACGGCCGCCATGCAGAGCAGGCCTACGCCAATGAGTGCGAAAATGAATTCCGGCGAAATCCGCAGCGGGCCTCCTCCAGCACCTCGTGCGGCGGCCAGAATTCCCCCCGTCGCCGCAAGGAGGATCACAGGAAGCATGCAAGCCACGCTCAGGAGCCCCTGGACGAGGGTCGACAGCATCAACTGCACGAACTGCTTGCTAAAACCGGCGAATGCGTCGCTGACGGTCGCTTCTTCCCCGCGGACCATGCGCAGCAGGAACCAAAGATACCCGCCAATCATGGGCCCCTCGACCATCATGGCCAGGATGTTGTTGAAGAACGGCAGCACCAGCCCAATCCCGAACACAACCATCATGGCGGCGAAGTAGACCACACCGACTAACAGGCTTACTCCCAGAAGAAGGCCGGGGTTGGTTGTAAAGATCTTCCACGCCCGGCCGAGGCAATCGCCGATCTCGACACGATACTCCCGTGCGAGCAGCTCTTCCTCGGTCACAACTCCGGAAAAGGCAGGCGCCATCGTCGCGCCTTCCCGAACTTTTTGAAGGAAGACGGGCTTGCAGGTCGCGCAGACGAACGCCGTGCCGTACTGGATCAAGTTGTCCCTGGTGAACCGGTTGCCACACTCAACGCAAAGGGCTTCGTTCGCGCCGAGAGTTTGGGGTTGCGGTTGGGTGTCGCCCGAAAGGCCCATCACGGGCGGCGCCGGCGGCGCCGGCGGCGCGCCGGTGGATACCGGCCGCGCCTGGCGCATCGGTTGCCAATTGACCATGCCCTCGCGCCAGACCAGCGTGTCCGGCGTGATGGTGCCGGCGGCGGCCAACCCATCGAGTTGCCCGTCGTCCACGGGGCCTTGCTGTTGACCTCCGAGGGCGTAAAACCAGTTCATGCGGCTCCTGTGGGAACGTTGCGCGAGGTTGCGTTCAATCTGCGTCCGTGCGAACGGGCGCAGCGTGCCGGGAGGCAGGATTTTTGGCAAAAGGAAAAGTATTCCTGGCCGGCTGAAGTCGACGGCACGCGCGCCTGTGCAAAATTTTATCAGCGGCACTCGGGCTGGCCATTCCTGCTTGCCGCAGGTGCTGCGGCGCGCTATGCGTTTCGGCATCAAGACCGCGTTTGCCTTTTTTTTACCGATAGCATCGCGCCTCGCTACCGTCGCCCTGCTCGCCTATGGGGCGTTGGTGAGTGTTGCTTTGTCAGGTGCTGCGGAGGCAAACGCAGACCTCGCAGCGGCGCCGGGCGATTCCGGAGGCGGCTGGCTGCTGACCGCGCTGAACGCCGCCGCGGTGGTCTGCTTTGCGCTGTGGTGGCGCTGGATGGATCGCAAGCCCGCCACGCCCGCGTCTTCGCCATCGCTGGCTCTGGCGCCGATTGATGCCGCCGAAGAGGTCGGCTGGAAGACGCGCGCCTTGGCCGCCGAAGCTCGTGCGGACAAGGCCGCGGCGCTCCTCAAGACCCGGCTCATGCCGCAACTGGCCCGCTGGATGATGGGCGAACTAGTCAAGCGACTCCTCCACCAGCGCACGGATTTGTTGACCAGCCAGCAGAGGGCCGAGCAGGAGGTCGCCGAGTTGGAAAAACGGCTTGAGCAGCTTCAGACTCCCTTGGAAGATCGGTTGAAGGCTTACGAACGGCGCATCGCCGATCTCGAACGCGAGCTGGCAGTCAAAGGAGAGGAAAACCGCGAACTCCTCAAGGCCAGGATCGAATCGGCTCGCAAGAAACTGGCCTCCGAACGAGCCAATGCGCCCGTCGCGTGGAACTGAGTGTCAATTACCGTCGAAGAGTTGAATCGTTGAATCGTGAATCGTGAAACGCAAGAAGTGTAGTTCGAGACGACGGAGACCCAATTTCCGTTTCTCCCGCTCTCCTCTTTCCGCTTCCTCGCTCCCTCATGCCCTACCGCAGCCCCGCAACCTCATCCCAGCCGCCACGTAATCCGGGCCTTATTCAAATCGTAGGGGGACATCTCCATCTTCACGCGGTCGCCCGCGGTCAAGCGGACGAACCGCTTGCGCATCTTGCCCGAAATAGTGGCCAGCACCTGATGCTGGTTATCAAGTTCGACGCGGAACATCGTACCTGCCAGCACCGTGATGATGCGGCCTTCGACTTCAATATGCTCTTCCATCAAGTTTACTTCTGTGCGGGCTCGTCTGAATCTTATGGCATTCCCCGGAATTCAGCAAGGGGGAACGCCACCGAAACAACAGCGGGCCCGATCCTGCGGGCCCGCTGTTGCCCTGAAAACAATGAGCACTAGTAGCGATCGCGCCGGCCGCCCCCGCCACCACCACCACCACCACCACCGCCTCCGTAGTCTCGACGTGGCCCGCGCCCGCCGCCGCCGCCGCCACCACCACCACCAGGCGGGCGGTCCTCGCGCGGCCGGGCAATATTGACCGTGATGTTCCGTCCATCGAGTGGCTTGCCATTCATCGCGTCGATGGCCTTCTGCGCTTCTTCGGGAGAGCCCATGGTCACGAAGGCGAAGCCGCGAGGGCGTCCGCTCATTCGATCGACCATGAGATTGGCCTCCACGACGGTGCCGTGGGCGGCAAAGGCGTCCTGGAGGTCATTTTCCGTGGTGTTGTAGGAAAGGTTTCCCACAAACAGCTTCGTGTTGCTCATGTGATTGCTAACTGTCCGAGATGAACCTTTGCTTTTTCCAGACTGTTCCCGACCGCCGGGTTTCAAATCATCACTGAACCGAGTTCACCTGAAGATTTAACATGCCCTCAAAGCGACAAGCTATCTACCAGACGCGGGGAACCCTGCCGTGTACGCGCCGGAAAAGGCAAGCAGCTTTTCCGACTGGCTTTCAGGGGCCTTTGGCAGCGGTTTTTGGAACGATCTACCCCAACCTGGGATGCCACATTCCTTGAGGTGGCGTTACTTCCGGACCCTTCGGAGCACAGTCGTAGCCGCATTGTAACCGCACATGCCGTGCACGCCACCGCCCGGGGGCGTTGAGGCTGAGCAGATGAAAATCGTTGGATTTGGAGTGGTGTAGGGGCTGATTCGCGCCACCGGGCGAGTGATGAGTTGAGCGAGGTCTGTCACGCCTCCGACGATGTCTCCGCCGGTGCAGTTCATGTTATAGGCCTCAACCTGCCGGCAGTTCATCGTGTGCCGCGCCAGGATCGTGTCGCGGAATCCGGGGGCGAAACGCTCGATTTGCGCCGTAATTCGCGGCTCCATGTCCACGGTGGAATGGCTGGGGACGTGACAATAAGCCCACAGCGTATGATGACCCGCAGGCGCCCGGGAAGGGTCGGCAAGCGATTGCTGGCTGACCAAAACGAAAGGCCGCTCACTATGCCGCCCTTCGAAGGCGTCGCGCTCGGACTCCGCAACTTCAGAGAGCGTTCCGCCGACGTGCACCGTGCCGGCTCTTCGACAGGATTCATTGGTCCACGGCACGGAGGCGCTCAAAGCGTAGTCGATCTTGAATATGCCTGGGCCGTGCCGAAAGGCATTGAGGCGTTTGCGAAACCGGGATGGCAAATGCTCCCCCGCGATCCGCGCCAGCACACTGGGCGAAGTATCGAACAAATAGGCGCGAGCCGGAGGCAATTCGCCCATCGACTGGATGGGCCGGCTGCAAAGAATCTCGCCATTGAATTGCTTGAGTACCGAGGCGAGCGCCCGGGCGATGTTCTGGGAACCGCCTTCCGCCACGGGCCAGCCGACGGCGTGTGCGCTCAATTGGAGCAGCACGCCGATGGCCGAAGTGAAGGCCCGGTTGAGCGGCATCACGCAGTGCGCGGCATTCCCGGCGAAGAGCGCGCGGCCTTCACTGGTTTTGAAGCATGTCCTTGCCAGGAACTGCGCCGGCATCGCCGCCGGAATTCCGAAACGCGTCATCAGGAACGGATGCCTGGGGAGCGCGATGGGATTGAAGAGGGATGGGTACAGCTTGCTGGCATTCTCCACCAACGTAGCAAACATGCGCCGATATCTCTTGCCATCCGCGCCGAGTCCGTCGGCCGTGGCTTCCAGCGAACGATGCAACACCGCTGCGTTCCCGCCATCGAGTGGATGGGCAAGAGGAATCTCCGGGTGAATCCATCGCAAGCCGTGTTCCTGAAGCTTGAGCGAGCCGAAGAACGGTGACGCGATTCCCGTGGGATGCACCGCCGAGCAGACATCGTGAAGAAAGCCCGGCCTGGTGAGTTCCTTGGTCCGCATGCCGCCACCGATGGTTTCGGCGGCTTCGATCACCAGGGTTTTCCATCCCTCGCGCGCCAAGGTAATCGCCGCGCTGAGACCGTTAGGGCCTGAGCCGATAATGACTGCGTCGTACTCGGTGCGGGCGGAATTCAGGCGTTTATGAGAAATCGGGTACTGCCAATGGGGCAAGATTATTTCGCCCCGTGCCGAGTGCAGCTTCACGCTGCCACCGTGATCGGAGCGCGGCGTTCACGCGTCAGTGAGTGAGTCCCAAACGCACGAATCGATGACCGCCTGTTCCTTTCGGAACCATGCTACCGCGAAGGACTCCCCACGCCGGGCTCAATGCGGAAGTAATGACGGCTCAGCCAGGAACGGTGCAGTCGATCCCAGGGGCTTGGATGGTCCAGCGCCGTCAAGCCGGTCGCCAGCGCGGCGAATGTTCCGGCCTCGATCTGGCGTTCAGCGCTGCTCATGTTTTCCTCCATGTCCGCCGTGACGTAATTGAGATAAAGCGCTTTGTGGATCCAGGGTAGCTCGGCGAGCGCTTCCAAAACTCCCTGAGCCATGTGTTGGTGATCGGCGTGGTCCCCGACGTTTTTCACGATGTTGGTATCCGGAATATTCACCCAGACGTTGGTCGCCGCGCCGCGCTCGTGGTCGATGAGCTTGCGCAGCGTGGTTCGCAGATCGGACCAGCCCTGGTAGGTGGTTGAGTCGTCGATGGATGTCATTGTGCGGATGACGCCTTCGTGAAGCCGTTTGAGCGATTGTTCGGCGGTGGCGACGTATCCAGTGCCTTGCGGGCTGCCATCCGGCAATCGCATGAAATAGCTGACCGTGTTCCGATAGAACCACCGCTTGACCGGATGGCCCGCAACGGAGGCGACCGAATCCACCGGGAGCTCGGGCGCCTTTGAGGCGTCCGCCATAAACCTGACCGAAAGCTTCGCGCCGTGCTCGCGCGCCAGGTAGTACGGCTGCAAACGGCCGCCGTTTCCCAGGCCGACGCCGGCATCACCGGCCGTCACATAAACAAACACGACCTTGTTCGATGGCTGTTGCACATCGTAGTAAGCATTCGGATTCATGAACAACTGCCAGTCATCCGGGTGCGCGCCGAAGTAAAAGGCGACTCTGTTCGTGTCCTGGCCTGATAGGACACCGTTCTCAGCGCACGGAGCCAGGTCGGCCAGAAGCATCAGGAGAAGTATCAAAATGGTTCGCATCATGGAGAATGGCGATCGTCTTTGGATTTAGCGGACCGCAGGGGAAGGAGCCTGGGCGCGGCGAGAAACTCCGCGTAACGGCTCTGGTGCAGCGCGACGGTCACGTCGAGGGTGCGGGCGTTGGTGTGAACGTTGATACTGTACTTGTACTCGCCGCTGCCCCAGGAAGCGCCTTGCTGGCGGATAGCGCGGCCAGCGTCATCCTGGGCGGCCACCAAGCTGAGCCGGTAGTCGGGGCGGTCGGGACGCACGCGCACAAACAGTTCGTACGTGGCCCTGTATTGCGGCCGGGACGAAACAGATTCAATCGTCACGGTGGCGCCCTGCAAGTTCGTGCGGAAGGCGGCGTTGTTGGTGAGGCTGGTCCCGCCGACGGGAATGCCGCGGAAGGTGAACAGTTCCGCGCTGGTGAAGTTGGTCGTGCGCGAAAGTTCGAAGCGCATTCTCCACGCCTGCTCATCCGGCCAAAGAGTGCCTTGAAACTGCAATTCATAATCCTTGTCCTGCCACCAGCCGGTCCAGGAACTGGAGGCCAGCTTGTTGCCGGTAGCGTCGGACAGTTCGACCTTGGGCGAACTCCATTCCTCCAGCTTGCGGCCGTCGCGGCTGAAATGCAGGCGGGCGAAGACCGAAAGGTTGGCGGGATTGGTGGCCCCGTCCAAGGGACGGCGGCGGCCCCAGTCGGCGTTGGCGAACACGTCCTTCAGCGTCACATCGAAGTCACCGACGCGTTTGGTCGCGGGCAGCGGCTCGGGCGTCCAGTGCGGGCCGGTGAAGGGAGCGGGATTGCGGAAGGTGATTTCGCCGGCGAAGTGCGGGTTGTCCCAGTACTTTCCGCCTTGTCCGCGGTCGTAAAGGCGCAAGGTGATGTTGCGTTCCCGCCGCGGAAAAGCTGCGAAGCCGTGCCCCTCGATGATGGCACCGCCGCGTCCGCCGCTCGAGGAAGTGCTGTGCGTGCTGTGAGCCTGAGCAAAGTTGGTTCCGCTTCCCAGTACGTAAGAAAGGTTCAACCAGCCGCCGCTCGCACCACGCCGTTCAACCCAGATCGTGAGACTGGGTGTCGGCGTGGAAATGCTGGCGCCTCCCAACCTTCCTTTGAGCCTGTTCGGGAGGACGAGGCCCACGATGCCCCGCCAGCCTGGCGCGGCGAACTGGTGGTTCGTGCCGTAGGTGGTGCCACGGAAGATGAGAACGGAGCCATCGGAGAGGACCAGCCGCGGATTGGCCGAACCATCGTCGCGCAGTGCCAGCCACGCGCCGCCAGCCAGCAGCACAAGCGCGCCGACGACGAGGGAGGTAATGAGCCCCTTTTTGATCCTTTTTCCGGCCATCTACAGGCGTGTCATGGAGTTTGGCCATCATAGAGGGAGAACAGCGGCAAAAAGCGAACGCAAAATCGGCGTAACCCCAAGCGCAGGACGAGTTGTTATCCGCCACGCGTCAAGCACGCCCGCCGACTGGCAGTCGGCGAAACAGCAGACAGGGCTGTCTGCGCTACACGCGGCTACAGTTTTTTGGAATCCGCTCTGCTCAGGGCTCCGCAGCAACGTCGCCCCACCGCTAGTTGGAATATGGCCGGCTTACGGGAGGGACAGGAGCACGACGGCGGGCTCGGAGGTGTTGCCAGCAGTGTCGGTGGCAAATAGTTCGATGACGTTTTGGCCGAATTCGCCGTAAAAGATACTGGGACCTCCGGAGCCGAAGATGATGTCGCCAAGGACGCCGTTGACGTAAATGTCGTAACGGATGTGGGCCTGGGCGTCGAAGTTGTCGGTGGATTGCGTCCAGCGTAAGTGAGTCTCGGTATCGCCGAATGTTTCCGCCCAGACGTTGGTGGGGACGCTGGGCGGACTGACGTCGGCGGGATTGGGCGGCGGCGTGGTGAGGTTGACGGGAGCGCTGAATGGGCCGGTGTTATTGCTAAAATCGACCGCGCGGACTGTGAGGCTGTAAGACGTGGCAGGTTGAAGGAAACGCAGCGTGGCGTTGGTGACGCCTCGGCCGACGCCGTAATAAAATGCGCCGTTCAGATAGATTTGCGTCGAGAGATGGGGTCCATCGTCCTGCGCGGGTGTCCAGGAGAGAATGGCGTAGTTGGCGCCCACTTCGTCGAAGGAAACGACCGGTGCAGTAGTGGGCGGAGTAGTGTCGCGTGGCAGAACGATGCCGCTGAGGTTGGCCTGGGCGGAGGCGTTGCCCCGTGCGTCCTTGGTGTAGATGCCGAAAGTGTAGGAATTGCCAGGGTAAAGGGCGGTGAATGTGTAGCTAGTCGCCGTCTTGGGCAGGATGACCGTAGGCCCGACGTGATAAGCCCCCCAGAGGTAATAATTGAAATCGCCGGAGGTGGACGAGGGTGGGCTCCAGGCAAGGGTGACGGTGTAAGCAGTTTTGGTGACGACGCGGAAGTTGCCAGGTGCAGAACCCTTGGAAGCCGCGAAAGCGGTGCTGCTGAATGCCAATCCGGCGGCGAGCAGCATGATTGTCCTGTGGCTAAGTGTGAACATTGTGTGTCTGTGGTTAAGGTTACTTCGGACCGATCATTCTGAGGTACGAGGCACGAAGGGAGGAAAGGTTCCCTGAACTCCGTAAAGATAGACGTGATGGAATAATTGGTGGCTTGGGCGCTTTGCGCTCGCCCGGTCGTTCAACGGAAGGAAAGTGGCCCTGCTTCTGCTAACGCTCAAGCCAGCCTGTTCGTCCAGGGACCGACTCTGGCGAATGACCTCGTCACCGAGAGCGCTCAAAAACGACCTTCCCGCCGACCACGGTCATCTCCACCGGAATGTTTCGGATGGCATCGGGCGCGGCCTGCGTTGGATCGACGGACAGCACCACGAAATCGGCGAGCTTGCCCGGGGTGATGGAGCCTTTGCTGCCTTCTTCGAACGAGGCGAAGGCCCCGCCGAGCGTCCATGCGCGCAGCGCTTCTTCCGCGGTGATGCGCTGTTTCGCGCCATAGACCTTGCCCTCCGCACTCGTGCGCGTGACCATATCCTGAATGCGCAGCAAAGGATCGGCGATGCTGACGGGATCGTCCGAGTGGCCGGCCATCGGAATGCCAAGGTCGAGCAGCGAGCGGGCGGGGTGCATCCAATCCCAGCGCCACGCGCCGTAGTTCTCCATTTTGTCGCCGTGCTCCCAGACGTAAGAGTGCGGCACAACGACCAGCCCGAGTTCCTTGATGCGCCGCAGCAGCGCTTCGGTCACGACGCTGCAATGCTCGATGCGATGCCGAAGGTCCGCGCGCGGCTTCTGCTTCAACGCGTTCTCGAACGCGTTCAGCACCATTTCGATTTCGCGATCGCCGTTCGAGTGGATGCACGCCTGCAAACCGGCTTCATGCACGTTGAGCACGATTTGATTCAGCCCTTCCTGCGAACGCGCCGGAGGCACACCGAAGTAACCCGGCCGGTTCTCGTAGGGCTTCGACAACCAGCACGTTTGACCCGAAAGCGAATTGCCATGGAAAAGCTTGATGGCGCCGTAGCGAACAGCGGTGTTCGTGACGTTCGCTGCCTTACGTCGCACGGCGTCCTCCAGCGAATCTTCGCGCAACATGATATAGAGCCGGAGGGGAAGTGCGTCCGTGCGCGCGCGTTCCAGCAGGGCGGCGCCGCCCTGGCTCGTGCCCGCGACATGCACGCTGGTGACACCCCGGCTTAGATAACGCCGGAAGCAAGCGCGATACGCAGCAAGAGTTTCGGCCTCGGGCGGATTGGGTTGGCGTGGACCGGCAGCGCGAACGATGCCCGCCGCGCGTTCCTGGATCAGGCCGGTTGGCTCGCCTTGTTCATCGCGCACGAACTTGCCACCGGCGGGATCAGGCGTGTCACGAGTCACCTTTGCCAATTCCAACGCAAGCGAATTGCACACGGATTGGTGTCCGCTCGAATGCGAGATGATGATGGGATGATTCGTGCTCGCGCGATCCAGGTCCCACCGGGTCGGGTGCCGGCCCAGTTTCGTTTCCTGATAGCGTGAGCCGTTGACCCATTGTCCGGCCGGTGTGCGCTCGGCCTTGCGTTTCAGCGCCGCCACGAGCGCGTCGATGGTGCACAATTTCTCAGGGCGGCAATCAACCGAAGCCCACGGTGAATCCTCGGGATACTCCGGCCCGGGATGCGCGTGGGCATCGATGAACCC
>Ga0134127_10000557_pt1 | contig 33881 bp, 30 predicted proteins | sample KB31753_FD_96459 | JGI IMG/M metagenome (GOLD analysis project Ga0134127, IMG submission 96459) | Terrestrial soil microbial communities with excess Nitrogen fertilizer from Kellogg Biological Station, Michigan, USA - KB3-175-3 | ecosystem: Environmental > Terrestrial > Soil > Unclassified ...
ACAGTTGGAGAAAACCCTCGTGCTGCATCCGTTCCGGCGCCAGATACAGTAGCTGAAGCCGCTTCTGACTTAGATCCTGAATCACGCGGTTCTTTTCAAACCCGGTGAGACCGGAGTGAAACGCCGCTGCGTTGATCTTTCGCTGCTTTAAGCCGGCCACCTGATCTTGCATGAGCGCGATGAGCGGAGAAATGACCAGGGTCAATCCGGGCAGGAGAGTTGCCGGGAATTGATAGCAGAGCGACTTGCCCTGCCCAGTCGGCATGACGGTCATCGCATCGCGCCCGGCCAGCACCGCGCGAATGACCTCTTCCTGGCCAGGCCGAAACTTCGCAAAGCCGAATTGTTCGCTGAGCTGTCGAGTGAGATCATCCACGGTGAGATTATTAAAACGATGGACGGTTGGGAAACATAGCGCGAGGGGAGTATAGAGGACCGACTCACCGTGGGCAAGGCCAGCGCGTCAAGTTAGTTTGAGTGCTTTAATCTTCGAGAAAACCGCAGAATTTTTTGAGGATACTGCTAGAAGTTCACCCAGAGCTGGGCATAGGCCCAATCCTGATCGGTGCTGGTGCCCAGGTTCTCCTGGATATAGGCGCCGGCGAAGAGGTGCCCATAGCCAGCTTGGAAGGATACCTTGCCATCCATGAAAAAATGCGTCCAAATGATATCCAATTCGTTGCCGATGTGCCTCGTGGTGTTGTTCGTCTTCGAAAAGACATAGACAGTCTGTGTGGCGCGATACCAGTTGTCCTTCGTATTGGCCAGGTTCAAACTGGTGGCCCAGATTTCGATGTGGTCGTTCTTGGTCGGGCGAAACTGCAAGTTAATCGAGGGTTTCATCATGTTCTTCCAGCCGATGGTATCCATATATCCCATGTGTATATGGTTGGTCCCCCACAAGTTTTCAAAGGTGTTGGCAGTCTTACAATCTGTGTCCCCACCGATCGTGCAGTTGGCCCTGCCGTCGCCGGAGGCATAGTCGAAGTTGAACGCCAACCGAGGCTTCCAGTCCCACTCGTAATGGGTGTAGCCGATCCAGGTTCTTGTCGCCCAGGCATTGATGTGGAGATACTTTTGGTTTCCATAGCCTGCGCTGGGCCCACCGTCGTCGCCCATTTGGCCGAACTGGTAGATCGTTTCGTTCCATGCGTCAAAGTTGCCTTTTCGCATCTCGATTCGGTTTCCGACCATATGGCGAGTTTGATTCGAGTGTTTCGGTGTACCGAGACCTTGGTTCCGGTTGTCCCCGGAGTTGTACCGGTTGGAATAGAGGATGTAGTAGGGCTCGATCACGAAGCCCGGCACCGACTTGATCTGGTTGTAGAAGAGAAATATGTCGGAATCGATGTTTGCGCTGCCGTTATTCAGTGTGGGGTTGGTGCTACCACTGACAGGAAGGTTCGTATGGAACGCGCCGAGCGGCTCTCCTTGCGCGAGGTCGGACTCAGAAGTGCGGAACCACCCCGCCCAACTATCCCAGGCCTTGGTGCTGTATTGCAACATGATCCCGTCAAAGGAAAATCCTGTGTTGGACCAGTCGAAGGCGCCGAATATAGATTGGTTGCCGAAGACGATATATTGCCGGCCAGCCTTCACGCTCAAGTTTTCAAGCCCGGCGAAGTTCCTGATCAACATATAAGCGGCTCGGACGCCCAAGACGCCGCCGTTCCCGAAACAAGTCGTGGCCCCCGTGCAGTTCTGGCCGTTATTGGTCCTCTGATTGTCTTGGACCGGGGTACCCTGTTGCCCGTTGGCGCCCCACACGGATGCGTAGATGAGTTCCAGGTAGAAGTTCACGTCCGTTGAGAGGTCATAGCCGAAACCCAATCGCGCCTTCTGCAAGGCATAGCTTTCGTTCGCCTTACCGGGAGTACCGTTCGCAGAGGTTTGGCCGTTGAACGAATTGCAGGCTCCAAAGGTATTACCAGCCATGGCGCTCCCGAAGCACGTATTGTTCCGCATTTCATACCGCACGCGAAGGTCAGCGCGCATCCAAAACTTGTTGATGTCGAAGTTCTTCCCGATCTTCGGGTCGTAGAGTTCGTATTCTTCCTTGTTCGGAATTGAGCGAGCAACAACGGGGACGTGGGTAATTCCTTCACCTTCCGGCAATTCAAATGCGGCTTGTACCGGGGCCGTCAGGAATGGCGTTCCCACCGTCATCGCGACCGCACTACACAAAGCAGCCACATTAGCCCACCCCGTCTGTCTGATGATTCTCATATGATACACCGGTGAGGAGGAGAGGGCGTCTGTGGGTGAGTCATGCGGTGATGGGCGCTAATCGGGGCAACTAGCACGAGGGCGGGGCGGATGGTCAAGGCCGAGCTGGGCAGGAAGTCCTGGCAGGCTGCCGTAAAGGCGTTGGTTGAAAAGAGGGTTTCCGTGAACCTCGGACTGTGTCCGTTTCATAGGAAAGAGAGTTACGCCAGCAGGCTACGCTCAGCTATATTGCCGCCGCGCCTTCATGCCTGATTGTTCGGACCCTTTGAATCGACCTGTTTTTCTGCCGGATTCGTCACCGCATTGATCTGATCTTCTGCATCTTTGATCGAGGCCTGAAAATCCTGCTCGACCATCTTCACTTCTTGCTGAATCATATTGAGCTCCGGCTCGACCGATTTCCGCAAATCCTCCGCCGTCTCCTTGAAACCCTTAACCGCTTTCCCAACCTGTCGAGCGACTTCAGGCAGCTGCTTGGGGCCGAACAGCAAGAATGCGATCACCAAAATAATGAGGACTTCGCCGATGCCCAATCCGAACATGGTTCGTCATACGCAAAACATCACGCGTCACACGAAACGCAAAAAAGGAAGCGTTTGATTCCTCTTGGCGCTTCACGCCAGACGCCTCACGCTTCACGTCTCCTTACCCTTGCTTGACCTGCTTCACCGGTTGAGCCGGAGCTGTAGCCGACGGGGCATCCTGCCCTTGTGCCACCTGAGACGGTGGCACTTCGGGGGCCTCGGATGGAGGAGGCGTCACATCGATCGCATCGGCCTCGTTGACGCTCTTCTTAAATCCTTTAATGGCCTTCCCAAGCCCCTCACCCAACTGTGGAATCTTGCCGGCACCGAAAATGATCAACACAATGATCAGAATCAGCACCAATTCCATCCATCCAAACGATCCAAACATCGATTACTCGCTTTCTCTTTTTGCCCCACCCAAGCCCACTCGCCTAGCGGCATTGTGGCCGGTCAAACAGTGGGAACCTTCCTCGTACGAGGAGAAGACCATAAAGGCTATAGAAGAACAGGAACTGAGTCAAGCAGAGAAATTCAGCCATCTGGCCGTTTTGTCTGCGAAAATCAGCGCGGTCTGACCAGACAGTGAAGGTAATCTACAGGGCTCGGTGGCGCGCTCAAGGCGATCATGAACGACTGTGGGTCGTAACCGATGTCTTCCAGATCCTTCGAGGCTAGGCTCAGCTCTTCCTCTGTGAGGTAGGCGACAGTGTCCGGAATGCCTGTCGGCGTGAGCGAGCGCACCAGGGCCTGGAACGATTCACGCTCCTCCGGCGGTATGTCTAACGGAATAGGAAAATCCAGACGCCGCTCATAGGGGCTCCGATATGTCTCATTCAATGCACGGAGTGTCTTGAGCATCAAGCGGTCCTGTTCCCATAACGCCATACTCGTCCCGGCGGAAGGATGGGTCGCGATGAGGTCCATCAAGGTCAAGACATTGGTCCCTAAGCTACGCCCCACAAACTCACGCTGACTTTCTACGATCATCGTACCGGCTTCCAACTGCTTAGCAACCGCTTCAGTCAACGCAACGTTGACCATGAAACTCTGTTGCCCGCCAAACTGGCCGTAGCAGGGCTTCTCCGGATCGTTCAACACGTTCATATCCGCCGTACCTGCGTCGAAACTGCTGAATCCGATCGCATCTGGAGCCAGCAGACGCTTGGCTTCCTTGATCGTGGCGCAAGCCCCCAGATTGACGGGAACCAGCACATGCTCATCTATATGTTTGAGAAATTCCGTGATCGTCTTCCGGTAGGGGACCTCTTTCCATTCGACCGTCCGATATTCACGCTCCCACACCAGGTCGTCGAGGAAGGGAGGGAAGCCCTTGAGCGCTTTCATGTTCATGGAATCGAACGATCGAACGAAGGCCGCCCAGTCAGGAATCTTCGCATGCAACGCTTCGCTCACGTTTGGTCGCATAAACTCTTCTTCAATCTCGTTCGCCTGCCGCGACATCAGTTTCGTTGGGAGATCGTTCCATAGTTCGTTACAGATGATGCGATCCACGCTGCCTTCCGCAACCGAGTCGAGCCGGTCCACGGTCCCTCGATGCGTCTCGACTCGGTCGTGGTGGGAGGCGAGCACCGGATGAGCCATGGCTGCATCGAGCACGGCTTGCTCCCAATCAACCAGCACATATCGAACGCGAGGATACACCGCCCCACTTCTGTCGAGAGCCTTGAGATGGCTCAAAAAGCAGGCAGCGAGATTGCCGTTTCCGGGACCGAGTTCCAGCACTGTCAGGAACTCAGTGCTGAGTGTTGGGTGCTGAGACTTCGACGCGCGCGCGGCGTCGCGCTTTCGCACTTTTTCGAAGTAGTCGGCTGCAAGCGCATGGGCGAGCCGATAGTCGGCTGAGGCAAACGTCTGGTAGAAGCTACGGACCTGATCACCGCGGAAATGGTAAAAAAGTCTATTGATGTGGGTTTGCCACTGATCGACCGGCTTATAGTCGCCGATAAGTTGGGGTAAGGCGTCTGCGTCTTGCAACATCACAGATTCCTGGGTCTTCTCGCCCTTCTCCCTTCAGCTTCAAAGAGCGCGAATACTAACAGATGGCGGGAAACAGCCGCAACCGGTGTTCTACAGCTGTCAGCCATCAGCTTTCAGTTCTCAGCTTCGGAGCCAAGGCAAGACCACTCGGAAATTCTCTTACCCTTGGCTGAAGGCTGATAGCTGATAACTGTCGGCTTTTCTTCTCCTTGACAGCCTCCTTCGACCGGTGTACCAAGAACAGATGGCGAGAGGCGCAAGACGAGCCGGGTGGATGGCGATCGCGACCGTCGCTGCCATGACCCTCTCGGCGCTCCCGGCACTCCGGGCAGCGGAGCTGCCGATCACCAAAAATTCACCCATTCCAGACTTTCAGAACCGCGCTCAAGACGTTGCCCCCTACGACTTCGACGCGCCACCGCAAGGCCTGTTTCGTACCATTACGACAGCGGAAGGATTCGACGAAGAACTGGGCTTTCACCGTACACACGAGATCGTGCCGGTGAAACCGACCGACCGGTTTCGCTCCGATACCCCGGCAGTCTTCATTGTGTTCCACCTTCACCAGCACTATCAGGGGTTCCAGGTGTTCGGGCGCTGCTTTCCTGAAGCAGTCGCCGGCCTCGACCCCACGATGGTGATAGGACAAGATGCGATGCACATTGCGCTCGAAGACGACAGCGGCTATCTCACACTCTCCCCTCCACAAGGCGCGTGGAAGCCCGGCCGGTACAAAGTGGAAATCCACGTGGGAGAACAGATCAGCGAGATGAGCCTGATGGGTACGATGCGCTTCACGATTGCGCCGCGTCAGGAGAATAGCGGGACGGGCGCGAAAGGCGAGAATAGGGAGACCGGCAAGACTCGATGAGTCTGTGAGATCAGCGATTTCACCTCTCTCACAGCTCGCTCGTCTCGCACGCGAGGCAGACCCAGCTGCGTGGTTTGACGCTCCACCCGGCATTCTGTAGAATGCGCTGCGTGAGCAGGTTGGCTCCCTTCTGCATCAGGAACATCGACCCCGCATGGCCGTGCCATCCCATCCATGGGCTTCCGTCATCGTCCCCATCAAGGATGAACGAGACAACCTCGTTCCACTGATCGAGGGCTTGCTGACCGTCATGGGTTCACACGCGGCCTCGCAGACTCGTCCGTTCGAAATCATCTTCGTGGACGATGGCAGCAGCGACGGCAGCAGTGAAGGACTGGATCGCCTAGCAGCGCAGCATTCTCAGGTTCGGGTATTCCATCTCGATCGAAATTACGGCAAGACCTGCGCGCTTGAAGCAGGCTTCAATCAGTCTTCTGGAGACATCATCATCCAAATCGACGGCGACCTTCAACAGGACAGCCAAGACATCTTGAAACTCCTGCCTTATACTGATACCCACGATCTCGTGTGCGGATGGAGACAGGAACGGCAAGACGGGCTGGTGAAGAAAATGTCGTCCCGAATTGCCAACCGTGTGCGGAACTTCTTTACCCATGACGGCGTCCACGATACAGGGTGCCCGCTCAAGATATTCCGGCGGCCCGTGCTCGAACGTGTTCGTCTCTTCGAGGGCATGCACCGATTCTTTCCCGCGCTCGCGCTGATGCACGGGTTCACAGTCACGGAGGTGCCGGTCCGGCATTACCCGCGTATTCACGGTGTGTCCAAGTACGGCATGGGCAACCGATTGTTCAAATCGCTCTACGATTTGATTGCCGTGCGGTGGATGCAAACCAGAGTGTTGCGCTATACATTCCGCGACAAGTGACGAGCGGACAAATGAGGCCCCATGAACCGTGAATATCGACGATCTTGCGCCTCCTACGCGTCTCGCCCGTCACGCATGACGGTTCCATCATGAGCCTTGAGACGATCTGGCTGGGCATCGGATTTCTAGGCCAAGGGCTGTTTTTCGGCCGCTGGGTGGTTCAATGGGTTGCCTCTGAAAAAAAGGCGGAGAGTCAGGTCCCGGTCTCGTTTTGGTATATGAGTCTGATCGGCGGGCTCATCACCCTCGCCTATGCGATCTATCGGGCAGATCCGGTCTTCATCGCAGGGCAGGGGATCGGATCGGTCGTCTACATTCGCAATTTGATGCTGATCTCGCGCACAAGCCAGACAAACCGGCCAGCCAGCCCCTCCCCTCCACAAACATAGCTCTTTGAGATCACATCTTCTCAACTGATGCAGCCATTACACGAACTGACCGATGCTATGACCACGACCGACCGTCCGCACCACGCATTACTCCTCCTGGCACTCCTCCTACTGTCGGGGCTCTTGTTCTTTTTGGGACTCGGCGACATGGGCCTGACCGACCAAGACGAGGGACGAAACGCCGAGGCCGGGCGTGAAATGTTCGAATCGGGGGATCATCTGACTCCAAGGTTCAACGGTGAGCTGCGCGTGGCGAAACCGGTCTTTATCTATTGGCTGATGGAGCAGTCGTATCGTTTGTTCGGTGTCAATGAGTTCGCCGCACGATTCCCCTCCGCACTCTTCGGTGTAGGCTTGATCCTCATACACTACCTGTTTCTCGTACATCAGCGCGATCGAACCGTCGCACTCTTTGGCGGCTTAATGCTCCTGCTCAATCTGGAAATCCTTGGGCTCGGACGTATGGCGCTGACCGACAGTGTCTTGATTTTTTTCACGACGGCTTCGTTGTACGGATTCTGGCTGGGGCTGCATGGAGAAAAAGGCGCCCGTCGGTGGGTCTGGATGTTCTATATCGGGATGGCCCTCGCCACGTTGACGAAGGGACCGGTCGGATTCGCCGTGCCTCTCATCGCGGCGGCACTCTACCTCACCTGGACGCGCCGGTGGCGGGACTATTGGGAGAAAGGGGCTCCTCTTGCGGGTCTTTTGTTGTTCGTGTTGCTCGCCGCCCCCTGGTATGCGGCTATGTTGTACGTGCATGGCGACGCTTACTCTTCAGGCGCGAAAACCCATACCATCGACCGATTCCTCAGTCCGATGGAAGGGCATTATGGGACGATCTTCTTCTATCTCCCAGTCCTGCTCATTGGCTTCTTTCCGTGGAGTACGCTGCTGCCCGTCCCGCTCTATCACACATTCAAAGAATGGTACCTCATACGCCGTGTACGGACTCATCCAGCTTCCACAGAAGCATCCGAGCTCGATCTCTTTGCCGCTTTATGGGTTGCGGGCACCTTCGTATTCTTCACGGTCTCTGCGACTCGCCTGCCTCACTACATTGGGCCGCTGTTTCCTGCCGCCGCCCTGTTGACAGCCTCGTACTGGTCCCGATGCCTGCAAGATTCGACGACGAAAGGGATTCGAGGATCTATCCATCTCATGATAGGCGTGGGATACCTCTTGGCAATCGGCTTCGCTTGCCTTCCCACACTCTACACAACCTATGCCGACAAAATGGTACGGGAGTTCCCCTTGGCTGGACAAGTGGATCTGGGCATCGGTCCCTATCTTATTGCAGCCCTGTTGTTATTCGGGATGACCTTAGTGGGGTACTTTGGATTGAACGATGAACGGCGAGGAGGAGCGTTTTGGGCAGCCGGGGGAACCTTGGCGGGTCTGGTTCTGATCGTCATTGTAATTGCGATTCCACACCTCAACCGATATGCAGTCGCACCCCCGCAGGAACTCGCCTATGCCGCGGGACTGAACCTGACCCCACAGGATCAATTCATCGCCTATGGCACCACGAGAGCCTCGTCAGTATTTTATGCAAGACGCAAGACGCTCTTCGTACATCGGGGAGAAGAGGACAAGATACGGGCGGCCCTGAAAGAGCCAAAGAGAGTGATGATCCTCTTGCCGGAAAACACACAATCTAAACTGCCGGCGGAGGCAATCGGGCTAGTCCCCATTCTCAAACGTTACGGCTACGTACTCTTGGCTAACCAGCCGATGGTGACCATTCCAGAAGGTGCAACCCCGCCGCCACCGCCACCCACCATTCATGGCCATTAAACTGGTCTGTCTCGTCCGTCCGGTCTATCAGTCTATCTGGTGTCTGATTGAACCAGACAGACCGAACAGACCAGATAGACTGGACAGACCGGACTACATCGGCACAATGCCTTTCAGCGCATAACTCGCCCCCAACACCAGCAGCACGGCCGCGACAAACAGACTTTCCGCCATGGCCGCTCGTAAGTCCATGCGCCCCTCAGCCATGGACTCAGCCTGATGGAAACGCTCATTCAACCAATGGGCCACACAGACGAGCAACACGGCGGCCGTGACAAAGAGAGAGCCGGCGGTCATCCCCAACCCCAAACCCACGAAACCTCGAGCCAGTGCTCCGGACAACCAGCCAGGACACCATGACGACTGCACTGTCCACAAGACATGACCCACGAGTCCCACCAGAGTGAGCGCCAGACCGCTCCACAAGAGTTCTTGAAATGGCCAGGATTCGGTCGGAAGATGCACAATGGTCCAGACGAATGCGAGCGTCGCCACAAAGAACGGCGCCATCCGACAGACAGCGACGCCGACAGATGCATACCATTCACGCCAGGGGTGGACGGCAATCATCCCCATGATACAACCAAGGGCGGCTCCTCCTGCCACATCCGTCAGATAATGAGACCCGCGGATAATCCGACTGGCGGCAATGGCCACTGCAACAGCGAAAATGAGCCATTTCGCTCGCGGGAACTTTGCGGCCAGCACGGTGGCGACCGCGAATGCCGCTGCCGCATGCCCGGAAGGGAACGAGTCCCAACCGCTGCCGCCGACAGGGGAAAGCTCCATGTTGCCGGCATGCATGAACTTGGGACGAGGACGGCCAATGGCATGTTTCAAAATATTGGCGCTTACCGCGGCAAGGCCATGCGCGATGAGACTCTGCCAGCCGGCATCTTTCCACAACGGATGCTTCAATCCATACCCGACCGCCAGCAGCGCGAGGCTCAGGATGACAAGAGACTCTCCTTTTCCCAGACGGTCGCCCATATCGCTAAGCTGAGCCAGCCAGGGATTGGCGAGGTGGTCCATGTGAACATCGTTGAGGGAACGGATGAACCGGGTGAGCGGCACATCCCACTCGAATAACCCTGCGAATGCGAGGATGAGGGCACAGACGGAGAGGGTGATGGCTGCAATAGACGTGAATCGCGGAGGCGCCATGAGAATCGGTCTACACGGTTAACGACTCACGCTCAACGATTGACGCTTCACGGAACCCAGTCGGCGAGAAACACATTGAATTCGCCAGGGGTTTTGGCCAGCCGATCTGAGACCCAGACCAGGCTGCGGCCATCCGGCGAGAACATGGGGAAGCTGTTGAAGTGTCCATCGAACGTGATCCGCTCGAGCCCGGCTCCGTCGTCACCGATCAGATAAAGATGAAAACTAGGCCGGCCTCCCTCGCCCTTGGTTTCAATATTCGATGAAAAGATGATCCTTTTTCCATCTGGAAAATAGAATGGCGAGAAGTTCGAAGCGCCATTCGACGTAACTGGGCGCTGGCCGCTCCCATCCGCGTTCATCACAAAAATTTCAAGCTGTCCCGGCTCCACCAACGCTTGCTTGAGTAAGTCCTTATACTTGTCGATCTCTGCCTGATCGGTGGGGTGCGATGCCCGATAGACAATACGCTTGCTGTCCGGCGAAAAGAATGCTCCACCATCGTAACCGACCTCGCTCGTCAGCCGCCGAGGCTTCGAGCCGTCGAGATCCATGGCATAGAGATCCAAATCCCCGTCTTTCACGGATGTCCACACGATCGTCTTGCCGTCCGGCGATATGGTTGCTTCCGCGTCGTAGCCCGGCGTGGAGGTCAGTCGCTGCAGCTCCTGCCCATCGATGCCTACCGCATAGATGTCGTAGTCGTCCAACGCCCAGCGGTAGGCTCCTTCCCGTTTCGGCTTCGGCGGACAGTTCGGCCCGGACGCATGGGTCGAAGAATAGAGCACGCGGCGGTCGCCAGGGAAAAAATACCCGCAGGTCGTGGCGCCCACGCCGGTGCTCACTAATCGAACACGATCGCTGTCCAAGTCCATTACATACATCTGATAGCAACCCAACCCGGTGTCGGCCGGTTTGAGCGTGGCCGCGTAGGTGTCCTTCATCCAATTATTCGTAGATTGGAAAATCAATTTGGTCCCACTGAAGGAAAAATAGGCTTCGGCATTCTGCCTGCCCACCGTCAACTGGCGAATATTTTTCAGATGCCGTTCAGCCTGATGAGCGGAAACCGCCAAAACTTTGGATGCAGAATCCTCTGCCTGGCCTGTTTGCTCGCTCAGCAACAGGCAAATCAGCACGATCATGCACCACTTACCGAATGGGATTGCTTGCATCGAGACGCACCTCCATACGATCGCCGGTGAGCGGCCATTCCCCGCGGGTAGCGACTGCACCATCTTTGAACAACACGAAACTATTCCATCCATAAAAGAAGAGCAGCCGCGCCACCTTCGCCACGGCTTGTGGCGAGGCCGCATACAACACCGTGACGACGCTGCCTGGACGATTGGCCCTATGGCAACTGGCCAGCAGGGCCAGTCCGGGCCCTGCATGCGCCGTCCCCATCACCGTCACACCCCCGTCGTCCAGGGCCACGCGCTCGCCGCAGTAGTCTGCCAGGATCGTCTGAATCGGCTGACGGGATTCCGGACCGCCCAATACTAACACCGAACCTTCTTGGGGCAACAGTCCGTCTTGGGCGAACGAGACGATTGCCGTTCGCTCGCCGACCGGTTTCTGGCGCTCCTGAGTTTCAATGCGCGCGACGACGTCACGAAACGGCGAGGGATGGTCCGGCTCATCCGTAAACGCTATCAGCACCGATCGCTGCCGATCGGTGACATAGTGGTTCAACACCGGCGCCAGCGCCTGCCGAGGGATCCGCCGGAAGGTCATGAACTCAGGGTCGAGATCGAGCGTGATCGGACGGGCCGGCAGGGTCACAGAGATCGGCTCGCGCGGCGAACGTACCGGCACCGTCAACATCTGCTCGCGGTCACCTTCCATGCGAATGCGAAGCTGGAGGGGAAAACGGAACGGCTTGTTCGATTGGACAACTGTGGTCTCAAGTCGAAACGCCTGTTCCCCCGCCACCGGGCGGGCGGTTGCCTCGGACAACGACAGCTCCGGCGCCCCATCCTGTTCCGCCCACTGCACGAAAAACCAACGGAGATCCCGGCCGCTCTCTTCTGCAAAGACTCGCTCAAGGTCGCGCCATTCCGCATGTCTGCCGTGATACTGCGCCACCACGCTCTTTACTGCCCGCCAAAAGGTCTCTTCCCCCACCTCTTGGCGCAGGAGGTGGAACAGCATGGCGGCCTTTTGATAGCCGATGGCATTATCATGCTCGTCCAATTTCCGTGTGAATTGCGCGACCGGATAATCCCGTTCCTGTGGCACGTGGAGATTGTAGCTCTGCACCATCAGACGGCGCTGGTCCTGCGCCTGCGCGCGATCTCCCGCCAGTTCGTGCCAATAATAGTTGGCCAGGTACGTCGTCAGACCTTCCACCCAATTCCCGCTCTCGGCGCGGTTGAACACATCGTTGCCGATCCACGAATGCACGATTTCATGGCCGAGCGCGTAGGGCTGCACATAATGCCGCTTAATGATGCCGCTTCCCAGCAACGTAAACGACGGCATGCCGAGTCCGCTCGCAAAGAAATTCTCCACCACGGCGAACTTCTCAAACGGATAGGGACCCAGCAGAGGGATGTAGGCGTCCAGGTAGCGGGCGCTGGCATCGAGATATTCCCCGGCCAGATGCGCATCATCGGGAAAGAGGTACGTTGAAAGGCGAATCCTCTGGCCGGTCTTGGCCGTCCAATCGCGAAACGTTGCGACAAATGAATTCGCGACAAGTGTGAGGGCTTCACTCGGCTGTGCCACGGCCCATTCCGTCAATATCATATTTTCGTCTCGGCAAAGACCTGCGGGACAGGCGCGCGATTCACCGGCCTTCCCTTGAGTCACGGCAGTCCACCCGGCCGGCACGGCGACCTGAAGTGTAAATGTGCTGAGCGATTCCGGAACGTCGGGATACCAGGAGCTTTCACTGCTGATATAGACCCCTTCAGGCCCAATATGTCCGGCAGTCTCACTGGGCGTCACAAATCGAAGATGGCGCGGATCTCGAGGTGGATCGTCGATGACACCATGGTAATGCACATCCAGCGTCATTAATCCGGCAACCATAACGTGCGAAGGAATCGTGACTTGCTGGGCCGATTCCAGTGCAGAGCCACGCTTCAGTTCAAACGGCACATCATGAATCAGGGGTTTCGTCCCAGCCGATTCTTGCACGAGGACAATGCGGTCGATTTGGAGCGTGGCGGCCAGGGAGAAACGAATCGGAGTCTTCAGCTGTGGCACCTCTAGAGTCAGTCGATCCTTTGCGATGAGCGCATGCCGCTCAGGGACGATCTGTGCAAATATATCGTGATGCCGAATGGCGACTCGGGGCAGGAATGGGTCATCTGCGTGGGCAATACCAAGAGCCCCGTGGCTCAGAAGCAGCGCGACGAGAAAAAGACAGGGGAAAGAAATTATCCTGCTTCCGACTGGCATCGGAAGAGTTTTAGCATTCGCGACAGACGAGCACAAGCTGGATGGAGGTCAGCAATCGCTCTAGATCGATCGGCTTCCCGATGACTTCTTGCGGTCCCAGAGCCCAGGCTTCGTCGAGAGTGTCTTCATCATGACTCCCGGTTATGATGATCACCCCGCCGGTGTATTCGCGTTGGCGGAGTTGCCTCAGCACTTCGACTCCGTCCATGCCGAGCATAAACAGATCCAGGAGGATCAGGTCGGGAGGCGCCTGTTCGACCATCGAGAGGGCCTCGGAGCCGTCTTTCACACCGAGCGCCCGATAGCCGCGGAGGCTGAGAAACTGAACGAGCAGGTCGCGGACCAACGGCTCATCGTCGACGACGAGGATCGTTTCCCCTGTATCGGCCACGGCAGCGCTGCCCGCCACCGGCAACGCGAAGGCGGGTTTAGCCGGAAGCTGCACCACCCGATTGACACATTCGACCAGCACATCGAGCGATAAGCCCTTTCGGACAAAGTCGGTGACGCGCAATCCTCGCGCTTGGTTTTCCTGTTTTTCCGTCGCGCCGCCGCCCAGGATAATCACCGGCGCCTGGGGATCGTAAGCGCGGATTTCTTTGAGGACGGTCAGTCCATCCATTTCAGGCATGCGAAGATCGAGAATGGTAACGCGCGGAGCCTGTTGGCGGAAGAGGGTCAGGCCTTCGACTCCGCTCGTCGCCGACAGCACCTGATATCCATGCCGGGTAAAGACGCTCTGGATCAGCTCGCAGTTCATGCGATCGTCGTCGATAACCAGAATTTTGATCATAGCGCAGCCTATCACAGGCGATGTCGGTGGAGAAGAAAATGACGGGATCTTACCAGAGTTACGCGGAGGGCGAGGCTGTCGTCCCAAGGAGCGCGTCCACGAATGCGTCGCTCTGAAAATCCTGCAGATCCTCGACCGACTCTCCGACTCCGATCAGCCTGACCGGCAACTTGAGTTCCTCGGCGATCGCGATGACGATCCCTCCGCGAGCGGTGCCGTCAAGCTTCGTCAGGACCAAACCGGTGACGCCGACCGCTTGATGAAACTGACGAGCTTGGGACAGCGCGTTCTGCCCGACCGTGGCGTCCAGCACCAGAAGGACTTCATGCGGGGCGCCTGGACATTCCTGTGCGATGATGCGCGTGATTTTGCGGAGCTCGTCCATGAGATTCGATTTTGTGTGCAACCTGCCGGCCGTATCGATCAAGACCACGTCTACCTGCCTTGCTTTCGCGGCGGCAATTCCATCGAACGCGACGGCGGCTGGATCGGCCCCATGGCGGTGACGGATCACATCGACACCGACTCGGTCGGCCCAGACTTGCAGCTGATCGATCGCCGCCGCGCGAAAGGTATCGCAGGCGACCAGCAAGGGCATTGTCCCTACCTGCACAAGCCGTTGCGCGATCTTGGCGATCGTGGTCGTCTTCCCCACACCGTTCACGCCCACCGCCAGGATGACGAAGGGCTTGGGGCCTTTCGCAATCAGGGACTCCAGCGGCAGCCCCTGCACGGGCGTCAGCGTATCGAGCAGGGTATCCCGTAATACTGTTTGCACCCGACCGGATTCTGAGGCGTCGGTCCCTTGAAGTTGTTTCTTGAGGCGTTCCATAACGCGCTCTACAACACGGGATCCGAGATCGGACGCAATGAGGGCCGCTTCGAATTCCTCCAAGAGGACAGGATCCGCCGCGCGGCCAAGCAGCCGATCCAAGGACCCACGAACGACATCGCGCGTTTTGGTGAGTCCGTCGCTGAGCCGCTGCAGCCATCCCATACGTCTACTCGTAACGCAGTCGATTCGTTCGTTTCGGCGCCCGTGCGATCGACCGCAGTATCATTCTCTCACGACGATGCATCCGGCGCGCCTCCTTCTCACTCCGTTCATGATCGTAGCCGCAGAGATGCAGAATGCCATGGACCAGCAAACACGTGAGTTCCTCATTCAAGGACCGTCCAGCCTCTATCGCCTGCCGCCACGCTGTGGGCACTGAGATCACCACATCGCCCAACAGATCCGGCGTAAGAAGCGCGGGCCTGCCCTGAGCCTGCCGAAGGGCGTGAAGCGTGCGGGCCTCTCGCATGGCAAAGGCCAACACGTCGGTCGTGCGATCGTTGCCCCGATACCGGCGATTGAGACTCCGCATACGCTGATCGCCCACAAACAGAATACCCAGCTCCGCTGACGCTTCCCCGACATCGTCGAGAATCGCTCGTGTCGATCGTTCCAGGCGCGCCTGATCAAACGTCATACGCCGGACCTGACTCTGCATATGGACCGGCATTAATGCGACTGGCCCCAGGAATCCGTGGACGGTGAGGAAGGGGTGGCAGATTTCGGTTGTTTATTCTGCAGCGCTGGCGACAGTCGACGTCCTGCTGCGCCGGATGAGGGGCCGGAAGGCTGAGTAGGACTCTGATGCTGATCGTAGGCTTTGATAATGTCTTGCACCAACTTGTGACGGACCACGTCCCGTTCGTCGAAATAAACGAACTCGATGCCCGCGACATCGCGCAGAATCTCTCGCACCTCGATCAGGCCGGAGACCCGTTCAGGCGGCAAATCCACCTGGGTAATATCGCCGGTGACAACCACCTTGGAATGGAACCCAAGCCGCGTGAGAAACATTTTCATTTGCTCCGCCGTGGCATTCTGCGCTTCGTCGAGAATGACGAACGAGTCGTTCAAGGTTCGGCCCCGCATAAACCCGAGCGGGGCAATCTCGATGTCGCCCCGTTCGATCGCGCGCGAGGCCCGCTCCATATCCATCATGTCGAACAGCGCGTCATATAGGGGACGGAGATACGGATTCACTTTGGCGTACATATCACCCGGCAGGAATCCGAGCTTCTCGCCCGCTTCAACGGCCGGCCGCGCGAGAATTATACGGCTCACTTCCTTCTTCATAAGGGCACTGACCGCCATAGCCATTGCCAAATAGGTCTTGCCTGTGCCGGCAGGACCGATGCCGATCACGATGTCGTGTCTTTCGATGGCTTCGATATAGGCTTTTTGCGTCGGCGTCTTCGGCGCGACGAATCGTTTCTTGGTGACGATCGTCGCCGCATTGGAGAGGAGTTCTTTGATCGGAGTCTCGGGACTCTGCCGGAGCGCACTCAAGGCATGCGTAATATCGTCAGGCTGGAGGGCCATTCCGTCGTTGGCGAGGCTGGCGAGTTCCGTGAGAACACGCTCCGCGTGGCGAGTTGCATCTGGTGCGCCGTCGAGTGTGAGTTCTTCGCCGCGGGCCGAGAGACGCACGCCGAGGTCTTCTTCGATCAGCTTGAGGTGCCGGTCGTGATGACCGAACAGAACGGCGGTGTTGGTGCCTTCTCTGAGTTTAAGTTTACGCACGCGTGTCGAGAGCACCTCCCATGGCATCAATAGATGTAAATTCTACCAGAGCCGGAAACAGGCTGACAATCGTTTCGACATAAATATTTTTCAGGAGAATCGCGTACTCCTGGGAGACTGTTCTGGGGAGGAGGAGAAGAGATGAAGTGCCCGGTAAGCTAAGACTTCGACGGTGCGGTCAAAGACAGATCGAATTCTTGGGCGGCGAAGCCACCCTGCGAATCTTTGGCAATCACCCGCACCCTATGGCTACCTTTCATATTAGGCGTAACTCCCCATTGAATCCGGCCGGTTTTCTCTCCAATGGTCATCCCGGGAGGGGCCAGTTCCAATGCATAGGTAATCGCGTCGCCGTCCTCATCAGTAGCCTGGACAAGATAGTCATACTGATCGCCATTGGGCAACGGAGACGGCTTCGATATGATCATCGGAGAAGAATTGGACAGTGCAAACCGCTCCGTGACAGTGGCGGTTCCATTGGGAGTGCCGTCCGAAGCCGTTATATCCACCTGAATAGCATCTTTCGCAGTTACCCCGACCAGATCGAGTGAGTTCTCCTCTCCTTCCTTCAAGACCGTCTCATTTTTTCGCCAGCGATAGGTCAGCGAGACCGCGTCGTGATCTGGATCGACTACATCGACTTTAGCCAGCAGCTGTCGCCCCTGAGTATCGTGGTCGAAGTCAACGGACACATGCGAAATGATCGGAGGCGTATTGACGACGGAAGCGGCAGCGGAACGGAATGCCGCTCCTTCGATTGTCCCGTCGAAGGGCGTGACTACCACCGCCACCTGATCTCCCCGCTTCAACAGCTCGGGCTGAAGCGATTCTCGCGTTTGCCCCTCGACAATTTGGCCGTTGAGCAGCCAGCGATACCGGAAGCTGAGGGTGTTGAGATCGAGATCTTGCGCCTCCACTCGCACGGTGAGCGGCCCAGACAGCGTCAGAGGACTCGGCACGATGGACGCGGCTTTGACGACCGGCTGGTGATTGGCCACACCAGCAGTCCGGCTTGCCGTCTCACTCCCTTCACCGGACAAACAGCCGGACAACAGCAACAGGGCCGCAGATAGCCCTGCTACGGCACTTACCTGTGACAGGGCACGAAACCTTTCGTCTCGTACCCTGTAGCTCTGCGAACCAGGCCGACTCACATGCGCTCCATTTAGTCTCGCTGACTTATCCAGGAAATGTACTGACTCCAGAGCGATGACGGCGGCTTCGGCGACACCTTGCTCACCAGAGAGTTGCTGGACTGATAGAAGCCGGACATCCCGGTGGGCTGTGTCCCGATCTGAATCGACACAGAAGAAGCCACGCCCGCACCGAGGCCCACTCTCTGGGCTGCCATACCACTCGCGTCCACCCCTATGATTGGATCGGAATAGCCCGTCCCAGTCAGGTAATACATGGCATAGAGGTAACTACTCCCCGAGGCCACACAGATGTCTGTGCCCGGGACAAAGGTTGGGAAAAATACGGCACCACCGATCAAGGTCGGATTGACGATCGACCTCTCGCCGCCGACTCCAGATACACTGGATCCTGATTGCAGCTGGACAACCCACCCGTCTTTCGCCGTGATCGACAAGGCTGGGTTCCCCTGGATTTGGTCGATCAATCCCGAAAACGTCGTGGCGCCGGTCACGTTCTGGACCTGAGTACCAGAGGCGCAGGATATGCAAATCTGTGCACTCGACACGTCCAATAGATCTTGGTTCTGACAGTTGACCACAGTAGTTTGCACACAACCGCCCGGACGAAGCACGGAATCCTTCACACCGATCACGTACTGCGCGCGCAAGTCCGTCTTATCGCTCCGGTTGAAAAAGCGACCGGTCCCGAAGAACACCCAGGTGTTCCCCGAATTGTCCAGGGTCACAGTCGACCCTGCCGTCACCGGGCCAAGAAACTTCGTCGTGGCGTTGGTCGTGACCTGAAGAATCATTTCCGTCGGAGCACGGTTGCCGCTTACATCGACTCCCCATGTCACCGACGTGCATGGAGCAGCCGCACAGGCTCCCATGGTGAGGCGGTAGAATTTCCCCCACCAGTACCCGACGCTGCCGGCGCTCGGATCGATCGTCCGTCCTGCGTAGACCGCATCGGACCGGAAATCCAAGTCTCGGTCGAACGTAATTGGATCGCCCATGAAACCTCCGTAGGTGTCTGATCCGACCGGCAATAATCTTACTTCGGGTGTCGCGCCAGGAAGCACGAGCTCAAACCCGAGCATGTTGGCCCCGCCGAACGCTCCCGACGCCGCACGCCCGTCGTACCCGTGATGCCCGGAGCCGACGACCATCAGAAACTTCGCGTTCGTATGGTCGTTCTTGTTATCCCCCGCGGGGCTCATGCGAACGACGGTTGGATAGCTGGTCGTCAACCCAAGTTTATCCGCCGTGTAGGCGGAAAGGACCGTGGGGGTGACGTCGGGATCCGTGATATCGAGAACGATGTAGCCACTCAAGAAATCACGGGTATCGTTCGCATCTGTTATGTCCCCATCGCTATTGAAATCGGCTACGACGGTCAACTTCGGTCCGCCGTTGTTTGCACTGGCCACAGCTGTACAGGCTTTGCAGCTCCCCCCATACCGAAGGCCAAGGATGAGGATGGTCCCCCACCCACCGGGATGCTTGCACCCCGGATTGGTCGGAGTGGTCCCCCCGCCACAGTCGGATTCTTCGGCAAAAATTCTCACCTCAGTGACTTTGGGTTTAAGATCGACATACGACACATGGGTATAGTCCAGTTCCGCCAGCCACCGCAGTTGCGGCAAGATATAGTAAGGGATAAATCCCCACAGTTCCTCGCCCAGTTCCGGTTTCGATGAGTCATCGGCGGATTCTCCTGTAGTGTAGTACCCATGCTCGATGTCGGGTGAACCAGCGTCGTCGCCCCGGTGAAAATATCCGCCATTGAAGGCGTGGAGCATCCCGTCGTTCGCGCCGACATAGGCGACCAGCCGTCGATTGTTCCACCGCTTGGAGAATGCCCGGTACCCTGTATCCCCATAGAGGATATCGAACCGCTCGCGCGGCGCACCGACAAGAGTCGGCGTCGAGTTGATCACGTCCCCCAGACGCCAGACATGTTTGTTCCCATCGACGGTCTTCTCCCGGTTTCGCATGCCGTCGATCTGGTTGCCTTGAATGAAATTGATGATGTTCGTGGAGGTAAATGTGCCCGTGGCAGTGGCACGGAGATAGGGCGCCAAGGTGGCCGGAGTGGTTCCGCTCGTATTGAACAGTATTTGCTCACCACTATCCACTCGACCATCATTATCGAGATCCAACCAGGTAAAGAGATTCCGCGGCTTCGCCGAGATGTCTCGGAGCGCCAGCTTCTTCCCCGCCTCCCATACCCCGTTCATCTGCCGGAGGTCGATCCCGTCCGTATTACAATTGAGCGGGGTGGTGCTGTCCTTTTTCCCATCCTCTGGAGTAGTGTCGGCATAGCGCAGAAACTTGACATTATTGTCGGAGTCGAGGCAGGTTTCGACGATGTTGTCCTGCTTATACACCAAGCGGTGGTCACCGTTGTCCTCCCTGAGATTCCCAAAACTATCAACCCAGAGTCCCTGCACATACCCGGTCCATCTGACCTCTTCAAGATTTTCATCAAATTCCTCCGGAAAGAAGTAGGCTTGGTAAATCGTGCCGTCGCCGGTCGCCGACGAAGCGAGCACGGATATCGCCGTTCCGGATGCCGACTGCTTCAAGATGTCGGCAATCGCTTCGTTGATCTTCTTTTTGAGATCGCCCCCCTCCTCGGCACTGAAGTAGGTGTCGGGTATGCAATCCGCATTTGTATCCCACTCTGGATCGCTGTAGTACGGTCCTCCTGTTCCAGGATCGAGAGATGATCCCGCTGGATAGATGCAAGTCGTTCCGCTTGTGGGGTTGAAAATCGACGTGTTGTCTTTGTTCTTGTCGTTAAAACCCCCGTATTTGGCAGCTGAAGCCAAGACGGCGGCACCGGCCGCCCGGCCCATGGCATTCACCGCATAGAAGGTCACCTGTTGGGTCCCCGGCACGTTACTTTGATCCCGAATGTCGTGTGTTCTGCCGTAATAGGCCACGTCGTCGAGTTGGGTCGTGGTCAGTCCCACATTGGACACAGCGCTGTTCATCAGATTCGTAAACTGGGGCAGGTCCGGGTTGTTTCCGTCACCTTTCGGAATCCCAGGGCTGATCATCAGAATGAAGCTCTTGCAACAGGGAACTAGTTGACCGGTGACTGGGGTCTTGCAGTTTCCGGTTGACGAGTCCCTATCGCACACCCAAAAGGGGTCATGTAAGGCGCCGGTTGTCGCGGTGAAATCCGCCGGACTGTTGGAATAGCAGGCCCCTTGAGAATTACGATACAGACAGAGTCCTTCATAGGTGGCTTCCGCGATAGGCGCATAGGGCTTCACCGCTTGATTGCGAACTGTCGTGATGGAGGAGGCATTGAAGTCATCGTCGAACTTGAATTGGAGATACCCTCCCTTACCGCCGACATTGTCGGCAAAGAGGATGCCCACGCGGAATAAATCTTTGCGCATCGTCTGAAAAAAACCGAGAGAGCGGGCTCGCTGGTAACAGACCAAGGCCCCAGCATAGTAGTCTTCGCCGTCCGTACAATTCCGCTTATCAAGGGTGACGGAACCGGCGAGGGGGCCGGGACCCGGGACATTCGGCTCTGTCGTCAGATCAACCGACAGCTGGAATTTGAGCGGGGCAGTCGGACCGCTTCCATCGAACGGATCGATCGTAGTATTCACATTGAGATACAGTGTCCCCTCGCCCAGCCCAAAGAATCGCCCAGCGCTGGGAGTCGCCACGGCAGCCCCTGCTGCGTCCGCTGTCAGCGAGCCATTAGTCGGGATCCTACCTGTAAATCCTCCCTGGATCAGATTCGGCGGTGTACTCGTATCGTATTGATCTGTCACTGGGACCCACTTCACATAGCGCCAGCATGGTTTGCTTGTGCTACTGCAATCGTTCGAGGCGGAGCCGTCTTCCCCTGTCTTATCTTCGCCGGCCATTGTATTGGCCGTTCCATCGGTATTGGAGGAGGCAGACAGCGTCTTCCCCCCGATAAGTGCCTGCAACGTCACGTCTTTCTTGCGCATGGCCAGCCAATTCAGCAAGTTCCCGTCCCATTGGTTCGTCGCACATTGGACGGAGAGCGAGGGTTTGCCGCTGCCGTCCACTTTCTTCGACCCGTAGACGAAATGCGGTGTACCAGCGGTGTAACAGCGATACGGATCGAAAAAGCCGTAGTACTCTTTGTTGGGATTGAACACATCATTGGGCGTGATGAGTGTGGCACCAATGTTGACCGAGCCGCCGTCATCGCTCGACGACACCAGGGCTCGCCCTCCCGCTGGATCCACCATATTAACGTTTGACGCGTATCGGACATTTCCTGAACTGACCGTGACCGTCCCGTTCTTTGCGGAGATGGGATAGGCCCCATAGGCAGCCGGGAGCTGGGCGTTCCCCAGGTCGACGACGAAGAGAATATTGGTCGGGCCAGTCTTGTTCAGAGACATGGGATAATTCGTGTAGTCGGCCATGTTGATGGTTTGAGACCATCCTTCCGCTGGATTCCCCAAAGTGGCAAGCAGGCTTAGTACACCCGTCATCAACAGTCTGAATCCCAGTTTCTTCGTTCCGCGCTTGTCCATGGTGCCCTCCCTGTGTTGCTCGGACGGCCGGCATGACTGCGCCGCCATCATGGGAGCCTTGATCATCACCGCACGAATTCTTCCCCTTGATACCTTCCTATGAAACTCGTTCTCATGGCTGCTTTTGACAGCCGTCTCCCGAAAGTGAGCAGGCGTAAATCGCCGACACTGCACTCTCCGTCCCGGTCGCCGTATTCGTCGCGACACATTTGATACGGTAGTAGGCGTCGACGCCGTTAGCGCCGGCGCCGACACCAGTTCCCTCGTAGGCGGAGAACTGCTGTTGCCCCGACCCGGCTTTCATTTTCACGTACAGACGATCGATATCGCCGGCCACAGCATAGGGCCCTACGGTCATCCGCAGGTTCGGAGCGGCACCTGTTCCAGTCGGCACATCGGTGAGGTTTTCCGGATTTCCGATCAATTCGTTTTCCAGCACCGTCTTATTCCCGTTCGGGACCGGCCCTGGAGGGACATTGTTGTCGAGCAACACAGCCGGAACCTGAGTCCCGTTTTCCGGGAGGAATACTTGCTGGATGATGTTGGCTCCGGTGCCCAGGCATGATTCGGCGGCCTGACCAGAGGCTTCCATCGTCCGTTGCAGTCCCGCCATGTTGTTCTCCAGGCCGCTGACCGTCATAGCGGCAATGCCGAGGACGGTCAGCATCAACATCATCATCAGAACCGTCAACATGGCTATGCCGCGTTCATCGCTCCGTAGAATGAACAAACAGCCAGATCGACTCCTCACCCGAGTCGTTCCGTTACAATCCGACATTGCGAGTCTCCACCGTCTTCATCAACACTCGTCGCCGATGAGTTGAATCGGCCGGCAGTGTATGGTCACTGGTTACGATCAATGGGGAAGACCCCACGGGAGCCACGCCCTCCCCAAACCCTTGATCATTCTTCGATTGCCTGGCCACCAACGCGACCTGCACCAATTGAATCTTGTCCGGCCTGAGCGGCGAGGCGGTCCATGGCACATTGCTCAGAAAGTCCGCTTGATCGAAGCTGTTTGACCCATTCTGATCATCGATGATCCGATCGGGAATCCCGCTGTTGATGGCTGTCACGCAGCCGTCGCACGCAAAGGCCAATTGGAGATCCTCGACTCCTTCTGCAATCGGGGCTTCGGCGGTGGGACCCACCCCACCTGCCACACCTCTCGTCAAACAGGGCGCATTGCCTCCGCAGAGATTGCCGGCGTCTGGGGGAAGCACGACTTGATATCGAATGCACTGCAGCAAGTAGACCTGATCTTCTTGTTGGAACCAGAGAGGAGGAGGGATCGCCACATTAATGGTGTTGGCCGAGGCGTTCAGTCCCGTCACTTGCGCGGTGGCGGACCCACCAATGGAAACATAGGATTGGTTGGCCACAAGGCCAGAACTCACCATGTCAGCCACGGCTCCAGACTGGAGCGTGATCTGTGCAGTTCCCGCCGTAGTCGTCGGCACCAACAAGGTCCATCTATTCGAGCCAGACGTCCTGGTAGTCGGTACCAGAACTTGCACCGAATCCGGTCCACTATCGACGCCGGTCGGGTTTTGATCGCCGGGCACAATGGCATTGGTGCAATTTCCTAGCGGTACACCGGGGTTCCCAAAGCCAGCTAACTTGAAATCCCTGGCGAGCCACTCCATTGCCATCCGTACATTCTGCTGCGTATCAACAATTTGCTCGTTGGCCCGTAATGTCTTGCTGGTGGTCGTCAGAATGGTAAACGCCGCCGCCACGACGATGACGGCGACCACCATGCCCACCATCACTTCAATGAGCGTGAATCCAGCTTGTTCGGTAGAACCGCGCATAGCCGACCAACGGTTCTGGATAACCATGGTGCCTTTCCCCGTCACTCGGGCGCGATCACTCGGTTGAGCGTCAAGGACCGCGGTCGCTTCACTGTGGAGTCGCTTTTCACGGATCCCTGCCAGGTAATGGTCACTGTGACATTCCTCTGATTAAGGACCGTCGGTGCAATCACGTTGGACACCGTGACCGTGCCTTGGGCATTTTGGAGCTGGGTGCCATCCACGAGACTGTCCCAGAGCAGACAGTCTCCCTTCGCTTGCGGCTGCGCCGCGGCACTGATGGCGTTACAGTTGGCGGCACTCTGTGTATCGATTCCGTTATAGCTGACCGCGTTCCGCCGGTTGAACTGGACGCGTTCCAACATGTCCGACGCCAGTGTGGTGATGCGTGTCAGTTCGTTTGCGTCAACGTTCTTCACTAGCGCGATCGTCTGCATCCCAGACATTGCGAGAAGACCGGTGCCCAGCAGGACTGCCGCCAGCATCCCTTCTATCAGAGAGAAACCTTCTTCCCCCTTGCACCGAGAAAAACAGTGTGGTCTCATCGTGCCCACCCTTGATGACGTCATGGACAGGGGATCCCGCTCGAATTTGTAGACCAGTTGACTTTCCCGGATGGAATAATCGTGACGGAATATTGGACCCCATACGTGTCGCACAGGCCGATTGTTTGTACTCCTGTGCCTCCGCTCGTCCGAACACCCATCGATGAAAAACTCACCGTGACCGGACTCCCGACCACCGACTTCACATGTGTTGGAAAACTCGCGCTGTTAATCACTGAGCCACCGGTAGACAGTACGGAAGAAACGGACACGACCCCTCCTGAGTGTGTCACGGTCACATCCATACTTCTATTTCGGTTCATCCCAGCCATACGAGACAGGGTCAATTGGCTAGCCACCTCCGATGTTGCCTGCCGAAGCTGAGTCTGCACATACCACCGTGTGAAATTGGGGATCGCTAACGCTACGCCGATCCCCACAATGGCAACCACAATCATAACCTCGACCAGGGTGAAACCGGCCTGGCTGGCTCTGAACATACGCATCGTGCAACGCCTCTGGTACATCGTCTAGCTCGCGAACAAGAAATGACACATACAGGTGAAGCAAGCGGCGTGCCGGTCTTACCCTGTCCTCTTGGTTGCTAACTTATTGAATATTAACTTGGTTCTTGAACTTTTGCCTTTTACTGCCACCAAGAACAGTACCGAACCGACAAATTTTTGCGCTTGTCGCCCACAAGCGCCCAGAGGTAGCTTAAATCTCTCGACGCTCCTGAAATACGCAACACCTCGACTCGCTGCTCCTGAAAGCTTTCCGGTCGGGCGAACGAGACCCGTCGGATTTCAACGTGCTATGAATAACGCACAGGATGCGAGTCGCCCCGTAGACCGTTCCGGAATCGCACCAGGGCAGGGTGAGGTAAATACCCTCCTCCTTGTTTCCGCTGTTTTGCTTTGGTGAAGGATCGAAGGCCTATGAGATTGGGCTACAGAGTCGGCACAGATATGGGAAACAGAACCCGGGACTCCCCTGCCGGATACTGCCCATTTGCCGCACCTTATCCATGAACTGGCGACTGATGCGATAGTAAGGATCTGGCCCCACATCGATCCCGTGGTAATTCTGAACTGCCTCTGGCCAATTGGACTCAGTGCCAGTCATATTCCCATTGGCAGCGGAATCGCTTACCGGGAAGATTTTTATTCTCTTAAGCTGGACAGTCTCCAAGGAGAAGGGCTGGCAGAGTTTCTGCCAGCCCTTCTCTGCTTCCCTTGCCGGATGGAGATGATTAACAACCTGAGCAGGGATTACCACCACCGGTATCTCCACCAGTATCCCCAGAGGGAGGCACCTGCGTGGGCGGGGCAGGGGTAACTAGAGGCAAGGCAACTGATCCCCTGTGGGCTTCCTGCTTCTCTACAGCCTTGTTACGGCCATGTTGTCCGTGCGTCCCAGCAGCCTCATTGGCGCGGTTCAATACTTTATCCGCGCTGTGGGAAGCTTGTGCAGGTGCGCAGTGCGGAGTACAAGCCGATGTTCCCGCGCTCCCTACCCCAGTTGTCGCAAGAGAAACTGCCGCGACAGCCACGGTGATCGCTAACGTTTGTTTCAGCATATCTGTCCTCCTTTGGTTGTTCATTTTGTCTGCGTTAATTTAAGTCGCAGTGCTGTCGATCATTCACTGACTCGAAGTAACTCCAGGGACAACTTCGAAGGTGTGCATGATATATGCCCTCTCCTGACAGGATACATTGCCAGTGTTTTTGCGATCATAAGAGTAATCGGCGTCTCATTAGAGACAATTATTGCCAATTTACGTCGCAAAATTACGCGCATGCGACTTGCGTACAAATTGGTCCTTCGTGGGGAGCTATTCCAAGGATTGGATCAACGATGACCTCATACTTATCCGTTAACAAAAACGAGCAGCGCAGATTGCCAGAAAAAGCCCTTGTACATTATGAGTATTTTTACTGCTGTGCGCCTCAATTGAAAGGAGCCCCTCCGAGAGGCTGAAGAGACAAGAGCGAACGGGCAGTATTGGCTGCCGTCTCGAGAGTGCCGTCGGAGTTACTTCATCGCCACGGCCCTGACTTGCCGGTAGGTGGTTTGTCCGCACAGGACTTTTTGTATCCCGTCTTGTACCAGAGTCGACATCGCTTCTCTCATTGCCAAGCTGAGCATGTCGGCGGTCCTGGCTCTGGACTGGATGAGCCGCTTCATCTCTTCCGATCCTCTTAACAGTTCGTGCAAGGGCACTCGCCCCTTGAAGCCGGTTCGGTTGCAGGCCTCGCAACCTCGCCCACGGTACAGGCTCCAATCGGCGCGATACTCAATACCGACGGTGGGCCAGTCCTGCGCGCCATACCCCTGCACCAGTTCATCATACTCCTGCCGACTCGGATGATAGGCCTCTTTGCACTGGGTACAGATCCGTTTGCACAGGCGTTGGGCAAGCACACCCAACATGGCATCGGCAAAGTTAAACGAGTCGCACCCGAGATCCAACAAACGGATCACCGTTTCAACCGCGCTGTTCGTATGGAGGGTACTGAGCACCAAGTGGCCGGTGAGCGAGGCTTCAATGGCGATGTCGGCCGTGTCTTTGTCTCGCATCTCACCGATCATGATAACGTCGGGGTCGGCACGCAGAAACGCCCGCATCGCGGTTGCAAAGGTGAGCCCAATCTTGGGATGGACCTGGAGTTGGCGAAGACCGTCCTGGGTTATTTCAATGGGATCTTCGGCCGTCCAAATCTTTCGTTCGTCGGTATTGATGTGCTTGAGAATCGCGTGCAGAGTTGTCGTTTTACCGGACCCAGTCGGTCCGACACACAAGATAATTCCGTGCGGTTTCTCTGCGATGGCTTTGATGGCCTGCAACGTGGCGGGGGGAAATTCCATCGCGTCGAGCGACATCGGTTGTTTGGCTGTCAGGAGGCGCAGCACGACATCTTCGTCCTGTCCTGAGGTCGGCAGGGTCGCGACACGCAATTCGATCTCTCGATCCTTGGCCAATCGGTATCGAATCTTGCCATCTTGAGGTTTGCGGCGCTCGGCGATGTCAAGGTTGGCCATGACCTTGATGCGCGATACGACAGCACGCCGATAGGTCGCCGGAATCCTCATGAACATCGAGCAAGTACCGTCGATACGCAGGCGCACAGCCATGTCTTTACGATCCGCGTATGGTTCGATGTGAATGTCCGATGCGCCGAGGCGGTCGGCTTCGATGATCACTTGATTGGTCAGCCGCACAATGGCCGAGTCGTTCTCATCGATCCCGCCTGATACGGGATCTGTCGCAGGCTCATGATTGATTTCATTGACCAACTCACCGAGAATGGCGCCGATAGACCCGCTGGTTCCCTGGCCTCTGGCCAAATTGAGAAATTGCTCAATGTCCCGGCGCAGGCCAACGGCATAGCGAATGGTCATCCCTGGAAATGTGCGCCGCACGTCCCAACCCTTGTCGAGATCGTGCGGATCACTGGTGAGCACGTCGATCAGTGAGCCTCGACGCGTGATCGGCAACCAGAGATTCTTTTTGAGATAGTCAAGGCTGAGCGATTTGAGCAGGTCGGCATCAATGCCCGTTCGTTCGTCGTACGGGAGGTAAGGACATTGGTAAAAGTCGCTCAGGGCGGATCCCAAGGCGTCCCTCGGGACATGATAGCGGTCAAGGAGGACCGTTTCGAGATCGAAGCTGCCGTCTTTCGCATCGTCGACCGCCATTAACACATCGGAAAAACTGATAATGCCTCGATAGACCAAACTATCAAGCACGTTTTGTTCGATTGCGCAACGGGAGGATTTCGACACGCGGTTGCCCTTCCTCCCTCCGGTTCCATCAGTCACCGCACCTGCCTCGACCATCATGCACAATGCCTTTCGTTCTCGCCTTCCCGCTGGCGGGCTACGGAAAGGCTCGGTGGGCAGGTCGAAACTTCATAGTGAGGCTCCTTATCAACGGTGTGCCGCTGCGCGCAGCGAGAACGAAGCTGGCGGCGCTTTTTAGCATCCTGTTAATACTTGGCCAGCCAAGTTCCCGACGCTCGATAGACAACCGGAATCCCTCGGAACAGCCCTTGCGCCAAGTCGGCGTTATACCAGACTTCGATTGCGGTACCGGTCCCCATGGATGTCACGCTTTGCCCTGCCATCATCGCCCCGTACAGGCGAATGGATCGTTCAATTCTGATCGCACCAGCCGCATACAGCAGACCATTGACGTGAATACCGGACAATTGTACCGGCACCCTTGTCCCTAGCGACTCCGTCCCCGGCTGAGACGGGCTAAGAGCTGAAACAGATTTCCCCGCTGCGCGAGGCCTGCACACCACATGCCCTTGCACGACCAGCAACCCTTCGACGTAGTCCGTCTCCAGCACCAACGTTCCCATATTCTCCTCGCGCGGCGGTTGCCCATCGATCGTGTCGATGAAGATCAATCCACGATGGTCTCCGACGACATGAGATTCCAACGCAGCTGTAGGCGTGACTCCCTGATCCGAATCCGAGGCCCCCTGAGGATGGAGTTGTCCCGCACGATCGAGTCGATAATAGGTCCCCCAGCGCAATGCGATCTTCTTGAGCGAGTCGTAGTCCCACTGGTCGAGTCTCACTCCGGGCGTTGGATATTGGAGCAGATGCACGTTTTCAGGAAGCGGAGGATTCACATCTTGACCGGGTGGTGGAGCGATGACCGAGACGGTCCCTCCGATCCAATACTCCGTCCAGCGATCCTGCGCATACAACGTCTCGCCATACGACTGACCTGTGACTGGGGCAGCACTACTCTTGAGGACCAAGTCCTCGACTCGCTGCACCGTGAGATCGCCCATTACCCGTTGATCGCCCCAATGGACCATGACGGGAGATTCGCCGCCCGGCTGCAGGGCTCCAAGGGCCTGTCCGACTTGCACCGCCGCACGAACCGCGGGAATCGTTACAGCCCCGAGTTGGAGCTGAACCGTTCGTGTCACCGGCCGGCGGTCGACCGTCGTAGCGGTGACCTCCACCGTGCTCAGCAAGCCTGGCTGGAGGGGGCCATACATTTTCAACTTGAGAATCCGACCAATCCCTCCCAGAGCACTGGAAAAACCGCTTGAGAAATCATTGAGCGTCTGATTGTCCGACTGATTCGCCGCATCGAGGAGGATGTCGGGATGATCAGCAGTCCCGGCAAACTGTGAACGCCCAGCTTCGTCGAAGAACGATGGTCCGCCCCCGAGATTTCCCTGGCGTTTTACAAGCAATCCGGCGATGGGTGCCGGCGTGGCACTCGGATCGTGGAACCAACTCATCACAATATCTGCTGCACCGTCGGCTAACTGTTGCGCGACGTTGTCCTCTTTCATGGCGCTGATGCCCGGCCCATCTTGACCGGCCAAATATAGAGAGGTCACACCGGCGATCCCGAGCAGGAAGATGAGCATCAGCGATCCGAGAAGCACGTGCCCCTCCTGACGCTGATTCATCAACTTCATTGCGCGCCGTTCTTTCATTTTCCTACCCCCGCTCTCATCCTATGAATATTAAAAACAATGCCATTATGTCCTTAGGCTTATCCCTCGAACTGCACGAAATCCTCGATCAGACAGTATCACTTCAACAACGACCAGCCTAACTTTCGCCGGCCCTGTCACAACCTGCCCCATTTCATCCCAATAGGAAAACCGTGCCTCCCTGATATCTCCGACCAGGACACTTGCGCCACCATCGACCTGGCGTAGTAGCCTCAGAACATTTTGGGCATCGCGGCGGCTATAGTAACGAACATGATTCAGGAGGGAGACAAATGCTCCGGATGGAATGGCCCTTGTCAGCGGCTGGGTCACCGTGAGCAGGCGTCGTTGCCCATCGCGAGCCAGAGCCAATGTCTCGCAACGCTCAGCCCAACAGGCCACAATAGTTTTCTGATCCTCCCACCCGCGCCCATCCTCAACCGACAGAGCCGTTTGGCCGACCACTGCCGTCGTCGTGACCGTCGTCGAGAGACCTTGCAGATTCGCCGAAAACTCCACCGAGTCCGAAGCCGCCATGGTAAGAGAATCGGAGCCCGCCAGCCGCAATTCCTGCTCAAGAACTTCCAATCCAAGACGAAGATCTTGCTGCTGGGCGACCTCACGTTGTTGCCTCATAAACTGCTGTTGGAAATAGGACAGAGCTTGAAGCGTGGCGGTCAAGACGACCAACCCGGCCGCCGTAGCAAACATCATCTCGATCAGACTAGTCCCTGTCTCCGTCCACATTCGATTGTGCAGGTCTCTCGTTCGTCCTCCGGCTCGCATCCTAACTACTCCAGGTGGCGTCACGTTATCGACTCCCGACGAATACTGGATTGGCTCGCAGAGTGCCGACTCGTACTTCGCGCGGGCCCTCGCTGGCTGCATAGATCGCGCGAGCCTCAATGAGGACATACCCTGAGGCCGATAGCGAACCGGGCCGGCTCGGCGTCACCGTCCAGATCAGTTGAACGCCATCCTGGTCCCAACGACCGGAATACACCCCATCACCAGCCAGCACATCGCCGCCTGCTCCATCGTCATGCATGACAAGATCCGGGACGCCATCGTAATTCAGGTCGTCCAACAAGAGACGATCCCATCGCGCAGATCGTTTCGCTTCAATCCGCATTTCCGCCATCGCCAGGGCACGCGTTGCCAATGTTCCCGCTCGAAGACTCCGTTCTGCAGCCTGAAACGCCCCCATCGCACCGACCAGTCCAATCAACGTCAGGGTCATCGCCACCAGCGCTTCGGTAAAACTGGCTCCGCGCTGCGTATGAAATATTCGATCCCGCGTCATGAGGCGGACACTCGTCCGGTGATACTCACAGTGAACGTGGTGTCCCGACCTTGACTGTCCCTCACGCGAATGGTTGTCGGAGTCACCGACCGTCCACTGGGATGAAATAGAAGTTCAGGACCGGCGCTTGGCTCTTCCACAACGACCCCCTTGTCGGCATACTGATAGACGTGCAGGATGTCCTCGGCATCGCCACGCCGAAGCGTGATCGTACGGCCCTCTCGATCGAATATGACTCGAAGGCGTTCTCGCCTTGCCATCGCCAGTTGTCTGGCGAATCGGAGCTCCGAAGCAATCTCTAGGGTGACGCTACGCGCCTGTACCCTTGCGGCCACTATCTGATAACTTGGCCCAGCCAATACAGCCAGGATCCCCGTGATCGTCAACACCATGAGGATCTCTATCAAGCTCCATCCTTGCTCCTGTCTCCGTAATTCTCTAGGCATATTCACTCTCATAGAGTAGGTTCCCTTACGAGGATGATCGTGCCCTCCAAAACTCATGCCCGCGTTGGGGCACCCTTCGAGAGTTGGCTGTTTTGTGCAGTCCTAGAGCAGAATACTTAGAAAGTTCGCGTGGTTTTGTATCGGACAAGGAAGTATGTAGGCAGGGTCAGCTGTGGACCTGGCAAGAAAGTAGCAGCGAGAGAGAGAAACATCTCACTCTTTAAGATACAGGGTTCCGCCCGAAGAGATACAGAAGCGTCATGAGCTAGTAGCCGGGGTCAAGAAAGCCTTGATACCAATCGAGGAGCGGTTGGGCAAAGAAGAGAGAGAGGAGGGCTCCCAACACAAGAAAGGGGCCAAAGGGAATATAGTCATCCCGCTTGGTGATACGCAGCGCGATCAAGCTGATCCCGATGATAGAACCTGTGAGCGAGCCGATCATGATGGTAAGAAGCGCCGGCTTCCAGCCAAGAAACGCCCCGACCATCGCCAGCAATTTGATATCGCCCCCTCCCATTCCTTCCTTACCGAAGAGATAGGGGCTGAGCCACGCCAGGAGCCAGAGGAGTCCGCCTCCCACCGTGAGACCGACTACAGAGTTGATCACACCCACCGGCAACACGGTCGCTGCGCCAAGAAGTCCGACCACCATTCCGGGCAGGGTAATGACATTGGGAATTATCTTGTGGCTGAGATCCGTTCCCGTCACCACGACCAACGCCGAAAACAACAGAGCATAGAGGGCTGCTGTCCAAGTCGGACCGAAATACCATACAATCGCAAGATAGCCCAGAGCGTTGACGGCTTCCACGAGGGGATACCTGATTGAAATCGGCGTGCGGCAAGCCCGGCAGCGTCCACCAAGCCACAGATAGCTCAGTAGAGGAATATTGTCGTAGAACCCGATCGCATGTGCACACGAGGGGCAATGGGAGCCGGGCCAGGCGATCGATTCACCTCGGGGCAGCCTGAAGATGCAGACGTTGAGAAAACTGCCGACCAGCGCGCCGAAGGTTCCGACCACAAGATAGAGAGACCATTCATGCATAATCGACTCAATGACAAGTTCCGGACCGGAATATTCGACCCATGTCGCAGACCAAATACACATCACTAAGCAGTGTCACTAGGGCCAGTCTCCTGTAGTTTACTTCTCGCAGAGGAGTTCTCTATAATTCATTTGTGCGGCGAGTATTTGTTCGGTGCGCGTTTCTTCCGCCAGGGTGAATTATTATACCGTACAGCACCATGCGTCAAAGGAGAACACGATAATGGCACGGACCGCGAAGTCGAAGACGAAAACCAAACCTTCCCTGGCCAATCTGGCCCCGCCGCCCCGCAAGAAGCGGCCTGAATCGCTCACCGGTCGGGAGAAAGAGATTCTTGAACTGATTTGGGCCGGGTTCAAAAACAAGGAAATCGGTCAGCGGCTCAAGATCAGCGTCAAGACCGTCGAGGCGCATCGGGCCAACATGATGAAAAAGATGCGCGTGTCGAACACCGCTCAGCTGCTCAAAACCGCGATCCAAGACGGGACAATCAAGATTCGGTAGACTGCGCCTGAGCCGCGATACCCTTGTGACGCTGGCGCACCGCTTCGAACAGCGTGACGGCTGCTGCAGCCGAGACATTCAACGACTGGATACGGCCCTGCATCGGAATCTTGATGCGGTCGTCGCACTCTTTCAGCACCCCAGGGCGAAGGCCTTCTCCTTCTCCCCCTAGCACCAGCGCAATCGGTCCAGTCATGTTGATGTCGGTATGGAGCTTCTCCGCCTGTGGGTCGACACCATAGATCCACAGGCCTGCTTCTTTGAGATCCTGAATCAGGCGAATCAGATTGCCCACGCGCCCGACAGAGATATGATCGAGCGCTCCGGCCGATACTTTCGCCACCACCGATGTCAGACCGACTGCCCGCCGCTCCGGGATGAACACTCCATGAACACCAGCCGCTTCGGCCGTCCGCAAGATCGCGCCCAAGTTAT
>Ga0134127_10000559_pt1 | contig 33715 bp, 34 predicted proteins | sample KB31753_FD_96459 | JGI IMG/M metagenome (GOLD analysis project Ga0134127, IMG submission 96459) | Terrestrial soil microbial communities with excess Nitrogen fertilizer from Kellogg Biological Station, Michigan, USA - KB3-175-3 | ecosystem: Environmental > Terrestrial > Soil > Unclassified ...
CGACGAGGAACGAGGAGAAATCTTGTGTAAGCGACATTACCGGCTGCAAAGTTCGGATGCAAAGTGTACAAGATTTCTCCTCACCCGCCACGCATTCCTCCGCGCTGCTCGTCGAAATGACAAGTTTATGAAAGGGCGTCATTCTTGTTTTTTCCGGGCCGCCCGGTGGGGTACTCAGGATGACAAACGCTGCGCTCAGGATGACAAACGCTGCGCTTATAATGATTTGCGGCTTTTTTTGTCATCCTGAGCGCAGTGAAGGATCTTGAAGCGACAGACACGCTGACAGATTTCCGTGTCTACCGCATCTCAACCGTCACCATTGACGACGTTTCGCTTTCATTCTTCAGCCGGTCTATTGCCGTCACAATATAGCGGTACGTTTTTCCTCTTTCAGCGGTATCGTCGGTATAGCCGGTACCGGTGCTGTATTCAATATTGAGGATATTTTTCGGGTCGTCGGTATCTAACTTATCGCCGGCCTCAAAACGGTAGATCACATAGCCGTACACCGGTTCGTTATCTTTCGCGGGTGGCGGGGCCGTCCACCTTAACTCGATGGTGTTTTTAGGGGTGGCCATTGCGGTTAGGGCAACCGGCGGATTGGGCGGTACCGAATCCAGCCAAAGCATCTCAGGCGGCAGGGCGGGATATTTGTAGTAATTGTTCTTTAACGAATCCGTAATGCCCAGCGGGTTGTTTTCCAATGACCTGGTGCTAAAATAAACGCTTCCCTGCACCCGGGGGTTTGCACGCAGGTATTTGATCTCGTCGGGCATGGCTGCGGGGTCCTTAAACTTGCTGCCTTTACGGCGTTCGTTCAGGCGGTAGGCCGCCATGCCGATGTACAGGTGCCGGTTGTAAGTATTATCGCTCCACCAGTCAACCAATTTATTGAAGGCGGCCAGGCGGTCATTCAGGGGCCAGTAAAGCTGGGGGTTTATATAATCCAGCCAGCCTTCTTTCATCCATTTGCGCGAATCGGCATAAGTGTCGTAATAGGACGAGCCGCCGCGCGTTTCAGAGCCGTCCGGGTCCTGGGATTGATTAGCCCATATCCCGAAAGGGCTTACGCCAAATTTAACCCGCGCCTTGTGCTTATGGATGCTGTCGCTCAGCATTTCGATCAGCGTATCCACGTTGTGCCGCCGCCAGTCATCTATATCGGTAAATTTGCCGCTATAAGCTTTAAATGTAGCCGCATCATTAATGTGCTGTCCGGCTATCTCATACGGATAAAAATAATCGTCCATGTGCACGCCATCGATATCGTAATTGTCAACCACGTCTAAAAAAACTTTAACGATATAGTCGCGCACTTCCGGGATGCCCGGGTCAAACTGCTTTTTCCCTCCGTAAGTAAAAAACCACTCGGGCTTTATATTGGTGATATGCGCAGGGCTTAATGTTGAATATTTGTTATCGTTGGTTGCCCTGTACGGTTTAAACCAGGCATGCAGCTCCATCCCGCGTTTATGGGCCTCGCTGATGGCAAATTCCAGCGGGTCATAAGGGGGGGTGGGCGCCTGCCCCTGTTTGCCGGTAAGCCACTTTGACCATGGTTCGCGGCTTTTGGCGTAAAACGCATCCGCCGCGGGCCGTATCTGGAACATAACCGCGTTGATGCCGGCATCCTGCAAAAAATCCAACAGGTTGAGGAGCTCCTTTTTTTGCATATCAACGGATAAACCCGGCTCGCTTGGCCAGTCGATATTTTCCACCGTTGCCACCCAGGCGCCGCGAAACTCGCGTTTGGGCTCCGTTTTGGGTATAATAGAATCGATTACTTTCAATACCACCTTGTCTATCTTTTTTGCTGTGGAGTCTGCCCTGGGCTGCGGTTGGGCCGGCTGCTGCGCCTGAACCCGGGTAATCAGAAAGGATACAAAAACAAAAAACACTAAACGGCGGTAAACGTACATCAAATCAAATTATTTAAAAGCTGCAAAGATATGAACTCCCCACGATGCTGATTTATTATAGCTGATAATAATTGGCCTTATTTTGTGTTTTAATCATATTGTGCTAATTTTAGCGGCACAACACATAATTTAGTCACCAAAATATTTACGTTATCGCAAACGTTATTTGTGATAATGGTCATTCAACGTAATTGTTTAAACTATTTTGATTCATCACCTTAAAAAAATGCCGGTTATGTCAACCGGTATTTAAACACGCCATTATCGTTAACCCTTTTAATCATATCTATAACAAAAACTTGCTATTATGGAAAACCAAACGGGACAACCCTCCAAAAAGAATTCCAATGTAATATACTTCCTGATTGTAGTGGTACTGGCCTTGCTGGCTACAGATGTGTACCTGTACCTGCAAAAAAACAAGTCGGATACCCGGATAGTGACCGAAAGCGGCGAAAAAAACAGGCTTCAAAGCCAGCTGGATAGTCTGCATGACCAATTGGTGCAGGCCAACAACGGCAAAACCAAATTATCCCGCGACATGCAGGCGAAAAACGATTCCCTCGACTCAAGGATCGCTGTTTTGCAAAAGCAGCTTAAAAAGGGCAAGTTAACCCAAAGAGAACTGGACGACGCGAAGGAACAGGTACGGCAGCTGCAATACTCGGTAACCAATTACGCGGCACAAATTGAACAGCAGAAGAAACAGATCAACGCCCTGACCAATGAGCGGGATACGCTGAAAACCAACCTGACCGCTACAAAAACCAACCTTGACCAGGCAACCAAAAGAGATACCGAGCTGACCAAACAAAATGCCGAAAAAGATGCAAAGATCAAAGTTGGCGCAGCCATTAAAATGGCCTCGGGCAATATTGTGGCCTACAAGATAAGGGGCAGCGGCAAAGAGGTGGATACCAAACGCTCGGCAGCAGCCAAAAAAATAAAGATCAATTTTAATATCGCTACCAATGATATTGCCGAAAAAGGCATGCACGATATTTATATCCGCGTGGTTGATCCTACCGGCAACCTGATCACCGAAAGCGATTCAGGCAATTTTAACGCCGACGGGCAGGACCTGCAATTTACCTATAAATCTTCCATCGACTTTAAAAACGATCCGGGCATTGGTTATACCATTGACTGGGTAAACCCGGTGGCGTTTCAAAAAGGTACCTATACCGTGTTGCTTTATGCGGACGGTTTTACCATGGGGAAAAGCAGCTTTGAGCTGAAATAGGCGGTTATAGCAGTTAGAATTTAACGGCAAAGAGCGAACAGTAAGCCAGGCGATTTTATATTGGCGGCAGGTAAAATACTGCTTACTGCTAACTGAAAACTGCCAACTGAGCAATGGGCGTATCCCGGCTGATAAAAGCCGGGCCGCGTGCTTTGCTAATACGGCTGCAGGCGTTAAGCGCGGCCTGCGCTGAATCCCCCGACACTGCCGGTATCCGCGACGCCCGCTTACGCGAAGCGCCGTATACCCACGCCGGTCCTGAAGCCTAAGAGTGAAAAGCGGCTCAAAACCGATTGTCCTTTTCAACAGTAAGAAAAATAAAAAACCATGAGCAAAATAATCTTCGACAGCGGCATATCACTGGATGGCTTTTTCGCCGGCGATAACAGGAGCCCGGACAACCCGATGGGGGGCGTTTCACCAAAAATTCACAGTTGGATGTTTAAACAAAAAGCATTTTGGAAACACCTGGATATGGAAGGCGGTGAAGAATACGGTGCAGACAGTACATTAATTGATGCGGTGCTTGCAAGAACAGGGGCTTACATTATGGGTAAACGGATGTTTGAAGAAGGCGAAGTGCACTGGCCGGAAGATTTGTTTAAAGCGGATGTTTATGTGCTGACACACGAAAAACGTGAGCCCTGGGTTCAGAATGGATCAACCACTTTTTATTTCATTAACGATGGTATACAAAGCGCATTGGAAAAAGCAAGGGCATCGGCAAAAGGAAAGGACATAAGGATACAGGGCGGCGCGGATACGATTCAGCAATTTTTGAACGCAGGGCTTGTGGACGAATTTTTTATTCACATTGCCCCTGTTTTTTTAGGAAGCGGTACCCGGTTGTTTGATGGTATGGACAAAGACAAGTATGATATGGAGATTGCGGAAGTACTCCCATCAGACCTGACCACACACCTGAGGTATAAATTGACGAAAAAATAAGCTGTGGTATCAGCGGGGTCCTTTACTGGAGTTTCGGTTTACCCATAAAATATTTTCACCGCCCGGACCACGCCATGACAGGGTGGCCGGTTTAATGGGTTAACTTAAACTCAGCGAGGAACCTGCGCCCCATGCTTAGCCTAAGGGATTGTATACCCGCCACCATCGCCAATGTGCGGGCTTCAAACTATAGCGGGTAAAACGTGCCTCCCACACACATTTCATTTGCCTCCCACCCAATTAATCCACAAATTTGCGGCATGGCGGAACTGGATGAATATGAAAGCGGGATATTGGACGCCATGCTGGAAGCTTTTGGCGTTCCCGACAGCCTTACCCGTGCCCAGGTGCTCACGCTATTCGACGATGATGAGGCAGCGGCTTTCTCGATGGTCCAGGTGCTGTTGCGGGAAGAGCTGATCACGATATCGGGCCAGCATGGCGATTTTGAGTTGCCGGACAAACTGATCCTGAAGCCTAAGGGTGAAAAGTTCCTGAAAGCAGGCGGCTTTACACTGCGCAGGCAACGGGAACTGGAAAAGCCGGCAGAGGTTGGCGGGACATTGTTTAAACTGCAGCAACAAAACTTCAAGCTGCAACAATTCAGGCAATCCCTGGAAGCGGAGCGTGACCAATTGCTGAGATCAATGACCGCGTTACGGCTTTGGCGCTATGTGTGGTGGGCGCTGATCGTGGTCGCCTTTATCGTGGGTTTTCTTTTAGGCCGGCATAAGTGAGCCGCCGCCCCCTCGCGCCCGGAAGCAATTTTTTCGCTGCCTCCCGGCTTGTGGCCCGCCTGCTAAGTCCTGCAATTTATCCGGACCTCCGTTCGTGATTTAAAAAAACTGCTTTAAACGCCGGGGCGTGCAGGGTGTCACGCTGATACCCGAAGTGTGATGCGCAAAGGGGTACCAAATGTATAAAAGATCTCAATGAGATGCGTCGGTAAAACCGGGGTGGGGCGGACAGTCGCTTCAAAGATGCTTCGCTGCGCTCAGCATGACAAAAGAAACCCTGCGTTCAGGATGACAAAAGCGGCAGGATGGTTTTAACGGCAGGCGAAAAACCTTGCGTCCCTAAAATTAACTTTCTTCTTTCAACTTCGCCATTACCCTTTGAACAGTGCTGGCCCCGATGCGGAGGTGATCGGCGATCTGGCGTTTGGAGAGGCCCTGGCGGGCAAGTTCGGGGATGCGTTTTTTAATGTCGTCGCTAAGGGCCGTGCCGGCCTTGCAAAGGTGCTGCCGTTCGGTATCGAAGCCCTCGAACTGAAATCCTAAAAAGCTTTGCTCTTTGACCAAACGGAACAGGCATACGTGGTCGGCATCGTATAACGGTTGGGTATTGCGCTGCTTGATCTGTTTTAAATAGCGCAAGTCGGGCTGGTTTTGGCTTTGGCCCAGTGCGAAGGCGCTGTCGGCAAAGTTGATGAGCATTTTGCTGCCCTGCAGGTCGTTAACGGTGATGGGATTGTAGGGGTTGCGTTTGGGGGTATGGGCCAGCACCAGCATGCTAAGCCGGTGTTTGGTTTTAAGGGCCTTAAGGGTTTTCATCAGTTGCAGGGCGCCACCACCGTAAACCAGCGGATTGCCCATGCAGGTAATGTTATCGATGATCAGCACGTGTGCTTTGGTGGCGGCGATGACTGATTCCAGGCGTTCCCTTACATAATCTTCGTACCGGTCGTACAGGTCGGGGTCGTCGCCGCGGGGATTAAATTCGGCGCGGATAAAATTTTCGCCAAAGCAGTGCGGCCCCCAGGTGGCGTCGGTATACCTGGCTTTAAACTGGGCAGGCGTCAGCTCAAAGTCGATATACAAAACCTTTAGCGGCTCGTTCGCCTCGCTGCCAAAAGGTTCCATGCCGGCTTGTTTAGCCAGGCAGTTGCCGATTTGTACGGCCAGCACGGATTTGCCCAGGTTGGTATCGGCAAAAAAAATGCAAAGCTCATGCTCGTACCAAAGTGTGCCGAGCAGCTTGCGCGCGGCAGGCTTGCTGCATTCCTCTTTAATCCAAAGGTCGGCGGGTTTTACATAGAACAGCTCGCGGGAGGGGTCTTTCATCAATTGTAAGCGGTAAAAATTTTGCATGCGTTGGCGGTGTGAGGTGTTTTGCGCTTCGCGGCGCAATTCCTCAATAAATTCGGGTCGGTCCATGGATATATTGTATTTAATGGGGATTGTAAAATGGCAGTGCGCCGGGGCCGATGGGATAGCCTGAACAATGACGCGCACAATTATAAAGAAAATTCTTTATAAATACAAACAAATTCTGGAATTTATTTGCGGTCCAGGTGGTCCAGGTGTGTTCACGTGGCCCAGGTGGTCCAGGTGGTTCAGGTGTTTATTTTTCAGCCCGGATTAACCATCGGGCGCCTATGATACGGTCAACTCTCCGCGTAGGTCGGTTTCCAGGTATTCTTTTACCTTTTTCGGGTCGTCAAACTGGCCCAGCAGGAACATCATCTTGGTAACGGCGCTTTCGTAGGTCATATCATACCCGTTGGCCACGCCGATATCCTTTAACTGGCGGCTGGTTTCATAGCGGCCAAGCTCCACAGTGCCCACCTTGCATTGGGAAATATCCAGCACCACTTTACCGCCGTCGATGGCGTTTTTGAGCAGGTCTACAAACCATTGATCAGTAGTGGTATTGCCCGCGCCGAAGGTTTCCATTACAATGCCGCGTACATCAGCGCCCAGGATATTTTCCACCACTTTGGGGCTGATACCGGGATATAACTTCAATACGGCTACATCGCTTTCAAGGTTTCTGTGGACGATAAGCGGGTCGCCGTCTTTAGGATGCCTGATGTCATTCAGGCTGAACTTAAGGTGCACGCCCGATTCGGCCAAAATAGGGTAGTTCGGCGACCGGAAGGCCTCGAACTTGGATGAGTTATATTTAAACGAGCGGTTACCCCTGAATAATTTGTAATCAAAATAGATACAAACCTCGGGCACACGGGCGCGATCGTTCTTTTTGGCTTTGGCTATCTCGATGGCGGTCATCAGGTTTTCCTTTGCATCGGTGCGTACTGCGCTTATTGGCAGCTGTGAGCCGGTGAAAATGACCGGTTTGCCCAGGTTTTCGAGCATAAAGCTGAGCACGGAGGCCGTAAATGACATGGTATCCGAGCCGTGCAGGATCACAAACCCGTCGACGGTATTGTAATTCGATTCGATCAGCCCTGCAAGCTGGCTCCAGATGGATGGGTTCATGTTGCTGGAGTCGATGATCTCATCAAAGGAATGAACCTGTATCTTGCAGTTCAACTTTTCCAGTTCAGGCACATTATCCATGATCTGTTCAAAATTGATGGGTTTGAGCACCTTTGTAACAGGGTCGCTCATCATGCCAATGGTGCCGCCGGTGTAAATGATCAGGATCTGGCTCATGCGTTTTTAGTTCATGGTTGATGGTTCATAGTTGGTGGCTGTTTCATGGTTCGTAATCGTGAATGACCATCTTGCAAACAAAATGCAATAGTATCAAAATTATTTTTTATCCGGCTATGAACCATGAACTATTAACTATGACCAATTTTACACACCAAAAATTGCCCTTGAATTTTGAGTGGTGATGTCTGCCACATTTTCGATACCGGTTTGATGCAGCTCTGCAACTTTTTCAGCTACGTAAACCAGGTACGAACTCTCGTTAGGTTTGCCGCGGAAGGGGACCGGCGTAAGGTATGGGGAATCTGTCTCCAGCACGATATGCTGCAGGCCGATTTGCGCTACCACTTTGTCCAACCCCGAATTTTTATAGGTTACCACACCTCCAATACCCAGGTAAAACCCAAGCCCGGTCACCTTTTGCGCCTGTTCAAAGGTGCCCGTAAAGCAATGAAAAATACCCCGCAGGTTTTCATCCTGTTCCTCTTCCAGTACTTTAAAAACCTCCTCAAATGCATCACGGCAATGGATCACGATCGGTAGCTTCAGCTCCTTTGCCCATTCGATTTGGATTTTAAAAGCTTGAATTTGTTCGGGTAAGGTGGTTTTGTCCCAGTAGAGGTCGATGCCGATCTCGCCTATGGCGTAAATACGGCCGCGATCAGCAGCCTGTTTGATGACCTCCAGCTCATGCTGCCAACCCTCTTTTACCGAGCATGGGTGCAAACCGAGCATCGGGTAGCATATACCCGGATATTGGGCTGTAAGTGAAAAAACTTTCGATACCGAGTCAGCATCCACATTTGGTAAAAATAACCGGTCAACCTGGTTGTTTTTACAGTGCGCCATCAGCGCGGCGCGCTTTACAGGGTCTGTTTCGTAGTATTGGTGGGTATGCGTATCGGTAAGTACCATAGTGCAAAAATATAAAAGCCTCCCGATTTATCGGGAGGCTTTTATTAACCGTGCTTTACCGGCGTTTTATGCACCGGTGTTTTGTGAACGGGCTTTTTTGCTGCCGGCTTTGGAACAACCGGGTGTTTTATCGGTTTAATTTTTACCAATTCCACGTCAAAAACCAACGTGCTGTAGGGTTTAATATCGCCCTGGCCCTGATCGGCATAAGCCAAATTGGAAGGGATAACCAGGGTGGCTTTTCCGCCCTCGCCCACCAGTTGCAGGCCTTCAACCCAACCGGGGATAATATTGTCAACCCCCAGTACAAACTGGATGGGCTCATACGTACGGCCCGGCTGATTTAAATTTGCGGCTTTAGCAGCAGACTCGATGCTCGTGTCAAAAACTTTATCATCTAATGACCTGCCAATATAATTAACCTGTACGGTATCACCTTTCAGGGGTTTTGCTTTCAGGGACGCCTTTGTAATGACATACTTTAGCCCGGATGGTGTAGTTTTTAATACCAGTTTGTGCGATGCGATATATTTTGCAGCTTCAATCGGTTCATTAGTTTTCGCCCTGGCCGCCTCCGCCTTAGCGCTTTCAATGGCTGCATTCCTTTCGGCAATAGCTTCATTAAGCGATTGCACCCTGTCAACCCGTAAATCAAATACCAGGTTGCTGCCTTTTGGTAAAAAAGGCGGCCGCTGGGCTTCTGCTTTTTTAAATATCGAGTCGGTTGGTATCTTCACTTCAACACTATCATGTACGGTAAGCAACGGCAACACCTGCATCAAGTTGACCTCGACATAGTCTTTAAGGGTATCAGCAGGCAAGCACTGGGCTTTTCCCGGATTGCCGGTGACATACGAGCTGACGAGCACAGAGTCCTTATCCGTTTTTTGAATAAACTGGAAAGTCACTACATCGTTCACTTTTATCTTAGCGCCAGTATTATGCGTAAATATCCGGTACGAGGCGCCTGCCGGCGTGTGCTGCACATCGCTTTGCGCATTGGCATTAGCCGCAGCAGCCAATGCTAAAATTATCAAAATGTATTTCATCATAATAAAAAAGGCCCTCCTTTTACCGGGAAGGCCAATATTTAAAAATATTATTTCTTTACCGGTGCAGGTGGCGTGTTCGTTGGCTGTCCTGGCATTGGCCGGGGAGCTGGTTTTGGTGCATTAGGGTCCGGGTGTTTAACGTCAACCAGTTCCAAATCGAATACCAGCGGCGTGAATGGGCCGATTCTTTGGTAGCCGTTATCGCCATAACCGAGGGATGATGGCAGAATAAACGTTGCTTTGGTTCCTTTTGGCAACAAAAGTAAACCTTCATTCCATCCTTTGATCATACCCTGGGCGCCTAAAGGATAGCGCAGTGGTGTGAACGGGTTCCTTGGATCAATCGGCAGATTACCCTTTTTTGCCTCATCTTTAATATTGGTATCAAACAGCTTTCCGTTAGTGAATTTACCCACATAGTATACGCCGACGGTATCGCCGTTTACCGGTTTTTCGCCGGTTCCCATTTTGGTTATCACATATTGAAGTCCTGACGGGGTGGTGATCATCTTGAGGTGGTTGTCGGCAATATATTTTTTAATTTTTCCCGGCTCAGCGTCCTTCGAGGTCTTCTTAATGGTTTCCATAGTTTTGGTGTAATAATCCTGAACACGGCCTTCAAAAACCTTTTCGTCAAGATGTCCTTTCTGGATAACCTTTACCACCTGTACAATATAAGTTTGGTATTTGCCCTTCAAGTCTGCGGGCCTGGCGCCGGCTTTAAATAAGGAGTCGATATTTGTCTTAATAATCGCGCTGTCGCCTTCGCTCAAATATTCAAACCCCGAAAAAACATCACCTTTTTGCTGCGGTTTTTGGAACACACGCATAAACGGACTGCCCTGCTCATACGAGCTAAACAGCACTGAGTCCGCATCGTTTTTAAGGATGATATTCATACAAATAAAGTCGCCGGGTTGTATGCTCGGGCCGCTTTTGTCTGAAACAATATCATATAATAATCCGCCCGGCGCCTTTTTGTATCCGCCATTACAGCTTGCCAATCCAATTGCTGCAAGCGCCAAAAACATCAGTTTTCTTTTCATTTTTACTTTATTAACAGTTTTTTATATTCAGGTAATATTAATTTAAATTGGTTTATTACTTGTTCAAGGCTGTCGGTAGAATGACCGCCTGCCGCGTTATAATGGCCACCGCCGTTAAAATACTTCCGGCATATATCATTAGCGGGCACTTCGCCTTTTGAGCGCAACGAAAGTTTTATTTTGTCCGTCCGTTCTACGATAAAAGCCGCCAGGCGAATACCCGCTATCGATAGCGCATAGTTCACGATGCCCTCGGTCTCGCCGGTTTTTATGTCGTATTTGGCCAGGTCGTATTTGTCAACGGTAATGATTGCGGTATTAAATTCGGGCAGCACTTCCAGTCTTTCGGAAATGCATAACCCTAAAAAACGCAGTTTATTTTCCGATCCGTTATTATAAACCAAATCGTATATCCGCCAGTTTACGGCGCCCGCATCTATCAGTTCCGCCGTGATCCGATGAACATCGGAAGTGGTATTGGGAAGTTGAAACGACGCTGAATCGGTCATGATACCGGTATACAAGCAAGTCGCTACATCCTTGTTAACCGATTTTCTGTCGTTCAGATGATCGGCTATGAATGTATAAACCAATTGAGCGGTGGCGCAGGCCTTGATGTCCCAGTGGCGGTAATCATCAAAATCCTCCGGCTCCAGGTGGTGGTCTATCAGGATTTTAACCGCGCTGCTTTTTCTAACCAGCTCGCCCATTTCATTGATACGGGCCAGGGCATTAAAGTCGAGGCAAAAAATCACTTCAGCATTGCTGATCAGACCGGCCGATTCTTCTAAACGATCTGTATAGATAATTACTTCATCATTCCCCGGCATCCAGTTAAAATAATAGGGATAATCGGTAGGTGTTATCACCTTTACGTGGTGCCCCTGCTGTATCAAATAATTGTACATACCCAGCGACGATCCGATGGCATCACCATCGGGTTTATGATGAGTAGTAATCACTATTTTTTTTGGCTGCGCTAAAAGTTCAACAAGCGAGGCTTTATCTAACATCAATTTTTAAAAAAGAGTTGCAAAGCTAAATAAATAAATTAAATGCAGCGTGTTAATTAATGTTAAAGCCTTTACGTTTTAATTGTAAAAAGCTACTTTTGCCGAAATTTAAGGCGGATACTTGTTTAGCAATTTTAGCACGCTGTTTTTAATCAAATCGCCTGTTACTTCAATTCTTTACACAACAAACTACACAAATAAATACAACTAATGAGCAATAAAACGTTTACCATGATCAAGCCTGATGCCGTTGCTAACGGGCATACAGGTGCAATTCTGGATCATATTATTAAAGGTGGGTTCAAGGTAGTGGCGATGAAATACCTTGCATTGGGCAAAGAGAAGGCCGGCCAGTTTTACGAGGTACATAAAGAGCGGCCTTTTTACGGAGAATTGGTGGAGTTTATGTCGTCCGGCCCGATTGTTGCAGCAATATTGGAGAAAGACAATGCTGTGGAAGATTTTCGTAAACTGATCGGCGCTACTGATCCGTCAAAAGCGGACAAAGGCACTATCCGTAATTTGTATGCGCAATCGATCGGCGCCAATGCAATACATGGTTCCGACTCAGACGAGAATGCAAAGATTGAAGGAGATTTCTTCTTCTCCAGCCTTGAGAAATTTTGATATTTTTAACGGGAAGGTGGATATGTTGACAAATATGTCCACCTTCACCTTAAATTTTTTTTGATTTTCGAAAAGAAGTATATATTTTTATAAAGTTAATACAATCTGCGGTTTGAATTAACCGTTTATTAACTATGGCCTAAAAGGGGAAATACAATGAAACTGCTGCTGAAATACATTTTATATACCTTACTTATCATTGTATTGGTTTCGGGAACAGTTTTACTTTACCGCACGCACCCCGAAGCACAGCTGGTGTTTATCCTTCCGGGGATTTTAATCCTCGCTTTTTCCCGCATGAGCGATGATTTGAACTTTAAGGCGTTCTTCCCGCGCTTTACTAAAGAAAAATAATTTCCTCTACCAAAATATCTGCAGCCTCCTCATTTATCTTATTAATGATTTCGTTGCGCATCAGCATCAATTCGTTTTTTACTACCGAGGATTCTATCCGCACAAACAATTTTTTGTTGCGGATAAATATCTCCTTTGTCCGGTTAGCCACATATTTGCCCACAAGGTCGGGCCAATGGGCCATCACTCCGGTTTCCTCGTAACGCCGCTTGATCTTGTAAACCTGCAGCATTTGCTCGATGGCTTCTTTCAAAAATTTGTCGTTGGTTTTACGCATCTATCTCTCCCGCTTTTACCTTAAACAAGCTTATTCCCACGCCAATACCATTAAATACCGATTGCACCCGGCTTACATTGGTGTCGGTAATAAACACCTGTCCAAAATCGTGATTGGATATCATTTGCATTAATTTGGTAACACGCTGATCGTCCAGTTTATCGAAAATATCATCGAGCAGTAAAATAGGTTTAAAGCCATTTTGCCGGTATAAAAAACTATATTGCGCCAATTTGAGCGCTATTAAAAACGATTTTTGCTGACCCTGTGAGCCAAATTTTTTCATGGGCATGCCATGGATCGTAAACAAAAGGTCGTCCTTGTGTATACCGGATGATGTTCGCTCCAATGCCCTGTCCCGCTCAATGTTCTTTTTCAGCATCGACGCGAAATCGTCGTTAAATAGTTGCGATTCGTAACTCAATTGAACCTGCTCGGCGTTATCACTCAAATAGCTATAGTGCCTGTCAAATATACCGGTAAAGCTTTCCATAAATGCCTTGCGTTTGGCAAATATTTTGGCGCCGGATGCTATTAATTGTTCATCGTAAACCTCCATCAGGCTGGGATCGTACCGGCCGGTGTCTGCAATTTGTTTAAGCAGCGCATTGCGGTTTATCAATACTTTATTGTAGCTGATCAATTCGTCCAGGTACGAGTTGTCGGTTTGTGAGATGACGTTATCGATAAACTTGCGGCGTTCTTCGCTTCCTTCAATAATTATGCTGATATCGTAAGGTGAAACCATCACCAGCGGGAAAAGGCCGATATGATCGGCGAGGCGCTGGTAATCTTTTTTGTTCCGTTTAAATTGTTTCTTTTGATTGCGTTTAACCGAACACGCCACCGCGTCGCTATTTCCGTCCTTATTAAAAGTGCCCGTGATGATAAAAAAATCCGCCACCTGTTTGATCTGCTGGCTATCAATCGGATTGAAATAGCTTTTACAAAGCGACAAATAATGTATCGCATCCAGCAGGTTGGTTTTGCCGGCTCCGTTATTCCCGGTAAAAACATTTACACCATCGCTGAAAGTTAAGGAGGCCTCGGCGTAATTTTTGAAATTGATAACAGATAACTGCTGGAGGAACATGGTTTCAAAAGTAGTGATTAGAGGTTAGAGATTAGTGATTAGTTTTCCAACAAATTGGGTCAAACCATTGCTTAACATCACCCCAATCCCTGGTCTCTAACCTCTAATCACTAAATAAAAAATTACCTCTTGCTTACAAATTTGAAAACCGTATTTTTGCAAACTTAATTTTAGAATAGAAATGTCAAAAACCCAAACGAATACCAAGGTTATCAGCGGCACTACAGATTTTGGACAGACTGGCAAGTTTGTGCGCGAAAACCAAAAAAGTTTGATTTTTATTGGTGGCGCCATCGTAGCAATGGTGCTTGTGTATATCGGTTATCAAAAACTTTACCTGGCACCCCGCGAAGTTACCGCAACTAACCAAATGTACGTTGCACAGGATTATTTCGGTAAAAAAGAATGGGACAAAGCCATCAACGGCGACCAGGGATATCCTGGCTTTGCAAAAATAATTGATAAGTACAGCAATACTAAAGCGGCAAACCTGGCTTACTACTACCTTGGTATGGCTTATTTAAATAAAGGACAATTTCAAAAAGCAATAGACAATTTGACCAATTACCGTGGTGACGATGGGATGCTGGCCCCAGAGGCGCTTGGCGGAACGGCTGATGCCTATGTTGAGTTGAATGATTACGACAAGGCAGAGACCTATTTTAAAAAGGCTGCAGATAAATCGAACAATAAGTTTTTAACGCCGATATACTTGAAGAAGCTCGGCCTGGTTTACGAGGCAAAGAAGGAAATCCGGTCGGCAGATGAAGTTTACAAAAGGATAAAATCCGATTATCCGGAGAGCAGCCAGGCGCAAAATATCGACGAGTATATTGCGAGGGTAGAAGCGAAATTGTAATTTCAGAAAAACGATTTACGATTTTAGATGTAGAAAATCGTAAATCTGAAATCGTAAATATGTCTACTCAACTCAAACACCTTTCTGATTTCACCAACACCGACGTGCCTTCAGCCGCGGTATATCGTTTCGGCATTGTGGTGGCTGAATGGAATGCTGAAATAACCAACGCACTGTACCAGGGCGCTTACGAGAGCCTCATCGACCACGGCGCCATACCCGATCAAATTTTCACTTATTCAGTCCCCGGGAGTTTTGAATTGACATCGGGCGCCGATATTTTATTAAAAAATAGTAAATTAGATGCGGTGATCTGTCTGGGGTGCGTGATACAGGGCGAAACCAGGCATTTTGATTTTATTTGCAATGCGGTGGCAAATGGCATAACTAATGTTGCATTAAAATATTCGAAACCTGTTATATTTGGCGTATTAACAACAGACAATTTGCAGCAAGCTATTGACAGGGCCGGCGGCAAATACGGGAACAAAGGTGTTGAAGCAGCGGTAACGGCGATAAAAATGGCGGCACTGGCGGAAACATTAAACAATTAAACTCCGTTTAAACCGTTAATAAATGCGACGATGAAAAAAATAATTTACATAGCAATTTTTGTATTGGCCGCAGGCGCCATTTCTTCCTGTTCAAATAAACTATGCCCGGCTTACGGCTCGTACCCCAAGAGCGGCCGCTAACAGGTAAATGTCATTTTTCTCCACCGCTCAAAACTGAAAACGGTTTTGGTGTATCTTTGCACGCTTTTTGCGTACTATAAATTAGAATTTATTGAAGTATGAATTGGACCTCGCTGGAATCGGCAGAACAGATCAGTGGCATTAAACAACAGCCTGGATATAGCGTAATTTTTAAACACAGCACCCGTTGCTCCATCAGCCTGATGGTAAAAAGGCGTTTTGAGCTGGATTGGGACAAACTCCCTCAGGATGTACCGCTTTATTTTTTAGACCTGATCAGATACCGCGACCTATCTGCAAAAGTAGCCAGCGACTTCCAGGTGTACCATGAATCCCCACAATTGTTGCTGATAAAAGACGGCGAGTGTGTGCTCGATCTTTCCCACGGGAAGGTTTCTGTGGAAGAAGCGCTGTCGGTTATGGCGTAAAAATGCAGAGGGCGAAATGCCGGCTGCAGAACGGCTGGCCACTGAAAGTCTGAAAGAAGTTAAAGCCTTTTGCCTTTAAGCTTTCACCCTTCTCTACGCTTTCACCGTTTCTTCCCACCCAAAAGTCACAGTCTTCTTCAAATCCTCGTGTACACTATAGTATACCGGGCAGGTTAGCGCGGCCCGCTCCAATAGCTGCTGTTCCTTTTCAGAATATTCTCGAGGGAATTTAAAGTTGATAACGATCTCCGACACGCGGCGTGGGTCAGCGGCCATTATTTTGGTAATTGAACAGGTGGCGCCGTCGATATTAATATTACCGGCACGTGCTTTTATCCCCATTATGGTGAGCATACAGCTTGCCAGCGATGCAGATAACAGATCCGTAGGCGAAAATGCTTCGCCCTTGCCCTGGTTATCCACGGGTGCGTCGGTAATAATTTTTGTGCCTGACTGAACATGAGTTGCTTCGGTGCGAAGATCGCCCAGGTAGATTGTTTCTATAGTTGCCATAACTTAGTTGTAAAAGTTGTAGTAGTTGTAAGGGTTGTAAAAACTAAATTGGTCTTACAAACACAAATTTAGGGTAAATTTATATCAGTGAGTTGTAATATTATACTTGTTAACTAACTAATTATTCCCCCTTTAGGGGTTTAGGGGCTTTTTACTTATTTTTGCTGCATGATCGATCTTCCTGTCGTCCCATCAACCCAAGTACAACGTAAACCCGACTGGTTGCGCGTGCGCCTTCCGGTAGGTAAGGAATACGCACACGTACGTGGGTTGGTTGATGAACATAAACTGCATACCATTTGCGAAAGCGGTAATTGCCCCAATATGGGCGAGTGCTGGGGCGCAGGCACGGCCACATTTATGATCCTGGGTAACATCTGCACCCGCTCCTGCTCGTTTTGCGCGGTTGCCACAGGCAGGCCTTTAGCGGTGGATACCGACGAGCCAAACCGCGTTGCCACATCTGTTAAACTGATGCAGGTGAAGCATTGTGTGATCACTTCGGTTGACCGGGATGATCTGAAAGACGGCGGTTCCATTACCTGGGCCGAAACCATCAATGCCATCCGTCGCGAAAGCCCCGAGACCACACTGGAAACGTTGCTGCCTGATTTTAAAGGCAATTGGCATAACCTGGAGCGGGTACTGGAAACCCGGCCCGAAGTGGTATCGCACAATTTAGAAACCGTAAGGCGCCTAACCAAAGAAGTACGCATACAGGCCAAATACGACCGCAGCCTGGAGTGTTTACGGCATATTTCGCAGGCCGGCCTGCGCACTAAATCGGGCATTATGCTGGGCCTTGGCGAAGCAGAGGTGGATGTTTTTGAAGCGATGGGCGATTTGCTCGACGCAGGCGTGCACATCTTAACACTGGGTCAGTATTTACAGCCAACCAGGAGCCATCATCCCGTTATCGACTGGATACACCCCGACCAGTTTGCAAAATATAAAGAGATCGGGCTCGAAATGGGCTTCAGATATGTAGAGAGCGGCCCGTTGGTCCGGTCGTCCTATCATGCTGAAAAACACCTTTTTGAAATTTGATAATTCCTTCATATCTTCAACCTGTTGAGTAAGAGAAGGAAAATATCGCTATCCGAAGAGGAGCTCGTCCTTGCGCTGAAGAATCGCGAGAAGATCGCCATTGAAGCGCTGTACGACATGTATTCTTCGTCCTTGTATGGCGTTATTTCGCGCATCGTTACCGAAACCGCAATCGCCGAAGATGTGCTGCAGGAAACATTCGTAAAAATCTGGCATTCTTTTTCGGCCTATAACGCCGATAAAGGACGTTTGTTTACCTGGATGGTGAACATTGCCCGCAATTTGGCAATAGACAAAATCCGCTCGAAAGATTATAAGAACCAGAACAAAAACCAGGAACTCGAAAATAACGTAACTTTTATTGACGAACAACGAAATACGGTTTATAACCCTGAATTGCTGGGCGTTAAAGACCTGGTGGAGACGTTAAAACCCGACCAGAAGTCGATAGTGGAGCTGGTATATTTTAAAGGCTATACGCACGTGGAAGCAGCCGATGAGCTGGGTGTGCCTTTGGGGACTATAAAAACGCGTTTACGAATGGCGATAATGCAACTCAGGAAGCATTTTAATTGAGGATTTGGAAAGTGGAAGATATTAAAGCATATATTGAATCGGGAATTCTGGAACTTTACGTACTGGGGGATGTAAGCCCGGCCGAAAAGTTGCAGGTAGAGGAGATGGCTGCAAAACATCCTGCTGTAAAAGCCGAGCTGGATGAAATTGAGCGGTCGATGGAAGCATATGCAAAAGAAAACGCGGTTGAACCTGCCGAACATTTACGCGACAGGATATTGAACAGCCTGGTAACTAATTTAGCCGACGACGCAACGTTTGACAAAGCACCGCAATCATCTGCCGCGAAGATTGTTGCAATGGCCCCGCAAAAAACCAATAATTTTTACAAATATGCATTTGCTGCCTGCCTTGCGTTGTTGCTGGCAAGTGTGGCGGCGCTGATATCTACCTATAATAAATTGCAGGATTCCAATACCCAAATAGCATCGTTGCAATCTTCAAACAGCCAGTTTGCGAAAACGGTTAGTTTAAAGAATGGCGAGTTGGAGGTGTACCAGGATGCTTCCTTTAAATTCATTAAGTTACAGGGCATGCCGAAGGATCCTCACGCGCAGATGACAGTAGCCTGGAGCCCGGCAAGGAAGAAGGTTTGGATAGACTTGCACTCGTTAAACATGCCGGCAAACGATAACGCGCACCAGTATCAGCTTTGGGCGCTGGTTGGCAAAAACCCGGTGAGCCTTGGCGTGTTTGATAAAACGGCCGATACTTCCGGCATGAAAGAAATGCAGCCAACCGCTTATGCCGATGCCTTTGCAGTAACCCTGGAGCCGCATGGCGGCAGCAAAACTCCTACGATGGACCAGATGATGGTTATCGGTAAGTTCTGATATACTCCCTGATTATTTAAAAATGGTCGCTTAAAGAAATGCGGCAGCAGCCTGATTTTTTTAAAAACAATCATGCCATGTAGCTGTTGTGAGCATATTGTTACATTACAATGTTGTTATATTGTAATAAAAGTGATTTTTAACGGTTTATGTAACTAAAAGAGCAGTTTAACTGTCATAATAAAAAATAGCAAAATAGCCGGCGTATTTAAGGTGTAGAAAGGCGAGTTGGTTTTGCGAACGCCCTGGCAAACAAACTTGAGTATTTAGTTCTTTATAAGATCAGTTAATAGTTAATAGAAAAAAGCCGCACGAATACTTGCGGCTTTTTTCATGCCATTAAACCTGCCATTACAGCGGGAATGCGTTTTGCAACCTGGGAGGGCAGAACCACATTTAGCCGGTTGGGGAGCGCCAGTTCGTCACCTCCTTTGCCGTGCAGCCAGGGGCCGAGTATACAAGCTTCTTCAGCGGTATATTTTTGCGCCAACAGCGCTGCTATGATCCCTGTAAGCACATCGCCCATGCCGCCGCTTGCCATCGCCGCATTACTGGTGGTATTGAAATAAACCTTGCCCTTTGGTGTGAAAATAATGGTATAATCGTTTTTCAGCAGGATAAAAATGGAAAGCTCCTTAGCTTTCCGGATCCCGGTTTGTACCCTTTGCCACCAGTTTTCATGTTCCCCAAACAGGCGGTCGAACTCTTTCATATGCGGCGTAAGGATGCTGTTTTCAGGAATGGAACGCCAAAGCTCATGATGGGCCGACAGTAAGTTCAAAGCATCGGCATCGATAACGGCCGGATTTTTATAATTGATCACGGCATCGCGCAACACTTCAAGTGCAAGTTCGCCTTTTCCCAATCCCGGCCCGATCGCCAGCGAATTAAAGCTATCGTAGCTAATTTTGGGCAATTCGGCGCCATCGCGGACTATAGCCATGATCTCGGGCATGTAGCTGTTCAATGCGGTAAGCCCGCTTTGCGGTACACAGGCAGTTGTTAAGCCCGACCCAGCATAAACACAGGCCGAAGCGCAAAGCAAGGCAGCCCCCATCGTCTCCGGTTGGCCGGCGATGATCAGTGCATGGCCATAAGTGCCCTTATTGCTGAAACGATGGCGCGGGCGTAGCATTTGCCGTATATCTTTCTCTTCAACTGCCTGGTATGGCGAGTTGAGTGATCGAATAAAGTCCTCATTTACCCCAATGTTAACCGCTTCCCAGCGTTTAATGTATGGACCCGACTCCGGCAGCAGGAAGTTGATTTTGGGCTGTTGAAACGTGATCACCAGGTCGGTTTTTAAAACTACGGCATCCCCGGGCATTTCACCGTCGGCAAAAAGGCCGGCCGGGACGTCAACGGCTACCACGGTTTTATTTTGGCTGTTGATATAGTTTACCAATCGCTTAAATTCCCCTTCAAGTGGTTTATTTAAGCCCGTGCCCAGCAAAGCCACAATAAGCAATTCACTTTGCACCTTATCCAGCGGCTGGCCCGGTGTTATTTCCTTTAGCGGTATATCAGTTTTTTTGAGGCGTTTTACATTGGCATTAAAGTCATCCGTGGATTTTTCCGAAAAGCGGGCGACAACCACCTCAACATTTTTATACTGCCGGCTATGCAGCAGTCGTGCGATTGCCAGGCCGTCGCCGCCGTTATTGCCCGTGCCGCAAAAAACAGTGATCGACGTGTTTTTATCCGGAAAATGAGCGACAAAACAGCCAACAAAAGAGGTTGAAGCCCGTTCCATCAAATCAATGGACGCGATCGGCTCATGTGTTATCGTATAAGCGTCAGCTTCGCGGATCTGGGGAGTGGTTAGCAGCGGCAACATATCAGCTAAAGGTACGATTGTAAAATTTGTTTGCAAATGCTGCCGCCGGCGCGCAGTTATTATTCGCCTGTGTCTGCCGAAAGCGTCGCGATCACTTCATCAATTATCTTTTGCTCATCTTCGCTAACACATCGAGAGGCGCTCAGGCGGCTCAATGCGGTGATAATTTTTTCACGGTCGGCAACCGTACCCAGGTTGCCGATGTAAGCCGGCAATACCATACCCAGGGGCTGCAGGGCCTTTCGTTCGCACCAGGCGGCTATCAACTCATCTAATTTCTCATCTCTAAGTCTATTAGCGCCGGCGCGGTTTAGCCCGTTGGCAATCCCGGTTCGGATCATGTCGCCGTACGGGCCTGGTGGCAGGAAATCGCTGGTTTCCGCGGCGTGTTGGTAATAGTTCTCAGCCGCTTTCGGGTTATTCAACCCTTCGTACGATTTTCCAATATTCAGGTAAAGGGAGGGAAAGTGTGCCCGCATCGATTCATCATTTATCCTCACGGCGCGGTTCAGCGCTTCAAGATTCCAGCTCAATACGTCGTTTGGATCTTTTTGATTGCGCGCCAGGTAATGCGCTGCGGTAAACGCCTCAAAATCGTTTTCGGCTATATCCCATGCCTGCTGAAACAGGCTGTGGGCAATATCCACATTACCTATGGCCTCGGCCTGCATTCCTTCGGCACATAATTTTATCACTTTATTTTCAGGGTCAAACTGCATGAAATGGTTTGTTTTATTTAGGGATAAAGCTAAACGCTTGCCGGCGCTAAAACATTGATGCAGATCAAAAAATCATTTCGATTTTAACCGGCTTAACGTTTCCTGCGTAATATCCAGGTAGGAGGCCAAAATTTTGTTGGACAGGCGTTTGATATATTCCGGATTTTCTTTGATCAGTAAAGTATAACGGCTGCCGGCATCAAGCGTTACCATTTCCGCTATCCTTTTATTTTGGTAACTGTAGGCCGATTCCAAAAGCTTCAGGTAAAACCTTTCCCATTCGGAGAATTCCTTAACGAGTTGATAAAACCTGGTCCGGGTGATATAAAAAAGCTGCGCGTCTTCAAGCGTGGCCACAAATTCAGATGACGGCCGGCCGGTAATAAAGCTATTTAACGAACCTGCCACCTGGCCTTCAATGGCTATAAACCGTGTTTTCTCGTGCCCTTGCTCCGTGAGGTAGTAAGTCCGTAAGCAACCTTCGTTAACGAAATATATTTTATTGGCGATCTCGTCTTTCGCCAGCAGGATGGTATTCTTTTTAACTACGACCGGTTTGAATTGCGCTACGATTCGCGTGAGGATTTCGTCCGGAAAGTATTGATTGTGCCGGAGATATCTTTTAAGCAAATCGTCATTCATGGCGGCTATTATGATAGCGGTATAGAAGATATTACTTTATCCCCATCTCTTTTTTCAAAAACTGCCCGGTAAAGCTATCCTTTACCTTACACAATCCTTCCGGTGTGCCCGAGAAAAGTATTTTACCCCCGCCTGAGCCACCTTCCGGGCCCAGGTCTATCACATGATCGGCTACTTTTATTACGTCCAGGTTATGTTCGATCACTAAAACGGTATTTCCCTTGTCAACCAACTGGTTTAATACACCCAGCAGCACATTGATGTCCTCAAAATGCAGGCCTGTTGTAGGTTCGTCTAAAATGTAAAAGGTATTGCCGGTGTCTTTTTTGGAAAGCTCGGTCGCCAGCTTAACGCGCTGCGCTTCGCCGCCGGACAGTGTTGTGGACGATTGCCCCAAAGTAATGTACCCCAGGCCTACGTCGAAAAGTGTTTTTACCTTGCGGTAGATAGACGGGATATGCTCAAAAAACAACGTTGCATCCTCAATGCTCATATCCAGCACATCGCTGATGGATTTGCCGCGATAACGTACTTCCAATGTTTCGCGGTTATAACGCCTGCCGCCGCACTCCTCGCAGGGCACCTGAACATCCGGCAAAAAATTCATCTCGATCACCTTTAAGCCGGCACCCTGGCAGGTTTCGCAACGGCCTCCCTTTACATTGAACGAAAACCGCCCGGGCTTATACCCCCTGATCTTCGACTCAGGCAACTGAACATACAAATTGCGTATGTCCGAAAAAACACCTGTGTAGGTGGCCGGGTTTGAGCGGGGCGTTCGACCGATCGCGGTTTGATCTATCTCGATCACTTTGTCGATATCTGCAAGCCCTTCAATTTTGCCATAAGGGAGCGGGTGTTTTTTTGCCCTGAAAAAATGATGGTTCAATATTGGATAGAGCGTTTCCGTTATCAGGCTTGATTTACCGCTGCCCGATACGCCGGTTACGCAAATAAACTTGCCAAGCGGGAATTCTGCGGATACCTTTTTAAGATTATGGCCCTCCGCTTTTTGAAGGCTCAATATTTTGCCGCTGCCCGCACGTCGTGTTTTGGGGGTTGCTATTTCACGCTCGCCATTGATATACGAGGTAGTGAGCGTGTGCTGTTTCATTAATTCGTCCGGCGTGCCCTGCGCCACTACTTCGCCCCCGTGAACGCCTGCCGCCGGGCCCATATCGATTACGTGGTCAGCATGAAGGATCATATCCTTGTCGTGCTCCACTACCAAAACGGTATTGCCAAGGTCGCGAAGATTTTTTAGCGCATGGATCAGCCTTTCATTGTCGCGCTGGTGCAGGCCGATGCTTGGCTCGTCCAAAATATACATCACATTCATCAGCTGCGAACCGATCTGCGTTGCCAGCCGGATGCGTTGCGCTTCGCCGCCTGACAAGGTTTTTGCGGTACGGTCAAGCGTGAGATAGCTTAAACCCACATCCAGCAAAAAAACGATCCTGGCGTTTATCTCTTTTAATATCTCTTTGGCAATTACATTCTGGCGGTCGGTTAAGCGCGTCTCCAACCCTTCAAACCATTGCTGCAGGGTGTTAATGTCCATGCAGGCCAGTTCAAAAATATTCTTCCCGTCAACCTTAAAATGCAGCGATTCTTTTTTCAATCGCGCACCGTCGCAAACCGGGCAGGCACGCAAAACGCGGTAGTTTTCCATGTCGTCCATGCCCTCTTCGCCGCGGCGTTCCTGCTGCTCTTCCAGCATCCGCACAATACCATCAAACGCCACCTGGTAGCTTTGTACATTCCACTTGTTATACTCAACAGCAACGGTGATCATTTCGGTCGAGCCATTCAAGATAATGTCCAGCTGCTCGCGCGTCAGTTTTTCAATAGGCGTTGACAACGAAAATTCGTACTTTTTGGCCAAGGCCTTTAATACCTGGAATATCCATGTTTCCCTGTATTCGCCAATGGGCGCCAGGCCGCCGTTAAGGATACTCAGCTTTGGGTTGGGGATGACCGATGCTTCATCCACCTCAAAAATATAACCCAACCCGTTACATTTTTCGCAGGCGCCATACGGCGAGTTGAACGAAAATGTGTTTGGCTGCGGCTCGTCGTATGAAATCCCCGAAACCGGGTCCATCAGGTATTTGCTGTAATAATAAACATTCCCGTCCTTATCGGCTATGCGGATAATGCCTTTGGCAATCTTTAAAGCCGATTGGATAGAGGTATGCAGCCGCTTGTTGTCATTTTCGCTGATCACCAGCCGGTCTACCACAATATCGATGTCGTGTATCTTGTAGCGGTCCACCTGCATTTTGGGTTCAACGTCGGCGATGGCGCCATCAATCCACACCTTTAAAAAGCCCTGCTTGCGTATCTGCTCAAAAAGCTCGCGGTAATGGCCTTTCCGGGCCTTTACCACGGGGGCCAGGATATTTACCGGCTGACCGTTGAATCGCTCCGATATCGTTTTGAGTATCTGATCCTCAGACATGCGCTCCATCTTTTCGCCGCTTACGTAGGAATATGCCTCGCCGGTACGGGCAAAAAGCAGTCGCATAAAATCATAAATCTCAGTGATGGTCCCCACGGTCGACCGCGGGTTTTTGCTGGTGGTTTTTTGCTCTATAGCGATAACCGGGCTCAGACCGGAAACCTTGTCCACGTCGGGCCGTTCCATGCCACCCATAAACTGGCGCGAGTAAGCGGAAAACGTTTCCATGTAACGGCGCTGTCCTTCGGCGTAAATGGTATCAAATGCCAGCGAAGATTTCCCGCTGCCGCTTAAACCCGTGATCACCACCAGCTTATTGCGCGGAAACGAAACATCAATATTTTTTAAATTATGTACCCTGGCCCCGTAAACTTCCACTTCACTTTGCTCGCCAAGATCGATCGTTGTGTCTAACATGTATTAGTTAATGAGTTATTGAGTTACTGAGTTTTTTGGCGGTTTTATGATTGTGATCAATCAATAATTCAATAACTCGGCAGCTAGCTCCAAATATACATAAAAAGGCCGGCCTTCCTACCTGGAAGACCGGCCCCTGAGTGCTCCGTAATACTAATTTTTACCTTTAAATGGTAAAACTATCTTTAATTAAATGCAAATAGTTCGGCTGGTTTTAAATAGGGCTTAAAGCCATATTTTTCGGGCTGAAGGATGATCTGCTTCATCGCCACGATGTTATAAACATAGGCGGCAGTTTCACCGTTAAGATGCATCAGGAAGTAATTATCTTCACTTTGCCTGCTTATTGCATGCTCCAATTTGATCTCGCCGTTATTATAAGCAGCAGCAGCCAGCGTCCAGCTGTTAAACTCGCTGTACAACGAACGGATGTATTTGCAGGCCGCAACGGTCGACTTGCGGACGCTCATGCGTTCGTCAACGCCGTGGCCCACTTTTAGCCCATAGGTACGGGCTGTGCCGGGCATAAATTGCCACAGTCCTTTTGCGCCCTTAGGCGAAGTCCCTTCACCAAATCCCGACTCGACCAACGACAGGTATTTAAAGTCGTCGGGAATACCATAAGCCTTTAAAATAGGCTCGATGATGGGGAATAATTGAATGGCTTTGCTCTGCAGGATATTGGATCCAACATTTCTGAAATCATGTTTTCGCAGCGACCGTTCTAACTTGTGCTTTACTTCGGCATCATTGGTAGGCAAAGTTTCGTTTGCGAAACTGTACTCGTCGGTCGCGATGCTATTTTTTAACACAAATTTTGCTGTGGAAAATACCGGAACCGGGGATTTTTCGACGTCGATTTTAACCGGTTCAGCGGCTACATTGCTGGCTGGTACGCTGCAAATGTTTAATGTGGAAATGATAACCAGCACTGCCATTACGGAGCACGTAATTAAGTGTCTTTTAGTCATTTCTTTTTTTATCATATGTACAACATTTGGTAGAATGCGCCGCAAAGGTATGTTATATAGATCAGATTATCAAATACTTAGCATTTTCCGACTTTTGAAAAAAATGGTTTTCGGTTCAAAAACTGCCTTTAACGGCTTTAAACAAAGCTTTTGGCCTTAGGAAAAAAATTATAATTATCGCCTTAAAAAACCTAACTTTGACCCTTCACGCTGAGAAGCGCTAATTAAAAATATATGGTATTTAAAAGACCAGGTAACAGTCGAAACGACCAATCGGGCAGATCATCCAACCGCAATCCAAAGGCGGGCGACCGGCCAAAAAGATCATCCTCATCAACAGGAAATTTCTCAAAAAACGGCGACAAGGCCGCTGACAGGCCATTCCGCAAATTCGAAAAGGAATCCTCCGAAAATAAACGCTCATCTTCTGCAAAAAAAGAAGCCTACCGGGGCGACGCGGGCAACACCGGTAAACCGGCGGGCAGCTTCCGCAGCGGCGATACCAAAAAATCATTTTCGCCCAAGGCAAGGCCATACAGCGGCCGGGCTGCCGACAGCGACAACCGCCGGGAAGGCTTTGGCCGCAAGGCCGGCGCTGAATCATCCGGCGAGCGGAAATCATTTTCGCCCAAACCCAGGCCATATACCGGCAGGACGGCAGACAATGATGAAAGGCCCCCTAAAAGCTTTAACAGCGACCGCGGCGGCGAGCCGCGCGGAGAAAAAAAGCCCTTTCCATCACGTGGCAGATCATCTTCAGCCCCTTTTGCAGGGAATGATAAACCCAAAAGAAGCTTTAGCAAGGACGGCGCCGGCCCTGGCCGTGGCGGGAAAAAACACGGAGTCGAAAGAAATTTTGTCTCCAGGGACCGCTCAAGGGACGGGCAACCACCCACCAAGACCATGCGCGGCCGCAAGAAGGCCGAAGAACCGGCAGATGACGGCCTGATCAGGCTTAACCGCTACATTTCAAACGCAGGCATTTGTTCGCGCCGCAAGGCTGACGAACTGATCGCTGCCGGGGTGGTGTCGGTAAACGGCGAGGTGGTTTCGGAACTTGGGCACAAGATCGACCCGATAAAAGATGTGGTCCGTTACAACGGCGAAACGTTGAAGCGCGAGAAAATGGTTTATGTACTTTTAAATAAGCCAAAAGATTATATCACTACTACCGACGACCCGCAGGAACGCCGCACCGTAATGCACCTGGTTGAAAAGGCAAGCAAGGAAAGGATATACCCCATCGGCCGGCTGGACCGGAATACAACAGGCCTGCTGTTGATGACCAATGACGGCGACCTGGCGGACAAGCTTTCGCACCCGCGCAACAGCATTACCAAACTGTACCATGTTGAATTGAGCAAAAGCCTTACCCAGGGCGACCTGAATAAAATTGCCTTTGGCCTTGAGCTGGAAGACGGCCTGATAAAGCCGGACGCCATATCCTACGTTGCCGGCGCTACCAAACGCGAGATAGGCATACAGATACACAGCGGCAAAAACCGCATTGTGCGCCGGATATTTGAGCATTTGGGGTACGAAGTAGTAAAACTTGACCGGGTGGTGTATGCCAACCTCACCAAAAAAGACCTTCCGCGCGGGCGCTGGCGCTACCTGGAAGAGAGTGAAGTGATTCAATTGAAGCATTTGGTTTAAGGTTTTTAGCTGAAAGCAGAAAGACTAAAGCAGAAAGCAAATAGGTGATTCCCCCGCCGCGAACATTTCACTAACGCCCGGCGCGCGTGTTGACTCACCCGGTCATCGCTACGCTCGACCACCCTCTCTACCGCTGCGCGGTAAAGAGGGTAGGCACATTTTACTGGTTTTTCGTCCCGCCGTAACTTGAAGCAGCCCTCTTTACGCCGCAGGCGAAGAGAGGGCCGACGCCCGCGAATGGCGGGCCGTCGGGGTGAGTTCTAACCGGCGGACATTCACGCGTTGACTCACCCCGACGGCGGCTGCGCCTGGTCGACCATCTCCCCGCTGCGCGGCATACAAGGTAAGCGCATTAAATCATTCCTACCGTCAACCCCGTTTCTTTTCCAGAAACCATTGCTCTGTTCACATCAATCTCCCCATAATAAACCTTAACGCTAGCTTTCCCCTTCACCCAGCTTACCGTCCCAAAACCTTTTTCTGTCGATAGAAAACTTGTAAAATCCCCGATCTTCGAATCGATGTGCAGCGTTTTATCAACAGCGTCGTAACGCACGCCGGTGAGGGCCTGCAGGTAGCCGTAGCTGGACAGGGCGCGCGAGTACCAAGCGCCCCATTCGTACTCGTTAAATGGGTTACGGATGCGGCCGTCGTACCGGTCGCGGCTGGTGCGGGCGATCTCCAGGCCCTCCTTTACATTGCCCGTCATCATCAGGTGCGCGGCTACCTGGTGCTCAATGCCGGTCCATACCTCGTCGCTGTATACAAAGGGCAGGCTCAGCTTGCTGCCTTTGGGCCAGCTGCATAGCAGCAGGCCGCCTTCATCGCCCAGGGCGTAGCTGGGGCGCTGCGGGTTGGCGTGCTCGCGCAGGCTGGCTTTGTGGTTGTATTTATGTACGGCCAGCAGGTGGCTTTTTATTTTGTTTGGGTCGATGGTGCCAGGCACGCCGCACATGGCGGCCATCCAGGCGCCCAGTATCCCATCGCTCAGGCAGCCTTTGCCGTACTGATATTTCGGACCTTCCTTTTCCAGCACTTCAATGGCTTCGGGCGAGTAATCGCCGCCGTAGGATTTGGCCGTGGCCGGGTTTTTGGCGTTTAGCGTGGTGTAATTGATCTGCTGGTAAAAATATTCGCCGTTCCACAGCTCCGTTTCCAGCACGGTTTTGGCTTTAGCGGCCAGCTCGCTGTAAAAGCTCACGTCCTTGCCCAGGTGCTCGCCCATGGCGCAAAAGGCGTTCAGCGCGCCGATGTAAAAGCTGGTGTGCATGCCATCGGCGCCCCAAAACTCAATGTCGTAGGTATTGTGGTGCGGCTCCTCGATGGCACCGCGATGGCGCGGGTCCCAGGTTTTTATGCAGTAATCCAGGCTTACCTTTACCATGGGATATATCTTCTTCAGCCATTCATTATCCCCGCTGATGCGCCAGTCGCGGTGGACCTTCATAATGCCGCCCAGCTGACCGTCGGCGGCCGCGTGGAAATCATGACTATTCGGCTGTATCGGCATGGTCGCCCTAAAATTCTGGTGACCGTTCTCCGCCTGGTTTTCGCAGAACTCGGTGCCGCGCAGGCTGCTCTCCAGCGCCGGGAACAAGTGCGCCACGGCCTGCGCGTAGTTCAGCACGTGCGTGCAGCTGCCGGGGTCGCTGCCCCAGGTATCGCCGGTGCCTTCCCAACTCCAAAAGCGACCGTCGTACTGCCGCAGCTGCGTCGGCGATTTCAGGATGCTCAGGTTGCAGGCCACCGCCTCCATCACCTCGGGCGGCAGCGTGCTGCTGTAAAAGGCCCGCGTAAACCGCATCGATTTTTGCCGCAGCTCATCGTAATGCTTGCGCCAGTAATCCGCCACTGCGGTAATACTTTCAAATTTGCTGCTGTACCAGGGCTTATAGGTTTTGCCGTCAAAATCCTTATCATACTTATCCAGGCCGATATCGCCGGGGCTGTTGCAGATGCCCTTCTCCGGGTCGGTTACCTTTTTGGGGCCGGGGTTGCCCTCGCGGATCTCGCTGTCGGGCGTGTACCAGCAAAGCTGCACGCGGATAGTTTTTTCTTTACCCGGCGCTAATTCAATTGGTATACAAAGGCTGGCGCCGGGGGCGCCTTCCGGCACGGGCGGGTTGCTTTTCAGTTCGCCGCTTTTAATGGCATTCCAGCACATGGTAGCCGGGTCCCACCACCCGCCGCGAAACCAGCAATGGTCAACCACCGCATCTTCGCTTTGGGTAAATATGGCCAGGTCGCTGGGCAGGGGCTTCTCCTTTTTGCCCTGCTGGCTTAAAATAAAGCCGTTTTTCAATGGCTTTATACTGTCGCGGCCGCCATCCGCCTGCAAAATATTTTTAGTATTGAAACTAAAAACCGCGCTTACCGCCTGCTTGCCGGTATTGGTAAATTTATACTCCAAAGCCCCCACGGGCAGGCCGCTGTTATCCTCGTCGCCGGGGATAAACGGGCTCCAGCCCGTTATTTCCACCCGCAGCGGGATGTCGGCGTCATGCAGCGCAATTTTACAAAACGGGAACTCCGTTTTAAACTCCGCCCCGGCGAAATGCGGCAAACCGATGGCGCTGCCCCCATAGCCCAGCGCGCTCAAATGCAGCCCGAAATGCTTCCACTCCGGCACAGGCCCGCACAGCATTTTAGCGCCATTAGCCAGGCCCTTCACACAAATAGCGGCGAACATCCACGGGTCGCTAAACACATCCGGCTGGTTTTGGGTGCTCACCTGCGCAATGGCCCCGCTGCCCTCCAGGCAAAACATTCCCGCGCCCAGGCCGCCAATGGGGAAAGCCACGCGGCTGAGATTGGGGCCAATATAACGGGTGTTGTAGGAACGCCTGATTTTGATTTCTGTGTTTGCATTGGTTTGTGTGTTTGGGGTTGTTGCTGCGCTTAATGCGGCGTTTGGCAATACGGCTGCTGCCCCGGCAGTGCCGATGGTTTTGAGGAAAGTGCGGCGGGTGGGTTTCATGGGCTTTGATAATTGGCTGGCCCGGCATGGGCTTATCAAAGCTAAGGAATGTGCGGGGGATTAGGAAAGGTGGAATGATATAGAGGTTCCCGCCGCTCTCGTAAGCAAGTTCCGCTGCTCCTCGCAAATTCCGCTGCCGAAAGCCTCCCGGCTTGTGGCCCGCCTGCAAAGTAACCACTATACAGGGTAACTGTGCGCAAAGAGGAATCAAAGGGCAGGCATAATTCGTGACTTATCGCCGGGCTACAAGCCGGTGGGGCTTTCGGCAGCGGGGGGATACTAATCAATCAACTATCGTCCGGATTTTAATGCCTCGCATTTACTTTTGGCTTTGTTGAATATCTCATTTTCTTCAGCATTTGGTTCGCCCATAAACTTAACTTCGGGAAATGCTGTAGCAAATGACCTATTTACGTTACCGGCGAAGTCGTTCATTATGAACTGGTACATTTGCTGGGCCTGATCCTTTAAACCTACCGCAGCATAACAATCCGCGTATTGCAGCATATCGCTCCCAAATTCGTGCTTTTTAATCAGACCGCATTGTAAAAGTGTGCCGCTAAACTGAGCTTTTACCGCGCTAATGTCGGCTTTGTCCTCAAACAGGTTTTGAGCGGAAAAGTGATCAACGAGGTCCTGTAAAAAAATTCTGAGGTTGGGGTCTACCAAAAAGCTTTTCCTGTCCTCCTCTAACCATACCCGGTATTCCCTGCTTATCATCGCTGCAATTAGTTTGGTTGCCTTTCTATACTGGGACAGTTTAGCTTCGTCCCAATTTATGATTGATAAGCAAAAAAATATCCGGATGGCCTGGTGAAGGTCTGCAGGTAATTCCGTACGGTCGATAACGATTAACTTTTCGTCAAAAATGCCGTCTTCATAAATTTTAACCCAGCATTTATTTGCGTTTAATTTATTCTGACCGTTATCCATTATTGTTTTGGCCACCGCATAGGCCTTGTCAATTTTCCCTTCCCTTAAAAGCTGTACAAAATCCATAAAACTTTAAAATGTTGTTTCAGATGCCGATGACTAACCACTAGCTGGCACGAAATCGTTAGCATACTCCCGGCCGAATACGCTGCAATATATTCATTTTATCATACAGGAGCATGGGCAGCATTTGCAGGCAAAGTTCGCTCCCCCCCAACTCAGGCGAGTATGCAGCGCAAAGGCATCATGTGCGGTGTACTCGTGCCATCGCCGCCATGCAAGTACCGCATATCGCGTGGTTACCTATCGCCGGGGCACGAGAACTCAGCCCGCGCAAGCGCCGCTGCATGCTCGCGCCTGAGAAGAGGAGCAGCTTATCGAACCCTGATCATTTCACTGACGATTGTTTTTGCGACAAAATTCGAGGTTGACGTTTCGGTGTACGAACTGTCGGTTACATTACTCATTTTTACGGTGATCAGCGCGTTTTTTGGAATTTTTGTGTATTGGGCTAAAGTTTGTTGTGTTGGCGTTAGTGTATAACTGCAATCGTCCACCCATTTAACGTTAAAAACCATTTTCAAAGAGTCTTTCTGGTTAATGATATATTCCGTCTGATAAGCGTCTGAGCGGACTATCACGGCAGTATGCCCGTTATATGTATTTTTAAATTTGCCGTTTTTAAACTTTGAGCATGCAGATTTTTGAGCGGAGAGCGACAGGCTAATTGCGGTCAATAGCACTACTGAAAGAAGGAATTTCATATTACAAAGTGCAATTATTTTCGGTTGGTGGGTTTTCTTTGTGGCAAATTACAAAAATATTGTGTGGCTGCCCCAACTCAGGGGCGAGTTTGCGGAGTAAAGGCCAGCAGCGCAAGCGAACTCATGCCATAGCCACCGGCATTTAAGTCCGAAACAAATGTCAGGCAAAAAAACCGGCGCGCTGCGTTAGCGGGCGGCACGCAGAACTACTTACCTGCCGTGTTCGATATTATCTTCAAGTTGAGTCATTTGGCGGCCAATCGTGGTGGCGAGGTCAGAATGAATGGAGTAGGTTGAAATATTGTATATAACGTGGGTATATTTGAGTTTAGCCAGGGTTTGAAACTCCGGCGACTTGCTGTTAAATTTTGCTTCAGCCCGGGCAATTTCTTCGGTAGCTAAAAACGTAGCGTATTCATCCAGCGAAACCTCATAAATCTCCAGCGCGTCTTCCAAATCAAGCACACCATTTGCGACCTGATCGCCTATCGCTAAACACTTACTGCGCAACTCCAATGCCGGGTCTTCAAATGCTTCTTCGGCAATCCATCCTGCTTCGCCACGTTTACCTTTTTTGTCCAACATAATGTTTAAAGTTAAGTAAATCCTTCGAATTCGTCAAGTCCATACACCCATGCCAGTGGCTGTCTGCTTTTTTTAATATCGTCTCCATTCCCGGGATGGCCACCCAGTTTTGTATTGGAAACGCCTTGCCATCCGGTTCTTTTTCGTAATAGTTATTAAACGTATCACGCACAACCTTAAGCTTTTTAGACTTCTCTCCTAAACTTTGTTCGGCTATCAGCAAGATCCGCTCCATTTCGGATCTTTTGGTGGCCTTAAACCCGAATTTCGCCCAGGCAGCGCCGCCGTCAGACAATGCGGCGTACAGGTTTATACGTTTTACCTCCATATTTTCATATTGTTCCAAAAAGGCGGCGATGATCTTCTTTCCAAGCCCCTGTTTACGGCTTGATTCAGGTAACATCAACATTTCATGATAGGCTACTAATTCGTCATTTTCATGGGTTATTGTTCTTGATACATACAGACCTTCTTTTTCGTTGAAGCAGTTTTCTGACTTGTATTCGATTCTTAGCGTTGGCGGGGGCTCGCTAACGTAGATTTCTTTTTCAACCGGCTCTTTTGCGTAGGACTTAAGAAGGTTTTCAAGGTCTCGAACTAATACCGCTATATTAAAGCCTTTGAAATGTTTATTTGTAATTCTAACTGCTTCTGCCAATGTGGGTCTTAACCTGTAACCGGCTTTAATCGCCTCATCAAACCGTCTGGGAATTACTTTCATTGGACAAACTTCGGAATCCAAATTTAGAGCAAATTTTTGTCGCCGCAGGGTTATAATTTAAGCGGGGTTATCCCGTTCTGTTTTCAACAAACCAAACTTAACACACGCCATGAAGAAACTGATTTGCGCGCTCCTGCTGCTGTTTACCTGCAGCGTATCTTTCGCCCAGGTGGATACCCCCACAGCTGCTGAC